>JADMIO011096012.1_pt1 | contig 30131 bp, 18 predicted proteins | sample 8958161 | NCBI WGS metagenome assembly JADMIO01 (sample SAMN16585339, study PRJNA669376) | soil metagenome | isolation source: Crop rotation soil | place: USA: Cullars Rotation, Alabama | collected 2011 | reverse complement strand
GCCGCGACTTCAAGTCACGTGAATTCCAAGCTTCGGATCCCACTGTGCTGGAAAGGGCATCGGCGATCAGGTACCAGAAGCTCGAGTCGCCCCACAGCTCCTGCGCGATGCTCTGTAAGGTGTCGCCGGCGTTGACCGTGTAGCGCGAGGCCGCGCTCTGGTAGTTCAGCCCGTTGATCGGATCGTAGCTCTGGTCGAAGTCCGCGAAGTTGACGTTGTGGCCGTTGCGGAACGGACCGGTCTGGCCCGTCGCCAGGTGCTGGGTGATCGAGGAGGCATAGTCGATGGCGGAGGTGCCGTTGTTGCCGACGTCGCCGACCTGGATGCCGTTGAAGTAGTAGTGCAGCTCGCGCGGGTCGCCGTTGGTGCCGTTGTTGTCCTTCTCGTCGCGCTGAACCACCTGGCCGGTGACGTCGGTGACGAACTTCACGTCGCGCGGCCGCCCGTCGGCGATGTGCACCTGGGTCAGGTGCCCGTAGGCGTCGTAATAATACGTCGACACGAACGTGTCGTTGTCGGTCTTCTTCGGAACATAGGTGGTGGTGTTGGTCTCCGCCCCGTCGCGCCACACATAGGTGTTGGTGGTGTCGGACTCGCCGATCCACTTGCTGTCCCAGTCGTGGTAGTTGTAGGCGACGATGCTCATCAGCGTGCCGCCCTGGTAGAGGCCGTTCGCATCGTTGTAGTTGTAGTTGCTGACCGTCTCGTACTCGTCGTCGCTGCGATAGGTCCACACCGTGTCCGTCGTCACCTGCGACTTCTCGTTATACGTCGCATAGCGCTCGTACGCCTTGGCCCCGCTCCCCTGGAACTCGGTGTAGTGGGTGACGCGGCCCATCTCGTCGCGGGTGTAGCTCGCCGCGGTATAGCTCCACGGGTCGGGCGTCTCGATGCCCTGATAGTCCTGGCCGATGGTCACCTGGCTCAGATAGCCGTCGTTGCCGTAGGAATAGGTCTCGGTGTCGGACTCCAAATAGTTGAAGGTCTGTCCGGTCTCGCCGTCGCGGTAGACCCCGGACTTCTCGGTGGTCACCGACTCGCGCTGGCCGTCGGCGTAGTAGGCGATCGCCATCGCCTCGGCGTTGCCGGCTTCCGCTGTCTGCTGCTGCCAGTCGAAATGAGCCAGCCTGATCGTGCCCGAGCCGCGCGCGCCGAACAGGTTGCCCTTGTCGATCGTGAAGCGGTTCATGTTGTCGTAGAGATACCAGTAGTCCTCGGTGCCGCTGCCGTTGACGGCGCCTTCCTGGTCCAGCGTCTTGTAGGTCGTGACCATGTGGCGGATGTTGCCGACCGAGTCGTATTCCCAGTCGATCGAGATCGGCACGCCGGAATCGTTCGCCCAGCCGGTGCCGCCGTTGTAGTAGCTGCCGGCATCGTCGAGGCTGATCATGCGGTTCATGGCGTCGTAGGTGACGACGCTCGACTCCACCGAGACGCCGCCGACCGTGTAGTTCTCGGCCAGGCGGTTGCCGTTGGCGTCGTAGGTGTAGGTGGCGACGTTGCCGCCCTGCGTCACCGAGGCGGCGAGCCCGCCGTTGTAGTAGCCGTAGGTGGTCGTCGCCGAGCCGTTGACGGTGGTCTTCAGGTTGGCGTTGGCGTCGTAGGTGTAATTGAAGACGTTGCCGCCCATGTCCGACTTGTAGGTCTGGTGCCCGAAGTAATCGAGCTTGTCGGTCGAGCTGCGCTTGGTGGTGGCGGTGAGATAGGCGGGCCCCGAGGTCACCTTGACCCAGCCGCCGAACGTGCCGAGCCCGACCGTCTGCATGGTCGAGTCCCAGCTGTAGCTATAGGTCGTGGTGTTGCCGCCCATGTCGACCATCGAGGTCACGCGGCCCTGCGCGTCGTAGTCGATCAGGTCCTTGAAGGCGGAGGTGAGCTTGCTGTTCCAGTGCTGGATGCGCTGGCCGAGCCCGTCATAGGCGTAGGAGTCGGTGAGCAGGCCGCCCGACTGCGTCTGGGTCACCAGGCGGTCCATCGCGTCGTAGGTGAGGGTCTCGATCTTGTTGACCTCGTTGGTCTCCTTGCGCAAGTCGCCGAACACGTCGAAGGCGCGCTGATAGACCGATTGGTCGGCGTGGAACTCCTTGAGGACCTTCTCCTCGTCGCCGCCGTAACCGGTGTTGGCCAGAAGGATGCGGGTGGAGAGGTGCAGGTTGGCGTCTTTCACGCCGATCAGGCGGCCGGACCCGTCGTAGTAATAGGTCGTGACCGGGCGCTCGGAGACGATGCCGCCCTGCGCGTTGGTGTCGTTCACCAGCGGGTCCTGGCGCGTCAGCATCTTGCCCATCGTGTTGTAGGTGTAGTCGACCGCGTTGCCGCGCGCGTCGACCTCTTCCTTGACCTCGCCGAAGGCGTTGTAGCTGCGGCCGTGGGTGATCGTGGTCAGCGTCGAGGTGCCGTCGAGGTGACGCCTGGGCTCGCGCACCTGGGTGCTCTGGTTGCGCTTGTCGAAGACGTTCATGGTCACGACCATGCCGGCCGCATCGTACTCGCCGATATGGACGCCCGTGGCGTGATGGTTGGTGAGCAGGTCGATCGCGCCGTTGGTGCCGTCGCGCTGCAGGTTGGCCCAGTCCAGCGCGGCGCCGTCCGAGCTGATCTCCAGCGTCTTGTTGCCGTCGGCGTCGTAAAGATAGATCTTGTAGGTGCCGTCGCTGTCGAGCGACTTCCACAGCTGGCCGGCGTTGTCGTAGTAGAAGTTCTCCTGCAGGCCGTTGACGCCGCGCGCGCTGACCTCGCCATAGGCGTTGTACTGGGTCTTGGTCTTGTCGCCGTTCATCTGCCACGTGCTGCCGTTCAGCGTCGCGACCGTCTGCTGGGTGACGCGGTTCAGCGCGTCGTACTGCATCGCCTGCGCCTCGGTGACGGTGCTGCCGTTCGACAGCAGGCGCGCATAGCTGGTGCGGATGACGTTGCCGTTGGCGTCGTAGCCGTAGTTCATGTCGAAGCCGGCGGCGTCGGTCATCTTGGCCAGCCGCCCGCCCGCGCTGTAGGTGTAGGAGGTCGTGCGCGCCGGATTGCCGCTGGTGCCGTCGCCGCGCTTGATCGAGCTCGTCAGGTTGTTGAGGCCGTTGTAGTACTGGTCGACGACGCTCGACACCGTGGCGCCGTTGTAGTCCGTGAACGCCGTCTGGGTGACCATGGTCTGACGGCCGGCGTTGTCATAGGTGTAGGTCGTGACGTCGCCCGTCGCCTCGGTCTTCGAGGTCACCTCGCCCAGCGCGTTGTAGGCGTAGATGATGCGCGATAGGCCGCTTTGCGACAACGACAAGTTGCCGTTCCCGTCGATGGTGTAGTACGCCACCGTCGTGCGGGTTTCCCACAGCCGCCGGCCGTTCCTGTCATAGGTGAAGTTGGTGATGCGGTCGTTGACCGCGTCCGGGCCGACCGTCGGCTGCGCGGCATAGGTCACCGTGCCCTGGACCTGCGTCGCCCAGCGGGTCTCCTTGGTGACGTTGCCGTCGGCGTCGAGGACGTAGGTGGTGAGGTATTTCTCCCCGTCGACCTGCGCGACCTTTCGGTTCAGCTTGTCGAAGTAATAGAACGTGCTGGTGCCGCGGCCGTCGGTCTGCTGGACGACGTTGTTGGTGCCGTCCTTGTAGATGTTCGTGGTCGTGACGTTGCCGGTGTTGGTGTTGTAGGTCGTGCCGTTGAACTCGCCGGTCACCACGTTGGCCACCGTCGTGGTCGTCAGACGGTTGATGCGGTCGTAGCCATAGAGGGTCTCGCGGTAGTTGCCCGTGCCCATCGGCGGCGGCAGCGTCGGGTCGGTGACCGTATAGCTTCCCTCATAGGTGCGCTGCGAAAGCATGTTGCCCTCGGCGCCGTAGGTCCAGGTCGTCAGCGCCTTGGCCGCGTCGACCTGCGCGGTCCTGTGGTCGGCGTCGTCGTAGTAGAAGAAGGTCTTGCCGCCGTTGGCGTCGATGCTCTCGATGACGTTGCCGCGGAAGTCGTAGACCAGCGTCTCGGTCGGGACGACCGTCGAGCCGCTCTGCTGCAGCGTGTTGGGATCGATGACATAGACGGCGTCGTGCGTCGTCTGCTTCAGCCGGTCGAGGTCGTCGTAGATGTAGACCGTCGTGCGCTTGTCGGCCGCGACGTTGGACGCTTCGATCATCTTGGTGCGGTTGTTGCGCAGATCGTACTCGAAGCTGTTGACCACGTCGGTCGAGCTGCTCCCGTCCGAATGGGTGTAGGTGATGTGGATCGTTTCGGAGGTGAGCAGGCCGCGCTTGTTGTAGAGGTTGGTCGTGGTGCCGCCGAGCTTGTTGGTCACGACCACGCGCTGGCCGAGGTCGTTCAGCTGATAGGATTCGGTGGCGCCCTCCGCATCGGTGACCGAGATCAGCCGGCCGAGCTTGTCGCGGCCGAATGTCGTCACCTCGTCTTCGCTCGCGTCGGTCGGAATCGTCGGAAGCACGCCGGGGGTGATCGTGCCCGTCACCTTGCCGGCATAGCGCGTGGTGGAGACGACATCGCCGCGGCCGTTATAGGTCGTTCCGGTCGCATATTTTTCGCCGTCGACCGTGGCCACGACGCGGTCGAGCGAATCGAAGAACGTGTAGGTCAGGATCGCCGCGCCGCCGACGTCCGTGGTCGTCAGGATGAGGTTGCCGCGCGCGTCGTATTGATAGCTGTTCTGCGTCGACGCCGTGGTGTTGATCATGCGGGTGACCGTCTTGACCTCGCCGAGCCCGTCATAGGTGTAGACGGCGCTGTTGCTGGTCGTGCTGCTGCTCCCCGTGATCTCGGTCAGCTTCTCGTCCAGCACGTCGTAGGTGTCGGTCGTGGTCGAGTTGGCGCCGTCGGTCACCGTCAGGACATTGCCCCGCAGATCGTAGGTATAGGTCGTCGTCGCCGCGTCGTTGCTCGAATACGCGTCGGTGCGGCTCGTCACGCGGTCGAGCGCGTCGTAGGTGTAGCGGGTCAAGGTCTGCTCGGCCTGCCCCACGGCGCGGGTCTCGGTCTTGAGGCGCCCCGCGGCGTCGTAGTCGTAATGCGTCGCCGAGGCATCGCCGGTGGTCGCCGCCACGATCTTATCGGTCAGCTGGCTCAGCTGGTTGTAGGCATAGGTCGTGGTCGAGGCGTCGCCGGTTCCCGACGCGACGGTCTCGCTCGTCTTGCGGCTGAGATGGTCGTAGCCATAGGCGGTCGTGGTGGCGTCGGTGGTGCCGTCGGCGTCGATCCGGCTCGTCAGCCGGTTGAGCGCGTCGTAACCATAGGTGGTCAGCGTCTCGTAGGCGCCGGTCGCCACGATGAAATTCGTCTTCTCGTGGATGAGGCGGTTGTCGCCGTCGTATTCGTAGCGCGTGGTGGTCGCGTCGGCGGTCTGGTAGCCGACCGTCTTGTCGGTGACGCGATTGAGCCCGTCGTACTCATAGTGCGTCTGCAGCGTGGTGCCGCTGCCGAAGCCCTGGGTCTGCGTCTTGAGCCGGCCCCCGATGTCGTAGTCGTAGTGCGTGGTCGAGGAGAAGCCGCTGACGTTCGATGCCGCCGTCTCGTCGGTCAGCTGACGGAACGCATCGTAGAGATAGCTGGTCGTCGTCGCTTCGGTCTTGCCTTGCGCGCGGGTCAGGGTGACGAGCAGACCCAGCGTGTTGTAGACCGATCGCGTGATCGTGGCGCTGCCGGTATCCGCCCCGCGGGTGACGTCGCCGACCTGGCCGAAGGCGTTGTAGGTGTACGAGGTCTTGGAGGCGTCGCCGGTGCCGAAGGCCCGGGTCTCGCTGGCGACCAATCCGCTCGCCAGATATTCGTAATGCGTCGTCGTCGCCACGGCCGGAGACGTGCTGGTGTAACCGTCGGTGCGCTCGTAGACCTCGCCGAACACCGTATAGGTGTAGTGCGTGATCGACTTCTCGGTCTTGCCGAAGGCGTGGGTGCTGTCGGTGAGACGGCCATAAACGTCGTAGTCGGAATGGGTGAGGATGGAGATGGCGGCGTTGTTCGACGCCTCGGTCACGTCGGTCACGTTGAAGGCGTTGTAGAGGTAGCCGGTGGCGGCGGCCTCGAGAGCGACGCCGTAGCCGCGCGTTTCGGTCTTCAGCCTTCCGTCCTGGTCATAGTCGTATTTCGTCGTGGTCTCGACGTTGGAGCCTTTGCCCTCGACCTTGGTGTCGACCTGGCCGAACGCGTTGTAGGTCAGCTTGGTGTGGTTGCCGAGCGGCGTGATGGTTTCGGACAGATTGCCGGCGCCGTCATAGGTGTAGAGGAGCGTGTATTGCAGAGAGCCGCCATAGCCGAGCGTCTTGCTGGCGAGCAACCCTTGAGGATTGTAGGCATAGTGCGTGCGCACGCCGTTGCCGTCGTACTCGTCCGACAGCCGGTCGTCGGCATCGTAGACATAGGCGAGTTGGCGCGCGGTCGGCGGAATCGGGCTGCCGATCAGATTCTTGACGTCGTCCGTCGTCATCGTATCGGTGACGGTGTAGGGATCGGCGTAGAGGATGCGGCCGCTCTCGTTGTCGTCCTTGTAGTAGGTGTGCTTGACGACGTAGCCCTTCGAATCGACCTCGTAAACGAGGCGGTCTTTCTTGTCGTAGAAGTACCGCGTCATGCGGTTGTCGATGTCGCCGTTGTGGCTGGTCGCCCAGGTGTTCATCGTCGCCAGGCTGGGGCTGGTGGCCGTCGTGCGCGTGGTTGAGAACGCCACCTGCTTCTTGACGTTGCCCATCGTGTCGTAGAGATATTCGACGACCGCGCCCACCGCATCGATGCTGAAGGCAAGCCGCCCGCCGTCATCGAAGACCTGCCAGGTGTTGCGGTTCGCGCTGTTGGTCGTCAGACCGGCATTGACGATCTGAAGCTTGACCTGGGCGACCGTGTAGGTCGAAGGCGCCGAGATGACGCCGGCATATTCGATCGTGTTGATGAGCTGCCCGGCGCCGTTATAGACGTATTCCGTCGGCCGCGAGGTCACGTCCAGCGTGAAGCGCAGCAGGCCGCGGCCGTCATAGACATAGTGCGTGTGCTGATCGTAGTTGCTGGTCCCGACCGCGGCCTTCAAAGCGTTCAGGTCGCCGGTCGCGCGCGTCGTCGGGTTGGTGACCTGCGTGGCGCTGGCGATCACCTCGATCTTCTCGCCCGCCGCATTGTAGACGGTTTGCGTCAGATAGCCGACGCCGTCGAGGATCGCGATCAGCCTGCCGTCCTCGTCGTAGAAGTTGCGCGCCACCCGGTCGTTGAACGCGTCCAGCGACACCGTCTGCGGCGTCGTCGGCGGCGTGTTCCTTAAGTTGTCGAGCGTGGCAGAGAGCAGGTTGGTCGCATACGCCTTGACCTGAACCAGGTTCGACATTCCGTCGTAGGCGTAATCCACGACCGAGCCGTCGCCGTCGATCGTCTGGATCAGGCGATCGGCATCGTCGTAGATCCGCCACGACCACACGTCGTTGCCGTTGCTGGGCAAGGGCCGGATCGCCGAAAGGGCGATGTCGCCGTTGGCGTTCTGCAGGTTGGTCCACGGCGTGCCGGTGATCGCCGTCGCATAGTTGATCGTGGCGATCAGATTGTCGTTGTTGTCGTAGCGATACTCGATCAAAGAGCCGTCGCCCGCGACGTCGCCCACTTTCCGCCCCGCCGCGTCGTAGATGTAGTAGTGCACGTGCTGCTCGGGATCGAGCACCTTGATCAGGCGGTCGAGGGCATCATAGGTGTAGGCGGTCGTCGCCGTCGTCGGGTCGGCGCCGGAGACCGCCAAGCTCACCAGCCGGCCGGCAAGATCGTAGGTCGAGGTCTCGACGCGGCTGTTGTCGCGCGTCGTGGTGAGGACGTTGTTTATGTCGTCCCACGAAAAGGTGCTGTGACCGGCGTTGAGGTCGGTATAGGCCGTGATGCGGCCCAAGCCGTCATAGGTCCACACTTCGGTGTTGGCGACGCCCGCCGTCTGGCGGGTCAACAGATGGCCCGCCTGGTCGTAGGTGTAGTTCACCTGGGTATAGGGGTCGGCGTTCGAACCCGTGCCGTCGGTGTTGCAGACGCTGTACGTCTTGGTCTGGATGAGCGCGCCGCGGAAATCGTAGGAATAGTTCGTACGCTCGGTGTTGCTGCGGTCGGTCAGGTTGGTGCTCACCCAGGTGGAGAGCTGCAACTCCGTCAACGGCGTCGTCGCGCTGAGCCCCGACACGTCGTACAGCCCGTCGCGATAGAGGAACGAATAGCGCAGGTTGCCGTCGCCGTTCGCGCCTGAGGCATAATATTGGAATTCCTGGACCTCGCCCTTGGCGCTGACGACGAAGCGCAGATGGCCGTCGCTGTCATAGGCGTAGCGGGTCGTCTCGGGCCCGCTCGGCGTGATGGAGGTCTCATCCCCCGGATCGGGAACGGTGTAGTGCGTCTCGGTCAGCTTGCGGTTGCTGCTGTCGTAGGTATAGGTGACGACGTTGCCGAGCGCGTCGCGCTGGGTGAGCAGGTTTCCGCTGCCGTCGTAGTAGTAGTTCGTGGTGTTGAAGTTGCCGTCGCGGTACCACTGCACGTCGTCCGCCGAGGTATAGGCCCATTTGAAGACCTGCGACGACGGCAGGTCGAGCTCGCGGAGCTGACCGTCGGAACTGTAGATCATGGTCGTGACCTGGTTGTCCGCGTCCGTGATCGTGGTGGTTCTGTTCACCGTGTCGTAGTTGAAGGTGTAGGTCGAGGTGACGCCCACGGCGTTGGTCTGCGTCACCGTCTTGACGCGGTAGGCGGAGTCCACCAGCTGATAGGTGAATTGCACCTTCGCGCCGCCGGTCTGGCTGATCTGCGAAACCTGGCCGCTGACGCTGTCGTAAGTGTAGGTCGTGACCACGCTGGAGGAATCTGTCGTGTTGTCGGGCGTCAGATCCGTCGTCACCGTCTTGAGGCGGTTCGCCGCGTTGTAGGTGTAGCTGACGCGGGTGAGCGTCTTGTAAGCCGAGGTCACCGTGTCCCAGTAGGTAGTGACCACCTGCGTCAGGTTGTTGCCGCTATAGGTAAGGTCCGTCTTCTCCTGATAGCCGCTGGTATCGGTCGTGAGCACCGTGGTCAGCAGGCTGCCGGTATAGGTATAGGTGAGCTGGTTGCCGTCTGCGTCCTTGCACGCGGTCAGCCGGCCGCTCGCATCGAAGATGTCCTTCATCCCCGTGACGAGCTTGGTTCCCGTCCATTGATTGCCCACGAAGCTCAGCGTGTCGTAGGGGGACGGGTGGTCGGCGCAAACGTAGGCGCTGCCGTTGTAGCTATAGGTGAAGTCCGAGCCGTCCGCGTCGGTGAAGGTGAAATAGCTGCCCGTCGCGTTGACGCCGTTGGTCACGGTTCCGATGCGGCGCGCGGCGCCGAGCTGCCAATTGTCGGCATTCTCGTCGGTGTGGGGGCCCAGGCTGTTGTAGGTGCGCGCAATGATATCGTCGGGGCCCTGGCCGATGAGGACCTCGTCGGTGCGGTTGATGACCAGATTGCCGGTCGCCGCGTTGACGAACACCTTTTCGCCGTAGCGCCCGAAATTTGCGTCGCCGATCTGGCCGCGGCTTCCCAGCAGCCAGCCCGAGCCACGCTCCAGCCCAAGTCCTTCACCCGAGAAAATCCCGACCATTGCCGGTGTCCCCTTCTTGTCCCGGGGGCGCATGGATGGGCGGCCCCCCAGTACCTGATCGCCGGTTTGCGCAATCCGTTAAGCGCTTTTCACAAGGCCGCCAGAAAATATCGCCATCGGGTGTTGGCAGGCGCGCGCTCTGCCCGCGCCGACGGGGCGGCCTGCGTTCGGCGACCGAAGGCTGCCGCTACGCCGTCATGCTCGCGACGCGACGGCAGCGGCGCCGGCGGCCCTGCGCGTCACGCACCGGCGGTCGCGCGGCCTCTGGCGTGCCTCTTTTCCGTGCATTTGGCGCAAACCGCGCTAGTATTGCGGACATCGTGCCGATCGATGGAGACACATCGTGTCCGAAGTGTCCAAATTCGTGATCGCCTTCGTCATGGGCGTCGTCATTTCCATCGCAAGCTACAAGTATTTCGGCGTCCCGGGCTTTCTCGGCGCCCCCGGCGCATGGAGCAGGACCTCGACCATCGCGGTCAGCCTGGAGGGCCCGTTCGCGCCTGCGGCGGACGACCCTTCCACCTATGGCCCACCGATGTGCGCGGCAGTCGTGCGAATCGAGAACCACAGCCGCCATCCGGTGACCCTGTCGTATTTCCTATCGCGCAAAACGTCCCGCGCCGCGAACGCGCCGTCTCGAGACCCTTACGCGCCGCCGTCCGGCTCCGGCTACGACGATAATCCGCGGTATGACGATGGGAACGACCAGCCGTACGGCGATCCTTCGTCGAGCGACGGCTCCGGCGGCTACGGCCAGGACAATCAAAGCCAAAGCGATACGCCCTATGCCGATGAAATCCGCCCCGACGAGGTGGCGCGCCAGACGGTGAAGCTCCAGGCCGGGCAATATCCCGACCAGGATCGCTACGACGGCGGGGCGAACCCCGCTTCGGCCTGCGACGACCTCAACCGCAAGGGCGCCGTGGTGTGGCAGCTGGTGGGGTGCACCGTCGAAAACGCATCGAATCCCGCCGACGCCGATTGCAGTCGCGAGTTGCGCGTCGGGTTCTGACGCAGGCATGACCGCACCCTCGCCCGAACGGCCGATCCCCGTTTTCGTCGCGTGGGCGATCCATGCGCTGACCGCGAGCGGCGCGGTGCTGGCGTTTCTCGCTTTGCTGGCGGTCGAGCGGGAAGATTGGCGGACGGCGCTGCTCTGGCTTGCCGCCGCGCTGATCGTCGACGGCATCGACGGGCCGCTCGCGCGCTGGGCCGGCGTGGCACAGAGGGCGCCCGGTATCGACGGCGCCACGCTGGACCTCGTGGTCGACTACTTGACCTATGTCTTCGTGCCGGCGGTGCTGATCTGCCGCGCGGACCTGCTGCCGGCCGCTTTTGCGCCGATCGGCGCCGCGGCGATCCTTTTGTCGTCGCTCTATACGTTCGCGCGGACCGACATGAAGACGGAAGACAACTTCTTCCGGGGCTTTCCGGCGTTGTGGAACGTCGTCGCGTTCTATCTCTGCATGCTGCAGCCGGGACGGACGGCTGGCGCGATCGTGGTCGTCGTGTTCGCGGCAGCGACCTTCGCCCCCATCCATTTCGTCCATCCCCTTCGCGTGCGCCGCCATCAGCCTTGGCTCGGCGTGCTGACGGCAGTGTGGGGAACGGTCAGCCTCGCTCTGTTGTGGCCGGGCTGGCGCGCGCCATGGACGGGCGTGCTGCTTGCGGTTTCGCTGACCGGGGCGGCCGCGCTGCTGGCGATCGGCTTCCTGCGCACCTTGCGCGGCCCGGCCCCTAATCGATGATGTGATAGACCGGCGCCTTTTCCATCGTCCATTTGTCGGTCTCGCGGTCGTAGCGCGAGAGCGTGAAGCAATGCCAATCCTGGTCGTCGAGCTTGGGATGGTCGGCGCGGTAGTAATAGCCGGGCCAGCGCGTCTCGGTGCGGAACAGCGTGTGCTGCGTCACTGACTCCGACGCCAGCACGCGATGCTTGAGCTCCCAGGTGCGCTGGAGCTGGTGCAGGTCTTCCGCGCCGATATGGGCGAGGTCTTCCTTCAGCATGCCGAGCAGCTCGATTCCGCGCATGAGCATGGGTTCGTTGGTGGTGTAGCCGGAGCCGATGCCGCCGACATACTCGTCCATGATCTTTTCGAGGCGCTGCAAGCCGTGGATCGGCAGCAGATAGCTCGGCGACACCGTGCCGGCGACGATCTCGTTGCGGCCGACCGCGTAGGTTTCGAGCGGCTGATAGACCGCCTTCTTCAGGTTCTCGTACTCCGCCTCGCTCGCTTCGGGCCGGTCGTTGCCCATGTCGAGCACATAATTCACCGCCGCTTTCGCGGCGATGCGTCCCTCGGTGAACGAGCCGGACGAGAATTTGTGCGCCGTGCCGCCGATGGTGTCGCCGGCGCCGAACAGGCCCTCGACGGTCATCATGCGGTTGTAGCCCCACTGATATTCGGCCGGCGCGTAGTCCGATGGGCCGCTCGCCCATGCGCCGGAGCAGGTCGCGTGCGAACCCATCACGTAGGGCTCGGACGTGGTGAGTTCCGGATTGATGTATTTGGGATCGATGTTCTGCGACGCCCACACCACCGCCTGCCCAATGGTCATGCCGAGGAAGTTCTCCCAGCCGACCGTCTCCTTGTGCGGATCCTGAAACGCTTCCTTGGTCACCATGCGGATGGGTCCGCGGCCCGCTTTCACTTCCTCGAGGAAGGCGTGGTTGCGCAGGCAGGTCGGCACCGGATGATGGTCGACGTAGTCGCCGATGGTTTCGCGCAGCTTATCGAACCAGCGCGTCTCGTATTCCTCGCCATAGGCGTTCTGCGTGTAGGTCTTAAGGTGCAGGAAGTACGCGCCGACCGGGCCGTAACCGTCCTTGAAGCGCGTCAGGACGATGCGGTTTTCCATCTGCATCATCTTGGCGCCCGCCAGGATCGGCAGCGCATAGGCCGACGCGCTGCTCCAGGGCGCATACCAGGTGCGGCCCATGCCTTCGCCCACCGAGCGCGGCTTGAAGATGTGCGACGCGCCGCCGGCGCACACGATCACCGCCTTGGCACGGAAGACGTAGAAGTCGCCGGTGCGAACGTTGAAGCCGACAGCGCCCGCGACGCGCCCCGCCTTCTTCGCATCCGTCAAGAGATGGGTGACCATGATGCGATTGTAGACCTCGGTCGCGGCCTTGCACGCAGCCTCCGCGACGATGGGCTTATAGCTCTCGCCGTGGATCATGATCTGCCACTTGCCTTCGCGCTGATACCGCCCGGTCTGCGGATCGCGCATGATGGGAAGGCCCCACTCCTCGAATTTGTGCACGGTGGAGTCGACGTGGCGGGCGATGTCGTAGCCCAGATCTTCGCGCACCAGGCCCATCAGGTCGTTGCGCGCATAGCGCACGTGATCTTCGGGCTGGTTCTCGCCCCACTGCATGCCCATGTAGCAGTTGATCGCGTAGAGGCCCTGCGCCACCGCGCCGCTGCGCTCGATATTGGCCTTCTCGACGCAGACGATCTTCAAGTCGCGGCCCCAATAGCGCGATTCATAAGTCGCACCGCACCCGGCCATGCCGCCGCCGATGACGAGAATGTCGGAATCGACGAAATGCGTTTTTCGCCGGCTGAACAGCGCCATCAGGGCACTCCCGGCTTCAGTCTGTCGGGCGAAAGCCGCGGAAGCTCGGGCACGTTGAGCGCATCGGGCTCATGGGCGAGCTCCTGGCTCTTCAGTGCGTCTGCCGGCGGGCGCTCATAATCGCCGGGCGACTTGATGGAGCCCCATGGCGTCGTGCGGATCGGAGAGACGAAATTCTTCTCGCGGCCGTCGCGGAACTTGAGCTTCCACGAGATCGTGCCCTTCTCCTCCTCGCGCAAGGTGCGGACGCTGTGGCCGAGCGGCGCGAAGTCCGCATAGCCGCGCACGTCGATCGCGTTCTGCGGGCAAGCCTTCACGCAGGAATAGCATTCCCAGCAGAAATTGGGCTCGATGTTGAAGGCGCGGCGGTAGGTCTCGTCGATATGCATGATGTCCGACGGGCAGACGTCCACGCAGTAGCCGCAGCCGTCGCATTTCGTCATGTAAACGAATGTGGGCATGGGTTTTGCCGATCAGTAGTGGGTGGGTTGCGTTCTGGCGCTGCCGAGCGTGGCCGGCGCATCGGCGGGCGGAGGAAGGTTGGCGCGCGAGCCGTTGGCTTCCTCGACGCGCTTCTGGAACGCGGCCGCCGGCTTGTAGAACATGTGCGAGAATTTCGACCATGGTACCGAGCCGAACAGCACCAGCGCCGAGGCGATGTAGAAGGCGAGCGCGGCATCCGACCAGTCGCTGCCGCTCGATTGCAGATAGGACCAGACGAGCGCCAAGGTCGTGTTCGCCAGCAGCGAGAGGATGAAAAGGTCGGCGCGCACGACGCGGAACGGCGAATGGCCCTCGGCGGAAACGTCGACGCGGATGAAGAACCAGAACCAGTAGCCACCGATGCAGACCAGAGCCGCGCCGGCGTGCCACAACAAAGGCCACACGGCCGGCGTATCCGCGTCCGGCGTCGGATATGCGAACACCATCACCGCGGTGGAGATCGCGTAACCCAGAAAGCCGTACATGGTGAGGAGATGCGCGAGCCTGCGCCGCATGCTGCAGAATTCCCCCGCCGCCAGCCAGTCCACGAGAGCGGTCTTGACGAGCAGCGAAGCTTTCTCGCCGGCGCCGACCGGCCGCTCGCCGCGGTTGCGCCGCGCGTGCTCGAAGAAGTAGCGCGCGCTTTTCTTGTGGATCAGATCGGCCAGCGTGCCCAGGACGACCAACGCGATCATCACGATCACGAAGCCCTGCATCATCGCCGGCGAAACGAAGTCCGAGAGCGTCGAAAACGGATTGGTCGCGAACATTTCCCCTCGCACACGCGATTGCCCCACCGTGAGCCGACGCCGCCGCGCGTAACGTTTTGTCCAGCCGAAGTTGGATGGATGGTACGGCAGTATTTCTGTGAAAACTATGCTCTGCAAGACAAAAGACCGGCGGAGGATTGGCACAGTTTGCCGCCCCGGCCTCCGGCGCCCCGATCCTCCTTCATTCGGCACATGCTGTGCGACACGGCCATCCCCTATCGAACGGCTGTCGCTGTCCCTCCGCAGGCACGGACTTGAATGACGATGGTACGGCGCGGCGCGTACAAAGCGCCGCTTGCACATGTGGGGCCGGAGCGTACTTCCTCGCGTGGCTCGTCACGACCACGTGATGCTCGCGCCTATCCCCTGGACCGCAATTCCTGATGGCATACGCTTTCGAAGCGCACTTTTGAGGACCTGCCATGAAACTTCCGATACTCACCGCGGCGATATTGTTTGCCGCCGGAGCAGCCCATGCGGGCGCCATGAGTTCGAGCGGCACTTGGGCGGCAAACGACCCCTTCGTCGGCAAATGGACGCTGAATGTTCCTCGAAGCACGATCGTGGACCAGATGGCGGTCGAAGCCGCAGGGCCGAATAGGTTTACATTCAGGTTCGAAGGCGGCCCCGCAGAGACGGTCCTTGCCGATGGAACCGATCAACCGGGTATTCCCGGCACCACGCTCGCGGTAAGGGTCCAGGATTCCCGCACCCTGAAGATCGTGCGCAAACAGTCCGGTCGCGTCGTTGTTTCGGCAACCTGGAAGATTTCCGAAGACGGCCGCATTCTGCACGACACCTTCACGGCCGCGCAAACCAACCGCCCCGCAATCACCACCAACTATGCATACAGACGTATGTCCGGCGGTTCGGGTTTTTCCGGCACCTGGGAAAGCACAACCCGTCCCCTTGGCTTGATCGTCGAGCTTCAGATCCAGCCTTATGGCGGAAGAGGGCTTTCGTTCGTCAGCCCAGGTTCCGTCAAGAACGTCATATTCGACGGACAAGACCATGCGGTCGGCGGCGTCGCCAAAGGCATTGTTGCTTCCGGGCGGCGTCGGAGCGAGCGGGCTATGGAGTATACGGAGAAGAACGGCGGCAAAGTCATCGACACGCGCAAGCTCGCGCTATCATCCGACGACAAGACGTTGACGATACATGTAGACAAGGCCGGTCAAGCGACGCCCACCGTGCTTGTCTTCGCGCGGGAATAGCCGCTATTCCACCAAATGGGACCTTGGCGTTGCGCGGGCGGAGACGTTCGCCTCCGCCCGTCGCATTCATGCGCCCGTCACTGACCCGGACAGACGTTGGCTTCGTCGTTCTGGAAGCTCAGCCAGCTGTTGACCGAGGTCGAGCGCGGCGCGCCGAAATAGCCCAGGAACACCAGCGACTGCAGGTTATATTGGAAGCCGTTGTCGGTGTAGTGGTAGCCACCGTAATTGGCCCTGCCTTCGAGCGGATCGCCGTTCTCCATGATGGAGTTGTCGGTGCAGTTGACCGCGTTGTTGACGAAGGGATCGTCCATCCACTCGCCGAGCTCGTGGCTCAGCGCCGAGACGTCCTGGGAGAACGCTCCGACGCTGTCGACATAGGTCCCGTAAGAGTAGGTTTGGCCGGTAGGATTGGCGCCGTTGGCGGAGTGGTAGCCGCCGATGCAGCAGCCGCCGTTCTGCGTCAGATAGATGTCGTAGGTCACGAACAGCGGCAGCACGCCCGGATTGATTTGCGTGAAGGAGGTCATGAAGGTCTGCAACTTCGAATCGAACGCATTGATGCTCATCGTGCCGACCTTGCCGCTGGCAAAGGGATTTGTGATCACCTTGCCCTGGCTGCGCGAGACGGTGATCGTCTGCTCGGCAAGAACCGTCGGCGTCCCGAAAAGCACGTGATAGCCGGAGTTGGTGCTGACCGACGACCAGAAATTGCCGCGCTGGTAGGCGTCGATGTACTGCGTCGTGCCGAGATTGACGCCGCCCTGCGTGAAGTTCACGTCGCTGGTGAATAAGGGCGACGACGTCAAGTTCTGCACGATGTTGCGGCCGTTGGGAAGGATATGCGCGACCGGATCGAACGTCATGTTGCCGTTGGTCGAGCCGTACACCATCTTGATCGGGATGATGTAGACCGGAACCGTCGTCGAGGTGTTGGTCGTCATGGGGCTGGTTCCCGGCATCACGTAGCTGATGTGGTGGCCGGTCAGATCGGTGAAGCTGCCGCTCCACTGCACCAGCTGACCCGCGGGCACGCGGCCCGGCGCGGGCTTGGCGTGGTTGTTGGGAAGCGTTACGAACATCGGTTTGACGCTGGTGATCGCGGTACCTGCCTGTACCGCGGTAACGCCGGCCAAGGCGGCGGCCAGCATCGTCATTGTCAGAAGTCGCGCATTCATGTGATCCATTCCTCCCTTTGAATGCCCAAACGCACCTAGCGGGGCGCGCGACGCTATCGCGATTTGCAGTGCGCGAAAATGATCTACGGTTGAATTGTCATGAATACAACGTTAAATAAATTGCATGTTTTGCAGACGCGAAGAAGCTTCGCCGTTTAGGAGACAAGTTGTCAGTTCGATCGCCGAGCCTTCTCGTCCTCGACGACGGATCGATCGGAGACGCGACGGTCACCGTCGGCTGCGGGGATGCTGCGACGGAAACAGCCGCGCTCGTCTTCGTCAAAGAGCATTGGAGGTTTTTGCCCGCCATGCTGCGCGACACAGCCATCCCCTATCGAACGACTGTCGCTGTCCCTTTGCGGACGCGGACTTGAAGGGCGATGGTACGGCTCGCGTTTCCGGGAAACTTTGCTCTGCGAAATCCTGAAACACCGGAGCATGTTGCGGGGCAACATCCCAGGGTCTGAACCGATCTTTCATTGTGCCAAGCCGGCGCCACGGGGTCAGGCCGCCTACGAGGCCGCGGGCGGCTCGATCCCGCCTCCATGCAGCGCGTGTGCGCGCCATTGAACGGGGCCCGTCGCGACGTGACGCTGGGCACACCCTCCCATTCGATCACGGTCTCGCAATGTGGCTAACCCCGGTGCTACAGTCCCGACGGGCGGGACGGGTGACTGCGGGACAAGTGCAAAGTGAAACATGCGCCCAGCGTTGAATCGGGAACCAGCGAAGCCGGGGCCGCTTCCGTGAGCACGGGGGACGGAGTTCGCTTTCGTCTGGCCTCACACGTGGTGGGGCTCGAGCTTGCGACGGCCCGCTATCGCCAGCGTGCTTTTCCCCGTCATTTGCACGATGAGTTCGTGATCGGTGCTATGACCATGGGCGCCGAAAAGCTCACGATTCGGGGCCGCGACCGCATCGTTCGCCAGGGAAGCCTGATCCTCATTGAACCAGGCGAGCCGCACGCCAATGCCGGCGTCGACGACAATCCCTTCGGCTACGTTGTCTTTTATGTCCCGCCCTCCGTCATGTCGCACTTCACGAGCGACGCGTTCGACGGTGATGCACGCAGGTGCGTTCGGTTCCAGGATTCTGTGCCGCACGCCCCGGATGTCTGTCTCGTGCTGCGCCAGGCGCACGAACTCCTGGCGGCGGGCGAAACTCCGCTCGCGGAGGAAAGCGCTGTGGTGGGCCTTCTCTCCGCGCTTTTGCACGGCGGCCATCTCGTCGAGGCGCGCCTCCCTGTCGGCGTCGTGCGAGAGGCCGTGAAGCATGCGCGCGACTATATTGAGGAATATTTTCGAGAGCCCATCTCGTTGCGCCAGCTGGCAGATCTCACTGGCGCCAGCACGTTCCATTTGCTGCGATCATTCAAGCAGGAGGTCGGACTGCCGCCGGCCGCTTATCAAATCCATTTGAAGGTCGCCGAAGCAAAGCGTCTGCTTCGATCGGGCGGCTCCATCGCCGCCGCGGCGGCGGAACTCGGTTTCGTCGACCAAAGCCATCTCACCCGCCATTTTTGCAAAATCGTCGGCACGACGCCCGGCCGCTACGCAGCGCAATGATCGACAGGTGAGTCGATCAATTGTGCGGGCAAGTCTTGGTCGCGCTGCCCTTGGGCCTCAGCCCGAACTGCTCGGCCGCCCAGCCGGTGACGCACTCGTAGAAGCCGGGCACGAAGCGCGACATGCCGGGGAATTCGCTTTCGGCGGCCGACTTGGCGGCCAGGTAATTGTGGTTGGCGCCGGGCCAAACCGCGATGGAAACATCGGGGTCGCGCGCGTGCGGCCCGAGCGCCCGCTCGAGCATTGGTCGTGCCTGGGCAGTCGGCACGAAGTCGACCTCGCCGTACAAGAACTGGAGCGGGCCGCGATAGCGCGCGAAGTCGGCGGTGGTGTCGACCTTGAAGGCTTCCTTCAGCCATGGCCAATCCGGCGCATCCTTGGGGGGCAAGGGGCCGATGAAGCCGTCCTGTGCCCACATCTCGTTTTCGATCGGCTTGAACGAGGCCACGAGGTCGTCCCAGCCCTGGCCGGTCTTGGTGTAGTCGTCCATCTTGTGGCGAATGACCAAGGCGCGGTCGATGTCGGCCTGGCTGAATCCTTCGCCGCGCATCTGCAGCGGCAGGCGACGCCATTCCGATTCCTCGACGCCCATCGGCGAGGAGCCGGAACGCAGTTGCATCAGGGCTACCCCATCGACGTAGCGCAGCGCCATCGGGACGATCCAGGCGGCTTGGCTGGAGCCGGTCATCCCGATGCGCTTGGGGTCGATATCGCCGCGCGCCTGCAAGACGCGCACGGCCGCCGCGGCATCCTGCGCCAAGAGGTCCAGGCTGGCGGTCTCCCAGTCGCCCGTCGAGCCGCCGACGCCGCGTTTGTCGTAGGCGAGCACGGCGATGCCGGCGCGGGCATAGGCTTCGGTGAGGAAGCGGATGTCGCCGTAAAAACCGTTGCGCGACTGCGCTCCCGAGCCGTGCGTCATCACCAGCGCCGGGTGGGGCCCGGGTCCGGTGGGCAGTAATAAGGTGCCCTCGAGGACCGTGCCGTCGGCGCTGGTGAAGTGGACGGTCTCATAGCGCACGCTGCGCAGCCGCTTCGCGAGCCGGCTCTTGCCGTGCTCCGTGACCCGAATGGCGTCGATCGGCCCCGAGGCCTTGGGCACGACGTCGATGCGCCGGTCGATCGGATCCATGCAATACATGCAATGACCAGTGACGAAGGTGGAGATGCCGGAGACATTCATCGCCGTGCCGGTGCGTCCCGAGGGCAGCTCGAGCCACCAGAAGGTGCTTCCGGCGTTGCTGCGCGACAGGGTCAGCGTGCGTCCGCCCCCAAGATCGTAAGTCCCCTCGTAGGTCGCCAGCACCTCCGGCTTGATCGGGTTGGTCCGGGCGATCAGCGTGATCTTTTGCGCCGTGCCCCCCGGCAGGGTCACCATGCCGGCATAGCCGAGCTCGGTGCGCGTGAGGTCGTAGGCTGCGCCCTTGGCGGTGAAGCGAAGCCGCGCGCCGTGGGCCTCGACAGCCGAGACGGGAATCGTGCCGACCACGTTGAAGGGCTGCACCAGTTCCGCCTCAAGCCGGCCGCCGTCGGCCGCCTTGAGGTCGAGCCGGGCGACGATGAAGGCGCCGGGCTTGCCGAAGCCGCCAATGTAAGTGCCGGCCATCGGCTGGCTGGCCATCGGCTGGCTGGCATGGGCGGCCGGGACGGTCGTCAGCGTGAGCGCCGCAAAAACCAGCACAGCGAACAATGGGGCGGGCTGATGCCTCTGCCTGCGGGTTGCGATGCGCGCGTGGGCCATAGCCTAAGCTCCAATTATTGATGAGAACGGCAGGACGCCAAACTGCTCCGCACTCACCGCTCCATTGCTGCTCTTGCCGTCAGTGTAGCGATCCTGTTGATCGACATATTGGACGTTATTGCTCTCTCTCGCAGGAGCGCGCGCTCATGCGTGAGGCCCATGTCTTCGACAAGGTAAATGCGCCCTTGTTGTCGGTGCGCATGCCTTCGAGGCCGAAACACCCCACCAGGCCATAGCGGGTTTTTACCGTCGCCGGATATTCCGTCCCCGCCTCAACGAGACCGCCAGTTCCGCCGCCTTCCTCTGTGAAGAACCGGTCTTGTCGACTTGGCTGACCTCGTCCAGCGGCAGAGTTGCAGCTGCGGTAACGACATCGAATTGACCGCTGGTGGGCGAGGTCCGCGAAATTTCCCCGGTCTGGGAATCTTCGTGGCGAAGGGGAGACCGAACGCGCGCAAAATTGCACCTGAATGCGGGCGACTTCGGCATGCGGTTCTGAGGGTGGGAGTTAGAGGAAATTCGACTGGTACAGGAGCGCGGCGCGTACAAACTCTGCTCCGCATGCACATGTGGGACCGGAGCGTACTTCCTCGCGCGGCTCGTCACGACCACGTGATGCTCGCGCCTAGCTGCGCGCCCGGAGCGATGACGGAAGCTAGTGCTCAAGACGTTTGTGCTGCACATCGAGCAATCGCCCTTCGGACAGCTTCGCCATCCCGAGCCAAAGCTCATAGCGCGCGCACGACACGTCATCGATGGATTCCAGCACTGATAGCGCCTCGGCCTCGCTGCGGCAGCTCAACCGATAAACCTTCAGAGGACGTCCGCACAGATCGAGCAATCGCGCCTCAAAGGTCTTTTTGGAACCCATGAACGCCGCATCAGCTCGTGCGCGCACGACACTTCACCGTTCCCTGTGCTGCCCATCCTTGCGTCGGGCAAATTCGACAATCACGCCACGTTTCGTCAGCCCATGTTCTTCTGTGCGTGCGCAGGCGCGATCAAGATGCCCCAAGGCGTCCATCACTGCCGAGAAGGTCACCGGAAAGGTTGTTCCCGGCAACAAACGCAACGTTGGAAAGCCTTCGACCGCGTGGGCGTCAGAAGCCCACTCGCATAAGAGAGCACGTTTTTGGCTCGTGCTGAGCGACGGATCGTCCACCACTTCGTGGGGAAACGAAAAGTTCCGCGCGATAGGCGCTTGCTGCCCTTCGGTCGTGTCGGGCTGGTTCACAATCATCATCTTCGCTCTCCTCTGGCATCCTCCAATGCCGTCTTGCTGAGAACGAAGGCCCGGCCCGGACGACCGGGCCTTCAGTCAACCCATTAAGTCAATGTCCGTTCGCGGGTTGGCGTGCCAACCGGCTGGCGGCCGCCGTCGCGCGAGTGCGGACTACGCGGCCCTCGACGCGCCTTCGACAGTCTTCAAGTCGGGCGCGTTGATGGCAATGCGTCGTGGCTTTTTCTCTTCCGGAACGACACGCTCCAGATCGATGTGAAGCAGGCCGTTTTCGAGCTTGGCGGAGCGGACCTCGACATGCTCGGCGAGCTGGAAGCGGCGCTCGAAGGCGCGAGCGGCTATGCCTTGATACAGGAACTCCGCTTTTTGGGCGTCGTCTCCCTGGCCGGCAACAGTCAGCACACCATCACGCAACTCGACCGTCAGATCCCTTTCGCCGAAACCGGCAACCGCCAGCGTGATCCGGTAGTGGGTCTCGTCGCTGCGCTCGATGTTGTAAGGAGGAAATCCGTTGCTCACGTCGGCGGGTTGCTGGAGCATGTCGAACAGCCGGTCAAAGCCCACGGTAGAACGGAAGTAGGGTGCAAAGTCGATCTCACGCATATCACAACCTCCTGAAAGCGTTGTAATTTTCCTGTCAGGGCACCACGGCGGCTACCCGGACGCGTGGAAAATTAGGGCAGACAATGACGAGTTCAAGGCTCCCTGCATGAAAAATTTGTAGGGAGTTATCAAAAGCAATTCAGAGCTTGCTCACTGCAGAGCTCGCCGAACGTTGTCCAAATCCAAGCGACAGACCGAGCTGAACGGTAGGAGGGGATCCGATGCGAGGCCTCGAGACAGCGCGTCCGTGGCGAGTTGTCGGAGTTCGACGCGCGGTTTCAACAGTATATCGACGATGGCCTTAAGAACCGCTTCCGCATCGGTGATCACTTCCGACGAGGCGAACAGCCGCATCCGGTTGATCAGACCAACCAAGCGCTGCTCGTCGCCGTTCATCGCTATCTCGTCCCGAACATACGCGTCTAGGAGCAACTCTGACGCGTGCATCACGAAATCTGCATAGGCCCCCTCGCGTTTTGCGACCTCGGCGGCAACGCACTGAAGGCGATTTTGAACACGTTGGGTGTAAACCGCCGCAGCCAGCGAGGCACTGCCACCTGCCAACGCGCCAAGCATCGCGGAAACGGGGCCCAACAAGGACGATTCGATCGGCATGGCCCCTCGCCTTCACCAAGATTGAACGAACGCCACATCCGGCCACACATCTCCAGCGTCGCGGTGGATTACGGTTTCGGACTTCGCAACCGTCACTTCCGGCCGAAGTGGTGGTCGACTTTCTGCGGTTGGAGACTGGCGGACGAAACGGGCCGATGTCCCCTGTTTCGTGTCTCCCATTCGCCCGGCGGAGACTGAGCATGCGGCCAGTTGGCGCCGATTTTGGCGTCACATGTGGAGGGAGGAAGTTTTCGGGAAATCGTCTGGTACAGTTGGGTGGGTTCGAACCACCGACCTCCGGATCCACAATCCGGCGCTCTAACCAACTGAGCTACAACTGCACGTCTTAAGAGGCGGGAACCTAGTTTCACGGCCCGGCAAAAGCAAGGCTTTCCGGGCGTTGCGCGGGCGCCGCGCGGCGGCCATAAATCTCAGCATGAACAAGGGGCTACGCATCGGCCTGATCGCCGCCGCAGGGCTGGGCGCGGCGCTCGTGGCGCTGCCCTTCCTGGTGCCGGCTTCGGCCTACAAGACGCGGATCGAGCAGGCGGCGGAGCGCGCCACGGGCCGCAAGCTCACCATCGCCGGTCCTTTGAGCTTCACCCTCTACCCTGCGCTCGGCTTGAGCGCCGGCCAAGTTGCGCTCGCCAACGTGCCGGGCGGCCGCGCGCCTGCCTTCGCCACCGCCGAGGACCTTCAGATCGGCGTGCGTCTGTTGCCTTTGCTCGGCGGCCGCGTCGAGGTGACCGAGATCGTGCTCAACCGTCCCTCGGTCCATCTCGAGGTTGACGCCGCGGGACATTCGAACTGGCGGCTGCGACCCGCCGCGCGGCGGGGTCCATCCGGCGGCAACGGCACCGGCAACGGCGGCTCGCATACGACGACGCAGTTCTCCGGCATCCGCATCGCCGGCGCCCATATCACCTATGACAACGCGCGCACCCATACCGCGCGCGCCATCGACGACCTCGACGCCACCATCGACGTGACCGATCTCGACCGGCCGGCGCGCGCCAATGGCAGCTTCGCGCTGTCGGGCCGCAAGACCGAGTTCGACGTCACCGTCTCTGTGCCGCGCGCCGTACTGGACGACAAGCCCGTCGGCGTCGATCTGGCGCTCACCTCCGACCTGTTGAAGGCGCGCCTCGCCGGCCGCATCGATCGCGCCGGCACGTTCGCGGGGCGCGCCAGGATCGACGCGCCGTCGCTGCGCGATGCGGCGGCACAGTTCGGCGCGAAGGTCCCCGGCGGCGCCTTCTCGCTCGACGGCGCGGTCGGGGCGCGTGACGATGATGCATGGCTGCATGAGGGCAAGCTCAAGCTGGATGCGATGTCGGCCTCGGGCAGCATCGAGCTCAGCCGCGACGGCAAGCACACGGTTGTCCAGGCCGATCTCAAGGTCGATCGCCTGAACCTCGATGCGTATTCGCAAGCCCCGCACGACCCGCCTTCCAAAGGACGCTCGGGCGTCGAGGCCGGCGTCGAAGAATGGAACCGCACCCCGCTCGTGCTCGAGCCGCTGCGCGATGTGGTCCTGCACGCGCATATCGCGGCCGGCGCGTTCGCCTATCGCCATATCCGCGCCGACAAGACATTCATCCAGATCGATGCCGAGCGCGACGTGGTGATGCTCGACCTGCGCCAGCAGATGTATGGCGGCACGGCGGCGGTCGGGGTCACCGCCGACCTGCATGGCGCGTCGCCGGTGTGGGCGGTGAACGGCGATTTCGAGCACATGGCGCTTGCACCGTTCCTCACCGACACGATCGGGGTGACGCAGATCGACGGCACCGGCGCGATCAAGCTCGACGTGACGTCTGAAGGCGCCGACACCGAAACGATCATGCGTAGGCTCGACGGCAAAGGCGCGCTCGACTTCCGGGGCGGGCGCATCAAGGGCGTGAACTTCGGCCAAGTGGCGCGCACCATCCAGGCGTTTCTCGGCGACGCGATCGACCGCAACGCCTTCACCGACTATCGGAGCATGACGGCGAGCTTCACCGCGAAAGACGGCGTGCTCGCGTCGAACAACTTCCAGCTCAACGGGCCGCTGATGAAGACGTCCGGCGCGGGCACGGTCGACGTCGGCAACCGCGAAATCGATTTCCGCATCGTGCCGAAGGCCACCGCCTCGCTCGGCAAGTTCAAGCTGGTCGATATCGGCGTGCCGTTCCGCATCAAGGGCCCGTGGCGCCATGTGCGTTACACGCCCGACGTCGGCGGCATCGTCAGCGGCATCCTGAATGCGCCGCTCGACCGCCTGCTCGGCGATCCCAAAAAGAAGCACAAGACCGTGGGCGATGCGCTGAAGAACATGCTGGGGATCCACTGATGAAGCTGCGCCGCAATTTCCTCACCGTCACGGCCGGCCTGATCGTGGCCGCCGGCTTCGCCTATGTGGTGCTCTCCCACAAGGCGCCCGTGCTCACCACGGTGACGTGGTCGGGCGCTTACGGCCGCGCGCAGGCGAGCGCGCTGTTCGAGCCCTATGCGGCGCGCTCCGGCGTGAACGTGCACATCGCGCAGTACGATGGCGGGCTGGACGAACTGCGCAAACGCCCCGCGGGGTGGGACGTGATCGACATGGAGTTGCCCGACGCGGTCGCCGCCTGCCGCGAAGGCCTGCTCGCGCCGATCGACGCGAGCACGCTGCCGCTTGGGGCCCAGGGTCAGCCGGCGGCGGACGATTTCGTGCCCGGCGCGTTGGGGCGCTGCTGGGTGGGGAGCGTGGTGTACTCGCAGGCGATTGCGTATGCGCCGGGGAAGTTCGCGACGCCGCCCGCCACCCTCGCCGATTTCTTCGACACTGCGCGCTTCCCCGGCCCACGGGCGCTGCGTTCCACCAGCGCCAAATACAATATCGAGATGGCGCTCTTGGCGGACGGCACAGCGCCCGGCGACGTCTATAAGGTGCTGTCGACGCCGGCGGGCCTCGACCGCGCGCTTGCCAAGCTCGACACCATCCGTGGCCAGACGATCTGGTGGCGGAACTCGAGCGAGCCGGCGGCCATGCTGGCCGACGGCCGCGCGGCGTTCGCGACCATACCGAACGGCGACATCCACGACGCGGCGCTGCATGGGGGCAGGCTGGGTGCGATCTGGGATCGCCAACTCTATGAGCTCGACGTCTTCGCCATACCCGCGTCCTCGCCCAAACGCCGGATGGCGATGGACTTCATCCGCTTCGCGACCTCGGCGGAGCGGCTCGCCCGCGTCGCGGAATGGGTGCCGTACGGCCCGGCCCGGCGCTCGGCGGCCGCTCTGGTGGGCAGGAACCCTGAGCTCGGCACCCTCATGCAGTCCTTCCTGCCGACGGCGCATTTCGAGACCGCCTTCGCCGTCGACGATGCCTGGTGGCAGGCGCACCACAGCGAGATCGCGCCGCGCTGGCAGGCGTTCGTAAATCGTTAACTGCGCTGCGCGCGTCTTTACGCGATCTTACGAAGTTCCCCCGTTATCATTCGCTCCACGAATCGTCGGGGGACGCCCGCTCGTCCGCGGGGAGAGAGAACGATCATGGCTTCGTATGCGCTGCGCCGCATCCTGGGCGCGATTCCGACGCTCCTGATCATCATCACGCTCGCGTTCTTCATGATGCGGCTGGCGCCCGGCGGTCCGTTCGACAGCCAGCGCCGCCTGCCCGCCGAGATCGAGCGCAACATCGAGAAGGCCTACGACCTCGACAAGCCGATCTACGAGCAATACTTCCTCTATCTCGGGCGGCTGGCGCAGGGCGACCTCGGCCCCTCCTACAAGAACAAGGACTTCACCGTCAGCGAGCTGATCGCGGACGGCCTGCCCGTCAGCGCCAGGCTGGGCCTGTCGGCGATGATCCTGGCACTTCTGATCGGCACGGGGCTCGGCGTCGTCGCCGCCCTGCAGCAGAACAAGCTCTCCGACCACGCGGTGATGAGCATCGCGATGTTCGGCATCACGATCCCGAACTTCGTCACCGCACCGCTGCTCACCCTCCTGTTCGGCGTCTACGGCCTCAAGCTGTTCGGCATCGACATCTCGCTGCCCGTCGGCGGATGGAACGGCGGGGCGCTGCGCAACATGATCCTGCCGGTCACGGTCCTCGCCTTGCCGCAGATCGCGATCATCTCCCGGCTGGTGCGCGGCAGCATGGTCGAGGTGCTGCATTCCAACTACGTGCGCACCGCGCGCGCCAAGGGCCTGCCCAGCCGCACGATCGTCACCCAGCACGCGCTGCGCGCAGCACTGCTGCCGCTGGTGTCCTATCTCGGCCCCGCGGTGGCACAGCTCGTCACCGGCTCCTTGATCGTCGAGCAGATCTTCGGCCTGCCCGGCATCGGGCGCTATTTCGTGCTCGCCGCCTTGAACCGCGACTACACGCTGGTGCTCGGCGTGGTGATCTTCTACGCGACCTTCATCATCCTGATGAACCTGTTGGCCGACCTCCTCTACGCGGTGCTCGACCCGCGCGTGAGCTACCGCACATGATCGCGACCGGAGTGACCAGCGAGGTGGCCGACCTGATGGTCAAGGCCAAGGACGTCCAGGGCCGCAGCCTGTGGACCGACGCCTGGCGCCGCCTGCTGCGCAATCGTGCTGCCGTGATCAGCATCGTCATCCTGGGCATCATCGCGCTGATGGCGATCTTCGCCCCGTGGCTCTCCGAATACGGCTACAACGATCAGACCTACACGACCTGCTCGCCAAATTGGTGGCACGATCCCGACATGTGCAACGCCGGGGGCACGCACTGGTTCGGCACCGACCTGATCGGCCGCGACCTGTTCGTGCGCGTGCTCTACGGCGCGCGCGTGTCGCTTGCGGTCGGCCTGGTCGCGACCATGGTCAGCCTTCTGATCGGCGTCGCCTATGGCGCGACGGCCGGCTATATCGGCGGGCGCGTCGATGCGCTGATGATGCGCTTCGTCGACGTGCTCTATTCGCTCCCCTTCATCTTCTTCGTCATCATCCTGATGGTCGTCTTCAACCGCAATTTCTTCCTGCTGTTCGTCGCCATCGGTGCCGTCGAGTGGCTGACCATGGCGCGCATCGTCCGCGGCCAGACGCTGTCGATCAAGCAGAAGGAGTTCATCGAGGCGGCGCGCGCCGGCGGCGTCGGCCCCGTCGGCATCATCTTCCGCCACGTCGTGCCCAACGTGCTGGGCCCCGTCATCGTCTATGTCACCCTCACCATCCCCGCGGTGATCCTGGCCGAGAGCTTCCTGTCTTTCCTGGGCCTGGGCATCCAGGAGCCGCTCACCTCCTGGGGCGTGCTCATCGCCGAGGGCAAGGACCAGATCGAAAACTATCCCTGGATGCTGCTGTTCCCCACTTCGTTCATGGCGGTGACCCTGTTCTGCTTCAACTTCATCGGCGACGGATTGCGCGACGCCCTCGATCCGAAGGACCGGTGATGAGCATTTTGGAGATCAAGAGCCTCGACGTCCGCTTCCAGACGCCCGACGGCGAGGTGCATGCGGTCAAGAATCTCGACCTCAGTGTCGCCGAGGCGGAATGCGTCGGCGTGGTGGGCGAGTCCGGCTCCGGCAAGAGTCAGCTGTTCCTGGCGACCATCGGGCTTTTGTCGTCGAACGGCCGCGCCACCGGCAGCGTGAAATATCGCGGCGACGAGATCCTGGGCGCCGCGCCCAAGGCGCTGAACCGTTTCCGCGGCTCGAAGATCACCATGATCTTCCAGGATCCGCTGACCTCGCTCACCCCGCACATGACCATCGGCGCGCAGATCATGGAGTCGTTGCGCATCCATCTGCGCCTGCCCAGGGACGAGGCCGAGAAGCGCGCGCTCGAGGTGCTCGAGCTGGTGCGCATCCCCGAGGCCGCGCGGCGCATGCTGCAATATCCCCACGAGCTCTCCGGCGGCATGCGCCAGCGCGTGATGATCGCCATGGCGATGGTGTGCGGCCCCGACCTGCTCATCGCCGACGAGCCGACCACCGCGCTCGACGTCACCGTGCAGGCCGAGATCCTCGACATCATGCGCGACCTGAAGCACGAGCTGAAGACCTCCATCGTGCTCGTCAGCCACGACATGGGCGTGATCGCGGGCATGGCCGACCGGGTGCTGGTGATGCGCGACGGGGCCATCGTCGAGCAGGGTTCGGTCGACGACATCTTCTACCGGCCCAAGCACGACTACACGAAGATGCTGCTCGAAGCGATGCCGCGCCTCGACCGGCCCGTGGGCGCCGCTATCGAGCCGGTGCTGCCGACCGCCGACACGGTGCTGAAGGTCGAAGACCTGCGCGTGCATTTCCCCGTCGATGCCGGCGGCTGGCGCACCAAGGACCTGCGCGCCGTCGACGGCGTCTCGTTCGCTCTGCGCCAAGGCGAGACGCTCGGCATCGTGGGCGAATCCGGCTGCGGCAAGTCTTCGCTCGCGCGCGCGGTGCTGAAGCTGCTGCCCAAGACCGACGGCGCGGTCTTGTGGCTCGGCCGCGACCTCGGCTCCGTCAAAGGCGAGGAGATGCGCAAGCTGCGCAAGGATTTCCAGATCGTCTTCCAGGACCCGCTGGCCAGCCTCGACCCGCGCATGACGGTGGGGGAATCCATCGCCGAGCCGCTGCGCGCGCTCAAGCCCCATCTCACCCGTGACCAGGTCACGGCGTGTGTGCGCCACATGATGGACCTGGTCGGGCTCGACCCCAACTGGATCAACCGCTATCCGCACGAGTTCTCCGGCGGGCAGAACCAGCGCGTCGGCGTGGCGCGCGCCATGATCCTCGAGCCCAAGCTCGTCATCTGCGACGAGGCGGTGAGCGCGCTCGACGCCTCGATCCAGTCTCAGATCGTCGACCTCATCCGCAAGCTGCAGAGCGATTTCGGCATGTCGCTGATCTTCATCAGCCACGACCTGTCGGTCGTGCGCCAGATCGCCCATCGCGTGATGGTTCTGTATCTGGGCCGCGTGGTAGAGATGGCCGACCGCGACATGCTCTATGCCGATCCGCGCCACCCTTACACCAAGGCGCTGCTTTCGGCGGTGCCGATCCCCGATCCCAGGCTCGAACGCTCGAAGAAGCGCGTGCGCATGATGGCCGAGCTGCCCTCGCCGCTCGACACCCGCGCGTCGCTGATGTTCCTCAAGTCGAAGGCGATCGACGATCCCGACGCCGAGCAGTATCGGCCCAAGCTCATCGAGGTCGCGCCCGGCCATCTGGTGGCCGAGCATGACGTCCTTACTTCACGCGCTTGACCTTATAGGTCTTTTCCGAGTCCCCGATCTTCAGGTTGTAGCTGCCGAGCAGGCCGCGCGAGATCGTGACCACCTCTCCGCCGCCCTTCGACAACATGGCGTGCTCGGTGTCGGCCTCGATCTGGCGCCACACCTGGCCGTCGTCGAGGAAGAGGATGAACTTGCCATAGGGCGAATAGGCGACCTCGCCGACCTTGGCGGTGATGCTGTCGATCGGCTCGGGCGGCGGCGCCTCGCCCGCTTTCGGAGGTGGCTTGGGCAGCGCCTCGCTGCCGAACTTCTCCGGCGTCGTCTGCTGGTCGGGCGAGGAGCCGAACAGATTGCCGAAGTCGAAGCCGAACCACGACTTCTGCTCTTCCGCCGTCGGCGGGCCCGAGCGCGGCAGGCGGGCGACAGCCTTCTTCACC
>JADMIO010955815.1_pt1 | contig 30131 bp, 24 predicted proteins | sample 8958161 | NCBI WGS metagenome assembly JADMIO01 (sample SAMN16585339, study PRJNA669376) | soil metagenome | isolation source: Crop rotation soil | place: USA: Cullars Rotation, Alabama | collected 2011 | reverse complement strand
CGCGACAACTTGTCCACGTGGAATTCTAAGCTTAGGATCCCAATGTGCTGGAAAGCCTTTCCCTAACAAGGGGGACGAATACTCCTCTTACTTATACCTACAACGGCAATCAGCTCACTACGTTGTCCGGCATGCTTACTGGTACGCAGGTCTACGATGGCAACGGCAATCTCGAATTTGATTACCGGAGTGACGTTACATCCGGGTTTTTGGATTTCGATCACAATATCTTAAATTTGGTATCAGCAGTAGGCGGAGGTCAGGATATCGTATACGATTACACGGCAGCCGGAGAAAAGGTAGCGATGTACGACAACAGTACAGGCGTTACCATAGAATATGTTAAAGGGATAGAATACACCAACGGGCAGTTAACGGCCATTGTTACCGAAGAAGGCCGGGCGGTACCCAATGGAGGCACTTACCGGTATGAATATACCTTAAAGGATCACTTAGGAAATAACAGGGTGCGTTTTGACAGTAATGGCGGAGCGTTGCGACAGATACAGGAAGACGATTATTATGCATTTGGATTGAATGTAAGCCGGTATAACCTGGGCGATAAAGACAAACACCTGTACAACGGCAAGGAGCTACAGGAACAGTTTAACCAGTACGATTATGGTGCACGGTTCTATGATCCGGTGATTGGTAGATGGACAAGTGTTGACCCGTTGGCGGAGAAAACTAAAAAGGTTTCTCCATATATTTATGGGGCAAATAATCCAATAAGGTTTATTGATCCTGATGGTATGGAGGTAATAGCAAGTGATGATCAATCTAAAAAGAATATAAAATATACGCTCACAAAAGAAGAAGCCAAGTTTCTTTCTTTTGACAAAAATGGTAAAGTGGACACAAAAAAATTGAATAAATATAAAGGTTCTTCCGATAATTTTAATGCCCTTAAAGAGTTAGCGAACAGCAAAACTGGGTATCATTTTGCTGTTGCTAGTGAATATACTTCCGGTGATGGAAAGAGTACTACATTAGTTGGAGATAATGATAATGGTACAAGAGGCGTAACACTTCTACCAGGTGCAGAGATCGACCCATCTCCAGATAAGGACGTTTATATATATACTAGTGACAAACTTAGTGAGGAAAGGCAGGTCAAGAATACAGCACATGAAGGTTATGCTCATGCGCTTTTGTACGAATTTAAACAACAAGGTCAAGATGTGGATCCAAACCATCACTTTCAAGCAGTTGTAAAAACAGAAATTGATCCAGATACAAAACAACCAATCTATAATATGATTAGAACAGAAACGAATGACGTTTTAAAGCAACAGTTGAGAAAAGTAGAAACACAAGCTGTGGAAAATTATAGAAAATGGAAGGAAGGAGGAGATAATTAATGAAGTTATTAATGTTGTCTTGGCATATTTTTTTAATACAGGCCTGTAGTCATTACACCAAACCAAGTTCAGATGAATTGCAAATAGCCATCGATACGATTAAGATTGGAAAAAATATCATTTACTTTAACAAACCTTTATATTCAAGGAAAAGTATTATGCAATACGAAGAAGGTGTTTTTATAACTTACACATTACCCGATTCATCATATCTATTGATTCAAGCGGGGGCTATGGTAAATTCACCAATATCAACATTTAAGAAGAGTGAATTGCTTGATCACAAAATAAACAATGGTATAGAAACATATAAAGGAATAAGAAATAATAAAATATGTTTTAGGGAAGATATTTATTATAAAAAAATTCATTTTATATATGATGGAGTAAAGCCAAAGAATAGAATGATTTTTGACGAAATTATTGACAATGTTAGCATAAAGTAGATTGTGGTAACGTACCAAACGTGTTGTTGTTTATACTTCTTATAAGCTAACCTTGTTTTGGCATGTTGGATGAGGCCATCAATGGAATACATGATGTGCTCTTTGTTTTCATCAGGGAGTTGTTGGATGCTTAGTACTTTATCTTTCCGCTATGCTTCTTGCGAACCGCGCCGCGAATGGAGCCAACCGTCTGCATAGGGAGAGCAAAGCGGCTATGCAGTATGTTCTACACGAACCAGGGTATCCCGAAAGCGCCGGGCAATGAGGGATACCCTGGTGAAGCGGTTGGCGACCAGCGGTGAGCCTTAGCACAAGCAAGTAGTTTGTATGTGCGATCTCTTTTTTACTTTACTTCCGATGAGATACTTGATTGTACAAGACGATCGAATACAAAAATCTTCAAATAAAATTATTGTTGTTCTTAAAATTACTAATTTTAAACCGATCGGATCGTTGTTGATGATAACCATCGTCCTATTCATTTTCAGCGTAAGAAAAACAGAGCAGTTCCGAAAAATATTTTCGTTGACCGTATTAAAGATACCCGTAGCGGGTAACCTGGTACAAAAGATCTACCTGGCGCGTTTTTGTAATTCCATGCGCCTGCTGATCAATGCGAAATTGCCGTTATTACGGGCTATCGCTTTGATCCGGCAAATGATCCGTTATTACCCGATCGATTCGTCCCTGGCGACCATCGAAACCGACATCATGAACGGTAAATCCCTACATCAAAGCCTGCAGCAATTCAGTATCTATCCTCCGAAGATGGTGCAACTGGTCAAGGTTGGCGAAGAGACCAACCAACTGGATCATTTTTTTGGTATCATATCGGAACAATATGTCGAAGAAGTAGAATATAAGACAGGCACGCTAAGCAGCGTGATGGAGCCGCTCATTATTATTTTCCTTGGCCTCATCGTGGGGGTGATCCTGGTGTCGATGTATTTGCCATTGTTCCAGATGAGCAATAGTTTTTAATTTTAACGGAAAAAACGATGCTGCTTTTTTCTGTTGAAAAGTGATTGAAAAAATATGCACAATTATATTTTTTTAATTGAAAAATATACTGAGTTTAGCGATAATATTTTATTGTTTAATCAGGCTGCCGATTGTTTCCCCTCTGTCTGGCTGGTCAGCTATAAAAACGTTCCTAATTAATTTAAACAAATGAAAAAAATCCTCCTCATGGCCGCGCTATGCGCAATGGCTACTTCTTTAAAAGCTCAAAACACCTATCCCTGGCCTTCAAGCGGTAATATTGGTATCGGTACAAGCGCAAGTTCTTTGGCGACATTAGCTGTAAAGACAACCGGAACAACACTTGAGTTTGGAACTGATGCTAATTCAAGTGGCATATTGTCTTATGACCGAACAAATAGCTTATTTAAGCAAATAGTTATCAGGGGTAGCTCTTTTCATTTTTTCCCATTTGATGTTGAAAAGGTGACCATTGATGATAACGGTAATGTTGGTATCGGTACGACAACACCGGGCAACAAGCTTGATGTTGCCGGTTCAGCTATTTTTAACCCTTCCACGACGGCGGGTTATTATACGGAAGGTATACGGATCAATAATGCGCCGAATAATTTCGCTATTCTTCACCTGGGCGGTAACGCCGGCAGTACCTTCAGTACCGGGTCGGGACAATGGACCGTTCTTAAAGACTATTATAACCATTTTGGCATCTGGGAAAACGGAAACCCGATGCTTTCCATTCTCCATACTACGGGTAACGTCGGTGTCAGTACGACGGATCCTATTTCCAGTTTCCAGGTACAGGATGGCTGTACGAAAGCATCTATAGGTGAAGCGGATGGTCAGGACCTGAATTTTGGAACAAGTTATTTGGGTTTTAACGCGGCCAGGAGCAGTTCCCGCCAATGGACGGTCAGCAATGACAGTCAGCACAATGGCGGCGGCGTTATTTATTCCAATATTTTAGGAGAAATCTATTTTGCCCCGATTGCTTCAACGGGAACAACCGATCAAACCTTGTCTGATACGGACATCAAAAACAAAATTACTTTCCGGGTTTCAGCGGATGGAACCACTTATGCTAAAAAGATAAAAGTGGAACTGACTGGCTGGCCGGATTATGTATTTAAACCCACATATACCTTAATGCCGCTCACTGATGTGAAGAGCTATATTGATAAAAACCACCATCTGCCGGATATGCCCTCAGCTGAAAAGATGGAAAAAGATGGATTGGACTTGGGTGAGATGAATAAGTTGTTGACTAAAAAAGTGGAGGAATTGACGCTTTATTTGATTGAGAAAGATAAAAAAGAAAAAGAGCAGGAACAGAACACCGAATCACTGGAAAACAAAGTGAAAATTCAGGATTCCCGTATTGATAAGCTTGAGAAACAATTGGAAAGCCTGTTGAAGCTTATTCCGCAACAAAAAAACTAAAGCCAACGATATTATCCTTAATGAATATGAAACTTAGCAAATTATTTGCCTTTTTTCTTCTATTATTTTTTTATAGAGGATCGTTAGCTCAAAGCAATTCGTCTCCTATACCACCGTCCCCCAACACCGCGTCTTTGCTTAAATATGCGCAATTACCGGTAAGCAAATATACAGGCCTGCCTGATATCAGTATTCCTTTATATACTATAAAATCGGGCTCATTGAGCCTCCCCATTAGTATCTCTTATCATGCTTCCGGAATAAAAACATCTGAAGATGCGAGTTGGATAGGATTGGGTTGGGCGCTAAACTGCGGTGGCGTTATTGGCAGGTCTATTCGTGGAGGTGATGATTTTGGGGCGAATACAATTGGGTATCCCGGAAGCAATGCAGTTCTTGATCAGGCCGGTTTTCCAGGGATAGCGGTTCCGTCCTATTGTCATTATCAGGGGCCTTTATATGCTGCGATCGACGAGCTTTTACATAGTAATGCCGATACCGAACCCGATCTTTTTTACTTTAATATGGGAGGTTATTCAGGTAAATTTTACATTGGACGTCAATTTTTATCTGGTGATGTGTATGCAACCCAACTTGATCAAAAAAGCAATCTGAAAATTAAGGTGATCTATGGTGAAAAAAGATTTATTATTACCGATGGAAACGGCATTCAGTATTATTTTGGCACGCGGGAATATGCTTATTCTGAAGGGCAGGCAATACCAGGTTATGGTTCTTACACGCAACTCACTATACATGGTAACTGCGAAGACTCGCGTACTATCAGTTCTTGGTATCTCGATACCATAGCAGCACCAACAGGCGACAGAATTTGTTTTCAATATCAAGCCCCCGAACAATGTTACGGAGTAACCAGTGCAACCACATTTAGCGAATCCCATTATAAACATATGGGCTGTGGTGCCGATGCCGATTACTATAACTTATCTCGCTCAGTTACACAGGAGGTACGGTTAACAGGGGTGACATTTAAAGGTGGCCATGTAGACTTTTACGGCAGTTCAAGAAATGATATTACTGCTTATGGTACTTATGTACCAAATAAATTAGATGCTATAACTATAAAGCAGGACAACGTCGATGTTCCATTACGATCATTCACTTTTAACTATGACTACTTCAATTTCAATGGAAGATTAAAACTGACTCAACTGTATGCGGATGACAAGCCGTATGTTTTTGCTTACGACGAAACTATACCCCTACCTCCAAAAGAAACGCTCGCGCAAGATCATTGGGGATATTATAACGGATCGATCGATAATCATTCATTAATCCCCAGAACGTTATTTAACAGTGAGGATATCTTTTGGACGACAGGCGGTAACAGAGATCCAAATTTTGATTATGCTAAAGCCGGAGTTCTTACCGGGATAACATATCCCACAGGAGGACAAGTTAAATTTGATTACGAACTAAATGATTATCAGGGTTCTTCTCCTATCTTTCAAGGTGTTACAAATTCAATAGAAGCAAACCTTAATTATTATTCAAATAACCCGAGTGTTCCATCTATAACCAAAGATTTTTACTTACCCAGAACAACCACGTTAACGATATCAGGAGCGTCATCTGGTAATCTGCCATGTGACCAGTTATCAAGTGCTCCGACAGCAGGCGAAGCTTTTGCGGTACTTGTGCCTATAGCAAGCGAAGGGGCGACGGGTTATTCAAGCATACAAGAATATTCGCCAGCTGAAATTGCGGCCAGCATAACTTATGACGGCTGTTCAGGCAATTCCTTTTCCGTAGCCAAGTCCCTTAATGTCAAACTTAATCCAGGCTGGTACCGGATGATCACGGAAGCCAACTATGATCAAACCGTTTCCACCATGAGTGTGTTTTTTAATGCAATAACCGGTTATAACCCGGGTGTCCCAGGTGCGGGATTACGAGTTAAGCGTATTACATCTACTGATGCAAATAACTATACTTCCATCAGGCGTTACGCCTACAGGCTGGCAGACGATATGTCGGTCTCTTCAGGAAGGTTAATGACCCCGCCGGATTACAAGAATTATTTAACCTTTCCATGCGATGGCGGGTGGGGAGGAAACTATGATTTATATACATCAACCACGAGTATTCCTTTAAGTACGGATGCGCAGGGGGGCTTCATAGGATATGACGCTGTTACCGAATTTTTTGGGGAGAATGGCGAAAACGGAAAGGTGGTAAGCATATATAAAAATCAAAATTGGCCAAGCCAAAGGGCCGGGATCCCACCTATTGAAGATCCGAGTAATGGGTTACTTACCAATGAAAAAACCTATACTGCAACAGGCAGCTTGTTAAAAGCTATTGAAAATTCATACGTGGAGTTTTTACCGGCAAGCGTAGCTATTCATGGGCTCAATTACCAAGCCCCCCCGTTTTTGTATGATTGGCCGGCTGAATCTTATGCCCCGCCATGTATTCCTGACGAAGGGATGGCCCCTTATTTTGAATTAACTAGTTATATAGTGAATTGCCCCTGGTTTCGCCTGCTTTCTACCACCACAACGGACTATACGCCCACCGGTCCAAAAGTAACGGTTACAGGATATAGTTATAATAATTTGAATAAACAGATAGCACGCCAAAAAACGACCACCAGTGACAATAATTTTTTAACTACAAGGTATAAATACGCCACTGACTATGGCAGTTCTGCAGGCAGCATCTACGCGGCGATGGTTGCTGCTAATATGATCAATGAACCTATCGAAACACAGACCTGGCGCGAGGTAGGTACAGATGACCTGCTAATTGGCAGTACTGCTACTCAGTATAGTTATTTCGCGAATAATAAATTTATCAGCCCGCTTCAACAATATCAACTAAATACTCAAACGGCCTTGTCTTCTACAGCTGTCGGAGAAAATTCAGCCAGCACGGGGCCTTTTAATAACCTGCTTTTCAATTCCAGTTTCTTCAGCTTAAAAAGAGAGTTTGATTATGACAACGTTGGTAATCCGGTAAAAGTAACGCAGAACGGGTGGCAAAACAATTCTTACCAATGGGGCTATAACCAGCAATATCCCATCGCTGAATGTAAGAACGCCACCAATACGGAATTTTATTACGAAGGATTTGAAGAAAGCACAGCAAGCGGAGTAACTACCGGAGCAGCCCATACCGGCAGCAAATATACAACGAGCGGGACAGTAACCTGGACGCTTCCCAACAGCCGAACTTATATGATCAGCTATTGGTATCTAAATAGCGGTATCTGGACTTACTCTGGCGAACAAGCCTTTACCGGTTCGTTTACGATGCAGGCAGGAGCATCTGGCTACGATGATGTCCGCATTTACCCGGCCGACGCGCAAATAACGACCTACACGTACACGCCTTTAGTAGGCATGTCGAGTATGACGGATGCCAAGGGGCAAACCACGTATTACGAATACGACGGTTTCCAAAGACTGGTGAATATCAAAGACCAGTACGGGAACATTCTAAAGCATACCGACTACCACTACCAGAACCAATAACCTTTAACATCAGTCAGAATGATACAGAAACATCCCATTCAGTTTGGCCCGAAGCTCAGGTTATTGGCTATGGCAGGATTACTATTCGGCACCATACAAACCTATGGGCAGGCCAGCGTTATCTTAAACCAGCCCAACACGACGGGAGACCATACGGCGACAGGCAGCATCACGCTGGACAATGGTTTTTCGGCCGGCTTTACCGGCTCATTTGGCGCGAGCATCGTTCCGTCACTGCTGTTCAATTGCGGCACCTTGGGTACGCCGAGCGCTACGATGAACTACGTGGCGAGCTATGCGCCAAGGATACCGATCACGGACGCGGTCACCATCGCCTCGCGCTCTACCTGCGAGGTGAACCAGACCATACAGTATATCGACGGCCTGGGTCGTTCCCTGCAAACCGTGCAGGTAAACGGCAACCCCGACGGGACGAAGGATGTGATCCAGCCGGTGGCCTATGACCAGTTTGGGCGCGAAGCGACCAAATACCTGCCCTATACCACAGCAACAGGCACAGCCGGAACGTACCGCCCTGATGCCTTAACAGGCACCAGCGGATACAGCAACAGCGCCCAATACAGCTTTTACCAGCAAAGCGGCAATTATAAGACCAATACCAGTCCTTTCGCAGTAACGGTATTCGAGCCATCGCCATTGAACCGTACCTTAGAGCAAGGGGCCCCGGGCGATGTCTGGCAGCCTGCAGCGAGCCGCACTACAACAGCAGGCAGAACGGTGGTAATGGATTACGGCACCAATGCGGCAAACGAAGTATTGCTATGGATAGTCAACAGTACCGGCGCGACAGTCAGCGGCTCCTACAATGCCAATACGCTTTATAAGACGACCAGCAAAGACGAGAACTGGACCAGCGGCAAAACCGGTACCACCGAAGAGTTGAAGGATACAGAAGGTCATATAGTTTTAAAACGGATATGGGAAAGCGAGACGAGCAGCTTATCCACCTATTATATCTATGACGACCTGAACAACCTGAGCTACGTGGTACCGCCGCTGGTAACGGCGACCACCTTTGCCGAAACGGATGCGGTGTTCAGCAACCTGATCTATGGTTATCATTATGACGAGCGCAACCGACTGATCCAAAAGAAGATACCGGGCAATGGCTGGGAATACATGGTGTACAACACCCTGGACCAGGTCGTGGCCACACAAGATGCCAACCAGCGGAACAACAGCCAATGGGTCATTACCAAATACGATGCTTTGGGCCGAACAGTGATCAACGGGATCTGGAACAGCAGCATGAACCAGGCCGACCTGAAAACGAACGTGTACGCGCAAACCCAGCAATGGGAAGATAAGGACAATAACCAAACCTATGGCTATACCTTAAGCCATACCTATCCCACCAGCCTAAACACGATATTAAGCATCAACTACTACGACGATTATAATATCCCGAACCTGCCGGCTGCTTATGACCGGCATACCCAAAACAGCCAGATGACCAGGGGCCTGCAAACGGCCACCCTGACCAATGTGCTGGGCACAACAGATATGCTGTGGACGGTGAACTACTATGATGACAAAGGCAGAGTGACGGACAGCTACGCGCAGCATTACCTGGGCGGGACATTGAATACGGCCAATTATGACCGTATCCAGAACAGCTACGATTTTACCAACGCGGTAACAGGCAGTACCCGGACGCATTATACGAGTACCATCACCGGCCCCGCGGTAACGATAGCCAACACGTATGTGTACGATCATATGGGCAGGAAACGGCAAAGCTTTGAACAGATCAACAGCGGAACAACTACGGTCATTAGCCAGAACGATTACAACGAAGTCGGGCAGGCATACATCAAACACCTGCATAGCACCGATAATGGTTCCAGCTTTTTGCAGGATGTGAACTATAACTATAACGAGAGGGGCTGGCTGACCAATCAAAGCAGCAGTAAGTTCAGCCTGACACTGGATTACAATACCAATATTACTACCGGGGCCACGCCGCAGTTTAACGGCAATATTGCCGAGATGTATACCACATCGGACCATACGGCCGCCAACAGTAAAATGAAATATGGCTACGACGCATTGAACAGGTTGATCGCGGCAGACCATACTAATAACACGTTGACAGAAAACAGTATTACTTACGATAAGATGGGTAACATACAAGCCCTTAGCAGAATAGGAGCCAGCGCAGCGGCACTGGCCTATGCCTATACCGGCAACCAGTTAACGGCCGTAACCAATAATGGCAACGCATTCAGAACATATACCTACGATGATAACGGTAACGCCACTACCGACGGAGCAAGCAAGAACATCAGCTACAACCTGTTGAACCTGCCGCAAACCATCAAACAAGGTTCAACAACACTGGCTACCTATACCTATGAAGCCTCGGGAACTAAAATAAGGAACACAGGCACCGACGGTACCTGGGATTATATTAGCGGGATAGTATATCACAATAATGCTATCAGCTTTATCGCTACCGAAGAAGGCAGGGCGATACCCAACGGTGCAAACTACAGTTACCAGTACAACCTGAAAGATCATTTAGGCAACGACCGGGTAAGCCTGGATAACAGCGGCGTATTACAGGAAGATGAATATTATGCCTTTGGTTTACGTAACCCGAAATATGATAATTCGAACAACAACCGTTACCTTTATAACGGAAAGGAGATACAGACAGATTTAGCGAACCAATACGATTACGGCGCCAGGTTCTATGATCCGGTAATCGCAAGGTGGACCAGTGTGGACCCTAAAGCTGAAACCGATAGGCGGTGGTCTACGTACAACTATGGTGTAAATAACCCTATTCGAATGATCGACCGTGATGGTATGGTTTCAACAGATGTTACTGATAATGGTGATGGAACTTACAAAGTTGTTGGCGGCAAAGCTGATGGGGATAAGAAAGTCTATGTCGTGAATGATGCTAATAGTTCACATAATAAAAATAGTAAAGTAATTGGCCAAACGGTAACTGATCATTCTTTTTTAGGAGACGATGGCAAAGCTGTAAAGGGAGCTACTATCAATCTGTCAGATAAATCTGGCGCAAAATTTCTTTCCAATCTTATGAATAAGGACAAGAGACCTGGCTTATGGGATTATATGTCCAATGCTAAGTCTGGAGAGCAATATAAATATGACTACAAAACGAATGGAATGAGCAGCCGTCCTTTGGGTACTACTACAGAACAATATAAATACAGGGGTGGAGTGGTTGACGGAATACCAAGTTTAAGCGCTGGTGGCGGGCTCCCTACAATAGCTTCGGCGCGTGATATAGGAAATATAGGTGCTGGATTTATGGCAGGGAGTAATGGCATGAGTTGGAGCGATGCAAGAGTAGGCTTTGATGGGTTGCAGAGTTACCAACAGGGTCAAATGGCTACGGAAGGACAAACTACCCAACTTGCAGAAAGAGTAGGATTTAATTTAGGCGTTAATACTTATAATACAGAACACCCCATTAAAGCACTGTTTAAAATAGAACCTGGTATGGGAGCACATTAAAGCACAAAAGGAATGAAAAAAATACTAATTATTACCTTGATGGTAATCATATTAATTGTAACTTGGTATGGGGAATCAAGAAAGTTTTTTAGTTGCGATGACGGCAACTATGTTACGGTTTGGAAGACATATAACAATACTTGTTATATCATCCCAGGTAAATACTATGGACTGATAAAGCCTACTACAAACTTTATTGAATCATCTAATACTAATGATTTAACAATCTACTTTACAAAGTCATTACCTAACGTATTTATAGTAACCAGCGAACAACATTTGAAAATCAATAATGACAACAAGGATAAAGCTGTATTCTTTGATTACAATGTTAATAAGGAAAATTACAACAAACTATTATATAAGCCAGGTGCAAAAAGGGTTAATGATATTAAAGATGATGCGGGATTAATTTATATTGATGTCCTTAACAATCATGCAACAGACAAGAATGGTAAACCCCTATAATTAAGGGGGCAAAACGCTGTTGTCGACTTAATCACTCAAACAAAGCCCAGCCACAAACCGGGCTTTGTTGTTTAGTTGCTTCTTATATGCGAACCTTGCTTTAGCATGTTGGATAAAGTCACCAATGGAGTACATGGATGTGTTCTTTATCTTTATGACAACGTTAGGAACTTCTTGCGAACCGCGCCGGGAATGGAGCCAACCGTCTGCATAGGGAGAGCGAAGCGGCTATGCAGTATGTCCTACACGAAACACGGTATCCCGAAAGCGCCGGGTAATGAGGGATGCCCTTGTGAAGTGGTTGGCGACCAGCGGTGAGCCTTAACACAGGCAAGCGGGAGCTTGTATGTGCTGAAAGAAAAGAAGCCCATTACAAGCTACAGGCAGTTTGCATAGCGACCTTACTCCAAACAAACGCCATAACGAGCCGGCATTCGCGGGAACGAATAAGAGCCGGTCAAGCAGTATATGTGTTTAAAAACTGGAGAGGTTTATTTGGCTATCATTGTTTCTATTGAAAAAACTACGGCAAACAAACCGGCGCTACAGGTGTGTTTTTAGATAAGCACGATAGTTTTACCGCCTGATGCGATTACGGCACGCAGCGGCTTATTTTTACTCAAACCCCTCACTGAAGAACTCGGCGAGTGTGGTATCCAGGGCTTTGACGACGCGGAGCAGGGTGCTGAAATTGAGGTCCTGCCCTTTTTCATAGCGCCAGTACTGGCCGCGGGAGATCTCGTTTTCCATAGCGAACTTTTCGTAATTATCATGGCCTTTTTCCAGGCGGAGCGCCTTCATGCGGGCACCGAGCCGCCGGAGCATATCTTCGGTATCCGGGTCAAGGGTTTTCGGTTTCTGGGCCATGTTGTAAAATAACTTAAAACCCTGCGTAAAAAGTACCCTCATTAAGGTACATCTTATTAGATGTTTCTTAAAAGATGTATATTTACATATGGAATTGCGGGAATGGTTAGGGTGTCCGGTAAGCGAATTGGGCTTCAGCGCGGCTTTTTGCGCGCAGTGCGGGCTGATGGACTTTTCGACTCTGGAAGATATCCTGTCGGTCATGCCGGAAGAGCTGCTGCTCAGGCCGGGTTTTTCCATGGCCTGGCTGGGGGAGCTGACGGTGTTCCTCCGGGAACGCGGCCTGCTGTACCTGTTACAGTCGATGCCGGGGAGGACCAACAGGGCTGATCCCGGATAAGGTTAAGGCAGCCGGGGCGGATTATTACTATTATCAGATGATGGAATCTGTTGGTCGTGCTAATTCCCGGTTGCCTGGTGTTCTGACAGCGGGGCGCATTAGTAGGCGGACAAAGCAGGACTTAATAACCGTGCGAATGCCCCGCTGTTATTTTTAGATACAAACAGGTGGCCATGGAAACGATCAGACCGAAAACATACCGCTATTTCGTGGGTACCGATGTATCCAAATACAAGCTGGATTTCGCGGTGCGGCAGGGGAAGCTCCTGGTCTTTCACCGGGCGATCCCGAATGAGGCCGGGGCGATCGCGGCTTTTATCGCCGGACTGAAAAGCCTGCCTGGCTTCCGCATCGGGAACGCGGTGTTCTGCATGGAGTTTACGGGCATTTATTGCCATCCTTTGCTGGCCGGGCTGAAACGCGTGAAGGCGAACATCGTGTGTGTCGGTTCGGAGCATATCCGCCAGTCGATCGGGAAGGTCCGCGGGAAGAACGATAAGATCGACGCGATACGGATCGCGGAATACGCCTACACCCAGCGGGACAGCTTGCGTATGTTTGTCCCGAAGCGTACGGTCCTGGCCCGGCTGGGGGTATTGAGCGCCCTAAGGGCGCGGCTGATCGGTCTTCAAACCGCGCTGCGCATCCCCCTGAAAGAGCAGCGGGACTTTTTCAAAAAAGGAATGTCCAGGGAGGAGACACGCCTCTGCGCGCGCAGCGCTGCGGCCTTGAAACTCGATATCCGGGAGGTGGAGGAAAGGATCGCCGGGACCATCCGGTCCGATGAGCGCCTGGCCAGGTTAATGGCGGTCATGACCTCGGTGACGGCCGTCGGGCCGGTCACCGCGCTGGCCATTTTGCTGGCGACGAACGAGTTCCGGAATATCCGTGACCCCAGGAAATTCGCCTGTTATGCCGGCGTGGCGCCGTTCAAACACGAATCGGGACAGGTCAGCGCCAGGGGGAGGGTATCCCACTTCGCCAACAAGAAGATGAAATCGCTGCTGCATACCTGCGCCCTGACGGCCAGGCGGGCTGTCCCCGAACTGAAGGCCTACTTCGAGCGGAAGACCGCCGGGGAAGGCAAGAACAAGATGCTGGTACTGAACAATATCCGGTATAAGCTGATCCTGCGGGTGTTCGCCTGTGTCCGCCAGGACCGGTATTACGAAGCGGACCACGTCGGCGTCACTCCGGGAAGAAATCCCGGTCAATGCGTTTGATCATTTTCCGGAACTTGTCGCGCAGGACGGCGGCGGTGACCTGGCCGGTGCTGTAGGATTCTTTGCTTAAGCTGCCATAAGAGATGTGCTCCTGCCGCTTGCTGCGGAAATGCGCGGCGAAGAAGCGCAGGATTTCCGAAAAGTTTTCGGTGGTAAAGATGCCCTCTTCATAGAGTAGTTTGAGCAGGCAGGCGAGCTGGGCGACGCTGAGGTTCAGGCCGAGCTTTTGCGCCGGGGCGGCGAATGGGACCCGGCTGAGCTCTTCCCGGAGCCAGGTGCACAGCATGGCGCTGAGCGGCGGCCAGTCCGGGTGGTAAATGAAGGCCGGTACGGGCCGGGCCGACAGCCGGGACAGTTCCTGTTGTAAATAGCTGATCTTTTCGGGGTTGCCGAGGCCGCTGAGGGCCGACCGGACCCGGTCCTGTCTTTCGGTGAAATAGGCCAGGTGGTTGAAATTGAGGTCCTGCAGGGTTTCATCCTTATCTTCAGAAAGGTGCAGTTCCGAGCAAAAACGTGCGTAATAGCGCAGGGCGCGTAAGGTAAAGCAGCCGGAAGCCATCTCGTCCGTATAATACGCGAACCCGGGCGGCGGCGCAGGCATGGGGTACCAGTCCGCCGGGACGAGGGTGTTTTCGTCCAGGTAAGTACCATAGTGTTCGATGAGGTGACGGGCCAGCTTTCCGGCGAAAGGGAGGGTATCCCGTAATCTCGTGATACCCTCCAGGTGGAACGTGAAATAGCGCTGCAGGCAGGCGTCGCCGACGTCAGTGAAGAGCGCCTGCTGCCAGGCGGCTTTGATATCTTCCGCCGGACCGGCGAGTTCGTTTCGCAGCGCCAGGGTCACGGCTCAGATGTTGAACAGGTGCGTGGTGCTCAGCGACAGGCTGCTGGTCGTGTCGGTCGATGTGCTGGTGTCATCAGCACGGTGAGTGCTTACTTTGTACATACCGATGGTTTGCACTTTTTTTTGCGGAAGTTTGTTCGTTTTTTTCATGTTATCTTTATTTTTAGTTAAATTACAGCATGGAAATGGCGCCGGCGGATTTTTTAGGTCAAGGGCCGGTATGATAGGGTATAGGTCATGAATAACAGAGGATGGTTGCGATGGAACCCGCGGGTGAAGCTGATCTTCATCCATACCGGCTGCTGGCTGGCGTTCGCCGGTTATGAGCTGGCCTCCCTGTACCATGCCGTCGGCAGATTGGAACCCCCGCTGGTCTACCTGCTTTTTTACGCGGTGAACATTGCTTTTTTTTACGCTCATGCCGCGTTGCTGGGCCATATCTTTGACAGGCCCTCCCGGGCCTACCTGAAAGGACCGCTGTTATGGGTACTGCTGTTCCTGGCCTACCTGCTGGTCAAGAAGGGCATCGACCACCTGTTCTCTCCTTCGGCAACTTACCTGCTGAAAGATACGTTCTCGCCCGCTTCGCTGTTCAGGGGGACCTATATGGCGATCCTGTCGACGGCTTACTGGGCGTCCGGTTACCGGGCCCGCTACAGGCGGCAGGCGCTGGCGGCGGAGAACGCTTACCTGCAGCAGCAGGTCAACCCGCACCTGCTGTTCAATACACTGAACTTCATTTACAGCGGCGTGTATGAAAAAGCGCCGGAGGCGGGGAGGAGCGTCCTGCTGCTGTCGGATATCGTCCGGTTCGGGCTGGAGGCGGCAGGGCCGGACGGCAAATGCCCGGTGGCGGAGGAACTGCTCCACATCGAACAGCTGATCGCGATCAACCGCGGCCGCTTTGACCATGACCTGCAGCTGCGGTACGAAGTGACAGGCGATCCCGAAGGACAGCGGGTCATCCCGCTGGTGCTGATGACCCTGACGGAAAATGTCTTCAAGCACGGTAACCTGGAGGCCCCCGCCCTGATCCGCATCACGACCGGCGGCGATCAGCTGCGCTTTTACAGCCGGAACGAAAAGAAGGCGAAGAGCGCCTTCAAACAAACCGCGCGGCTCGGGCTGCGCAACATCCGGCTGCGGCTGGATTACAGCTACCCCGGCCGCTACGACCTGGCCGTGACCGAAAATGACGCCATGTATGAACTGACCCTGCATATCCAACTATGAGCCTGCGCTGCTATATTGTCGATGATGAAAGCCACGCGATCCGTATCCTGGCGGATTACGTGCAAAGAACGCCCGGACTGGTGCTGGCGGGCACTGCTACGGAACCGCTGCGGGCCCTGGCGGAGATCAGCGGCGCGGATCCGCCCGATGTCGTGTTCCTCGACGTGGACATGCCGGAATTGAACGGGCTGGATTTCGCGGCCCTGGCCGGGGACAGCGTGACCGTCGTCTTTACGACGGCGTTCCGGGAATACGCGGTGGAAGCCTTTGAAAGGCACGCGGCGGATTACCTGCTCAAGCCGGTCTTTTATGAACGTTTCCTGGCCTGCGTGCAGCGGCTGCGCAACAGGGAGCGCCCGGCGGCCGGAGAAGCTTTCTTTGTTAAAACGGGGACCAGGGGCAAGTTGCAGCGGATCGGCATCGACGGGATCCGGTACATCGAAGGCGCCGATACCTATATCGATATCCTGTCAAAGAACGGAAAAGTGACCACCTATATGACCCTGTCGGAGGTCCTGCAGCGCCTGCCGCCGGACCTTTTCAGCCGGGTCCATAAATCCTTTATCGTCCGGGACGCGCTGGTGGCGGTGATCGAGCCCGGGCAGCTGAAGCTGGAGGACGGGACCGTCCTGCCCCTGGGCCCTTCGTACCGGGAAGCCTTCCACCGCAAACTCGGCCTATAGCGCCCTGGCCTTTCGGGAGACCAGGTATTTGTGCAGGTGGTGGTAGGCGATCATTTCCTGCCGTCGCGGATCTTCCGTAAAGCTGCGGTTGAGCTGCATGTGGACGAGGTCGGCCAGCAGGTGCTCCGGCGCGCCTTTGGCTTTGATCAGCCGCAGCTGTGCTAACATGCGCCCAAGGTCCGGGCTTTCCGCCAGCGAGGCCGCGACCTGCGCTTTCCGTTCCCGGTAGCGCCGGTCCAGCGCGGCGCGCAGGGCCTTTGTCCCCCCGAACCCGAGCATAAAACTTTCGCTGAGCCGCGCGGTAAAGGCGATGGCCTGTTCCGGGCCGCACCAGGCCTGGATCATGCCGAGGGCGACCGGCAGGCCGCCGCCGGAGCGCAGGTACAGCTCGCTGCCCAGACAGAACAGCGTTTCCACATCCGCGATGAGCGCGGCCCCGTAGCGTTCGAGTTCCCGCTGATAGGTATCCGCCTGCAGTGCCCTGACCAGTTCTTCGTAGGGCGCCAGTTTTTCGCGCAGCGCGCGGGCCAGCCTGCCGGTCGCCTTCGTCCGGAAGCGCAGCCGCAGGTGGTGGCCGCCCTCGTTATAGCGGATGAAGAACCAGCAAGGCAGTTCCGGCCGCAGTTCCTCCACCAGCGGGGCGATCACCTCCCGCAGCAGCGTGTCCGCCGCCCGGGGCGTACAATACAGCCTGAGATACAGCCATTCGCTGCCGATCGGGAAATGCCGGGGGACACTGTGCGCCGGCGCGCCGCCGGAGAGCGGCCGGCAGACCGGCGCTTCATGCCAGAGGTGGGCCGCGAACTGCCCGGCGAGCGGGCACAGCCCCTTGCGGACGCTCCGGTCGGGGAGCAGGTATTCCTGCAGCAGCACTTCGTCCTGCCCTCTGATGCCCTCGATAAAGAAGGCGGCCTCCTCGGGTACGGCCAGGTCAAAGACGAGCAGCTGGTCGGAACTGCCCATGCTGACCCGCTGCGGCAAATGGTGCTTTTCCCGGAACGCGCGCAGCTCCGCCGCCGTCCGGGGCAGGCCGTTCAGCCGCCATTTCGCCGGGCTCAATACCGTTTGTCCGTAGACGACCCGCGGGTAAAAGGGCAGGCCGGGAAAGATCGCTTCCAGGTCCAGGCCGCGTACCGGGCGGAGCCCCTGGTACTGCAGGTCGCAGAGCAGGCGGAAGACGCCCAGCTCCGTCCTGCGGTAATTATAGGCCGTGGCCAGCCGGGGGATGACGCGTTTGCCCTGGCTGCCGGATTCCAGGACGAGCTCGCCCTGCCGCACGGAGAGGTACAGGTCGTCCAGGGCCAGCTGGCGGCTGTCGCCCGGGTCCGCGTAGGTGTTGACGGCGATCCCGTGGCCGTAAATGGGCCGGCGCCGGTTGATGTTATCAGTATGCGTATCGGACAGCTGGGCGATATCGGCGAACAGGAGCTCCGGGTGGGCGGCCTGTTCCCGGGCGGCGATGTCCCGGCATAAGGCTTCCACCCCCGGGCTGAAAACGCTGAAGCGCCCGCAGAGGTTCGTGCCGGTCGCCCCGCCGGCGTATTCGATCAGCAGGTGCGCTTCCGTCCGGCGGAACAGGACCGACAGGGTGGAAGGCGCCGGTCCCTGCGCGGGCAGGGCCGCCAGGTCGGCCTCCGTCAGGACGATGGGCCGCTCCCCCTGCCAGCGGCTCAGCAGCAGGCGGCGCACGGGGTCCCAGTCCAGCGCGGGGGTAACCGGGGTAACGGGGGCGGGGAGGTCCTCCTCTTCCGGCCCGGCGCCCAGCTCGCCATAGGGGATCCCGGCGTCGGGGTCCAGGGCCCGGAGCAGCGGCACCCGTTCCCGGTCGAAGCGCTGTTCGAAGGCCAGCCGGAAGCGGTCCAGTTCGGTCTGCCCGGCGGGCGGGACCAGTTTGCCGAGGGCCGCGACGGCGGCCGCGAGTTCCTGCTGCAACGCGGTATCCGGGCCGCCTTCCAGGCAGGGGCGCTCCGCCGCGGCGTAAAAGGCGCCCGGGGGCAGTTCCGCCGCCGCGGGCAGGGTCTTTTCCAGGTCCCGGTAGCGGTCGTCCCCGATGATCCGGCCGGCGGAGGCGTCGAAGAGCAGCCGGCTGTCCAGCAGGAAATCGAGGTAATCGGCGGCTTCTTCCGGGGAACAGCCGCCGAGGATGATCAGCTGCGCGCGCAGTTCCCCCGGCGTGGGACGGGCCTCCCGGACGAAACGAAAGAGCTCCGTATAAAAGGGCAGCTGCGCCACGCTTTCCAGGCTGAACCGGTAATGTCCCTTTTCATCGGGCTCGGAACGGATAAAGCGGATCTCCCGCCCGAGGGTATAGATCGTGGGGTTGAGCACCAGGCGCCCGGCGGGCGCGCCGCGCAGCAGCCGGTCGAGTTCGGCGACCCGGCTTTGGTCGGGCAGCAGGTGGAGCGCGGCTTCCCCCAGCCTGATCGCCGCGTCATCTCCCCATTGCAGGAGCGTGAAGGTGGAAAAGGCCCCGAAAGGGGTCGGTCGGAAACTCATCCGGTTATAGTATTTGGCCAGCGTGTGTTTTTCCTTGGCGGACAGGCGCCCGAAGTCAAAGTCCTTTTTTTCCAGGACGGCCCAATAGACCGGGCTGGCCAGGCGGATGGCGTTGCGGAAGACGGGGTCGTTCAGCACCTCGGGCAGGCGGAGCAGGTCATAGTCCCGGAAGGAATAATAGGGCGCCCTTAAAAACACCCCGGGCAGGAATTGATAAGGCGCGCTCATCGTATACTACCCCTTTCATACTGTTCCGGCACCACGGAACGCCCTTCCTTTGTGTCATGAAAAATTTGCTCATCCTGCTGTATGTTTATGCCGCCTTCAGCAAGCTGGCCGACCCGGAACTGTTCCGGGGGCAACTCTATAATCAGGCATTTCCGCATGGGATGGCGGATATCCTGTTCTATGCTTTGCCTGCAACGGAACTCCTGACGGTCGCTTTGCTGATTTTTACGGCAACGGAACGGTACGGGCTGTGGCTCTCGCTGTGCCTGCTGCTGGCCTTTACGGGCTATATCGCCCTGGTACTGCTCCATTGGTGGCCGCGGGTGCCCTGTTCCTGCGGGGGGATCCTGAGCCATATGGGCTGGAAGACACACCTCCTCTTTAACGGGATGTTCCTGGGGATCAATATTGCCGCCTTGCGGCAGAAGGGGGAGCCGAAAACCTTCGAACAGAGTAGGCGTCATTTCTTTACCTAAAGTTTTTCGTTCGTTTTTTAGCAAAAAAGCGTTCATGCGTATGAAAAGTTTACAAGTGAAATTGTCCGTACTGGCCGTCATCCTGGGGATGGGCGGCGCTTTCGCGACCGTGCAGCACCGGGCGTTCAGCGACCGCAAATGGAGTTTCGATCCTTCGAGCGGGCAGTACACGGACATTACCGGCCAGACCCAGGGGATCGAGTACGATTGTGACAATGCTTCTTCGGTATGTACCGCGACCTACCCGCAGGGACAGGACCCGAACAGCAATGCCGCCAACCCGCTGAGCGTGGAGACCGGCCTGTTCAATTAACTGACCCACTCCTGAAAAGCCTGCCGCTTGCGGCAGGCTTTTTTTGTTAGCGCGCATTTTGCTGCAGCCCTCCCAGACTGATCTCATCGGCAGGTAAGGGATAAGTATAGCGCGGGCTGCCGGGGGCCAGCGTATAGGTCGTCCCGTTCAGGGTCCGGGCCAGCGCCACATTGTTCAGGCGCCTGAGGTCGGTCCAGCGCAGGTTGCGCCCGACCAGTTCTTTTCTGCGCTCCGTTAAAATGAGCGACAGCGCGGTAGCGGCGTCCGGGGCCGCCAGGGGCACAAAGGTGCCCGTCTTCCAGCGTTTGACCAGTAAAGTATTCAGGTCGGCCATCGCGGCGGCCGTCTGCCCCTGCCGGGCGGCGCATTCCGCGCGGACGAGGTATAGTTCGTCGGTCGCCAGGCCGCCGAAGATGGCGACGATGCCGGCATAGTTCCCCTTGAAGGTCCCGCTCAGCCCCGAGGCTTTAAAGAAAATGCTTTTGCGCAGGTCATTGGCCGCATAGGAACGGTAGAGGGTCGTGTCGGCCAGGGTGGATGCCGAAGAGGCGAAGCTATAACTGCCGGCAGCGGCATAATAGATCACCTCGTCGTTGCCGTAAGGGACGGCCCTCGGGAAAGGTTTGCTGGCCGTGGCGCTCAGCGTATTGTAATCGATGAGCGTGTTCCGGCTTTGCAGGCAGGTATCGGCGTACAGCCCTGCCCGGGCATAATCCCCCATGACCAAATAGGTCCGGGCGAGCATGGCATAAGCCGCCGCGGCCACGGGCCGGCTCTTTTCGTTATTGTTCAGGGGCAGCAGGGGAGCCGCGGCACGGAGGTCGGCCAGGACCCGCGCGTAGCTGTCCGCGACGCTGGCGCGCGCCGACCTTTGGCTGACGTCGGAGACCAGCCGCAGGGGGATACCCAGATCGGTCGCGGCGGTGGCGGGCGCATAAGGCGGGGCGAACAACTGGAGCAGGTGATAATGGGCGAAGGCCCGGGAGAAGAGCGCCATGCCCCGGATGCCGGGATCGCCGCCGTAACCCGCGTCCAGTACCACGTTGGCATAAAAGACCTGCTGGCAGAGCCGGTTCCAGTCATAGCCGGTGCCCGTGCCGTAGATATCCGCGGCCCAGGTATAGCTGTTGCGTTCCCCGTCGGTGGCCCAGGCGGTCCAGCCGGCTGGCGTGGTATAAAAGTCCCCGTCGGCGATGCCGGTAATGCCGGGCACGCCGTTAAAGACCGCGCTGTTATCCAGCAGGGCCTGCAGGTCGGCCGGCGTTTCCGGGATGAGCAGGGATTTATCGGGTTTGGTGTCCAGAAAGGCCTTGCCGCAGGAGATGCACAGCAGGCAAAGGCAAATAAACAAGATCTTTTTCATGGTTCAGTAGGTATAGCGTAAGCCGCCCGCGATCGTGCGGGGGTTGGGGTAATTGAATTGGTTATTGTTCACGTCCGGGTCCAGGTGCAGCGTATTCGCCCGCCAGAGGATGCCGAGGTTAGATCCGTATAGGTAACATTCGAGCTTGCGCCAATGCCACGATAACCGGATGTCGGCCAGCCGGATGTTATCGGCCTTTTGTACCAGCACGGAGCTATAGCTGTAAAAGTCATCCCGCGCCGTGTTCGGCGTCGCCGGGATGGAAGGGACGGTGGTATCATCCCCCGGCTTTTGCCAGCGCCGGGCATAGTCCCCGCTCTGCTGCCCGAGCCCGTAGTCATTGCCGTAGCGGACGGAATTGGCCCGGAAATAATAGCCCAGGGCGTAGCTGATATTGGCCGACAAACTAAAATTTCTGTAGCTAAACGTATTGCGCAGCGCGCCCGTCACGACCGGCCTGGACGACCCGTGATAGACCAGGTCATGCGGCGCCGTCGCGTTCGCGATCCCCGCCCAGTTCGTACTGACCGCCCCGTTCAGGTAACCCCGCGGGTCGCCCGTATTCGGGTCCAGGCCCGCCCAGCGGTAGGAATAGATGGCGTAGAGCGGGTAACCCAGCAGGGCGTAACCGCCGACCGCGCCGCTCTGCAGGTAGGAAGCGGTGCTGCTCTGCTGGTTATAGGCGGTCACCTGATCCGTCACATAGCTCAGGAAATAACTGAGCTGCCACCAGTTCATCGGGCGTATATCCAAACTCAGGTCCAGCCCATGCCCCCGGGTCTCCGCCGTATTGCCCGTAAAGACCGTGATGCCCGTGGACGGGGGATAGGCCGTACTGCCGATGAGGTCCTTCCCGCTCTTCCAAAAGTAATCCAGCGTCCCCGACAGGCGCCCGTAGGTGAAATCCGCGCCCAGGTTCGTGTTTTGGATACGCTCCCAGCGCAGCGATGCATTGGGCGGGTTGATGATCGTCGCGAAGGGCAGGAGCGTACCCTGCCCGCTGCCGTCCGTATAACGGGCCGTCGTATAGGCCGACAAACTTTTATTGCTGTTGCCGTTATACCCGTAAGTGGCCCGCAACTTCAGCCCCGGCAAGGCCTGCCATGCCGCCCCAACGGACCAGAGCGGCACGCCCTTCCGGTTGGCGTCCACCCCGAACAAATTGCTTTCATCCCGCCGCGCGCTGGCGCTGAACGTAATCCGCTCATCATAGGTATACGCCGCGTTGGCATAATACGAGCGCTCATGGTCGGTCGCGTCCGTTTCGCTGTTATTGAGCGGCACGGGCGTGCCCGAAGCCGGATTATCATAATAGGGCCAGAGCGTGACCCCGTCCACGGGCTGGCTGGTCGCGTGCCCGCTATCATAGCCGTAATAGCGGTTGGCATCGCTCAGGCTATGTACACTTTGCAGCTCATAACCCGCGATGGCCGTCAGCCGGTGCCTGCCGAAGGCGCGCTCATAGCCCAGCTGGAAGCGCCCGTCCGGATTCACCGTGCTGCCCGTCCCCAGGTCCAGGATCCCGCCCAGAGGCACCGGCCGGGTCAGGTTGCCGCCCGATACCTGCGTATAGCGGTTAACCAGGTTGCGCGTATAATAACTCCCCGCATCCTGCAGGTTCCGCGCCGTCGTCGTCCCCTGGTCCAGTTGGAAGCGCCCCTGCACCGAAAAACCCAAAGGCAAATGGTAGAGCAGGCCCGCCTGCAGGCGGCGCGCCGAAAGCTTAGCCGTATTATCCGCCAAAGCCAGCTCCTCCAGGGGCCGGTATTGCCAGTCCAGCAGCCCTGCCTGCTGCGCGGAACTCAAAAAGCTCAACCGGTAATCATGCGTCAAAGCATCCAAACTCGCGTAAGGATACAGCAGCGCCCCCCGGTTCCAGGTCAGCGTGCCCGGGCCATTCCGCGTGGTGTTCGTTTCGGACAGGTTCAGCCCCGCCGACAGCTCCAGCCGCCCGAAGGTCCAGGTCTCCTTCGCGTCCACCGTATAACGTTCAAACCCGTTCCCCGCCGTATTGTCCAGGTTATGGTCATAACCCGCCGAAAAGAAATAGCGCTGGGTACTGCTCCCCCCGCTGATCCCCGCGCTGTACTGCTGGTTAACACTGTTCCGGTATAAATTCCGCGAGATCGCGTCCCTGCTATCCACCGCACCCAGCGCGTCCAGCTGCGCTGCTACCGAAGGCAGTTTCCCGTCCCGCTGCGCGATCAGCAGTTCCACGACAGGGGATAAAGGCACATGGAGACTCGAATTTTCCGCCGAAGTAAAGAATCCCTCTGAAAATAACCGCTTTTCGATACTGATATAATCCGCACTGCTCATCCTCGTCCCGTACCACAGGTCCGGCCTTCCGCCTGCCTGTACACTGCTATTGACAGTGACGGTCGCCGGTTTATTATACCGCCCCTGTTTCGTCGTGATCACCACCACCCCGTTCCCCGCCCGGGCGCCCCAGATCGAAGCCGCGGCCGCATCCTTCAGCACGCTGATGCTTTCCACATCATTGGGATTGAGGTTACTCAGCGGCTGGTTATACGGGAACCCATCCACCACGACCAAAGGCTCCGCGTTCGAAAACAGCGTGCTCTGCCCCCGGATCCGGAAGCTCCCCGTATTGCCGGGAATAAAAGCCAGCCCCGGCGCCACATCGCGCAGCCGGTCCGCCACATTGGTGCTGACACCCCGTTCGATCAGCTCCCGGCCCACCTGCGTAAAAGCCCCCGTCGCCCGCTCGGCGGGAATCTCCTGGTAACCCGTCGACACCGTCAGTTCCCGCAAAGCCCCCGCAGGCGATAAACGTACCACCAGCCCCGGCCGCATCAACACCAGCGTGTCCCGGTACCCGATATAACTGATCCGGAGGGTACCGGAACCTGACACGCTGAAATAACCACCCGTATCGGTCCGCGTCACGACTGAAGCGCCAATCAGCCGCACCGTCGCCCCCGCCAGGGGCCCGTCCGTACCCAGCACCCGCCCGGTCTGGGCGCTTAACGCGCCCGCCAGCAGGCTAAAAAGTATAGTCAAAATATATTTCATATGTATCATTGTTTATCCCGGATCACGAGCAATTCGGCCGGGTAAGGTTTAACCATCAATTCCAGCCCGTAAGGGGCCAAAGCCCTGTTCAGGGCACCCAGATCATGCAAAGGCGCATCGATATCCAGGTCCACGTTCCCCGCGTACCCCGTCCCGTCCGCCAAAGGATAAGGCGTATCCTGCATATACTGCCGCTCCAGCCGCAGCAGCAAAGCCGATAAAGGCGCGTTCCGCAAATGGCAGCCGAAAGGCGTGACCTTTACCTCCGGCGTACCACCTGCCGTATGCAGCGTACCGCTGCCGACCAGCACCAGGCTACTGACGGTTCGCGTCTCCACGGAAATGCCGTAGGCCGGGAACAAACGCCCCAGGTCCTCCCGGATCATCCCGAAAGCCGACCCGAACAGGGCAGGGGGCACCTGCAGCTCATAGCACCAGCCATGCCCCGCGCGCAGCCAGTCCGTATAGGCCGCCCCGCTCAATTTCGAATCCATAGCCAGCGAATCCCTACTCTCCAGCCGTATCCGGCTCTTCGGGAACCAGCGCCCCCCGTCCGCAAAAGCCAAACGCGCCAGCCATAACAAAGGCACGTTCCGCACCGTAAACCGCTGCCCCGCACTATCCGGCACACTGATGTTCAGCCCGCCCCCGATCCCCGCCTGGTAACCTGACAGCACACTGTGGTAGCGCAAAGGCCCGTTCCCCCCGTTCCCGCCAATAAATAAAGGCTTACTATTATCATAAGCCACCCGCGCATCACTCTTCTGCCGCAACACCGCCCGACCCGCCAGCATCCACCGGATATTCGCCCCCGTCACCTCCTCGAACCCCGTCGCCGCCCGGTACACCCCGGCCGTATCGATCCACACAAAATGCGGCAAACTCCGGTGCGGGAACAACCCGTTCAGCCGCGTATCCCCGAATACCTCCTCCAGACCCGAAGGATAATGCGCCAGCACCGGCTCCACCACCTCCCGGCTTTCATAGCTCACCGCCAGAAACACCACCTTCCCCCCGAACACCCGCCGCAAACTATCCATCACCGGCACCATCGCCCGGCAAGGCGCGCACCATGTCGCCCAAAAATCGATCACCAGTAACTTCCCCCGGTACCCCTCCATCCCCGGCACCCGTTCCCCCAGCCGCACCGTATCCTGCCCCAAAACCCTCCCAAAAAGCAGGCAAAACCCTACCAGGAGGCCAAAAAATAGCTTCATATCAAAAATCGTTTAAGTAAAAAAAATATTAAATCACGCCTATCCCGATCCCCCTCACTCCGGCGGACTGATCAGCAATAACCAGGAATGGGGAAAATGATCATGCATGATGGTCTCCTTCACGATTGGTCGTGATATTATAAGATCTCTGATTGTGGACAGTCTTGACAAGGTTAGTCAGTTGGTCGAAGAGTCCGGCGACTTGCTCGGGGGAATAGATACCGGTTTCGTTTTCCAGACCGCCGATAGCGGCGTAACGAAAGACGGTCCAAAGTGTGGATTGAACCAAGTGGGTAGTGACGAGACTTAAAGAGTCACCATGTGCCTTTGGATAGAAATTATCATTTTTGGTTTTTGGCTTGCTCATCGACTTATTTTACTAATGAGCATAAGTATTACCCTCGAAGAGGGGGTTGGTCTCTACTTATATACGCTAAGGGAAATCCGGTAAGAAAACCCAACAAGCTTAAGAAGAGAAAACTCAACTCAAGGATGCGTCGTGCAATACATAAGCGAGCGCCAACCCCGCCTAAGCAGGGACCCAAATATATAGGATATGGCGCAACACTTACCCCCGCACGACAAAATTTTACCGGATTTTTTTAGCGAGGCTCGTGAATACTTTTAAAATATCTTTTTTTTATATGTGATTAACTTTCTTATTCGAATGTAAATATAAAAATAAAATGTCATACATGTATAACATTTTATCGATTTTTTTTATATTTTTTTATGGTTCAATGAGTGATAATGTAAACGTTTCAAAAATTGAACAATATGTGATAGATTTTGTCACTAAATTGAGGAGAGAAAAAAAGCTCAACCAAGAAGATATTGCAACGATATTAGGTGTGGAAAGAACATTCATTACGAATATTGAGAGTGACAAAAATAGAGCAAAGTATAATCTTAGCCATATTGATAAGTTGGCCGATCATTTTGGAATATCACCAAGATTATTTTTACCTGAAAAATCTACATTGTAATAGCCATATTGATCTTTGGTATTGAATAGCGAAAAATCAATGATCCAATTCGCTATCTACCGTGAGTATGTAATCCATAAGGCGACATCATAGATAAAAGGACCAAAATCCCTCCGCCTGCAATAAGCAGCAGCCCTAACAGTTTTATCAACCTTTCCAAAAACACCGTCAACCTTGCCTTACCATAGGAACTGAACATTTCCAGACCTGTGATAGCGCGTCTATCAAAGCGTCTCTTATTTACCCAATATCTTAAAGCAATACCGGCGACAATAAATATAATGCCTATTATTTTCATAGCATTTAAGTTTATTTATGGAACAGTTAGAAACGAAATTAGTTGACCTGCGATTGCCGAGATCAACCCTTATACGACAGGTGGGTAGTTTAATTGTTGTGATTATTCCAATGGTTATGTATAGGGTAGTTTGATAAAGGGGTAACTATATCATGTTTGATACTCCAGCAACAGCGGTTCAATTCTTGGTATTTAGTTTCGGAGCTTCCCTTTAAGTTGCTGTATATGTTCGTATCAAAATAAATTCGTGGCATAGTGTAAGTTGACTAGCTAACAACAAGTTAAATGTAAACTATTTTATGATTATGGATTTTCTGTTTATTGACGATTGGTAAAGTATATTTGTATTTCAATCTAAATTATGAATCCTTTTTTCCACATCAGCGAAGATCATAACTTATCAGATGAAGCTTTGCCACTAAAAAACCTTGGCCCTCAACAAGCATGGCTTACCGTTGGACGCCGGGGAAGTAATTTTTGGGGGACGAGCGACTCGCCGAGTAAAACGACCTATCGGGATACAACGGCCGAAGATTATGATCAGCAATTTATCCGGAAGCTGATGCGATGGAAACCGATTTATCAAATCCACCAGGTTCTCGAGCATCATTATCTTCATTACCTAAAACAGGGTCAGCATCCGCAGGCAGACTTTCTAAAACACCTGCGTTATGTGATATTACCAACGCTCAGGAAAAAACCGAACGCTGAGGTTTGCTCACAATTGTTTGAGGAATGGTTGAATGATAAAGAAAATCGAAAACCCGTTGTCGAAAACATCCTCAAAACAGCCAGCATAAATAAAACAGTGCATCGCATCCATTTTGATGACCTGAGCTGGTCTGATTTCGAAAGGCTGATATTTGCGTTCGTAAAACGGCTGCGTACCTGGAAGACCATTGACTGGCTGGGGCAAGGCGGCCGGGATGATGGCCAGGATATTTGGGGTGAATGCTTAGGCAAAACTTATTGTTATTTATGTGCGAACTACCAGGTGCTAACAAATAGAAAAGCTAACAAAGACATTGATAAACTGGTAAAAAACAATGCGATTCCTGATTATCTGATCGTCGTTTGCGGCGGTAAAGTATCGGCGGGAGTTAACAAAAGCATCAAAACTTATGCGCAAAACAAGGGCATCAATAACGTTGAGATCTGGAGCGGCGCAGATATTGAAGAGAGCATAAGGCTTCAGGCTCCTGATCTTTTAAAGCGGTTCTTTGAAGGGAATAGTTTCCCCGAAATGACCAACAGTTTTACATCGCCGTCAATAAATAAATTGTGGACCAAGAAAACAGATCTATATGATAAAGTATTTATTAGTTATGCGAAAGAAGATTACAGATACGCAGTTGAACTTTATGACTACCTGAAGCATCACGGTTATGAACCCTGGCTCGATAAAAAATGTTTGTTACCCGGCTCAAACTGGGAATTTGAAATTAATCGCGCTTTAAAAGAGAGTGATTTTATTATACCCCTACTTTCATCGACTTCGGTCTCAAAAAGAGGGTATGTGCAAAAGGAGTATAAACTTGCAATGCAATATTGGGAACAACGTCTGGAGGATGATATTTATATCATTCCTGTTCTTATAAACGAATGTAAGGTTCCAGAAAGTTTGCGTCGATTTCAGTGGGTGCGTTATGCAGATTCCACTTTTACTTTTATTCTGCAAGCGCTTAACGCCCAGCGAAAAATTTTGATAGAACAAGCGAACTTTGTAGAAAACTTCAATAACGAAGGCGAAGGAGCGGAAAATCAAGAAAGCGGGTCGGATTTAAAACGATATGCAACTAAAACACAGATGTCCAAAAAATCAATTACGGAAAGCCAACTTATGGTCTCAAGGCGTATACATGACGAAGTTGCCAATGGGCTCTATCAGGTCATGACAGAAGTGGAGAATAAAGGCATTGATAAGTATCAGCTGCTTGACAAACTGGAAAGCGTTTATATACGCTCACGAGATATTTCCTATGAAGGCTCATTGAACACGAGTTTTTTTTATCAACGCATAACTAAACTGCTTAGTTCCTTTGCAACGGAAAATACCAAAGTAATTTTGACCGGCAATGACGAAGCATTCTGGGCAAAGATTGGTAACAACGCCAAACAGGAATTGGAGGCAATCTTGTATGAACTGATGGTCAATATGAAAAAGCACAGCCGGGCAACCAATGTGGTGATCCGCTTCGCCCAGAAAAAAAAACAGATTTACATCGATTATTTAGATGACGGCATAGGCCTCAGCGAAAATTATCGAACAGGTAATGGTTTTCGCAATACCGTAAAACGATTAAAAGCTATAAATGGCACGATTGATTTTAGTAGTTCCGGGAATAAAGGACTGCTCGCTCATATCTCTATTCCTATAGCAAACTTATAGAATGGATGAAACGCGACACTTTGTGTTACAATGTGAAATTTTTAAAATAGTCCTATAGATAACAATAACGTTTTCTTTTTCCTTGAAAACCCCATTTCTTTTTTAAGAGATAAAATGTTCGCCTATCTTTTTTGTAAAATTAAAAATCTACTTTGAAGGTATTGAATGTTGGAGTAACATGTATTTCCGATGGACTGCTTTGTCCCTCTATAGATGTACAGGATTTTTTATGGTTAATTCAAATCTCCTTTTAGAATATTTATTTTCGAAGCTTAATTCTCAATAAGGTCGGAAATGCGAGAGATTGTCTATATCGTTTAATAGTCTTCTTTAAATATCTTCTCTACACAAATCGCTATCGCTGAGCGAAGATGCTAACAACTATTTTGTTATAACACTAACATTATTACCTTTGCAAACTTTTTTACGCAAA
>JADMIO010812892.1_pt1 | contig 30136 bp, 25 predicted proteins | sample 8958161 | NCBI WGS metagenome assembly JADMIO01 (sample SAMN16585339, study PRJNA669376) | soil metagenome | isolation source: Crop rotation soil | place: USA: Cullars Rotation, Alabama | collected 2011 | reverse complement strand
TTTCCCTGCCGGATGTCGGCCCGCGCCTTCGACCAGGTGACGTTGGCCAGGCGCGCCGCCTGCGCCGCGGCGGCGTCGCGCGCGGCCGGCGCGAAGCTCCAGGATTCCACGAAGTCGAACGGGATGTCGGGGCGGGCCTCGGCGAGGGCGAGGGCGATGTCGAGGCCCTTGCACGGCTGCGGGTTCACGAACAGCACGCGCTCGCGCGTCGTCGCCACCCGATAGCGCTCCGGCAGCACGATCGGCGGAACGACGCCGGCGACGGCGAGGCCGTTGGCCTCGGCGCAGGCCGCCGAGAAGCGCGAGTTGGCGATGAGGCCGATGCGCGCCATGCGCTTGAGGCGCGGCGCCACCTCGGGCAGCGCGAAGAGGTCGCGGACATGGATCATGGTGGCCACGCCCGCGTGGTCGAGCCGCTCGGCCAGCGGCAGCGGCAGGCCGGCCTGCACCAGGGCGATGTCGGGAGCGAAGCGGCGCGCCGTCCCCGCCGCCGCCCGCTCGGGTCGGCGCCAGCGATGGACCGGATAGCCCGGCAGGCGATCCTCGGCGCCGCGGCGCCCGGCGCTCAGCAGGCGCAGCAGCACGCGGCCGCGGCCGAAACGGTCGTGCCGGTAGAGACGTGCCAGCACGGCGCAGTCGTGGCCGGCCCCGCCCAGCGCCAGGCAGAGCTCGTGGGTGCTGGCCTCCGTCCCGCCGCGGGCCTGGGGCGGATAGGGATGGGCGGTCGCGAACAGGAGCCTCAGCGGCGCGGCCTTCCGATGGGGCTGGCGGCGCCAGCCGGCGCGGCCGGGAGGCTGCAGCCAAAGGCTGAACCTTCCGTCCGCGCCGCGCATTTACCTTGCGCCGGAGCGCCTGTCACGACACGGACGGCGCTCGCCATCCCCCAGGAGCCATCAGGGAGTCGGATGATGCAGGCACGCGACATCATGACCTCGCCGGTGATCACGGTCGGCCCCGATGCGACGGTGGCGGCGATCGCGGCCCTCTTGCTGGAGAAGCGGATCAGCGGCCTGCCGGTCGTCGATGCCGCCGGCGCCCTGGTCGGCATCGTCACCGAGGGCGACCTGCTCGGCCGCCCCGAGCTCGAGGGAGAACGCGACGCGCGCTCCTGGCTGCATTTCTTCGGCGGCCGCAGCCTGGCGGCGGCGGACTTCGTCAAGACCCACGGCAACCGCGCCGCCGAGGTGATGACCCGCAAGGTGGTCACCGTCCCGCCCGAGGAGGATGCCGGCGCGATCGCGCGGCTGCTCGAGACCCGGCGGATCAAGCGCGTCCCGGTCGTCGAGGACGGGCGGGTGATCGGCATCGTCAGCCGGGCCAACCTGCTGCGAAGCCTCGTCGCCCTGCGCATCGGCCAACCCGCGGCTCCGCCGGCCGCCGGCGATGCCGCGATCCGCGCCGGGCTGCGCCGCACGCTCGCGCAGCACGACTGGCTGGCCGACCAGCACGTCAATCTCGTCGTGAAGGACGGCATCGTCCATGTCTGGGGCATCGTCGGCTCGGCGGAGAAGCGGCGCGCCCTGCGCGTCGCCATCGAGCGGGTGCCCGGGGTGCGCGGGGTCGAGGAGCATCTCAGCCCCGACATCTTCGCCGACATGGGCTTCCGCCAGGGCTGACCCGCGCCTGTTTCCCCGCTATCCGGCCCGAGGCCGCGATGAAGCAAGGAAGGCAGCCCCGCAAGCCGGACAAGCGGCCGGAGAGGCCTCCCAGGCCGGCCCATTCCTACCAGAGGGGTAACAATCCTTGCCGACTGATTAAAAATACCAGATACTGAATGCCAGTAGGACTGCAGGTCGGGGTGAAACAAGCTACCCCGCACGGGCACTTTCGCGCCGCCGCGGGGCCAACTGGAGGAAACCGATGCAAGGGTACAGCGTAAAGACGGCGCTGCGTGGCGCCGGCATGGGCCTCGGAGTGGCGGCGCTGGGGGCTGTCGCGCTCCCGGCCACGGCAGACGCCGAGTGGAAGCCGACCAAGAACATCGAGTTCATCGTGCCGGCCGGCACGGGCGGCGGCGCCGACCAGATGGCCCGCATGATCCAGGGCATCATCCAGAAGAACAACCTCGCCGAGCAGTCGGTCGTGGTCGTCAACAAGGCGGGCGGCTCGGGGGGCGAAGGCCTGCTCGACATGAAGAGTTCGGCCGGCGATCCCCACAAGATCGTCATCACCCTGTCGAGCCTGTTCACCACCCCGCTCGCCACCGGCATCCCCTTCACCTGGGAGGATCTGACCCCGGTGGCGATGTTGGCGGAGGACGAGTTCGTCCTCTGGGTCAATGCCGAGACGCCTTACAAGAGCGCCAAGGAGTATATCGACGCCGCCAAGGCGGGTTCCTTCGCCATGGCAGGCACCGGTGCCAAGCAGGAGGACCAGATCATCACCGTCGGCCTCGAGCAGGCGACGGGTGCCAAGTTCAAGTACACCTCGCAGAAGGGCGGCGGCGACGTGGCCAAGGAGCTCGTCGGCGGCCACGTCAACTCCACCGTCAACAACCCGATCGAGGCAGTCTCCTTCTGGAAGGCCGGCCAGCTCCGTCCGCTCTGCGTCTTCGACAGCGAGCGGATCAAGAACACCGACAAGGTGACGACGGACATGGCCTGGAGCGACATCCCGACCTGCAAGGAAGCCGGGCTCAACATCGAGTACACGATGCAGCGCGGCATCTTCCTGCCGCCGAACGTGCCGCAGGAAGCGGTCGACTATTACGTCGACCTGTTCAAGAAGGTGCGTGAGACTCCCGAGTGGAAGGAGTTCATGCAGAAGGGCGCCTACAAGCAGACCTTCATGACCGGCGACGAGTACAAGGGCTGGCTCCAGAAGGCGGCGACCATGCACAAGGACCTGATGACCACCGCCGGCTTCGTGCAGCAGTAGGCGGAACGGAAAAGCGCCCCGGACGCCGAGCGTCCGGGGCGTTTCGTTTCCCGCGGGTCGCCGCGCACCGGGTGAGCGGCCCGCCAGGTCGAATTGCCGAGAGCGCCAATGGATAGTGCAGATCGTGCGCGCGAGGGTGGTGTGTCCCACCGCGCGGTCGAGGTCGTCGTCGCCCTGCTGCTGATGGGGCTGGGGGCGGTCGTGATGTGGGACAGCGCCAAGCTTGGCGCCTCCTGGACGCCGGAAGGTCCGCAGTCCGGCTACTTCCCGTTCTATGTCGGCTTGCTCATCGTGCTCTCGAGCGCGGTCACCTTCGTCGCCTATCTGGTCACGCGCCATCCCAACAGAGAGCCTTTCGTCGAGCGGTCGCGCTTTCTGCTCGTGCTGAAGGTCCTGATCCCGACGATCGTCTATGTCGCGGTCATCGACTATCTCGGCATCTACGTCTCCACGGCGCTGTTCCTCGCAGTCTTCATGCGCTGGCTCGGCCGCTTCGGCTGGCCGCTGGTGATCGTCATCAGCCTGCTGGTGCCGCTTGCCTTCTTCGTGATGTTCGAGAAGGCGTTCCTGGTCCCGCTGCCGAAGGGACCGCTCGAGGTCTATCTCGGCTACTGAGCCAGCGCGGAGCGTCGGCGTGACGGCGGCAAGGAGGAATTGAGTGGACGCTTTCGCCTCGCTGCTCGGCGGCTTCGCCGTCCTCTCCGACCCGATGAACATCCTCTACATGTTCATCGGCATCGGCCTGGGCGTGCTGATCGGCGTCCTGCCCGGCCTCGGCGGCGCCAACGGCGTGGCGATCCTGCTGCCGCTGACCTTCTCGATGCCGGACACCTCGGCGATCATCATGCTCTCCTGCATCTATTGGGGAGCACTGTTCGGCGGGGCCATCACCTCGATCCTGTTCAACATTCCCGGCGAGCCCTGGTCGGTGGCGACCACCTTCGATGGCCATCCCATGGCGCAGCAGGGCAGGGCGGGCGAGGCGCTCACCGCGGCCTTCACCTCTTCCTTCGTCGGCGCCTTCATCGCCATCGTCATCGTCACCTTCCTCGCGCCGCTGATCGCCGGCTTCGCCCTGCGCTTCGGCGATCCGGAGTATTTCGCGGTCCAGCTCCTGACCTTCTGCAGCTTCGTCGGCATGGGCAAGGAATCGCCCTTCAAGACGATCACCGCGATGATGCTCGGCTTCGCCCTCGCCTGCGTCGGCTCCGACCCGGTCTTCGGCAATCTGCGGCTGACCTTCGGCTCGTTCGAGCTGATGCGCGGCGTCGAGTTCCTGATCGCGGTCATCGGCCTGTTCGGCATCGGCGAGATCCTGCTGACCATGGAGGAGGGGCTCGCCTTCCGCGGCAAGATCGCCAAGATCAACCCCAAGGTCGTGCTCGAGACCTGGAAGCAGCTGCCGCGCTATTGGGTGACCTCGCTGCGCGGCGCGGTGGTCGGCTGCTGGATGGGCATCACCCCGGGCGGTGCGACGCCCGCCTCGTTCATGAGCTATGGCCTCGCCAAGCGCTTCTCCAAGCGTGGCGAGCGGTTCGGCACCGGCGAGATCGAGGGCGTCATCGCGCCCGAGACCGCGGCCCATGCCGCCGGCACCAGCGCGCTGCTGCCGATGCTGACGCTCGGCATTCCCGGCTCGCCGACCGCGGCGGTGCTGCTCGGCGGCCTGCTGATCTGGGGGCTTCAGCCGGGACCGATGCTGTTCATCGAACGTCCCGACTTCGTCTGGGGGCTGATCGCCAGCATGTATCTCGGCAACATCGCCGGGCTGATCGTGGTGCTGACCACGGTGCCGGCCTTCGCCTCGATCCTGCGCATCCCCTTCAGCATCATCGCGCCCGTGATCGTCGCGATCTGCGCGATCGGCGCCTACACGGTCAACAACGCCCTGTTCGACATCAAGCTGATGCTGATCTTCGGCGTGGTCGGCTATGTCTTCAAGAAGCTGAGCTATCCGCTGGCGCCCTTCGTCCTCGCCCTGGTGCTCGGCAAGAGCGCCGAGGCCTCGTTCCGCAATTCGATGATCCTGTCCGACGGCAGCCTCGACATCTTCTGGTCGAACTGGCTGGTGGGCTCGATCTGCGGCTTGGCCCTGTTCATGCTGCTCTGGCCGCTCCTGGGTGCCCTGATCGGCCGGATCCGCCGTCCCCGCGACCCCATGCCCGCCACCGTCTCGTGAGACTTTCGGCTATCATCGTTGACCGCGGTGTATCTGGCATCTAGTATGCCAGATACACCGCTCACCGAGCGTACCCGCAGCAAATGAGCGCGTGATGCCGCCCAAGCTCGACGTTCAGCCGCTGGACACGACCGCCAGCTTCCGCAACCAAGCCTATGCCGCGCTCAAGCGCGCCATCACCGCGATGGACATCTATGGCCATGGCGGCGGCGATGTGCGCCTCGACGAGCGCCAGCTCTCCCAGGATCTCGGAGTCAGCCGCACGCCGATCCGCGAGGCCATGTCGCTGCTCGAGCAGGAGGGCTTCGTCCGCACCCTGCCGCGGCGCGGCGTCTTCGTGGTCCGCAAGACCAGGCGCGAGATCGTCGAGATGATCCAGGTCTGGGCGGCGCTCGAGAGCCTCGCCGCCCGGCTCATCGTCCAGCGCGCGAGCGACGCCGACATCGCCTCGCTGCGCAAGCTCTTCATGAGCTTCGAGAGCAGCCATCCCAGCCAGCGCCTCGACGAGTATTCCGAGGCCAACGTCGCCTTCCACCAGGCGATCCTGCGGCTCAGCGGATCGGACCTGATCGGCGACATGACCGAGAACCTGTTCATCCATATGCGGGCGATCCGGCGCATGACGATCGGCGAGGACAATCGCGCCGAGCGCTCGATCCTCGACCATCTCGACATCATCGAGGCCCTCGAGCAGCGCGACGCCGAGCGCGCCGCCGCCTCGGTGCTCAAGCACAATCTGGGCCTGGCGGCCCATGTCGAGCAGCACTGCACCTATCTCGACTAGCGAGCAACCGACGGCGCCCCCGCCCGCGCGAGGGCTGGGTGAAGCCAGGGAGGATCCAAGGATGACGACGACGGCGGCGGAACGGGCGACGGAGCGCGAGCGCTCCTCGGGCGGCTCGCGCGAAGCGGCGAGCTCGACCACCGCGGACGACACGCTGAAGCAGAAGAGCCGCTCCAGCGACGTCGTCTCGGGCGGCCACCTCGTCGCCAAGGCGCTCAAGAACGAGGGCGTCGACACGATCTTCACGCTGTGCGGCGGGCATATCATCGACATCTATGACGGCTGCCTCGACGAGGGGATCCGCATCGTCGATGTCCGCCACGAGCAGGTCGCGGCCCATGCCGCCGACGGCTATGCCCGCCAGACCGGCAAGCTCGGCTGCGTCGTCACCACCGCCGGCCCGGGCTGCACCAATGCGGTGACCGGCATCGCGACCGCGTTCCGCTCCGAGAGCCCGATCATCCATATCGGCGGGCAGGGCGCCCTCGGCCAGCACAAGATGGGCTCGCTGCAGGACCTGCCGCATGTCGACATGATGAGCCCGATCACCAAGTTCGCGGCGACGGTGCCGAGCACCGAGCGCGTCGCCGACATGATCTCGATGGCGGCGCGCGAATGCTTCAATGGCGCGCCCGGGCCCTCCTATCTCGAGATCCCGCGCGACGTGCTCGACCGCGAGATCGACATCGCCAAGGCGGTCGTGCCCCAGCCGGGCAAGTACCGCGCGTCGACCAAGTCGATCGGCGATCCGCACGATGTCGAGAAGCTCGCCGACATCCTGGTCAATTCCGAGCGGCCGGCGATCCTCTATGGCCAGCAGGTCTGGACCGGGCGCGGCCACGAGGAGGCCATCGCCCTGCTGCGCGGCCTCGACATCCCCGGCTATTTCAACGGCGCCAGCCGCGGCCTGCTGCCGCCGGGCGATCCGCACCATTTCGACCGCACGCGCAGCCTCGCCTTCGCCAAGGCCGACGTGATCGTGATCGTCGGCACGCCCTTCGATTTCCGCATGGGCTACGGCCGGCGCATCAGCAAGGAGCTGACGCTGGTCCAGATCGACATGGACTACCGGACCGTCGGCAAGAACCGCGACATCGATCTCGGCCTGGTCGGCGATCCCGGGGCGATCCTCGGCGCCGTGCTCGATGCCGCGAAGGGCCGGCTCAAGAGCGACAAGCACCAGGCGCGCCGGCAGTGGATGAAGCAGCTCAGCGAGGCGGAGGACGTCGCCACCGAGAAGCTGATGCCGCTCTTCAAGTCCGAGCAGTCGCCGATCCATCCCTATCGCGTCGCCTGGGAGCTCAACGAGTTCCTGAGCGACGACACCGTCTATATCGGCGACGGCGGCGATGTGGTGACGATCTCGGCGCAGGCGGTGCGGCCGCGCCGGCCGGGCCAGTGGATGGATCCCGGCGCGCTCGGCTCGCTTGGCGTCGGCACCGGCTTCGCCATCGCCGCGAAGCTCGCCCATCCGCAGAAGGAGGTGCTCTGCTACTACGGCGACGGCTCCTTCGGCATGACCGGCTTCGACATGGAGACCGCCGACCGCTTCCACGCGCCCTATCTCGCGGTGATCGGCAACAACTCGGCGATGAACCAGATCCGCTACGGGCAGATCGCCAAGTACGGCGCCCAGCGCGGCAATGTCGGCAACAAGCTGGGCGACGTCGAGTTCTCCAAGTTCGCCCATATGCTCGGCAACCATGGCGAAGAGGTGCGCGAGGCGGCGCAGATCGCGCCCGCCCTCAAGCGCGCCCGCGAGGCGATCCGCAAGACCGGCCGCTCGGCGCTGGTCAACATCTGGGTCGATCCCAACGAGTACGCGCCCGGGACCAAGAACCAGACCATGTACAAGTGACCGCGGCGTCATAGCCGCCGCGGCCACCCCGGCCGACCAGAGCGAGAGCCGGGATCCATCTCCCCGCCGCGCGAGCGGAGAGACTGGAGCGAAGGAGAGTGGGAGGGATCAAATGAGCAAAGCCCTGGACGGCGTCCGCATCCTCGACTTCACCCACGTCCAGTCGGGCCCGACCTGCACGCAGCTGCTGGCCTGGCTCGGCGCCGACGTGATCAAGGTCGAGCGGCCGGGCGTGGGCGACATCACGCGCGAGCAGCTGCGCGACGTGCCGGGCGCCGACAGCCTCTATTTCACGATGCTGAACGGCAACAAGCGCTCGATCACGATCGACAGCAAGAACCCGCAGGGCAAGCAGGTCCTCGAGGAGCTGATCAAGGTCTGCGACGTGCTGGTCGAGAACTTCGCGCCCGGTGCGCTCGACCGCATGGGCCTGACCTGGGAGCATATCCAGAGCCTCAACCCGCGCATGATCGTGGCCTCGGTGAAGGGCTTTGGCCCCGGTCCCTACGAGGACTGCAAGGTCTACGAGAATGTCGCGCAGTGCGCCGGCGGCGCCGCCTCCACCACCGGCTTCGACGACGGTCCGCCGCTGGTCACCGGCGCGCAGATCGGCGACAGCGGCACCGGCCTGCATCTCGCGCTCGGGATCGTCTCGGCGCTCTTCCAGCGCGTCACCACCGGCCGCGGCCAGAAGGTGCTGGCGGCGATGCAGGACGGCGTCCTGAACCTGTGCCGCGTCAAGCTGCGCGACCAACAGCGCCTCGCTCACGGCGTGCTCAAGGAATACCCGCAATATCCGCATGGCCATTTCGGCGAGGCGGTGCCGCGCGCCGGCAATGCCTCTGGCGGCGGCCAGCCCGGCTGGATCCTGAAGTGCAAGGGCTGGGAGAGCGATCCCAACGCCTACATCTACTTCATCACCCAGGCGCCGGTCTGGGACAAGGTCTGCGAGGTCATCGGCAAGCCCGAGTGGATCACCGACCCGGGCTATGCCAAGCCCGATGCCCGGCTCCCCAAGCTCAAGGAGATCTTCGCGACCATCGAGGAATGGACCATGACCAAGACCAAGTTCGAGGCCATGGACATCCTCAACAAGTACGACATCCCGTGCGGTCCGATCCTCAGCATGAAGGAGATCGCCGAGGAGCCGTCGCTGCGCGAGACCGGCACGGTCGTCGAGGTCGACCATCCCAAGCGCGGCAAGTACCTGACGGTCGGCAACCCGATCAAGCTGTCGGACAGTCCGACCGAGGTTGTGCGCTCGCCCCTGCTCGGCGAGCACACCGAAGAGATCCTGCGCGACGTCCTGCGCCTGCCGGACAGCCGGATCGCCGAGATCAAGGCCTCCGGCGCGATCGGCGGCAGCGGCGGGAGACTGGCCGCCGAATAGCCCGTGGAGGCGGCCACTCGACCGCCTCTTCCCTTCCCGGACCTGGAGCTGCCGCCACCGGCGGCCTCTCCAGCCGCGTTTCTGGCATGGAGATCTGAACATGGCACGTACCGCACAGGCCCGCTCCCCGAAGCCCGAGGCCGCGGGCGATGCCGCCGTGCGTGCGGTGCTCGAGCGCGTCCGGGCCGAGGGCCGTGCTTCGCTGACCGCGCCGGAGGGCAAGCTGGTCTGCGAGGCCTACGGCATCCCGGTGCCGCAGGAGGGACTGGCGGTCTCGGCCGACGAGGCGGTGCGCCTGGCCGAGCGCATCGGCTTTCCGGTCGTGCTCAAGATCGTCTCGCCGCAGATCCTCCACAAGACGGAGGCGGGCGGCGTCCTGGTCGGCGTCGCCTCGGCCGAGGCGGTGCGCCGCGGCTTCGCCGCGATCATGGAGAGTGCGCGCCGCTACGACGCGAAGGCCGAGCTCGCCGGCGTCCAGGTCCAGCAGATGGTGGGCGGCGGCCAGGAGGTCATCGTCGGCGCCGTGACCGATCCCAGCTTCGGCAAGCTGGTGGCCTTCGGCCTGGGCGGCGTCCTGGTCGAGGTGCTCAAGGACGTGACCTTCCGGCTCGCGCCGGTCAGCCAGGATGAGGCGCTGTCGATGCTCGACGGCATCCAGGCCGCCGCGGTCCTGAAGGGCGTACGCGGCCAGCCGCCGGTCGACCGCGCCGCGCTCGCCGACCTCATCTGCCGCGTCTCGCAGCTGGTCGCCGATCATCCCGAGATCGTCGAGCTCGACCTCAATCCGGTCTTCGCCCGGCCCGACGGCGCGGTCGCGGCCGATGTCCGCATCCTCGTCGACTTCGCTCCGCAGCCGCAGCGCTACCGCCCGAGCGAGCAGGAGATTCTGGCGAAGATGCGCCGGATCATGCAGCCCGACGCCGTCGCCGTGATCGGCGCCTCGAACGAGACCGGCAAGATCGGCAACTCGGTGATGAGCAATCTCATCAACGGCGGCTATCAGGGCGCGATCTATCCGATCCACCCGAAGCTGCCCGAGGTGATGGGGCGCAAGGCCTATCGTAGCGTCAAGGATGTCCCCGGCGCGATCGACATCGCCGTCTTCGCCATCCCCGCCAAGTTCGTGCCCGAGGCGCTGAAGGAGGTCGGCGAGAAGAAGATCGCCGGCGCCATCATGATCCCGTCCGGCTTCGCCGAGACCGGCAACATGGCGCTGCAGGAGGAGATCGTCGCCGTCGCCCGGGCGGGCGACGTGCGCATCATGGGGCCCAACATCTACGGCTTCTACTACACGCCGAAGAATCTCTGCGCGACCTTCTGCACGCCGTTCGACGTCAAGGGCAAGGCGGCGCTCTCCTCGCAGTCGGGCGGCATCGGCATGGCGATCATCGGCTTCAGCCGCTCGGCCAAGATGGGCGTCTCGGCGATCGTCGGCCTCGGCAACAAGTCCGACATCGACGAGGACGACCTGCTCACCTTCTTCGGCCAGGACGACAACACCCAGCTGATCGCCCAGCATATGGAGGACCTGAAGGACGGCCGCGGCTTCGCCGAGGTCGCCAAGCGGGTCTCGAAGAAGAAGCCGATCGTCGTGCTCAAGGCCGGGCGGACCTCGGCCGGCGCCAAGGCGGCGAGCTCGCACACCGGCGCGCTCGCCGGCAACGACCGCATCTATGAGGATGTGCTGAAGCAGAGCGGCGTCATCCGCGCCCGCAGCCTGCGCGACCTGCTCGAGTTCTCGCGCGGGATTCCGGTGCTGCCGACGCCCAAGGGCGAGAACGTCGTCATCATCACCGGCGCGGGCGGCTCGGGCGTGCTGCTGTCCGACGCCTGCGTCGACAACGGCCTGTCGCTGATGAGCTTCCCCCCCGATCTCGACGAGGCCTTCAAGAAATTCATCCCGCCCTTCGGCGCCTCGGGCAATCCGGTCGACATCACCGGCGGCGAGCCGCCGACCACCTACCGCAACACCGTCAAGTTCGGCCTCGAGGACGACCGCATCCATGCCCTCATCCTCGGCTACTGGCACACCATCATCACCCCGCCGATGGTCTTCGCGACCTTGGTGAGCGAGGTGGTCGAGGAGGCCCGCGCCAAGGGCATCCACAAGCCGGTGGTCGCCTCGCTGGCCGGGGACGTCGAGGTGGAGAGCGCCTCCGACTATCTCTACGAGCACGGCATTCCCGCCTACCCGTACTCCACCGAGATCCCGGTGGCGGTGCTCGGCGCCAAGTACCGGTGGGCGCGGGCGGCGGGGTTGCTGTAGAACGCCGGTGCGCGAAGCTCATGCTTCGACAAGCTCAGCATGAGGATCGGGGTTGCGGCGGGCTGGAAGGCCTCACCCTGAGCCTGTCGAAGGGCGAGGCCTGGGCCACGGTCGCTGGCGGGCCAGAGAGGACACTGGGTCGATGAACATCCACGAATACCAGGCCAAGGGCCTGTTCCGGAAATACGGGGTGGCGGTGCCGCGCGGCGGCGTCGCGGCGACGCCGGAGGAGGCGCGCACCGTGGCCGAGGGCCTCGGCGGCCCGGTCTGGGTGGTGAAGGCGCAGATCCATGCCGGCGGCCGCGGCAAGGCCGGCGGCGTCAAGGTCGTGCGCTCGCTCGACGAGGTCGCCACGGTGGCGCAACGGATGCTCGGCATGACTCTGGTGACGCCCCAGACCGGCCCGCAGGGCAAGCTGGTGAAGCGGGTCTTCATCGAGGAGGGGGTCGACATCCAGCGCGAGATCTATCTCGGCATGCTGATCGACCGGGCGACCTCGCGCATCACCGTCATGGCCTCGACCGAGGGCGGGGTCGAGATCGAGGAGGTGGCGGCCAAGCACCCCGACAACATCCTCAAGGTCGCGATCGATCCGGCGACCGGCCTGCAGCCGTTCCATGCCCGCGAGCTCGCCTTCGGCCTCGGCCTCAGGGACAAGCAGGTCGCGAGCGCGGTGCGCTTCCTGCAGGCGATGTACAAGGCCTTCCTCGAGCTCGACGCCTCGATCGTCGAGATCAATCCGCTGGTGGTGACCGGGGCCGGCGAGGTGCTGGCGCTCGACGCCAAGATGAACTTCGACGACAACGCGCTGTACCGCCACAAGGAGGTGAGCGACCTGCGCGACGAGGACGAAGAGGATCCGATGGAGCGCGAGGCCGCTGACGAGGGCCTCAACTATGTGAAGCTCGACGGCAATATCGGCTGCATGGTCAACGGCGCCGGCCTCGCCATGGCGACCATGGACATAATCAAGCTGTTCGGCGGCGAGCCGGCGAACTTCCTCGATGTCGGCGGCGGCGCGACGCGCGAGCGCGTGACCCAGGCCTTCAAGCTGATCCTCTCGGACCCGCATGTCGAAGGCATCCTGGTCAACATCTTCGGCGGCATCATGCGCTGCGACGTGATCGCCGAAGGGGTGGTGGCCGCGGCGCGCGAGGTCAGCCTCAACGTGCCCCTGGTCGTGCGGCTGGAGGGCACCAACGTCGATCTCGGGAAGAAGATCCTGAAGGAGTCCGGCTTGGCGATCATTTCGGCCGACAATCTCGGCGATGCGGCGCAGAAGATCACCAGCGCCGTGCGGGAGGCCGCCTGATGGCCGTGCTCATCGATGCCGCGACCAAGGTGATCTGCCAGGGCTTCACGGGGGCTCAGGGCACCTTCCACTCCGAGCAGGCGATCGCCTACGGCACCAAGATCGTCGGCGGCGTGACGCCGGGCAAAGGCGGCAGCCAGCATCTCGACCTCCCGGTCTTCGACACCGTCGCCGAGGCGATCGCCGCGACCGGCGCCACGGCCAGCGTGATCTATGTGCCGCCCGCCTTCGCCGCCGATTCGATCCTCGAGGCGATCGACGCGCGCGTGCCGCTGGTGGTCTGCATCACCGAGGGCATCCCGGTGCTCGACATGGTGCGGGTCAAGCGCGTGCTCGCCGGCAGCAAGACGCGCCTGATCGGCCCGAACTGTCCCGGCGTCATCACGCCTGACGAATGCAAGATCGGCATCATGCCCGGCCACATCCATCGCCGCGGCGCCATCGGCATCGTCTCGCGCTCCGGGACGCTCACCTACGAGGCGGTGGCGCAGACCACCGCGGCCGGCCTCGGCCAGAGCACCTGCATCGGCATCGGCGGCGATCCGGTGAACGGCACCAGCTTCGTCGACTGCCTCGAGCTGTTCCTCAAGGACGACGAGACGAAGGGCATCGTCATGATCGGCGAGATCGGCGGCTCGGCGGAGGAGGAGGCCTCGGCCTTCCTCAAGCGCTCGCGCCGCAAGAAGCCGGTGGTCGGCTTCATCGCCGGACGGAGCGCGCCGCCGGGCCGGCGCATGGGCCATGCCGGCGCCATCATCTCCGGCGGCAAGGGGACCGCCGGGGCCAAGATCGAGGCGATGAAGGCGGCGGGCATCCGTGTCTCGGACTCCCCCGCCACGCTCGGCGAGACGATGCTGGAGGCGCTTCGGCGCTAGGCTGCAGGATCGGCTTTGCTTGAAGCGGTGGGGCCGGCGTCCCTGCCGGCCCGCGGGCAAAGCCCGCGACCTGTCCCAGTGCCCTGGCGGGCGCTCGCCGGCACGGAGGCCGGCGCCACCGTCACGTTCGACGCTTAGCGGGGTTGCTCTAGGCCCGCGACGAACGAGCCCGATCGGCCCGGGTAGCCACCGGCTACGGGGCCGGCCCCTCAGGGCCTGCCCCGTAGCGCAAGGGACGTCCGTGCCCTAGGCGGCGACGGGCTGCGGCTTCTTGTGGTAGGCGCTCTCGCAGTGGACGGTGCAGTAGGGGCGGCCGGCCTCGACCGGATCGCCGCAGAAATGGAAGCCGTTCTGCTTCGGGTCGCCGACCGGCCAGGAGCAGGTCTTGCCGCCGGCGGCGGCGCTCATGCTGCCGGTGCGGCGGATCGGCGAGGGCCGGGCCGAGAGGTGCAGACGGTGGGCCTTGCCGATCACCGCGTTGCGGCTGATGCCGCCCAGCTGCACGGCGATATAGCTGGCCGAATGCCCTTCTCCCCAAAGCCGGCGAAGCGCGTCGACCATTTCGGCGGTCCAGTCCATGGTGGAACTCCTCCGAGCAGATTTAGTGGGCGCCCGAAGTATTGTCCCCCCAGATAAGGTAGGCAAGACGAATCGTACAATATGTTGTGGATAAACCTTGCTCGCGACTACTAGGCCGACGCCTTTCGCTGTGGCTGCCGCGCCTGATCGCGCGATCCTGGTGACGACGGATGAAGCAGGTGCCCGCGAGGCCCTCGCGAAGGCGCCGCCGGGAGAAGGTCTCTCGGACCGGTCAGGAGACCACGCGCAGGCCGTCGAGGGCGTAGAGCACCTCGTCGATCGAGCGGCCACTGCGCAGCTTGCGGCGAGCGGAGAAGACCTGGAAGTCGGCGTCGACCCCTGCGGCGGCGCATTTCGCCACCGTGAAGAGCGGCCGATCGTGGCTGTGGCGAAACACCGAGAAGGCGGCCATGCCCGGCGCATGGTCGATCGCATAGTCGCGCCATTCGCCGCTGGCGACGCGCCGGCTGTAGATCGAAAGAAGCTGCTTGAGTTCGCGGCGATTGAAGAACACGGCCCCGGACGACCGTCCGGGATTAGAGGTTCGAAATGGGTGCGACATGAACCAAGGGGCGGCACTCGGAAAAGGGCTGGCAAAGTCTCCCGCAAATCGCCGGCAGCGTCCAGCCTGAACGGCTGCCGGAAACGGCATTCCAGGCCGCTGCGACGGCCGGACTGCGGCGGCGAGGGCGGTTTGCAAAGGCTCCGCCCGGCGGTAAGGTGCGCCGCCTTTTTCACTTCGGTTCGGAGCATTCTGCGTGGCCGATATCTTCCGCGAGGTCGACGAGGAACTGCGGCGCGAGGGGCTGGCAAAGCTCTGGAAGCGCTACGGCTCGTTGGTCACCGGCGCGGCCGTGCTGGTCGTGGTGGCGACCGCCGGCTATGTCGGCTGGCAGCACTACGCCGAGAGCCAGCGGCTCCGGCGCGGGGAGGCCTATAGCCAGGCCGTCGCGCTGAGCGGCCAGGCGAACGCGACGCAGGCCGACGCCGCGCTGGCCGACCTCGCCCGCAAGGAGGACGGATACGGCGTCCTGGCGCGCTTCCGCCAGGCGGGGCTCAAGGTCGATGCCGGCGACAAGGAGGGCGCGGTCGCGATCTATGACGCCATCGCCGCCGACGCTGCCGTCGACGGCCCGTTCCGCGACGCCGCGCTCATCCTCGCCGCGCTGAACTCGCTCGACACCGCCGATCCGGCGAGCCTGATCGCCCGGCTCGAGCCGCTCACCGCGGCCGCCAACCCGTGGCACTATTCCGCGCTCGAGATGACCGGGCTGCTGGCGCGCCGCGCCGGCCAGACCGCGCGGGCGCGCGAGATCTTCACCGCCCTCGCCGACGACCCGCATGCGCCGGCGGCCCTGCAGCGGCGCGCCGGCGAGCTGCTCGGCCTGGTCCAGGGCTGAGGGTGACACCCATGGCCTCAACCTTCCCGGGTGCGGCGCGCCGCACCGCGCCCCTTGCCGGCCTCCTGCTGCTGCTGTCGGGCTGCGGCATGTTCTTCGGCGCCTCCGAGCCGCCGCCGCTTCCCGGCGAGCGCGAGTCGGTGCTCGGCCTCACCCGGACGCTGACGGCCGATCCCGAGCTCGCCAGCGTTCCCGTGAAGCTGCCCCGGCCCTTCGTCAATCCGGAATGGCCGCAGGCCGGCGGCTACGCCAACCACGCGATGTATCACCTCGCCCTCGGCGGCACCCTGAGCCAGGCCTGGGACGAGGATATCGGCGAGAGCGCGGACAGCGAGCGCCGCCTGCTGGCCGAGCCGGTCTCCGCGGGAGGACGTGTCTTCACCATGGACGCCGATTCGACGGTGACCGCCTTCAATCTCGCCGACGGCACGCGGCTGTGGGAGACCGACGTCACCCCCGAGGACGAGGACGACGATCCCTTCGGCGGCGGCATCGCGGTTGACGGCGACAAGCTCTATGTCTCGACCGCATTCGCCAAGCTCTTCGCGCTCGACGCCGCGACCGGCAACAAGCTGTGGGAGGCGCCGCTGCCGGCACCGTCACGCACGCCGCCGGCGGTCAGCGGCGGCCGGGTCTTCGTCATCACCATCGACAACGAGCTCGTGACCCTGGCGGCGGCCGACGGGCGCAAGCTGTGGAGCCATTCCGGGCTGTCGGAGACGGCGGGGCTGCTTGGCGGCGCGACGCCCGCGGTGCGCGGCACCGTCGCGGTGGTCTCCTACACCTCCGGCGAGCTGTACGCGCTCCAGGTCGAGACCGGGCGCGTGCTGTGGAGCGATCAGCTCGGCGGCGCCGGCACTGCCGAGGGACTGGCCTCGCTCGCCGACATCCGCGGCCGGCCGGTGATCGACCGCGACCTCGTGCTGGCGATGAACTACAGCGGCACCCTGGCCGCGATCGACCTGCGCAGCGGCAGCCGCGTCTGGGATGCCAGCATCGGTGGCACGCAGAGCCCGTGGGTCGGCGGCGATTTCGTCTATGTCGTCTCCGACGACGGCCAGCTCTTCTGCCTGTCGCGCGACGCCGGCCGGATCCGCTGGATCCGCCAGCTCCCGCTCTACGAGGACGAGGAGGCGCATGAAGGACGCATCCTCTGGTCCGGCCCGGTGCTGGCCGGCGACCGCCTCGTGCTGACCGGCAGCAACGGCGAGGCCCTGGCGGTGTCGCCCTATACCGGCAAGGTGCTCGGCCGCCAGGATCTCGATGCCGAGTCCGAGCTGCCGCCGGTGGTGGTCGACAACACGCTGCTGATGCTCACCAACGACGCGCGGCTCGCCGCCTTCCGCTGACGGCGGCGGGCGCGGGCGACCATCCGTCCAGCAGCCTCGGACGCCGGCCGATGCCGCTCAAGGTGGCGATCCTCGGCCGGCCCAATGTCGGCAAGTCGACGCTGTTCAACCGCCTTGTCGGGCGGCGCCTGGCCATCGTCGACGACACGCCCGGCGTCACCCGCGACCGGCGCAGCGGCGAGGCCCGGCTGGGCGGCGCGAGCTTCACGGTCACCGACACCGCCGGTCTCGAGGAGGCCGAGCTGGCGAGCCTCGCGGGGCGCATGCAGGCGCAGACCGAGCGGGCCTTGGCGGAGGCGGACCTTGCCCTGCTTCTGATCGACGCGCGCGCCGGGATCACCCCGGTCGACGAGCACTTCGCCGCTTGGCTGCGCCGCTCGCGCAAGCCGCTGCTGCTGGTGGCCAACAAGAGCGAGGGCAGGGCGGGGGAGGCGGGCGCGCTCGAGGCCTACAGCCTCGGACTGGGCGAGCCGATCGCCATCTCGGCCGAGCATGGCGAGGGCCTCGCCGACCTGTTCCAGGCGCTCCGGCCCTTCCTCGACGCCGCTGAGAGCGCGGACGAAGCGGCGGAGGCGGCGGAGGCCGCGCTTGACCAGGCGGCGCCGACGGCTCCGGAGGGCGAGGACGATGAGGACGGCGAGGAGGCGCCGCGCGTCCTGCAGCTTGCCATCGTCGGCCGCCCCAATGTCGGCAAGTCGACCCTGGTCAACCGCCTGCTCGGCGAGGAGCGGCTGCTGACGGGACCGGAGGCTGGCATCACCCGCGATTCCATCGCGGTCGACTGGGAGTATCGCGGACGCGCCGTGCGCCTGGTCGACACCGCCGGGCTGCGCCGCCGCGCGCGCATCGAGGACAAGCTGGAAAAGCTCTCGACCGCCGACACGCTGCGCACGGTGCGCTTCGCCCATGTCGTCGTGCTGGTGCTCGACGCTGCCGACATGCTGGAGAAGCAGGACCTCACCATCGCCCGCATGGTGCTGGAAGAGGGCCGCGCACTGGTGGTGGCGGCCAACAAGTGGGATGCCGTGAGCGAGAAGCGCGAGGCGCTGCAGAGGCTCAAGGACCGGCTCGAGGCCTCCCTGCCGCAGGCGCGCGGCGTTCCCACCGTGACCATCTCGGCCCGCACCGGACGCAACCTCGACGCCCTGCTCGATGCGGTCTTGGCCGCCTATGAGAGCTGGAACCGGCGGGTCGCGACCGCCGAGCTCAACCGCTGGCTCGCCGGCGTGTCGCAGTCCCACCCGCTGCCGCTGGTCGAGGGTCGGCGCCTGCGCATCCGCTACATGACGCAGGTAAAGGCGCGGCCGCCGACCTTCGCGCTCTTCGTCAGCAAGCCGAAGGAGATACCCGACTCCTATCTGCGCTATCTCGCCAACAGCCTGCGCGAGACCTTCGGCCTGCCGGGCGTGCCGCTGCGCTTCGTCCTGCGCAAGGGCAAGAATCCCTATGCGGAGTGAGCTGCCTGCCGCGCGATGCACGCCGCGTCGACGCCTCGCTATCGCGGTGCAGGCCGTCGGCTGCGCCCTGATCTGTGCGCACGGATGGACCGAGCCGGCCGTTGCGGAAACGGCCGGCGTGCTGTCGCCGGCACTGGTTGCAGCGGCGCAGGCCGAGGGCCGGCTCGCGGTCCTCGGCATCGGGGCCGACTGGTGCGGATATGGCAAGCTGATCGAGCAGTTCACGGCCCGGTACGGGATCTCCGTCGTCGAGGTCGCGCCGGGCTCGAACCCGGCCGAGGCGGCCAAGCTGCTCGCCCAGGGCGCGCACGGTGGCGCGACCGCGCGCCCGGACGTGGTCGATATGCGGCTGGGCGACGCCTCCGCGGCCAAGAGCCAAGGACTGCTGCAGCCCTACCGGATCTCGGCCTGGGATGCGATGCCGCCGGCGCAGAAGGATCCGGACGCCCATTGGACCGCCGCCTACTACGCGGCGATGAGCTTCGAGGTGAATGCGCGGAAGGTTGCCGAGATTCCGCGCGATTGGGCAGCGCTGCTCGCGCCGCAGTATCGCAATTCGGTGGCGATCGCCGGCGAGCCGCACCGTTCCAACGAGGCGCTGCAGGCGATCTACGCGGCCGGCGTGCCGGCGGCAAACAGTCCCGGGGCCGCGACGGCGCTTGCCGGCCTCGCCTTTTTCGAGGCGCTCGAGAAGAACCTCAACTTCAACTCGATGATCGGCGACGGGGTCTCGGTCGGGGAGGGCTCGACGCCCGTCCTGCTACGCTGGGATTACAACGCGCTGCGCGACCGCGATCGCAGCAGCGCCAAGGGCCGCCGGATCGAGGTCGTCGTGCCGGCCAGCGGCACGGCGGCGAGCGTCTTCGTCCAGGCGATCGCGGCGCAGGCGGCCCATCCCAACGCCGCCAGGCTGTGGCTGGAGTATCTGCGCTCGGACGAGGGACAGCTCGGCTGGCTCCGCGGCTATTGCCACCCGGTCGGCTTCCTCGACCTCGTCAAGGCGGGGAAGGTCCCCGCCGAGCTCCTCGCCCGATTGCCGGCGGCGGAGCCGTACGAAAAAGTGGTCTTCCCGACTGCCGACGAGCAGTGGCAGGCGCGCGCGACCATCGTCGAGAAATGGGGCATTCACTTTGGCCCGGAGTCCCTCAAGCGGCTCGAGACTCTCGCCCCCGCGGCCCCTGTGCCGGCCAGCCCGCTGCCGCGCTACCGGCTCGTCCTCGCCGACGGGACGGAGCTCGTCGGCAACCTGCTGTCGGCCGTGAAGCTGCGGACGGCGAGCGGCGAGGTCGACGTGCCCAACACCGGCATCGCGAGCTTCAGGGACGGCACCCTGTCTCTTTCCGACGGAACCGTCCTCAGCGGGACGCTGCAGGCGAGCATGTCGACCACGCTCCTGATCCTGACGGCGAGCGGCACCGTCGCCGTCCGGCCGGACCTGATCGTCGCGATCGAGAGGCCCTGATCGGGCCGGCCTTCAGCGCGGCGCTGCGGTCGGGGGCGGGACCGCAAGTCCGGTCTTCACGATCTCGCCGTTGCGTTCGCATCCCGCCTCGGCCAGTGCCACGAAGGCCTCGGTGATGTCTTCCGGCGCCGGCAGGCTCATCGGGTCCTCGCCAGGCATGGCCTGGGCACGCATGCGGGTGCGCACGCGGCCGGGGTCGATGAGGTTGACGCGAATCGGGGTCTTGGCGACCTCGGCGGCATAGGTGCCGACCAGCATCTCGAGCGCGGCCTTGCTGACGGCGTAGGTGCCCCAGTACTGGCGGTGGAATTGGGTGATCGCCGAGGACACGAACATGGCCCGGCCGGCGGGCGAGGCGCGCAGCAGGGGATGCAGGCTGCGGATCAGGCGCCAGTTGGCGGTGACGTTCACCGCCATCACCTCGTCCCAGTCCTTCTGCTTGATCTGGGGCACCGGCGTCAGCGTTCCGAGCTGGCCCGCGTTGCCGACCAGCACGTCGAGCCTGCCGAAGCGCTCGAACAGGGAGGCGCCAAGGCGGTCGAGCGCCTCGTAGTCGCGCAGATCGAGGGGGACGAGGATCGCCGCTGCGCCGCCGGCGCTGCGGATGGCGTCGTCGATCTCTTCGAGCCCGCCGACCGTGCGCGCCAGCAGGACGAGCTGCGCGCCTTCGGCGGCGAAGCGCCTGGCGACGGCGGCGCCGATGCCCCGCGAGGCGCCGGTGACGAGAGCGATGCGGCGGGCCAGCCGTCCGCCGGCCGCGACGGCTGCCTCGGTCAAGCGGTCTCGGCGAGCAGGGAGAGCTGCGCCGGCACCTCGCCGCCATGCTGGTCGGTGAGCGGCGTCGGATATTCGCCGGTGAAGCAGGCGTCGCAATATTGCGGGCGGCGCGGATTGCGCATCGGCTCGCCCATGGCCCGGTAGAGGCCGTCGATCGAGATGAAGGCGAGGCTGTCGACGCCGATATGGCGCCCCATCTCGGGCACGCTGTGGCGCGCCGCCAGGAGCTGCTCGCGCTTGGGCGTGTCGATCCCGTAGAAGCAGGAATAGGCGGTCGGCGGGCTGGAGATGCGCATATGCACCTCGCGTGCGCCCGCCGCGCGGACCATGTCGACGATTTTGCGCGAGGTGGTGCCGCGCACGATCGAATCATCGACCAGGATCACCCGGCGGTCCTGGATCTTGGCGCGGTTGGCGTTGTGCTTCAGACGCACGCCGAGATGGCGGATGGTGTCGGAGGGCTCGATGAAGGTCCGTCCGACATAGTGGTTGCGGATGATGCCGAGCTCGAACGGGATCCTGGATTCGACCGAATAGCCGAGCGCCGCCGGCACGCCTGAATCCGGGATCGGGATCACCACGTCGGCATCGACCCCGGTCTCGCGCGCCAGCTCCATGCCGATGCGCTTGCGCGCCTCGTAGACGCTGCTGCCTTCCATCACGCTGTCGGGGCGGGCGAAGTAGATGTATTCGAACAGGCAGAAGCGCCGCCCGGTGTTGGGGAACGGCTGGAGCGTGCGCAGGCCCTGGCGGTCGATCACCACCATCTCGCCCGGCTCGACGTCGCGCAGGAACTCGGCGCCGATGATGTCGAGTGCGCAGGTCTCCGAGGCGAGGATGTAGGACTCGCCGAAGCGGCCGATCACGAGCGGGCGCACGCCGAGCGGGTCGCGCAGGCCGACCAGCACGTCCTCGGCCATGCAGACCAGCGAGTAGGCGCCCTCGATCTGGCGCGCCGCATCCACCAGCCGGTCGATCACCGCGTCGGCCCGGCTGGTCGCCATGAGATGGGTGATGACCTCGGTGTCGGTGGTCGACTGGAACAAAGCCCCGCGCTTCACCAGCTCGCGCCGGATCGAATAGGCGTTGGTGAGGTTGCCGTTATGGGCGATGGCAAAGCCGCCGAACTGGAGATCGGCGAAGAGCGGCTGGACGTTGCGCAGCACGGTGTCGCCGGTGGTCGAATAGCGCACATGGCCGATCGCCATATGACCGCGCAGCCGTCCGATCACCGATTCGGAAGAGAAGTTGTCGGCGACATGGCCGAGGGCGCGGTGGGCGTTGAAGTGGCGGCCGTCGAAGGTGACGATCCCAGCCGCTTCCTGGCCGCGATGCTGGAGGGCGTGCAGGCCGAGGACGGTGTGGGTCGCGGCCTCCTCGACGCCGAAGATGCCGAAGACGCCGCATTCCTCGTGGAGATGGTCGTCGTCGAAAGGATGGGTGCCGATCATCGAGGCCCTCGCCTGAGGCTCAAGATGTTGGGCCGCGACGGGCGGCTTCAAGGGACAGCATTCCTGCCATGCGGGGCGGGCTCACGGCTCCTGCGGCGGCGGGCTTTGGCTGTCTTGGATGGCCTGGTCCATGGCGCCGCGCTGCTGTTCCGTATAGCCGGGAAGGGTGACCGGCGCCGGATCCTCGCCGGGCCGCTGCGGCAGGACCGAGGGAGGCAGCAGCGTCTGCAGATAGGCCGCGCCCTCCTTGAGATAGGGCAGGGAGCGGGCGGTGGTGAACCAGATCGGCCGGTCGGCCTCGGGCAGGCCGCGGTCGATGATGAGATACGCCATGCACAGGATGGTGCCGCCGAGGCCGAAGCCGAGCAGCAGCCCGAGCAGCTTGTCGAGGCCGCGCAGCGGGCTGCGCCGCACCAGGCGCGACAGGAAGAAGCCGACGATCCAGAAGACCACCAGGACGCCGGTGAAGACGGCGACGATGGTGATGACCTGGGCGAGCAGCATGCTCGAGGTGATCCCGGAGAAGATCGGCGGCACCTCGTCCCAGGTCTGGACGATCGGCCAGGCGCGCATCGCTGCATAGACCGCCAGCCCCCACGCCGCGAATAGCAAAAGCGTGCGCACGAAGCCGAGCGCGGCGGCGACCAGCGCCGAGATCAGCAGCACGACGATGACGACGATATCGACGATGCTGATCGGCAGCCCTTCGAGGAAGCTCGGCGAATCCAAGGCGGGCTACCGTGCGAACGCCACGGCGCGCGCCGCGGGGCGGGGGCCGAGCCAGTCGACGAGATCCTGGAGATGCGCGATCTCGCGCAGCTTGAGTCCGCCGGCGCTGCGTCCGCGGCTGCCACGGCGCGGCGGCACCAATGCCTCGGCGAAGCCGAGCTTGGCCGCCTCGCTCAGGCGCTGATCGTACTGGCCGACGGAGCGGACCTCGCCGCTCAGCCCGATCTCGCCGAAGACGATCAGGCTCTCGGGAACCGGACTGTTGCCGAGTGAGGACACCAGAGCTGCCGCCACCGCCAGGTCCGCGGCCGGCTCGCTGATCCGAAGGCCGCCGGCGATGTTGAGATAAACGTCCTGCGAACCGAGGACAAGCCCGCAGCGCGCTTCGAGCACCGCCATCACCATCGCGAGGCGCGCGCCGTCCCAGCCGACCACCGCGCGCCGCGGCGAGCCGAAGCTGGTGGGCGCCAGCAGGGCCTGCACCTCCACCAGGACGGGGCGCGTGCCCTCGACTCCGGCGAAGACCGCGGTGCCGCTGACATTGCCGCGCCGCTCGGCGAGGAACAGCGCCGACGGATTCGGCACCTGCTCGAGTCCGCGCTCGGTCATCTCGAAGACGCCGATCTCGTTGGCCGGGCCGAAGCGGTTCTTGACCGAACGCAGGATGCGGAACTGGTGGCCGCGCTCGCCTTCGAAATAGAGCACCGTGTCGACCATGTGCTCGAGCACGCGCGGGCCGGCGATGACGCCTTCCTTGGTGACGTGGCCGACCAGCAGCAGGGCGAAGCCGCGCTGCTTGGCGAGGCGGATCAGCTCGGCGGCACTCGCCCGCACCTGCGCCACGGTGCCGGGCGCGGAGTCGAGGGTGTCGACATATATCGTCTGGATCGAATCGATGATGACCGCCTCGGGCGCGTCGGCACGGTCGAGGCTGGCCAGCAGGTCGCGCACGTTGGTCGCGGCGGCCAGCGAGACCGAGGCATCGGCGAGGCCGAGGCGGCGGGCGCGCAGGCGGATCTGCTCGACCGATTCCTCGCCCGAGACATAGGCGCAGCGCGAGCCGTCGGAGGTCAGGGCGCCCGCCACCTGGAGAAGCAGGGTGGACTTGCCGATCCCGGGATCGCCGCCGACCAGCAGGGTGGAGGCAGGGACCAGGCCGCCGCCGATCACCCGGTCGAACTCGGCATTGCCGGTGGCGCGGCGCGGGGTCGGGGCGTCGGCGCCGCGCAGCCCGACGAAGTCGACGGCGCGGCCGCCTTTGCCGCGCAGCCCCTTGGGCGCGCTGTCGCGGGCGGCCTCCTCGACGATCGTGTTCCAGGCCTCGCAGGCCTCGCAGCGGCCGCTCCAGCGCGGCGAGCTGGCGCCGCAGCTCTGGCAGACATAGCGCGCGACGGCGCGCGCCATCAGCAGCGGACCTCGCCGGGGGTCACAGCGGATGCACCGGCATCTGGATCGGCCCCTCGGCGCGGCCGTGGATGAACTGGTCGACGAACTCGTTGTTGGAATGGTCGATCGCCTCGACCGGGCCGCTCCAGATGATGCGGCCTTCGTAGATCATCGCGACCCGGTGGGCGATGCGCCGGGTCGAGGCCATGTCGTGGGTGATCGACACCGCGGTCGCGCCGAGCTCGCCGACGCATTTGCGGATCAGCTCGTTGATGACGTCGGCCATGATCGGGTCGAGGCCGGTGGTCGGCTCGTCGAAGAAGATGATCTCCGGCTCGGTGGCGATGGCGCGCGCCAGCGCGACGCGCTTCTGCATGCCGCCGGAGAGCTCGGCGGGCGACAGCTCGCCGACCTCGGGCCCGAGCCCGACCGCCGACAGCTTGCGCAGCGCGATCTCCTTGGCCTTGGCGCGGCCCATCCCTTCGCCGTTGATCAGCTTGAAGGCGACGTTCTCCCAGACCCGCAGGCTGTCGAACAGGGCCGAGCCCTGGAACAGCATGCCGATCTTGTGGAGCACGCGCTGGCGCTCCTGCGCCCCCATGCCCACGACCTCCTCGCCGTCGATCTTGATGCTGCCCTTGTCGGGATGGAGGATGCCGAGGATGCATTTCAGCAGCACCGACTTGCCGGTGCCCGAGCCGCCGATCACCACCATCGACTCGCCATGGGCGACGTCGAGATTGACGCCCCGCAGCACCTGCTTCGGCCCGAAGGACTTGTGGAGGTCGCGGATCGCGATCTTCGGCGTGCCGCGATTGAGCGCGGTGGGACTCATCGGGCGAAGAACAGCTCGGTCAGCATGTAGTTGGTGGTGAGGATCAGGATCGAGGCCGACACCACCGCGTTCGTCGTGGCCGCACCCACGCCTTGGGCGCCGCCGCGCGAGTGATAGCCGTGATAGCAGCCCATGAGGGCGATGATGAAGCCGAACACGGCAGCCTTCACCAGGCCCGAGCCGATATCGATCGCCTGCACAAACTCGACCGTGTTGCGGATATAGGTTCCCGGGTTGAAGCCCAGCTTGTAGATGCTGACGAGATAGCCGCCGAACACGCCGATGATGTCGGCGACCGCCACCAGGAGCGGCAGCATCAGCGTTCCGGCGATCAGGCGCGGCCCGACCAGATAGTCCATCGGATGGGTGGACAGCGTGGTCAGGGCGTCGATCTGCTCGGTGACCCGCATGGTGCCGATCTCGGCGGCCATGGCGGCGCCGATGCGGCCGGCGACCATGAGGCCGGCGAGGACAGGCCCGAGCTCGCGGGTGATCGACAGCACGACGACGTTGGGGATCGCCGCCTCGGCGTTGAAGCGGGCGAAGCCGGTGAAGCTCTGCAGCGCCAGCACCATGCCGGTGAAGATGGCGGTGAGGCCGACCACCGGCAGCGAATAGAAGCCGATCTCGACCATCTGGCGCAGGATCAGCCGGGGGAAGTAGGGCGGCTTGAGGGCGTAGAGGACCGCCTGGGCGGCGAAGATCGCCAGCCGTCCCGTGCTGGCAATGCCCGAGAGGAAGGCCCGGCCGAGCGGCTGGAGCACCGGCACGGTCATGCGGCGGGCCCCCCGACATAGCGCCGCGCATAGCGGTCGCCGAGGGCGGTGAGGATCTCGTAGCCGTTGGTGCCGGCCTCGGCCGCCAGCGCATCCACCGGATGGCGCGCGCCGATCAGCTCGATCCAGACGCCGGGCGCGGCCGCGGAATCGGGCAGGCCCGTCACGTCGAAAGTGCTGAGATCCATCGAGACGCGCCCGACCAGGGGAATCCGCCAGTCTCCGAGATAGGCGCTGCCGCGGTTGCCGAGTGAGCGGAAATAACCGTCGGCATAACCGACGCCGACCGTTGCCAGCCGTGCCGATGCATTGAAGCGATGCGTCGCACCATAGCCAACGGTCGAATCCCTGTCAACGCGACGGACCTGCAGGATTTTTGCTTGCAGCGTAACGACTTGCTGCATCGGGTTCGCTTGCTCGCTGAGGGGTGCGACGCCGAAGAGCGCGGCTCCCGGACGGGCCATCTCGAAGTGGTAGCCGGTGCCCAGGAACAGCCCCGAGGAAGCCGACAGGCTGCGCTGGAAGCCGGTGATTCCGGCGCCCTGGAGGGCGTCGAGCATGGCCGCGTAGCGCTGCCGCTGCAGGCCGTTGAGGGGATTGTCCGGCGTGTCGGGGCAGGCGAGATGGCTCATCACCAGGGCGATGCGCAGGCCGCGCAGCGGCGCCGGATCCTCGACCAGGCGGGCGAACTCCTCGGCGGTGATGCCCAGGCGCGACATGCCGGTGTCGAGATGGAGCGCCGCTGGGATGCCGGCCGCCGCCGTGGAGCGGCGCCACAGCTCGATCTCGGGGATCGAGTTGAGGACGGGCCTCAGATTCGCGGCGGCGAAGAGCTCGGGCGTCTCGCCGGCGAGCCCGTGCAGCACATAGATGGTCTCGATGTCGGGCAGCACCTCGCGCAGCGCCAGCGCCTCGGTGGCGGTGGCGACGAAGAAGGTGCGGCAGCCCGCCTTGCGCAGCGCCGGGGCGACCTCGGCGGCGCCCAGCCCATAGGCGTCCGCCTTGACGACGGCGGCGACGGTATCGCCGGTGAAGCGGGTGCAGAGCAGCCGGTAGTTGGCGGCGATCGCGCCGAGGTCGATCGTCAGAAGGGCGAGCGCGCCATCGGGCGGCGCTTCGGGCGACCCCGCGGAGCCCGGGTCACCCGCGGTCATTGGGCGGCCGGTCGTCCCGGCTGAGATTGCCGAACTTGGTGACGGTGCCGTCGAAGAACAGCTCGATGGTGCCGACCGGACCGTGACGCTGCTTGGCGATGTTCAGCTCGGCGACGTTGTGGATCTGGTTGCCGCGTTCCTGCCAGCGGTCCATGCGGTCATGGAACTTGTCCGGGGACTCGTCGGCGCGCTGCTTGGGCGGATTGCGCTCGTGATAGTACTGCTCGCGGAACACGAACATGACGACGTCGGCGTCCTGCTCGATCGAGCCCGATTCGCGCAGGTCGGAGAGCTGCGGCCGCTTGTCCTCGCGCAGCTCGACCGCGCGCGAGAGCTGAGAGAGCGCCAGCACGGGCACGTCGAGCTCCTTGGCGACGGCCTTGAGGCCGCGGGTGATCTCGGAGACCTCCTGCACGCGGTTGCTCTCGCGGCTGCCGCCGCCGGACGGCCGCATGAGCTGAAGATAGTCGATGACGATGAGCCCGAGGCCGTGCTGGCGCTTGAGCCGGCGCGCGCGCGTGCGCAGCGCTCCGACCGTGATTGCCGGGGTGTCGTCGATATAGAGCGGCAGCTTGGTCAGGCGCTCCGTGGCGGCGATCAGCCGCTCGAAATCGGGATTGCGGATCTCGCCGCGGCGGATCCGGTCGGAGGAGACTTCGATCTGCTCGGCGAGGATGCGGGTGGCGAGCTGCTCGGCCGACATCTCGAGCGAGAAGAAGGCGACCCGCGCCCCCTCCTGCACCTTCACCTGACCGACCGCATCGCGCGTCTCCTTGTAGGCGAGGGCGGCGTTGAAGGCGATGTTGGTGGCGAGCGCGGTCTTCCCCATCGACGGCCGGCCCGCGAGGATCACCAGGTCCGAGGGGTGCAGGCCGCCGAGCTTCTTGTCGAGGTCGGTGAGGCCGGTGGTGACGCCGGTGACGTGGCTCTCGCGCTTGTAGGCGGCCTCGGCCATCAGCACGGCGCTGGTCATGGCGTCGGTGAGGGGCCTGAGGCCGCTCTCGGTCTGCCCGGCCTCGGCGAGCTGGTAGAGCTGCTGCTCGGCCAGCTCGATCTGGTCGCGCGCGGTCTCGTCGAGGTCGATCGAGAAGGCGTCGTTGACGATGTCGCCGCCGAGATCGATGAGCTGGCGGCGCAGATAGAGGTCGTGGATCGTCTTGCCGTAGTCCTCGGCGTTGATGATCGTGACGACGGCGTTCGCGAGGCGCGCCAGGTACTGCGCGCCGCCGATGTCGGCGAGCGCCTGGTCCTGGTCGAACAGGTTCTTGAGGGTGAGGACGTTGGCGATCTGGCCGCGCTGGATCAGCTTGCCGCAGGCCTCGTAGATGCGGCCGTGCAGGGCATCGGCGAAATGCTCGGGCCTCAGGAACTCGGCGACCCGGTCGAACACCAGGTTGTTGGCGAGGATGGCGCCGAGAAGCGCCTGCTCGGCCTCGTAGTTGTGCGGAGGGATCCGCGGGCCGGGCACATCCTCGCCGCGCAGCGCGGTGACGTTGGAAGAGGCGGCTGCGCGGTCCATGGAAGATGGTTCATCAAGTTCGGTCGGCCCGCAAGATGCCCGGGCCGGTGAGTCGGGTGAATGACGGGGACGACTCGTGTAAACCCAACGAGTCGGACCCGGCTCCGCCATCCTGCCCGTCGCGAGCGTAGGACGGCGAGAATGATGCGATCAGCTCCCCGCGTGGCGCGAGGCCGGACCCGAGTCGCTAGGCCGCGAGGGTGGCCGTGCGGAGATGCTCGCGCTCGAAGTCGACCATATAGTCGCGCGTGAGCGGCACGGCATCGATCCGGCGCGAGATCTGCAGCTGGAAGTTCATCTGGCGCAGATAGCGGAAGCTCATCTCGCAACCGACCAGGTAGAACTCCCACATCCGGCAGAAGCGCTCGTCGTAGAGCGCGCGGACGCGCTCGCGGTTGGCCTGGAAGCGACGGTGCCACTCCTGGAGGGTGGCGGCATAGTGCAGCCGCAGCACTTCCATGTCGGTGATCCAGAGCCCGACGGATTCCACCGCACGCATCACCTCGGAGAGGGCCGGGATGTAGCCGCCCGGGAAGATGTACTTGCGGATCCACGGGTTGGTCGCCGAGGGCGGCTCCATGCGGCCGATCGAGTGCAACACCGCGACCCCGTCGTCGGCGAGGAGATCGCGGAGCTTCGTGAAGAAGGCGCGATAGTGGCCGACGCCGACATGCTCGAACATGCCGACCGAGATGATGCGGTCATAGCGCCCGCTCTCCTGGCGATAGTCGCGCAGCGCGAAGCGTACCCGCTCGCTCAGCCCCTCCCGCGCGGCGCGTGCCTGGGAATATTTCTGCTGCTCCACCGACAGGGTGACGCCGGTGACGTCGACGCCGGCGAGCTTGGCCAGATAGAGGCCGAGCCCGCCCCAGCCGCTGCCGATGTCGAGCACCTTCTGCCCCGGCTGCAGCAGGAGCTTGGAGGCGAGATGGAGCTTCTTGTTGTCCTGGGCGACCTCGAGCGAATCGTTGTCGGAGCGGAAATAGGCGCAGGAGTACTGCCGGTCGGCGTCGAGGAAGAGGTCGTAGAGGGTGTCGGAGAGGTCGTAGTGGTGGGCGACGTTGCGCCGTGCCCGGCCGAGCGGATTGAAGGCCTGGAGCCAGCGCAGCGAATTGTTGAGCCGGCCGTGCAGCCCCGTGAGGGGATGCTCCTCGAGATAGCTGAGATTGCGGCAGAGCAGGTCGAGGACGTCGTGGAGGGTGCCCTCCTCGATCGTCAGGGTGCCGTCGACATAGGCCTCGCCGAAGGCGAGCGTCGGCTTGAAGGCCAGCTGCCGATGCAGCTTGGCGTCGTGCAACCGGATGGTCGCGCTTGGCCCCGGCGCCTGCCCGCCGAAGACATGAGGGACGCCGTGGGCGTCGATCACGGTCAGCCTGCCGAGCGTGATCAGTTGCCTGAAGATTGAGCCTGCCAGCATCGTCAAACCGGTCTGCGGGTGCGCAGCCGCCTCTTTCCACCCCTGAGTCGCAAAGTTAACCAACCGGCGCCTCTTGTCTATACGACCGGGCGTCATTTTCGCCGCAGCCGGCCGGGCGCCGGGAAGAGCGCACAGGGGGGACGGCCACCCGGCGGACGCCGCACGGCAAGCGCGCCGCGCGGGTCGGGGGTTCCGATAGCGTCCGGGGAAGGATGGCGCGGGGGGCGGCCGGGTTCGACCGCCCCGCGCGGGTCGGTCAGGCGCCGGCGGCGGTCTCGCCTTCGTCCGTGGCGGGCTGGAAAGA
>JADMIO010996614.1_pt1 | contig 30137 bp, 31 predicted proteins | sample 8958161 | NCBI WGS metagenome assembly JADMIO01 (sample SAMN16585339, study PRJNA669376) | soil metagenome | isolation source: Crop rotation soil | place: USA: Cullars Rotation, Alabama | collected 2011 | reverse complement strand
CCGCGGCAAGTGGGCGGTCGAGCGGATGATCGGCGTCGCCGTCGCGTCGCCGCCGCTCATCGACCGCGCGGCGCGCGTGCTCTCGCGGCGCGTCGACATGGCGGACCTCCTCGTCGGCGTGGCGGGCGACTTCGTCCCGGCGTCGCGCGTGCTCACCCCGTCGTACGTGTGGCGCCTCTTCCTCGCCCCGCTGCCTCGCGCCAACCCCACATGATGGATCCGGATACGTTCCGCGCCGTCCTCGGTCGCTTCGCCAGCGGCGTCACCGTCGTCACGGCGACCGACGCGGAGCGGCAGGACCACGGGATGACGGTGAGCGCGTTCTGCTCGCTGAGCCTCGCCCCGCCGCTGGTGCTCGTGTGCATCGACCGCACGGCGTCGATGCACGACCTGCTGCGGCCGGGGGTCGCGTTCGCGGTCAACATCCTCTCGTCGGGGCAGGAGGCGGTCTCGCGCCGCTTCTCCACCGGCGACCCGCCCAACCGCTTCGATGGCCTCGGCTACACGCGCGGGCAGACCGGCGTCCCGCTGCTCGACGACGTGCTCGCGTGGCTGGAGTGCCGCGTCGCCGGGCGCCACGAGGAGGGGGACCACACGGTCGTCGTCGGCCGCGTCGAGACCGCGGGCGCGCGGCAGGAGCGGCCGCTCCTCTACTATCGCGGCGGCTACGCGACGCTCGAGCGCTGACGCGTGCCGCTGACCCCCGAGCGGCGCCGCGGCGTCGAGATCCTCGACGAGCCGGGCGTGGAGCCGGCCGTCGTCGTCCGCTCGCTGCGCGACGTCGCGCGGTCCAACGCGCTCTTCGGCGGCCGGCGTGCGGTGCTGCGCGCGCTCGTGCCCCTCTTCCGCGCCGCCGCCGGCGGCGAGCTCTCGCTGCTCGACGTCGGCACGGGGCTCGGCGACATCCCGTGGCACGCGCGGCGGCTCGCCGAGCGGATGGACGTGCGGCTCCGCACCGTGGGGGTCGACCTCGCCGAGCCGCTCGCGCGCGCGAGCCGCGAGCGCACCGGGCTCGCGGTGTGCGCCGACGCGTTCGCGCTCCCCTTCGCCGACCGCGCGTTCGACGTCGTCACCTGCTCGCAGCTCCTCCATCACTTCGGCGAGCCGGAGGCGGCGCGACTCCTGCGGGACCTCGACCGCGTGGCGCGGCGGCGGGTGATCGTCGGCGACCTGCGGCGGAGCTGGCTCGCGGCGGGCGGGTTCTGGCTCGCGTCGTGGGTGCTCGGCTTCTCCCCGGTGACGCGCCACGACGGTCCCCTGTCGGTGCTGCGCGGCTTCACGGCCACGGAGCTCGAGGCGCTCGTCCGCGCGTCGGTGGGGCGCCCGGCCGCGGTCCGGCGGCGCCTCGGCTGGCGCGTCGTGGCCTCGTGGGCGCCGCCGGAGACCGCCGCCCCTGGCGGATCGCTGCGCGGCTCGACACCCTAACCTGCCGATGAGCGCCACGCCGCCCCCCCCATCGCCGACCCCGACGGCGTCCGCCGAGCGGCCGCCGCGCCGGCCCTACGACCTCGGGCCGATGCCGCTGCGCCGCGCGATGCTCACGCTCGACGAGCGCGTCGTCCGCGCGCCGGTGCAGCGGATCTTCGACCTCGCGCGCCGCGTGGAGGAGTGGCCCACGCACCTCGCGCACTACCGGAGCGTGACGTTCCGGCAGCGCGCGCGCGACGGCGGGGGACTCGTCGAGATGCGGGCGAACCGGCCGTTCGGGCTCGTCGACTGGCCGACGTGGTGGGTCTCGGAGATGGCCGTCGACACGCACGCGCCGGCGGTGCGCTACCGCCACGTGGACGGCGTCACGACGGGGATGGACGTCGAGTGGAGCTTCCGCCCCGTCGACGGAGGCACGCACGTGCGCATCGTGCACGCCTGGGACGGCCCCGACTGGCCGGTGATCGGCACGGTCGCCGCGCTCGCGGTCATCGGTCCCGTCTTCGTGCACGGCATCGCGTCTCGGACGCTCGCGGGGCTGGCCGCCGTCGCGGAGCGGGGGTGACTCGTGTTAGGATCCGACGTCGTGGGGATCTCAGCCTTGGGGGTGGACGGTGCGTAGAGTCGTCGTGACCGGGATCGGCGCGGTGACCCCGATCGGGGTGGCCGTCGATGGGCTCTGGCAGGGGTTGCGCGCCGAGCGGAGCGCGGTGCGGATGACCGACCGCTTCGACGCGTCGACGTTCCGCACGCGCATCGCCGCGCAGTGCGACGGCTTCGTCGCCGCGGACCACATGGAGGCGAAGCGCGCCAAGCGGCTCGACCGCTTCGGGCACTTCTCCGTCGCCGCCGCGCGGCTCGCCGCCGACGACTCGGAGCTCGACCTCGCGCGCGAGGACCGCGAGCGCGTCGGCGCGATGATGGGGACCGCGCTCGGCGGCGTCGGCTTCGCCGAGCAGCAGTATCACGAGTTCTTCAGCGGCGGCATCAAGCAGGTCGACCCGACGATCGCGCTCCTCGTCTTCGGGGGCGCGGCGAGCTGCAACATCGCCATCGAGCTCGGCGTCAGCGGGCCCAACTCGACCAACGCGATGAGCTGCGCCTCGGGCACGATCGCCGTCGGCGACGCCTTCCGGCAGATCCGCGACGGCTACGCCGACGTGATGTTCGCCGGCGCGTCGGAGGCGCCGCTGATGCCGCTCTGCTACGGCGCGTTCGCGCTCATCCGCGCGATGAGCACGCGCAACGACGACCCGACGCGCGCCTCGCGCCCGTTCGACAAGGACCGCGACGGCTTCGTGATGGGGGAGGGGGCGGCGGTGCTGGTGCTCGAGGAGCGCGCCCACGCGCTCGCCCGCGGCGCGAAGGTGTACGCGGAGATCCTCGGCTTCGGGATGACCAACGACGCGTACCACATGACCGCCCCGCTCCCCGACGGGCGCCAGGCGAGTCGCTCGATGCGGCTCGCGCTCGCCGACGCGCACGTCGCCCCGCACGAGATCGACTACATCAACGCGCACGGCAGCTCCACGCCGCTCAACGATCCCACCGAGACGCTCGCCATCAAGCAGGTGTTCGGCGACCACGCCGCGCGCATCCCGATCAGCGGCACGAAGGGGTACTACGGCCACGCGCTCGGCGCCTCCGGCGCGATCGAGGCGGCGATCTGCGCGCTCGCGCTCACGAACGGCTGGGTGCCGCCGACGGTGAACCTCGACGAGCCGGACGCGGCGTGCGACCTCGATTACGTCCCGCGCGCCGGACGCGCGATGCGTCCGGACCACATCCTGTCGAACAGCTTCGGCTTCGGGGGGATCAACGCCAGCCTGGTGATGCGGCGCGCCGACTGATAGCTTCGCGCGCATCGCCTGGCTGCGCACCACGAGAGGAGCCCACGGATGAGAGACGCGCTGCGCCACTTCGTCGCCGAGTTCGTCGGGACGTTCGCCCTCGTCTTCGTGGGCGGCGGCGCGATCATGATGGCCACCAGCGGCGCCGGGAACCTGCTCAGCGTCGCCGCCGCGCACGGGCTGATCCTCGCGATCATGGTCACGGCGACGATGCGCATCTCGGGGCACCTCAACCCCGCGGTCACGCTCGGCTTCCTCGCCGCGCGCCGCATCCAGCCGGCGATGGCGGGCATGTACGTCGTCGCGCAGCTCCTCGGCGCGATGGCGGCGGCGTACGCACACAAAGGGTTGTTCCCGCTGGACGTGTACAACGCGGCGCGCGGCGGCACGCAGTCGATCGCGCTCGCGGTCAGCGGCCCGCAGGCGTTCGGGCTCGAGGCGCTCGCGACCTTCTTCCTCGTCTTCGCCGTCTTCGGCAGCGCCGTCGACCCGCAGGCGCCGAAGATCGGCGGGTGGGCCATCGGCCTCACCGTCGCCGCCGACATCCTCGCCATCGGCCCGCTCACCGGGGCGTCGATGAACCCGGCGCGGTCGTTCGGCCCGGCGGTCGCGGCGGGGATCTGGGAGGGGCAGGTCATCTACTGGACCGGCCCGATCGTCGGCGGCGTGCTCGCGGCGGTGCTGTACGACCAGCTCTTCCTCCCCCGCGCCCCCGAGACGCCGGGGAGCGGGGCGGTGCAGCCGGTGAAGGGGAAGGGCGTGCGGCGCGAGCACGCGGTCTGACCGGCGCCGGCGCCCCGGCCCCCCTGGCGGCCCCGGCCGACACCGGCCGCCCGACGCGCCCGTAGGAGTCCCCATGACCCTCCCCGATTCGCCCTCCTCGCCCACCCGGGCGGTCCCCGCGCCCGCCGCCTCGCCGGCCGACCGGGCGGCGCTCGAGGCGGCGCGCGAGCGCGCCATCCGCCTCCTCACCGACCGCTTCGCCGACGACACCCTCACGGTCGACGAGTTCGAGGCGCGCCTCGACCGGATGTACCAGGCGAGCGTGCCCGCCGACCTCGACGCGCTCACGGCCGACCTCGTGGGCGCCGCGGCGGTGGCCGGAGCGCCGCGCACCCCCGGCGGCGCCACCGCCGCGATCGCCCGCGCCGCGTCCGGCGCGCGCGCCTACCCCGTCCCGGGGGAGACGCCGGCGCTGCGGCGGATCTTCGCGCTCATGAGCGAGCAGAAGAAGACCGGCCGCTGGATCGTCCCGCGCCGGCTCGACGTGCGCGCCATCATGAGTGACCTGTTCATCGACCTCCGCGACGCCGCGCTCCCGCCGGAGTTCTGCGAGATCGACCTCACGGCGGTCATGTCGAACGTGAAGCTCCTCGTCCCACCCGGCATCGTGGTCGAGGGGCTGCTCACCTCCGTCATGGCCTCCGTCGGGAACGACGCGGAGGACGACGGCCGGCTCCCGACGAGCGCGGTCCGCGTGCGGCTCACCGGGATGGCGCTGATGGCCGAGGTGCGGGTGCGCGTCGCGCCGCCGGGGGAGCCGGCGAAGCAGGCGTGGCGCCATGCCCGGCACGGCTGGGGGTGAGCGCGGGCCGGGAGGGACGGGCGTGGCTCAGGCGGAGCTCCCGGTGAATGCGCCCGCCTGGGACGCGCTAGCGTAGGTCTGGATGATCCTGAGGTCGACGTCGGTGCTCGTCTGGAGCTGCATGCGCCAGTCGGTCGCCAGCCGGACGACCTGGGTCTTCACCATCTCGCCGGAGCCGGAGTCGAAGTACGCGAAGTCCTTGAGCGGGACGGCGTCCAGCGCCCGGATGTCGCGCCACGTGCTGTCCGGCGTCGCTCCGATCTGCGCCGATCGCACGATCAGCTCGTCGCACTGCAGGTCCTCGCCGGCGATCGCGGCGACGGCATCGAGCCGCTCCCCGAGCTCGTCCGCCGTGAGCTTCGGAGTCCCGCCGGCGAGCGGGCGCAGGAGCTCGTACATGCCGAGCCCGTAGTCCCGATAGAGCGGCCGCCGCTTCGGGTGGGAGATGTCGTCCGGCTCGTGCATGTCCAGGAGGTGCCCGAGCCCGTACTCGTACAGCCGGGCCGGGTCGTCGAGGCGCGAATGGGCGTAGGTGTCGCCGTACGCGTGCAGCGCGAGGCCGAGCTTCATGCCCCCGTCGCGGATCCCCTCCACCACGAACGCGCGGACGTTGCGCGCCACGACGCTCCGGGCGATCGCCGAGGGCCCTCCGGTCAGGCAGTGGAGCCCGACGTGGATGGTGATCAGGTAGTCGATGACGGCGAGCGCCCGGGCCCAGCCGACGCCGGTCACCGACTCGAAGCTGCGCTGCACGATCCCGATCGCACCACTCGACGGCGTCCCCCCCGTCCCCCCCGCCCCCCCGCCGAACGGCGACATGAAGAGGCTGGAGCTGGCCAGGATCGCCTCGGGGATGGGGAGGAGCAGGCGCGGGGCGGCCGCGACCAGCTCGACCGTCGCGGCGTTGACGCCGGCGGTCAATCCGGCCGCCTTCGCGACCGCGATCGCGTCGAACTCCGCCACCTGATCCGCCATCTGCGCGTAGAACGCGAGCCGCTCGGCGCGACCCGCGTCCACACCGGCGGCGCGGGCGACGTAGTTGACCGTGTAGTAGTGCCCCGCCGGCCCCCACCGGTCGACCGCCTCGGGTGCGGAGGGAACGCGGATCGCGTGGCGGCGCCCGGCGCACGCGGCCGCCGCCGCCGCGTGCGCCTCGCGCTCCACCGCCGCGCCGCCCCCCGGGCGCCGCGACGGCGAGAATCGCCCGCCGGCGGCGAGCCGCTTCTGCGCCACGTGCGCGACCTCGTGCGCGACCACCCGCTCACGGGCCGGCGCAGGGAGCCTGGCAGCTGCAGCCGAGAGCACCACGTGGTCGCGCCACGCGAACGCCGGCGCGCCGGCATCACCGCACACAGCGTCCGCCCGTGCTCCGGCGTGGACGCGCACCCCCGCCAGCGAGCAGCCGTACGCCCACTCGAGCCGCTCCCGCGCGTCGCGGTCGAGCGGCTCTCCCGTTCCCTCCAGCGCCTGCAGCCTCGACTCGGTCATCGCCTCGTCTCCTGCGTTGAGGCACGGGGCCGCCAGCGGCCGCCGCGCGCGTGGGTGTGCCGTGGGTGTGCCGTGGGTGGAGCCGGAGCGCCAACTTGAGCCCGCATGACGGAATGGTCAACCGGGCGCGCCGGCGCCCAGCGCGCACCACACCGACGGGGGAGTGCCCCGGACGCACGAGGGGCGGGCCCCCCATTCTTTGGATGGAGTGCCCGCCCCGATTCTCCTCGGCGTGCCCGGTCGGCTAGAGTGCCGTCGCCCCCGGGGCGCCCACCTTCCCGTCGCGCCGGCCGTCCGCCCGCCCGTACTTGGCGTCGTACCGCGCGATCGACTCCGTGATCAGCCGCATCGCCGAGTCGCTCTTCTCCCACCCGAGGATCTGCACCCGCTTCCCCTCGAGGTCCTTGTAGACGTGGAAGAAGTGCTCGACCTCCTTGAGGTAGTGCCCCGGAAGGTCGGCGATGTCGAAGTACTCCTGGTGGATCGGGTCGTGGCAGGGGACGGCGAGGATCTTGTCGTCCGGCTCCCCCTTGTCGAGCATGCGCAGCACGCCGATCGGCCGCGCGTCGATCTGGCAGCCGGGGAACGTCGGCTCCATGATCCGCACGAGGATGTCCATCGGGTCGTTGTCCTCGTGCAGCGTGCGCGGGATGAACCCGTAGTCGCCGGGGTAGTGCACCGCGGAGTAGAGCACGCGGTCGAGGCGCAGCAGCCCCGACTCCTTGCACAGCTCGTACTTGTTGCGGCTCTTCGCCGGGATCTCGATGATCGCGGTCACCTGGTCCGGCGGGGCCGGGCCAGGGCTGAGGTCGTGCCAGGGGTTGAGCATGCCCGGAAACTAGCGGGCTGCCCCGTCCCGCGCCTGCCGCAGCGCCGCGCGGACCCGCGCCCGGCGGCGCACGAGCGTGAGCGCATAGCCGAGGTAGACCACCGCCGCGACGGCGTACGCGGCGTGCATGAAGACGGCGTTGTCGGGCGTCATCAGAGCCCCTCCTGCCTGAGCGCCAGCAGCTCCCGCTCGGCGGCGTAGCGGACCCGCGCCCGCAGCAGCGCGACGAAGAGGAGCAGGAACGCCCCGCCGCTCGCGAGGATCGTCGTCAGCATCTCCCCCGGCAGCGACGGCGCGCTCGGCTTGAGCAGGATCGGCTGCGGGTGGAGCGTGCGGAACAGGTAGACGCTCAGGTGGATGAACGGCACCAGGAGCACCGCGAGGATGCCGAGCACCGCCGAGAAGCGCGCGCGCTGCTCGCGGTCCTCGATCGCCCCGCGCAGCACGAGGTAGCCGAGCACGACGAACCAGAGGAAGAGCGTCAGCGTGAGGCGCGCGTCCCAGGTCCAGAACGTCCCCCAGATCGGCTTCCCCCAGAGCGGCCCGGTGAGCAGCGTCACCGTCATGTAGACGAGGCTCACCTCCGCCGCGCTCTCCGCCACGCGGTCCGCCCGCTCGTCGCGCAGCCAGAGGTAGATCGCGCTGCACACCGCGACGATCGGCAGCCCGACGTAGAGGCAGATCGTCGCCGAGGGGACGTGGACGTAGAAGATCTTCTGCGCCGGCCCCTGCATCGCCTCGACCGGGGTGAACCAGAGGGCGCGGACGAGCGCCGCGGCGACGGCGACCACCGCCGTGAGCAGCAGCCAGTCGGGGCCGGGCGCCGGGGCGGTCGCGGCGAGCGCGCCGGGCGGCGTGGCGCGCTCCCCGGGCGCGGCACCGCGCGCCTGGTGCGGCTGCGCGGCGAGCGGGGGATTGGTCATGAGGCCATCATCCTGAGCGAGAGTCGTCAGCCCGAGCGCAGCGAGGGATCTCGATGTTTACACCGAGGTCCTTCGCTGCGCTCGGGACGACGGCGAGGGGGTCACTCCTCGAGCGTGTACGGGAAGGCCAGCGTGCAGGCCACCAGGAAGACAATGTCGAAGCCGGCGAGCAGTTTCAACAGCGGCACCACCTCCCCCCACGGGCGCCCGGCGAGCAGCCGCGCCGTCGCCAGCGCCGCCGGGGTCACCACCGGCACGAAGAAGGGGAGCGCGAGCATCGGCAGCAGCAGCTCGGCGAGGTGCGTGTTCACCGTCATCGCGCTGAACAGCGTCCCCACCGCCACCAGCCCCACCGCGGCGAGCGCGGCGACGGCGAGGATCCCGGTGAGCTCCCCCCCCGCGACCGGGAGGTCGTAGAAGAGCGCGGCCGCGGGGATCGCGAGCAGCTGCACCGCGGCGACGAAGAGCAGGTTCGCCGCCGCCTTGCCGAGGAAGATCGCCTCGCGGTCGATCGGCGCCCCGAGCAGCCCGTCGATCGCGCGGTCGGCCTGCTCCACGCCGAACGAGCGGTGCAGCCCGAGCAGCCCGCTGAACACGAAGATCACCCAGACGACACCGGGCGCGAGGTCGATCGCCGCCACCGCGGTGCGGTCCCACGTGAAGCGGAAGATCACCACCGCGAGCAGCGCGAACACCGCGGCCGCGAGGAACGCGCTCCGCGTGCGGAACTCGATCAGCAGGTCCTTCCGTGCCACGAGCAGCGCGGTGGCGAGCAGCGACGGCGGGCGGGAGGGCGACGCCGCGTCCATCAGCCCGCGGTCACGAGGTCGCGGTACTCGGCCGCGAACGCCGCGTCGTCGACGTCGGCGCGGGCGCGCTCGAGCACCACGCGGCCGGCGCGCATCACGGCCACGCGCGTGCCGAGCGCGAGCCCCTCGCCGAGGTGGTGGGTGACGAGGACGAGCGCGGCGCCGTGCGCCTTGAGCGTCGTGAGCGCGTCGGAGAGCGCCCGCGCCCCCACCTCGTCGAGCCCCGTGAACGGCTCGTCGAGCACGACCACGCTCGGCGCGTGCGCCATCGCGCGGGCGATCGAGACGCGCTGCTGGAGCCCGCGGCTCAAGCGGCGCACCGGCGCGTCCGCACGGTCGGCGACGCGCATCAGCTCCAGCGCGCGGCGCGCCGCGCGCGCCGGATCGGGGACGCCGTGCAGCCGCGCCGCGAACTCCACGTTCTCCTGCGCGGTGAGCGCCGCGTACAGCATGCTCTGGTGCGAGATCATCCCGACGCGCGCGCGCGCCGCGGCCCCGCCCCCGGCGTGCACCGGCACGCCCGCCACGCGCGCCTCGCCGCGCGTCGGGCGCAGGAGCCCGGCCACCATGCGGAGGAGCGTCGTCTTCCCCGCCCCGTTCGGGCCGAAGAGCGCGAGGCACTCGCCGGCGGCGAGCGCGAAGCTGACGCCGTCCACGGCGCGGCGCGCGCCGAACGCGCGCGTGAGCGACGCCACCTCGACGGCGGGCACCACGGCGGCGGGGGCGGTCTGCGGGGGCGACTGGAGGGACGTGGACACCCCGGAACGTTAGCGGCCCCCACCGCCACGCGTCATCCCCGCGAGAGCGGGGGCGTCGAACGGAGGGCGGACCGCGCCTCAGCGTCGCAGGTCCGCGTCCTTGGTCTCGCGCAGGAAGAGCGCCCCGATCACCGCCGTCGCCGCGGCGACGACGATCGGGTACCACAGCCCCGCGTAGATGTCGCCGGTGTCGGCCACGATCGCGAACGCCACCGTCGGCAGGAACCCGCCGAACCACCCGTTGCCGATGTGGTACGGCAGCGACATCGACGTGTACCGGATGCGCGTCGGGAACAGCTCGACGAGCGCCGCGGCGATCGGGCCGTACACCATCGTGACGTAGAGGACGAGCACCCAGAGGAGCACGAGCACCATGGGCCGGTTCACCCGCGCCGCGTCGGCCGACTTCGGGTACCCCGCCGTCGCGAGCGCCTTCGCGAACGCCGAGTCGAACGCCGCGCCCCGCGGCTTCGCGTCCGCCGACGACGCGTCGTACGACGGGATCCGCGTCTCCCCCACGCGCACCTGCGCCGGCGACCCGGTCGGCCCCGCCTCGTTGTGGTAGGGCACTCCCGCGCGCACCAGCGCCGCCTTCGCCACGTCGCAGCTCGACGTGAACTTCGACGTCCCCACCGGATTGAACTGCACCGAGCAGTCCGACGGGTCCGCGACCACCGTCACCGGTGCGCTGCGCTGCGCCGCCTCGAGGGCGGGGTTCGCGTAGTGCGTGATGGCGCGGAAGAGCGGGAAGTACGTGAGCGCCGCGAGCACGCACCCGGTGAGGATGATCGGCTTCCGCCCGATCCGGTCCGAGAGCCGCCCGAACACCACGAAGAAGGGCGTCGCGAGCAGCAGCGACAGCGCGACGAGCACGTTCGCCGTCTGCGCGTCGACCTTGAGCGTCTGCGTCAGGAAGAAGAGCGAGTAGAACTGACCCGCGTACCACACCACCGCCTGCCCCGCCGTGAGGCCGAAGAGCGCGAGCAGCACGACCTTCAGGTTGTCCCACCGCCCGAACGACTCGGTCAGCGGCGCCTTCGACGTCCGCCCCTCCGCCTTCATCTCGCGGAACAGCGGCGACTCGTCGAGCCGGAGCCGGATCCACACCGAGACGCCGAGCAGGACGAGCGAGACGAGGAACGGGATGCGCCACCCCCACGCCTCGAACGCCTCGGTGCCCAGCGCAATGCGGCACCCCATGATCACCAGCAGCGACAGGAAGAGCCCGAGCGTCGCCGTCGTCTGGATCCACGACGTGTACGCGCCCCGCTTCCCGGGCGGCGCGTGCTCCGCCACGTACGTCGCCGCGCCGCCGTACTCGCCGCCGAGCGCGAGCCCCTGGAGCAGCCGCAGCGCCACCAGCGTCACCGGCGCCGCGATCCCGATGCTCGCGTAGCTCGGCAGGATCCCGACGACGAACGTCGAGAGGCCCATGATCACGATCGTGATCAGGAAGGTGTGCTTCCGCCCAACGAGGTCGCCGAGCCGGCCGAAGACGAGCGCGCCGAACGGGCGCACCGCGAAGCCGGCCGCGAACGCGAGCAGCGCGAAGATGAACGCCGCCGTCGGGTTCACGCCGGAGAAGAACTGCCGGCTGATGATCGCCGCGAGCGACCCGTAGAGGTAGAAGTCGTACCACTCGAAGACGGTGCCGAGCGACGACGCGAAGATGACCCCGCGCACCTTGCGCGTGCGGTCCTCGACGATGGGGTACGGGGTGGAGATCGCTGACATGGCGGGGGCGGCCTGGGAGGTGGTCGTCCGGAGCGCCCATCGTCGTCCTGAGCGCAGCGAAGGACCTCCGGGGTCGTCGACCATGTCGGAGATCCTTCGCTGCGCTCAGGATGACGGTCAGAGCCGCTCCCCGCCAGGGGAGCCCACCGATGTCAGTCGGCGAGCGTCGACAGGTCCCCCGGGTCGACCCCGAGCGCCTCCGCCTTCAGCATGCGGCGCACGATCTTCCCCGAGCGGGTCTTCGGCAGCGCCGCTCGGATCTCGATCTCCGACGGCTGCGCGATCGCGCCGAGGTCCTGGCGCACGTGGTCCTTGAGCGACGCCACGAGCCCCGGGCCCGGCTCGTGCCCGGCGCGCAGGACGACATAGGCGCGGATCCGCTCCCCCTTGATCGGGTCCGGCAGCCCCACCACCGCGCTCTCCGCCACCGCCGGGTGGCGCAGCAGCGCCCCCTCGATGTCCGCGGTGCCGATGCGGTGCCCCGCCACGTTCAGCACGTCGTCCGCCCGGCCGAGCACCGCGACGTAGCCGTCCTCGTCGCGCACCGCGACGTCGCCCGCCACGTACACGCCGGGCACCTGCGTCCAGTACTGCTCGTAGCGCGGTGGGTCGTTCCACACCGTGCGCAGCATGTAGGGGAGCGGCGCGCGCAGCGCGAGCAGCCCGCCCACCCCGGGGGGCACCTCGTTCCCCGCGCGGTCCACGATCGCGACGCGCGCCCCCGGCATCGGCTTCCCCACGCGCCCCGGCCGCGCCTCGAACGTCGGCAGCGTGCCGAGCACCGGGCCCGCGATCTCCGTCTGCCACCAGTTGTCGACCACGAAGCCGTCCGACTGCCCCACGAGCGCCCGCTGCGCCCACCGGTGCGCCTCGGGGTTGAGCGGCTCCCCCGCGCACGCGAGCAGCCGCAGGCGCGACAGGTCGTACTTCGCCGGCGCGGCGTCGCCGTGGCTCATCCACATCCGCACCGCCGTCGGCGCCGTGAACATCACGTCCACCCCGAACCGCTCGGCGAGCTCCCACGTCACCTCCGGCGACGGGTAGTCCGGCGCTCCCTCGCGGCACAGCACCGTCGCGCCCAGCGAGAGCGGGCCGTACACGATGAACGAGTGCCCCACGATCCACCCGATGTCCGACGTCGACCAGTAGACGTCGCGCTCCCCGATCTGGTAGAAGGCGCGCGCGAGATACGTGACGCCTACCAGGTAGCCCCCCGTCGCGTGCACCACGCCCTTCGGGCGCCCGGTCGTGCCCGACGTGTACAGGATGAACAGCGGATGCTCGGCGTCTACCAGCTCCGGCTCGCAGTGGATCGCGTGCGGCGCCTGGACGTCGTAGAAGTCGCGCTCGCGCTCCGAGTCGAGGCGCGCCGGTGCGTCTCCCGGGCGCGAGCCGCGCCGGTGCACGATCACCGCATCGACGAACGACAGGTCGCGCACCGCCTCGTCGACCGTGGGCTTGAGCGGCACCGCGCGGCCGCGCCGGAACGTGTAGTCGGAGCAGACGACGACGCGCGCGCGCGCATCCTCCACGCGCGCCTTGAGCGCCTGCGTCCCCATCCCCGCGTACACCACCGAGTGGATCGCGCCGATGCGCGCGCAGGCGAGCATCGCGACGATCCCCTCCGGCGTGAGCGGCATGTAGATCACCACGCGGTCGCCGACGCGCACGCCGAGCCCGCGCAGCGCGTTCGCGAAGCGGTTCACCTCGCGGTACAGCCGGCCGTACGTGTACGTCCGCTCCTCGCCGTCCTCCCCCACCCAGATCAGCGCCGCCTTCGTGCGCCGTTCGCTCCGCGCGTGGCGGTCCACGCAGTTGACGGCCGCGTTCAGCGTGCCTCCCACGAACCACTCGTGGCGCGGCGGGTCGAAGCGGAGCACCTCGCGCCACGGCGTCCCCCACTCCACCGCGCGCGCCTTCTCCCCCCAGAACGCCGCCGGGTCCTCCGCGGCGCGCGCGCACTCGGCGTCGTGGTCGATCGTCGCGCGGCCGGCGAGCCACGCGGGCGCGGGGATCGGGCGCTCGCCGGCGAGCAGCGTGCGCAGGGCGGAGTCGTGCGCCGAGGTGGTCATGGCTCGGGGGGCCGGGGACGCACCCACGGTAGAGCCGCCGCGCCCCCCTCGCCAGAGCGGCGCGCCGCCCGGCCGGGCGCTAGCTTGACGGTGCCGTCCCGCCCGTCCCGACTCCAGCCGCCGCGATCCGCGCGATTCCGCCATGGCCGACATCGATACGCTTCTCCTGGAGACCCGCTCCTTCCCCGCGCCCGACCCCTTCCGCGCCGCCGCCCACGTCCGCGACGAGAGCGTCTACCGCGAGGCGGAGCGCGATCCGGACGGGTTCTGGGCGCGGATGGCCGGGGAGCTCGACTGGGTCCGCCCGTGGGACCGCGTGCTCGACTGGGCCCCGCCCCATGCCAAGTGGTTCGTCGGCGGGCAGCTCAACGCGAGCGCCAACTGCCTCGACCGGCACGTCGACGGCCCGCGCCGCAACAAGGCCGCGCTCATCTTCGAGGGGGAGCCCGGCGACCGCCGCACCCTCACCTACTGGGACCTCTACCGCGAGGTCAACCTCTTCGCGCACGCGCTCGACCGGCTCGGCGTGAAGAAGGGAGACCGCGTCGCGATCTACCTCCCGATGATCCCGGAGGCGGTCGTCGCGATGCTCGCCTGCGCGCGGGTAGGCGCGATCCACTCCGTCGTCTTCGGCGGCTTCTCGCCGGAGTCGCTGCGCGACCGGATCAACGACTCGCAGTGCAAGCTCCTCATCACCGCCGACCGCGGCTACCGGCGCGGCCAGGTCGTCCCGCTCAAGCGCAACGCCGACAAGGCGCTCGAGGAGACGCCGAGCATCGAGCACGTCGTCGTCGTCCGCCGCCGTCCCGGCGCCGAGGGGGACCTCGCGTTCGCGGAGATCCAGGAGGGGCGCGACCTGTGGTGGCACCGCCTCATGCACGACGCCGAACATCGCGGCGGGGGCTTCTACCGCGCCCCGGAGCCGATGGACGCCGAGGACCTGCTGTTCATCCTCTACACGTCGGGCACCACGGGGAAGCCGAAGGGGATCGTCCACACCACCGGCGGCTACCTCACCGGCGTCGCCGCGACCACGAAGCTCGTCTTCGACCTCAAGGACGAGGACGTGTACTGGTGCACCGCCGACATCGGCTGGGTCACCGGCCACTCGTACATCGTCTACGGCCCGCTCGCCAACGGCGCCACCTGCGTGCTCTACGAGGGCGCCCCCGACTGGCCGGACAGGGACCGCTTCTGGGACGTGATCGAGCGCTACGGCGTGACGATCTTCTACACCGCGCCGACGGCGATCCGCGCCTTCATGAAGTGGGGCACGGAGTGGCCCGCGAAGCACGACCTCTCCTCGCTCCGCCTGCTCGGCTCCGTCGGTGAGCCGATCAACCCCGAGGCGTGGATGTGGTACCACGAGCACATCGGCCACGGGAAGTGCCCGATCGTCGACACGTGGTGGCAGACGGAGACGGGGGCGATCGCGATCACGCCGCTCCCCGGCGTCACCGCGACGAAGCCCGGCAGCGCGACCACGCCGTTCCCGGGGATCAGCGCCGCGCTGCTCGACTCCGCGGGGAACGAGATCGACGTCGGCGGCGGGCTGCTGGCGATCACCCGCCCGTGGCCGTCGATGCTCCGCACGATCTGGGGGGACGACGCGCGCTACGTGCAGACCTACTTCTCGAAGTGGCCCGGCCGCCCCGACCTCTACTTCCCCGGGGACGGCGCGAAGCGCGACGAGGACGGCTACTACTGGATCCTCGGCCGCGTCGACGACGTGCTCAACGTCGCCGGGCACCGCATCGGCACCATGGAGGTCGAGAGCGCGCTCGTCGACCATCCGGCGGTGGCCGAGGCGGCGGTCGTCGGCAAGCACCACGACCTCAAGGGGCAGGCGATCGCCGCGTTCGTGACGCTGCGCGCGGGCCACCACGCCAGCGGCGAGCTGCGCGACGAGTTGCGTGAGCACGTGGCCGAGAAGATCGGCGCGATCGCGCGGCCGGACGACATCCTGTTCAGCGCCGACCTCCCGAAGACGCGCTCGGGCAAGATCATGCGCCGGCTCCTGCGCGACATCGCCGAGGGGCGCGCGCTCGGCGACACGACCACGCTCGCCGACCCCGGAGTTGTCGCGAGTCTGAAAACGCAGTACGAGAGCCAGGAGGGGTGACGTAGATCACACGACGGCGTCGACCGACCGCGACGAGCGGGGCGGGCCGCGTTACCCTGCGGCGGCCCCGCGCGTCTAGCGGTCGGCACCCGTATCCTGCGAAGTCGCGGGGTCGGTCGACGCGCGCCCTTCCGGCTGTCCATGCCCGACGTCTCCAACGCCCCCTCGCTCCCGAACGCCTACCGGCCGCCGGCGGGCGCGTCCTTCGCCCCCGCCCCCGTCACCCCCGAGGAGCGGACGTCCGACGCGGCCGCCCTCGAGCGGTACCGGGCGTGCCTCGACGCGACCCCCGCGATCCTGTACGAGCTGTGCCTCGAGACGGGGCGGCTGCTCTGGGTGAGCGAGAACGTCACCCAGGTCGGCGGCGGCAGCACGCCGCCCTCCGAGATCGTCGGGGAGCGCGAGCGGTGGCTCGCCTACGTGCACCCCGACGACCGGGCCGGGCTCGAGGCGGCGATGGTCGGGGCGCGCGGCGGGGGGCGCTACGACGTGGAGTTCCGGCTCCGGAGCTCGGGCACCGCGCAGTACCGCTGGTTCCGGAGCACCGGGACCGTGAGCGGCACCGGCGACGCCGCCGGGCCGGGGCGCGTCCGCGGCGTCGCCCTCATGCACGAGGAGCAGCGCCGCCTCACCCTCCGCGAGCGCACCTACCAGGAGCTCATGCTCGGCGTCAGCCGCGCCGTGGGGAGCGACGAGGTGCTCGTGCACGTCGTCGAGGCCGCGCGCCGGCTGCTCGACGCCAACCGCGCGAAGATCTACGCCGCCGACGCCCGCGACGGCGTGCTCCGCAACGCCGCGCAGAGCGGCGCCGTCGCCGTCCCCGTCCTCGACGTCCCCGTCGACGACCCGGACTCGGTGATCGCCCGCTGCTTCCGCACCGGCGTCCCCGAGCTCGTGGAGGACTACGGCGGACTGGAGACCGCGCTCGCCGCCCGGCTCCGCGCCAACGAGACCGGCCCACTGCTCACCGTCCCGGTGCGCGTCGGCGGGGCATCGGCGGCGGTGCTCGTCGTCACCCGCGAGCGCGGCGAGCGCCCGTTCACCGAGGCCGACGTCGAGGACGCGATGCACCTCGGCGCGCAGGCGAGCTTCGCGCTCGCCGTCGCGCGCCGCGACGCCACCGCGGCGAGCGACAGCGTCGCCCGCAGCTCCTTCCTCTCCGTGCTCGGCCACGAGCTGCGGACGCCGCTCAACACCATGGAGGGGTTCCTCGAGCTGCTCGCGCTGGAGACGCCGGGGCCGCTCACGGCGCGGCAGCACGACTACGTGGCGCGAGTCCGCCGGGCGAGCGCGCACGTGCTGCGCCTCGCCGAGGACCTCTTCGACCTGTCGCGCGCGGAGCTCGGGCAGGCGCGGGTGACGCTCGCCGGCTTCGACGCGCGCGAGCCGCTCGCGCACGCCGCCGACCTCGTGCGGCTGCGCGCCGAGCGGGCGGGGCTCGTGATGGAGGTCGCGCCGGCGGACGAGGCGGTGCGCGCGCACGGCGACGCCGACCGCGTGCGGCAGATCCTCGTGAACCTCCTCGTGAACGCGGTGAAGTTCACGACGGCGGGCGTCGTCCACGCCTCGGTCGAGTCGGACGGGGAGCGGGTGCGCTTCCACGTCCGCGACACCGGGGAGGGGATCCCCCGCGGGCTGCAGGAGCGCATCTTCGAGCCCTTCTTCCAGGCCCGCTCGACGCAGCGGCGCACCGAGGACGCCGGGAGCGGCGCCGGGCTCGGGCTCGCCGTCTCGCGCTCCCTCGCCCGCGCGATGGGGGGCGAGCTCTCCGTGGCGAGCGATCCGGGCACCGGCAGCACCTTCACGCTCACCCTCCCCGCCCGCGGCGAGGCGTCGAGTGACGTCCCGGGCGTGCGCGGGGTCGGCGTGGAGGGATCCGGTGGCACCGCGGCCGGCGTACGGCACCCGAGCGCGCCGACGATCCGGGTGGTATGAAGGGTGCCTCGGAACCCCGGTGCCGTGCCCGCCGTTAGTGCGGCGGCAGATCGACCCTCCCCGTCCTTCCCGGTCCCCCCATGCTCGGCAAGCTCTTCCCGGAATCGATCTTCGCGCGCAAGCTGCCGGAGGCCGCGGAGCGCCGGCTCCGCCTCGCCCAGGCCCGCGCCGAGGAGTCGATCGTCCGCGCCCACGTGGACAACGCGCTGATGTTCATGGACACGCTGGCCGAGGACCTGCCGTTCGACCGGGCGATCGACACGTACATCCGCGTGATGGGGATCCCGGAGCCGCTGGCGAGCACGGTGGCGACGCGCGCGCTCGTCGTCCTCGGGCAGGACCTCGTCCCGTTCCGCCGCCGGCAGCGCGGCGCCGCCGGGGCGGCCGCCGAGGCGGAGGGGGGCGCGGGGAGCACGGAGCCGGCGAAGCCGCGGCTCCGGCTGGACGACGCCGTGGAGGCGCGGCAGCAGCGGCGCCGGGGCGCCTGAGCCGTCCGGTCGCCGCGCGCAGCCACCGAAACGTCCGAGGGGGCCCCGCCGGGGCCCCCTCGTCGCGTTCTCACCGCCTGGTGGTGTCCGCCGGCGCCGCGGCGGGCGCCGCCGGGGCGGCCCCCCCGGCGGCGATCCGGGCCGAGTCGACGTACGCCTTGAGCACGTCGTACGGCTGCACGCCGCTGTTCAGCATCTTGTTGCCGACGATGAACGTCGGCGTCCCCTGCACCTTCCGCCGCATCGCCTCCTCGACGTGCGCGGCGAGGCGCCCCTTGTACTTCTGGGTGTCGTAGCACTGCCCCCACGCCGCGACGTCGAGCCCGAGCTCGCGCGCATACCCCTCGAACACCTTCCGGGGGTTGGTCGTGGCGAAGCTGTTCCAGTCGTTCTGCCCCGCGAACAGCTTGTCGTGCATCTCCCAGAACTTGTTCTGGTCCGACGCGCACGCCGCCGCCATCGAGGCCGCCGGGCTGTTCCGGTGCGCGCTGTTCACCTGGAAGTCGAAGAGCCGGAAGCGCGCCTGCCCGGTGTTCACCAGCCGCGTCCGGACGTCCGGCTCGGTGACCGTCGCGAACTGGCCGCACCCCGGGCACTCGAAGTCGGCGAACTCGACGATCTCGACCGGCGCGCTCGGGCTCCCGAGCGAGTACCCCTCGGCCTTCACGCCGACGGCGTCCTTCGGGTCGATCGTGATCGCGCTCGCCTGGGCCGGCTGGTGGGTCATGTACCAGAGAAGCCCCGCGCCGGCGACGAGGATCGCGACGAGGACGGCGTAGAACGGGCCCTTCCCTCCGCCCCCGCGCGCGTCCCTCACGACGTTCGGTCGTCCCCCCCCCCCGCCCCCTCCCCCCCCTCCTCCTCGTCCCCGTCCGGCGTCCACTCGGTTTTTTGCCATGTGCTTTCCTTGGTGTCGAGGGCTTCGCGTACGATGCGGCGGCTCTCCGCGACCTCGGGCGTATCGTACGTCACCCGGACCTCGTAATGGAAGAGCTCACTCCGCACGTCACCGATCAGTTTGTTGAGCTCCCCGGCGTGGCGGAGGAGCTCGCCGCGCGCGCTGAGCTCCGTGATCCGCTCGGCGAGCGCCCGGAGCAGCGCCTCGAGGTTCCGGGCGCGCCCCTCGTCGTAGGTCTGGTCTGGGTGCTCGGGACGGGACATGCGACGGCGGGTGGGGGCGAGGAGAGCCGGGTCGAAAGCTACGCGACCGGAGGACGGCTGGCGACGGTCGGCGGGCGGGGGCCGGCGACGCGGGGCGTCGGTCCGGCGCGAGTCGTGCCACGAGCGCTGCGTGAATTACCTTACCGCTCCCGTCCCCACACCCCCGCGTGCGCGCCGACCACCTCCGCATACCCGTCGGGCCCGGCTCGGTTCACGTCGAGCGCTACGGCCACGGCGGCACGTCGATCGTCCTCGTCCACGGGTTCGGCACGTCGAGCTTCCTCTGGCGCGGCGTCGCCCCCGAGCTCGCCCTCCGGCGCCACACCGCGTTCGCCATCGACCTGCTCGGCTACGGCGAGTCCGACCGGCCGATCGAGGCGGACTTCGGGATCGCCGCCCAGTCGGAGTACCTCGACCGCGCGCTCACGGTGCTCCGGATCGCGCGCGCCGTGGTCGTCGGGGTCGACATCGGCGGCGGGGTCGCGCTGCGGCTGGCGGCGACGCGCCCCGACCGGGTGCGCGGGCTCGTCCTCGTGAACACCGTCGCGTTCGAGGACCTGCCGGGGCGCGACATCCGGACGCTCCAGCACAACACGGCGCGCTTCGCCTTCCGCCTCTCGCGCGGGATGTTCGGGGCGGGGCCGCTCCTCAAGCCGATGCTGGAGGAGAGCGTCGCCGCGCCGGAGCACATGCCGGAGCGGCTCGTCGCCCGCTACCTCGCCCCGTACGTCGGGCGCAACGGGGTGCAGCACCTGCTCGACCTGGCGCGCTCGGTGCGGGTGGAGGAGGTGGAGGAGCTCGACCTGGCGAGCATCGTGGCGCCGACGCTCGTCGTCTGGGGGGAGGCGGACCCGTGGCGCTCGCGCGACATCCCGGCGCGGTTGCTCCACGCCATCCGCGGGAGCCGGCTCGCGCGCATGCCGCACATCGGGCGGCTGGTCCCCGAGGAAGCGCCGGAGGAGCTGGCGCAGCTGATCCTCGACCACGTCGCGACGCTCCCCCCGGCGCCGCCGGCGCCGCGGTCGACGGGGGAGCAGGTGGCGATCCCCGCCGCCCCGGTGCCCCCCCCGCCGGCGCGGGCCGACAACTTGCTTTGAGTGGCCGGTCGGGACCCCTCCCACGTCACGCCCCCCCCCGCGGAGCTCGCGAGCCGCAGCTACACGGAGCTGGAGTGTAGCGACTCATCTGGTTATCTTTCTTGGACTTCCAGCTACGACACCAAAACGGGGAGACATGGCCAAGAAGAGTCCGAGCAACAACAACCGCGGGCGCCGGGACGTCGCGACCCCGACGCCGTTCGAGGAGGCACGCGACGAGCTGTTCCAGCACGTGATGCAGTGCGGCGTGATCGGCGCCGAGGCGGAGCACCAGGTCGAGTGGTTCGACCAGACGATGGCCTACATGACGGAGCGCTTCCCCGAGCTCTCGCCGACGCAGCTGAAGGAGCTGCGCACGCTCGGCGAGCGGTTCGCGCAGCCGCCGAAGGGCCGCGTCACGGCGGGCTCCGCGGCCTAACGACGCCACCCGCACGACGCACGACGACGCGTCACGCCCGCGGGCGGGTCGCCGCCCGATGATGGCGCGTGCGCGCAGGTGACGCCTGCAGCATCGAGAGTACGCAGCACGGCAACGCAATCGAACGCGACGGACGACGAACGCCCCGGCAACGGGGCGTTTTGCGTTCGAGCTAGAGCAGTTCTCGGCTCGGTTCGCAGTGGGGGACACTGGGCGGTCCGCCACGGAGGCACGGAGGCGCGGAGAACTACACACGGAGGAAACCAATCAATTGGGTCGGCTGTTCTCCGTGCGCTTCCTCCGCGCCTCCGCGCCTCCGCGCCTCCGTGGCGCAAAGCCGGCCGACAACCGCCTAGCGCGCGTTCGGACGCGTGCGGCGCAGCACGATCGACAGCCGCGCGCCGCCGCCGATGCCGACCTCCACCGCCGGCGCCCAACCGCCGCGCCCATGCCGCGCCCCGTCGAGCTCGACGCCGAGCACGGCGAGCAGGTACGCGTGCGCGCCGCGCGTGACGTCGCCGAGCACGCCGACGCCGCCCCCCACGTACGCGCCGCGCCGCGACTGCCGGAGCGGGTCGAGCACGAAGCGAGCGACTGCCTCGGCACGGCCGCCGAGCGTCCGGTCCCCGCCGAACCCCGTCACGCCGACGCCGCCGACCGCCCCGACGCGCACGTAGAGCCCCGCATCGGTCTCCACCCCCACCCCCGCCTGCACCCGCGTCTCGTCGCCCACGAGCGCGTCGGCGCGGAGCATGAGCCGCGGCTGCGCGGCCGCCGGCAGCGCGATCGACCCGACGAGCGCCCCGAGCAGGATGGCGAGCCCCGGCGTCCCCCTGCGGCTCACGGCTTGAGCGTGCGGTCGCGCTCCCGCCACAGCATCACCGTGTAGTCCGCCGTCGCCGCGGCCGAGGTCACCCCCACGGCCACCACGAGCGCCGGCAGCGCGGGGCGCCACCCGATCGCCGCGAGGACCGCTCCGAGCTGGAGCACGGTGACGAGCTTCCCGAGCGGCCGCGCGCGGAACGTGATCGGGCGCAGCCACCGGACGATCCGGGCGACGATGAAGCCGATCGCCGTCATCACGTCGCGGAACAGCAGCACCGCGAACTCGACGACCGTGAGGTGTCCGGAGGCGAGCAGCGACGAGATCGCGGCGAGCGCGAAGATCCGGTCGGCGATCGGATCGATGAGCGCGCCCCAGCGGCTGACCGCGTTGCGGCGCCGCGCCAGCCACCCGTCGAGCAGGTCCGAGAACGACGCCGCGCCGAGGAGCGCCAGCCGCTCCGCCGCGCCGCTCGCGACCACGAACACCGCCGCCAGCACCACGCGCGACAGCGACACCGCGTTGGGCAGCGTCCAGAGCGCGGCCGCGGCGCCGCCATCCACTCCGGATGACTCCACTCCGGATGACGACGGCGCCGGCGTGGGGCGAGGGGGGGCGGCGGGCATGCGCGGAAGGTATCGAGGCGCCGGAAGCGGAGCGAGGGGTGCGCGCGCCTGGCACCGGGCGTGCACCGACGCAGCCGCACCGCACCCTCCGCCCACCACCGCCTCGCGATGACCGAGCCCGTGCCGCGCGCCCCCCTTCCGGCCGGCGCGCGGGCCCTGTCGGCACGGGCACCCGCCCAGTACTCTGGCGTGGTGTCCGCGCCCTACGTCCACGTCCTCGCCGACTTCGTCGGCGTCTCCGCGGCGAAGCTGCGCGACCCGGCGCTCGTCGGCGGGCTGCTCGTGGCGGCGGTCGGCGCGGCGGGGCTCCCGGCGCACGGCGCGCCGGTGATGCGCACCCTTCCGCACGACGGCGTGGCCGGGCTGTTCCTCCTCGAGGGGTGCCACCTCGCCGTCCACACCTTCCCGGAGCGCGAGCTGCTCCTGCTCGACATCCTCGTCCTCGCGACGTCCGATCCGCAGAAAGCGGTGGACGTGTTCACGCGGCGGCTCGACGCGCGCGAGGTGCGCTGCGGCCGGCACGCGCGCGGCTGACCCTCGCCGACCGGCATGCCCTCGTTCACCTTCCCCGCCGCGCTCCCCCCCGCGGTCGTCGCGTACCTCGTCGTCAGCGCGCTCCTGCTGCTTTGGAACATCGTGTACGCGGGGCGCGTGGCGCGGCTCAAGCGCGCGCCGCGCCCGCTCGCCGCGCTCAGCGGCGCCTGCGGCCTCCTCGTCGCCCCCGCGCTCGTCGCCGAGGTGGCGAACCGCACCCTGCTCGGCGGGCGCGCCGTGAGCGCGCTCGGGTGGCTCTGGCTCATCACCGTCACGATCTTCGCGGCGCAGGCGGCCTACGCCACGCTCCGCCGGCTCGTCACACCGTTCCTCGGCGTGCCGCTGCTGGTGTACGACACGCTCCTCCTGCTCATCACGGCCACGGAGTACGCCACGCGCGTCTCGGGGACCGCGCCGGCGCCGCTCCTCGCGCTGCTCGCCGCGCAGCGCTCCGTGCTCGGCGTCGCGCTCGGGCGGGCAGCGCTCGTCTCGCCGCTCGCGGTGCAGCTCCCGATCATCGTCCCCGCCTACCCGGCGCGCTTCCGGCTGACGCGCACCGGGCGCGCCCTGCTCGCCGTCGCGGCGGCGTTCGCCGCCGGCGCGCTGCTCCTCGAGCTGCCGCACGGCTTCGGCGCGATCCAGAGCTACCAGGCGTGGGAGGCGGACCGGCTGAGCGAGCGCCCCCGCGGCGACTTCAACGTCGGCGTGAAGATCCTCCCGACGCTCAACGGCCCGCCCCCGATCGCCGCCGTCCGCCACGACCTCCCGCTCGCCGACACCCTCGACCTCGACGCGATCGCGGTCACGCTCCGCCCGGCGGCGCTGCGCCTCGCGGCGGTGGACTCGCTCGCCCGCCTCATCGAGCCGCTCCGCCAGGATTCGACGGCGCTCGTCGTCTCGCTCGGGTTCGACGAGGAGGACGGCGCGGCGCTGCGCGCGAACCCGAACGACTTCGTCCAGCGCCGGCTCGCGCTCGTCGAGCGCGCCGCGCGCGCGCTGCGGCCGGACATCCTGCTGCCCGCCTCCGCGCCGTACGGGCCGGACGCGGCGTCGCTCGGGCGCGTCCCGCCGTCGTTCTGGATCCAGTACCTCGCCGCGGCGACCGCGCGGGCGCACGCGATCAACCCGCGCATCCGCGTCGGCGTGGCCGCGGCGAGCTACGACGCCGCGGACAGCACGCTCTACGCGTGGGCGGCGTCGGCGGCGTCGCCGCTGGAGGCGGTGGGATTCACCGTGCGCCCGTCGTTCTCCGGGGGCGCCGGCGTGGACGCGCGGCTGCGCGCGGCGGACCGGTGGATGCAGGCCGCGGCGACGCGCGGCACGGCGCCGCGCCGCCCCAAGCCGCACTGGCTGTTCGACGTGCGCGGCTTCCCCGCCGCGCACGGCGACATGAGCCAGGAGCTCACGGTGTGGCACGTGCTGTCGTGGGCCACCGCGCACCGCGAGGTCGTCGGCGTGATCGTCGCCGAGCCGTCGGACTACCTCTCGGTGACGGGGCTGCGCACCGCCGGCGGGCGGATGCGGACCGCCGTCGCGGCGCTGCGGCGCGCCTCCCGCGGGCTGCAGGAGTCGGCCGTGCCGTGACCGCCGTTAGGCCTCTCGGCGGCGCCCGAGCAGGTGGTCCGCCGCGTCGTAGACGCGCCGCGCGTAGTCGGCCACCCGCTCGTCCCCGCGCCGCTGCGGCAGCACGAGCGACTCGTCGTCGTGCTGGTCGGTGTCCAGCGAGTGGACCATCCGGTCGCCGCCGATCGAGGAGACCGCGTCCTCGAACCGCTCGACCGCGGAGAGCAGCGTCGCGAGGTCGTCGCTCGACTCGGCGTCGCTCACGGCGATGCCGCGCTGCCGCAGCTGCGCGTAGGCCACCTCGGTCGCCCGCGCGCGGTCGGCGTCGCGGTGCGGGTTCAGCTCGCTCTGTCGGTCCTCGTAGCTCGGCATGCCGGTCTCCTCGGGGAGGTGCGCGTGAGAGTCGACGCGACGATTCAAGAGCGGTGCCGCGGCCGGCGTCAGCCGCCCGCGCGCAAGGTGCCGCGCACGACCCCCTCCACGCGGCGCCCGGGGTCGAAGTAGCGCTCCGCCAGCGCCTGGATGTCGGCCGCCGTCACGGCGCGCACGCGGGCGTCGTACGTCTCCAGCTCCGCGAGCCCGTCGCCGAACAGCCACGCGTCCACCATGTCGCCGAGCACCGCCCCGCCCGACTGCTGGGAGATCGCGTGCGTGCCGAGCGCGTAGGTCCGCGACTGCTCCAGCTCCGCCAGTGTCACCGGCGCCTCGCGCAGCTTCGCGAACTCGGCGAGCAGCCCCTCGCGCGCCTCGTCCTCCTGCGCCGGCCCGGTCGCGATGTAGGCGCCGAGCAGGCCGGCGAAGCGGCGCGCGCTCGCGAAGGCGTGCACCGTGTACGCGAGCGACCGGCGGTCGCGCAGCTCGTCGAAGAAGCGCCCACCGAGCCCGCTCGCGATCCCGGCCAGGAGCTGCGCCGCCTCCCGCCCCGCCTCGCGCCGCGCGGGGCCGGGGAACGCGACCGCGAGCGCCGTCTGCGCCTTCGCGCGCTCCACCACCAGATCGGCCGCCGCCGCGGGCCACGCGGGCGCCGGCGTCGCCGGCGCGTCGCCGGGCGCGAGCGCCGCGAACGCGGACGCGAGCACCGCCGCCGTCTCGTCTGGGTCGATGTCCCCCACCACGCCGATCACCGACGCGCCGCGCAGCGCCCTCTCGGCGTGCCAGGCACGCGCCCGCGCCACCGGGAGCGCAGCCAGCGCGGCGTCCGTGCCGGTGGCCGAGCGCCCGTACGGGTGCGCCGCGAACGCCGCCTCGAGCGCGAGCCGCAGCGGGTAGCGGTACATGTCGTCGCGCAGGTGCGCCACCTCGGCGCGGGCGATGGCGCGCTCCGTCTCGAACGCCTCGTCGGGAAAGACCGGGCGCAGCACGACGTCGGCGAGCAGCTCGGCGGCCGCGGCGAGGTGGCGGCGCGGCACCGAGATCCCCCAGCCGAAGCTCTCCGCCCCCACGCTCGCCGAGACGCTCCCGCCCAACAGCTCCGCGTCGGAGGCGATCTGCGCGGCCGTCCGCCGCTCCGTCCCCTTCACGCTCGCGTGCGCCATGAGCGTCGTGAGGCCGCTCTCCGCGGGCGCCTCCTCGACGGCGCCGCCGAGGACGTACGTGCCGAGGTGCACGATCGCGGCACCCGGCTTCGGACGCACGAGCACCGGCACGCCGGCCTCGGTGCGGAAGACGTGCACGCCGGCCTCCACGCGCTCGGCGCGCACCCGCCCCGTCCACACCGCCGGCGCCTCGCGCGGCGCCGCGTCGGCGTCGGCCGGCATGCGCGCGTCGGCGCCGGCGAGCAGCGCGCGGAGCCCGTCGGCGTCCGCGGCGAGCGAGGGCGCGCTCTCCGGGCGGTAGTGGACCACCGCGACCTGGTCCGCCGCGAGGTGGCGCCGCGCGGCGTCGCTCACCTCCGCCGGGGTCGCGGCGAGGAGCCGGTCGAGGTAGGCCGCCCCCTGCTCCCACCCGCCGAGCGCCTCCCACTCGGCGAGGTAGCTCGCCTGCCCCTCCATCGTCTCGAGGCGGCGCAGCCAGCGCGCCTCGATGATGCGTCGCACGCGCTCGAGCTCCGCGCCGCTCACCCCCGCGTCGCGCAGCGCCGAGAGCTCCCCCCACGCGGCGCGCAGCGCCTCCGCCGCGCGCTCCGGCGGCAGCTCGAGGTGCACGACGAACACCCCGATCTCCGTCGGGGTCGCGTTGTACGCGCTCACCGACGAGGCGAGCGCGCGCTCGCGCACCGCGCGGTAGAGCCGCGACCCGCGGCCGGTGCCTAACACGGCGGCGGCGAGGTCGAGGAGCGGCGTCTCCGGGTCGTGCGCGCCCGGTGCGCGCCACCCGAAGGCGAGGTGCGACTGCTGCACGTCGCCGGAGAGCTCGCGCCACCGCACGCCTGCCGGAGCGGTCTCCTGCGGCCCGGGCGACCGCTCGACCGGGGCGTCGGGGAGCGCGCCGTACAGCGCGCGCACGCGGTCGAGCGTCTCGTCGGCATCCACGTCGCCGACGATCACGAGGAGCGTGCTGCGCGGCCGGTAGTGGTTCCGGTAGAACCGCAGCACGTCGTCGCGCCGGAAGGTGCGCAGCGCGTCGGGCATCCCCATGCGCCAGCGGCGGATGCGGTGGCGATCGTGAAGCAGCTCGTAGAGCGTCTCGGTGGTCAGCGCACCCGGGTTGTCGAGCTTGCGCTTGACCTCCTGGATGATGACCTCGAGCTCCTTCGCCAGCTCCGCGCCCTCGATGAGGGAGTGCTTGTACGCGTCCGCCTGGATGTCGAGCCCGCGCTCGAAGCCGTCGCGCGGGAGCACGGCGTAGTAGCTGGTGTGGTCGTAGATCGTGTGCGCGTTGAGGTAGCCGCCGCTCCCCTTCGTCTGCCGCGCGATCTCGCCCACGCCGCGCGTCGGCGTCCCCTTGAAGTACATGTGCTCCAGCACGTGCGCGATGCCGACGACGTCGTCCGTCTCGTCGAAGTATCCGGCCTTCACGTACGTGTTGACGGCGACGACGGGAGCGGAGTGGTCCTCGCGCACGAGGACGGTGAGCCCGTTGGGCAGCAGCTCGCGGCGGACGCTCGCCGGCGGCAGGAGCTCGGCGGCGGGGAGGGCGGTGGCGGTCATGCCGGGAAAGCACGCGAGAAGCGGTCCCGTGGGCAAGCGCCCTGGTGGTGCGGCCATCGTCCGATGGCCCGGAAATCGCTCGCCCCGCCACTCCCCGCCGACGGAGCGCCCGACCCATGGACTGGACCGACGCCGACGCCGACCGCCCCGGAAGAGAAGAGTCCGCCGTCTCGCGCGAGGACGAGCAGCGCGCGCTCGATCACAAGCTGGACCGGATCGCCCCGTCGCGGCGCGCGGTGTGGCCGAAGGACGATCGGCGCTCGAGCGAGCGCCTGCCGCGCCCCGCGGGGTCCCCGGAACGGCGACGCGACGTCCTCCCGCCAGAGGAGCCGCCGCCCGTCTGATCGACAGGGGGGGGAACGCGAACAGGCGGGCCGCGGCGAAGCCGCTGGCCCGCCGTCACCCGCCGATCTCGTCGCTCACGCGTCCCACGGCCGTCCGCCCACCCGGTCGCAACCGGGGCGGAGGAACCTCAGCGGCTCAGTGGCGCGGCTTCGCCTTGGAGCGGGCGCGACGCTGCGCCGCCTCGCTCTTGAGCTGCCGGGCCTCGCTCGGCTTCACGTAGTGGCGCCGACGGCGCACCTCGGTGAGGATCCCGGCGCGCTGCACCTTGCGCTTGAACGCCTTCAGTGCCCAATCCACCCGGTCGCCATCATCCAGCGTGATCTCGATCAACTTCACACCTCGGGGTTGAGTCCGCAGCAAAAGGCCCTCGCTCCTGCGAGGGCCCCTGTCCGATAGCAGCCGGTGCGCTCGCGCACGGCTCGCTCCCGGAAGCTAAGCCGACCCGGCCGGAGCCGCAAGACGCGGGCCGATCACCGGATGATCGAGCGCTTGCGCAGCACGGCCACGCCGGCGGCGATGTACGCCGCCCCGTACCCGACCAGCTCGAGCATCGCCTTGAGCTGCCCGGCGAGCCCCGCCGTCCGGCTCCCCTCGAAGAACGCCTCCATGTGGTGCACGGGGGGGAGGAGCCACGCCGTCAGGATCGCCCACCAGCGCCCGTCCTCCGCCGCCGCGTGCAGCAGCAGCGAGAGGATCCCCAGCAGCCCGGCGACCGCGAGGTCGAACCGGACCAGCGTCGAGAGCAGGAACGTCAGCCCCCCGAAGGCGACGAATCCGGCCGCGGAGCCCATCAGCGCGTCGAGCATCGGGACCGGCCGGCCGAACGCCGCCGCGACCACGAGCTGGAGGAAGGCGACGAGCGCCATCGTCCCGACGCCGCTCACCGCCAGCGACTGGAGATAGTACGACGTCAGCCGCACCGGCTTCGCGAACAGGAAGCGCTGCTGTCCCCCCTCGCGCTCGCGCGAGACGATCCCGGCCGTCGCGAGGACGCTCCCGCCGAACCCCGCGATGAGCCCGAGGACGAGGGAGAAGAAGCGGAAGACCGCCGGCTCGGTCCGCACCCCGGCGACCTGTCCCCGGCCGCTGTTGAGCGCCGCCTCGACGATCTCGGGGTGGTAGTTGTGGTGGAAGATCCAGACGGCGAGCAGCGCGAGGGGGACGAGGACCGACGCCCGGTAGCGCAGGAAGTCGCGGATCTTCCACCGGAGGTAGCGCCGGAGACCCGGCTCCCGCGACGCCCCCGGCGTGCCGTCGAGGGGAATGGTGCCCTGCTCCTCGTGGGCCAGCTCGATCTCGTGCACCGGGTCGTACGCCGGATCGAGCCCCGGGCGGGGCACGGACGGCCGCGTCCGGGTGCGGGTTGCCGACTGCATCACGCGACCTCCGCGATCGCTTCGTGGAATTCGAGCTCGAGCGCGCTCTGCGCCGGCGCCACGCCGGCGATCAGGACGCCGCGGGCGATGAGCGCCGCGAGCCCCTCGTTGAGCGCCTCGAGCGACGACGCGTGCACCGCCCAGTCGCCGCGCCCGAGGTCCTGCACGTCCGGGAACACCTCCGCGAGCCGCTCCGCGCCGCGCGCGACGGTGAGGCGGAAGAGCGACTCCGCGGTCTGCGGGAGCACGCGGGTGACGTCGACGACGCGCTGGACGCGTCCCCGGTCGAAGATCGCCACGCGGTCGCACAGCCGCTCCAGCTCCTCGAGGTTGTGCGACGCGATGAGCACCGCGCGCCCGGGGCGCCGCAGCTCCGCCACCACCCCGCGGAACTTGTTGAGCCACACCGGGTCGAGGCCGTGCGTGGGCTCGTCCAGGATCAGGACGCGCTCGTCGCGCAGGAGCGCCTGGGCGAGGCCGAGGCGCTGCTTGTTCCCCTTGGAGAGGTGCTTGAACTTGCGGTCGCGCTGGTCGTCGAGGCCGAGCCGCTCGGTGAGCTGGTCGCTGCGGAGCTCGATCTCGTGGTCGGGGACGCCGGCGAGGGTCGCGAAGCGGGCGAGCGCCTCCGCCACGGTCCACCGCGGGTCGACGTCGATCAGCTCGGAGAGGTACCCGATCCCGTAGCGCTCGACGTAGCGGCGCGGCGGGAGGCCGTCGATCGTGATGTGCCCCTCGGTCGGCTGGACGTAGCCGAGCAGGATCGAGATCAGCGTGCTCTTCCCGGCGCCGTTGGGCCCGGCGATCCCGAGCACCTCGCCGGCGCGCACGTCGAGCCACACGTCGTCGAGCGCGGTGACGGAGCTGGAGCTGAACGGCGACTCGTAGCGCTTGCCGACGCCGCAGAACTGGACGATGGGGTGCACGGAGGGCGCGAGGGAGCTCGGTGGGCCGCGGCGCGGTGCGGACGCCGGGGCGTGTGCCGAGCCACTACGCGGCGCGGCGGACGGGGATTCACCCACCGGGACGAGCGAGCCCACGACCGCGCCACCTCCGGCCGTCGTCCTGAGCGGAGCGAAGGACCTCC
>JADMIO011583421.1_pt1 | contig 30142 bp, 21 predicted proteins | sample 8958161 | NCBI WGS metagenome assembly JADMIO01 (sample SAMN16585339, study PRJNA669376) | soil metagenome | isolation source: Crop rotation soil | place: USA: Cullars Rotation, Alabama | collected 2011 | reverse complement strand
CGACAACTTGTCCACGTGGAATTCTAAGCTTAGGATCCCAATGTGCTGGAAAGGGCGATTAAAGCAAAGAACAATAAATAATTAAATTTATAAAGATATGCCAAGCGGAAAGAAAAGAAAACGTCATAAGATCGCTACCCACAAGAGGAAAAAAAGACTTCGTAAGAACCGTCACAAGAAGAGATAAGTCTACCTTTTTAAGCCCTAGTTTTGACGAACGAACTTATAATTCAAAAAACTTCTTCGGGGCTGGAAATTGCACTACTTGCCAATAAAAAACTAGCTGAATTTCACCAGGAGCCGGAGGGTTCCCTATTCCAGGTAGGAGATTTTTATTTAGGCAGGGTCAAAAAAATATCCCCGTCCCTGAATGCCGCCTTTATTGACATCGGCGCGGAGAAAGATGCATTTCTAACCTATTTCGACCTGGGACCCAATGTGCGGTCCCTGAAGAAATTTTTGCGCCTGCAGCAGAACAACCCCAAGACGATCGAGCTCCCCGATTTCCGCCTGGAAGAGCAGACTGTCAAGACGGGCAAGATCACCCAGGTTTTCAAATCGGGTGAGAAAGTGCTGGTGCAGATCCTGAAGGAACCCATCGCCAACAAGGGTCCCAAAGTAACCTGTGACATCAGCCTGGCCGGCCGTTATTTTGTGCTGGTCCCCTTTTCCAACGTAGTTTCCATCTCCCGCAAGATCGGCAGCCCTGCCGAGAAAAAGCGCCTGCGCGACCTGGCCAAAAGCCTGGTGCCCGTGAATTTCGGGGTGATCATCCGCACGGTGAGTGAGGGTGTGGACCTGGCCGACCTGGACAAGGACCTGCGCAACCTGATCGGCAAATGGGACGACCTGGTGAAAGCATTGCGCACAGCACAGCCCAAGAACCTGGTGCTTGGCGAGGGCAACCGCCTGCAAACCCTGCTGCGCGACATCCTGAACAACACCTTTTCCCTCATCGCGGTAAATGACCCCGAGGTCTACGCCGAAGTGAAAAGCTATGTACAGCGCATCTCTCCCGAAACGGAGAAGATCCTGAAACTATACAACGGCAAGGCCCCCATTTTCGACACCTACGGGGTGAGCCAAAAGATCAAGTCCTCCTTTGGAAAGAACGTCTCCTTCAGCGGAGGCGCCTACCTGATCATCGAACATACCGAGGCCCTGCACGTGATCGATGTGAACAGCGGCAACACCGCCTTCGACCCGCAGAACCGGGACGAGAACGTGCTCAAGATCAACCTGGAGGCGGTCGAAGAGATCGCAAGACAGATCCGCCTGCGCGATATGGGCGGCATCATCGTGGTGGATTTCATCGACATGAAAGACCCCAAGCGCAAGAACCAGCTGTTCTCCACGCTCAGGGACGCCATGAAGGACGACCGGGCCAGGCACACCATCCTGCCCATGAGCAAATTCGGCCTGGTGCAGATCACCCGTGAACGCGTGCGTCCTACGATAGAGATCAGCAACACCGAGATCTGCCCTTCCTGCAATGGCAGCGGAAAGACCGAGGGTTCGGTGCAACTGCTGGACCGCCTGGAAAACAACATCTCCTATCTCTGGGAGAACATGAACCACAAACACCTTACGCTGAAAGCACATCCCATCATCGTGGCCTATATCAAGAACGGCCTGCCTTCCCTGCGCATGAAATGGTTCATGAAATACAAAAAATGGCTGCGCCTGGAAGCCGTACCCTCCTATGGCATGTCCCGCCTGGAATTCCAGGACGCCGCCGGCCAGATGATCGTCGGGGACTAGGGCCTGGGACCTGGCGTCTCACTTCTCATTTTTCATTTCTCATTTACAAGGTATCTTTCGCCCTAATAAACGGCATGAGATACGTTTTACTACTGGGAGTATTACTCACACATTGCGGCGCATTCGCGCAAAATCAGGTGATCCGCGGACAGGTACGCGACAAGGAAAGTCACCAGCCCTTGCAACATGTGCGGGTGCTCATCACAGGTCCCGAATTGGGCCCCGGCCGCGACAGCATAGGCCCTTCCACAGAAGCCAACGGGGAATTTCAGTTGAACAATATCCCGCCGGGCCGCTACGACATCAATTTCCACCTGGCCTCTTACAAGGACCTCACCATGAACAACGTGGTGCTGAGCAGCGCCAAGGAAGTCGTGTTGCAGGTGGAATTGGAAGAAGAACTCAAGGCCATCGAGACCGTGACCATAGTTTCCAAAACCCAGCCAGGACAGCCCGGTAATGAGAATGCCCTGGTCTCGGCCAGGCTTTTCACAGTGGACGAGACCGACCGATTTGCCGGCAGCCGGGGCGACCCGGCCCGCATGGCCAGCAACTTTGCCGGCGTGCAAGGGGCCGATGATTCCCGCAACGACATCGTGGTGCGCGGTAATTCTCCTCAGGGTGTATTGTGGAGGCTGGAGGGAATTGACATCCCCAATCCCAACCATTTCGCCATCCCCGGCACCACGGGCGGCCCGGTCTCCATCATCAACAACAAGATCCTCGCAAATTCCGATTTTTTCACCGGCGCATTTCCCGCCGAATACGGAAACTCCACCGCAGGCGTTTTTGATCTCAAGATGCGCAATGGCAATTCCCGAAAATACGAATTCAGTTCGCAACTCGGATTCCTGGGCTGGGACCTGCTTGCCGAAGGACCATTGAACAAACGTTCAGGCTCTTCCTTTATGTTCACCTACAGGTATTCCACGCTTGCCTTGTTTTCCGCGCTAAAAATTCCGATCGGCACCGATGCGGTCCCCAGTTACCAGGACGCCTCGTTCAAGCTGAATTTTCCGATCAGGGGGCATGGCAATTTGAGTTTCTTTGGCATTGGCGGTGGCAGCCATATCAATATCCTGATCAGCGACCAAAAGAAATCCGGTACAAACATTTATGGAGACAATGACCGCGACCAGTACTTCAGCTCGGGCATGTACGTCGCGGGCAGCAGTTTGATGTATAATTTGAACAAAAAAAGTTATCTGAAGGCGACGATCGCCAACAGCATGCAACTCGTAAACGCCCACCACGCACTGGTATTCAGGCATGTGACCGACACTTTTGAAAAGGATGGGGACCGGTTTTATCGCTATGCGCTGGACTCCATTGTGCCCAACCTGCAATACGAATTCCGCACACGCAGCCTGGGCCTGAATTCATTTATCAATACAAAATTTTCAGCCTCCTCTTCCATTCGTTATGGAATGCAACTCACCCGCTATAGTTATTCCTTCACGGATTCGGCGCGCAATTTTGATTTCATGGACTCCCAGAATTACTGGAAATGGAATACCCGCTGGAATTCGCAGGGATTGGGCATGCTCTTCCAACCCTATTTCCAGTACCGCTGGAAACCCTCCGAAAAATGGCTGATCACGGCCGGATTAATGAGCCAGGTGTTCTCCATCATGGACAAGCGCGACGGCATATACCATACCGACATCAGCTATGCCGAACCCAGGCTGGGGATCCGCTACAATGCAACAAAAAGGGACATGCTCAATTTCGGCATGGGATTTCACAGCCAGATCCAACCGGCCTACACCTATTTCTATATCAAGCCCGGCAATACCCGGCCACACAACCTGGACATGGGCCTCACCCATAGCAAGCAGTTTGTTTTGGGCTGGGACCATAGCCTGAAGCACAGCAGGCGTTTCAAAATGGAGACCTACTATCAATTTTTGACCCGACTCCCGGTGGAGACCAGATCCTCATCCTTCAGCCTGGCCAATACCGGTTCTGGTTTCAGCCGTTTCTTCCCCGACACTCTGGAGAATACCGGTACCGGTCGCAATTACGGTTTAGAATTCACATTCGAACAATTCTTCAGCAAGGGCATGTACTACCTGCTCACACTGAGTGTATTCGATGCGAAGTACAAAGGCAGCGACGGCGTGTTGCGCAATTCGGACTTCAACACAGGTTATGCGGGCAATGCCCTGCTCGCCAAAGAATGGAAAACGGGCAAGCGCAGCACCCTGAACCTGGGCGGCAAGTTCACCATGGCCGGCGCCCGCCGCTACTCACCCATGGACACCCTGGCCACCCGCCGCAACAGGGAATACACCGAGATCGATGCATTGAAGAATTCCAAGACCTTCGGGCAAGGGTATTTGCGATTGGATGTGCGCGTATCGTTTAAGATCAACAGCAAAAAATTCACGCATGAATTTGCCATCGACCTGGTGAATGTGAGCAACCGCAAAAATGTGCTAAAATATTCCTATATCTCCGAAGCCCCATACAACAAGCAGGATTACCAATTGGGCTTCCTGCCGTTGTTTTACTACAAGCTGGATTTTTAATTGAACAAATGTTAAGGGGAATTCCATATATATTTTCCACCTTAGTTATGGGCGCATTTTTTTTATCATGCTGCCAATTGTCGAATAACAATAACAGCAAACAAGTTTCGGCAATTCAAGAGAAACCCGATGGACATTGGATCCTGGCTGATTACCTCGATAGCATTTTTAAAGACAGGACCATCGCACAACATCGCTTATATCCCATTGCATGGGTCGCAATGAATTTCAGTATCCTTGGAGACAGTATTTATTACTCAGGAATTATTGCCCCTGAGATCCAAGGTGCAATTTTGGGGCGCAACGATACCCTTGCAATTTTAAATATTTATGGGTCGAATGTTGTTTTTTGGCGAGATCCGAACTTGGACCTAATTCATGCCATCGACAAAGAATCACGATATCCAAATAAAGTTTATACTTACAGGCGAGTTAAAGAAAAGCATCTTCTCGAAATTATAAAACGTAGCAAATACCCCAAATTCAAGGGTTTCAACCAATTGTTTGTCGACAGTCTGATCGCCGGAAAATATAAGCCACTTGATGCCGGCATGGGTCCCCTCATCCTGGATAATAAGGGAACCATGAAAGGATTTTTACAATTCAATACATTCAGAATTCACGATTATTTCGGCACATCCCATCCGCCTGACGGGTATGATGCAATTTACTTTGAGGACTCAAATCACAGAAATGAATTCCCGATCCCAGCCGGATCACCGGTGAAAATGCACAACTGGAAATTCTCAGGAGACACCCTCACATTAACGGAAATGTTGGGTGAAGGAGGGATGATCTATACCCTCGGTACGAAAAGATACAGATATATTAAACGATCAAAATAAACCACTGATCTTTCCATCAGCCGTCACATCGATACTCTCGGCTGAAGGCACCTGTGGCAAGCCCGGCATCCTCAATATATCGCCGCAGATGGGCACGAGGAAGCCCGCGCCTGCAGCGATCTCAAACTCGCGTATCGCAATGATGAAACCACTGGGACGACCGAGAATTTTAGGATTGTCCGTGAGCGAATATTGTGTTTTGGCCATGCAGATCGGTAAATGCCCCAGGTTCAGTTTGTAGATCTTTTTCAGATCCGCTTTGGCTTTGATCGTAAAATCCACATCGTCGGCACCATACACTTTGGTGGCGATCGCCTTGATCTTATTCTCCACGGTATCGTTCCAGTCGTACATCGGAATGTACTTGTTGGTGCAGGATTCAGCGGCTTCCACCACTTTCTGGGCCAGGTGTTTCATGCCTTCACCACCGAATTCCCAGCCCTCGCCGATCGCGATGCGGGCGCCCAGGCCTTCAACAAAATCCACCACCATCTGGGTCTCGGCATCGGTGTCCGTATAAAAACGGTTGATGCACACCACCGCGGGCAACCCAAACTGTTGAATATTTTCAATGTGTTTTTGCAGGTTGGGCAATCCCTTTTTCAGGGTTTCGAGGTTCTCCGTTTTAATTTCTTTCAGGTCATGGCCGCCATGGTATTTCAGCGCCTTGATCGTAGCGACGATCACTACTGCTTTTGGCGACAGTCCGGCATATCCGCATTTGATATCCAGGAATTTTTCTGCACCCAGATCGGCGCCGAAACCCGCTTCGGTCACAGCATAATCGGCGAGTGATAAGCCCATTTTAGTAGCAATCATGGAATTGGTCCCCTGGGCAATATTGGCGAAGGGCCCCCCGTGTAAGATGGCGGCATTGCCTTCCAATGTCTGCACCAGATTCGGCTTGATCGCATCCTTGAGCAGGGCTGCCATGGCGCCTTGGGCCTTGAGGTCCCTGGCATGGACCGGCTCGCCCTGGAAAGTATTTCCTATATAAATATCACCGCATTTATTTTTCAGGTCTTGCAGATCCTTCGAAAGACAGAGGATCGCCATGATCTCGGAAGCTGCTGTGATGTTGAAGCCCCCTTCACGCACCATGCCACCCGCCTTGCCACCCAGTCCCACGATGATGTTGCGCAGGGCGCGGTCGTTCATGTCCATAACACGTTTCCACACCACGGTGCGGGGATCGATGTTCAGGTTGTTCTCCGCTTTGTTTTGGATGTTGTTGTCGATCAGGGCCGCCAAAAGGTTGTTGGCTTTCTCTATGGCAGCGAAATCCCCCGTAAAATGCAGGTTGATCTCTTCCATGGGAATGACCTGGCTGTATCCGCCGCCGGCAGCCCCGCCTTTCATTCCGAAAACAGGACCCAGGCTGGGTTCGCGCAGCACGGCCAGCGCCTTTTTGCCGATCTTGTTCAGCCCTTCGGTCAACCCTATGGTCACCGTGGTCTTTCCCTCACCGGCAGGTGTGGGGTTGATGGCCGTGACCAGGATCAGGTTGGAGGTTTTGATCTTCTCCTCGTCTATGAAATTCAAGGGGATCTTGGCCTTAAAACGTCCATAAGGATCCAGTTCCTCGGAGGGGATATCCAGTTTTTCGGCAATGCGGGTAATGAGTTCAGGCGTAGCGGCCTGTGCTATCTCAATGTCGCTCAGGAATGTGCTCATGAATTGGCGAAGTTATGGGTTATGGGTTATATCCCGATAGCTATCGGGAGAGTTGGAGTAACGGAATTTCAAAAATTTTACTCGGACCGAATTGATTTGGCCTTCCATATGCGCCTGTTCACTGACCACTGTTCACTTATTTAGAGGCAACAAAAAAAAAGACCCTCCCGGGTCCTTCTGTCTTTTTATGGCTGCCGCCAATTCGTAATTCGTAATTCGTAATTGACTAAAGTTCGTCCTCGTTGAAGAAATAGTCGTCATCCGTGGGATAGTCGCTCCAGATCTCCTCAATAGTTTCGTAGGGTTCGCCGTCGTCTTCCAACTCCTGCAGGTTTTCAATCACTTCCAGGGGGGCTCCGGAACGGATGGCGTAATCGATGAGTTCGTCCTTTGTAGCGGGCCATGGCGCGTCGTCCAGGTAGCTTACCAATTCAAGAGTCCAATACATTTTTAATCTCTATTTTTGCGCGAAATAATCCATTTTCAGCAACATTTGCAAGTTATGTGGGTATTATAATTTTATGGAAGCCTTTCATACCGAACTCATTCAGGAATACTGCGCCGCCCACAGCGAAGCGGAACCCGAACTCCTCAAGGAGCTCACAGCCTATACCTGGCGTAATACGGTGAACCCTCGCATGCTCAGCGGTCACCTGCAGGGGCGCTTTCTGGCCATGATCTCCCGGCTGCTCGCCCCCGACTGCATTCTGGAACTCGGCACCTTTACCGGATACTCCGCCCTCTGCCTGGCCGAGGGTTTGAAGCCGGGAGGCAAGCTCTACACCATAGAGGCAGATAAGGAATACGCCTTCAAGGCCGGCGAGTTTTTCAGGCGTTCCCAATTTGACAAGTCCATAGAAGTGATTTGCGGAGCCGCCGCCACAGAAATTCCCAAATTGAATATTTCGCCCTCCCTGGTTTTTGTGGATGCCGATAAGATCAATTACCCTGTCTACCTGGACCTTTTGCTGCAAGTGTGCAAAAGTGGAACCCTGCTCCTCTTCGACAATACGCTCTGGTCAGGCAAGGTCCTGGATCCGGCGGAACGCGAGCGCGACGAGGAGACCCGGCAGATCCACGCACTGAATGAGCGGCTGGTGGCGGAGCCGAAAGTCCAGGTCATGCAGCTGCCCCTGCGGGACGGGCTGAGCATGGTACGGATCAAATAAAACTTTTGCGCATGCGGGATCAACCGCGGAGTTTATCGAGCAGGTCGCTGAGCCGGGCCGATTCCTCTTCGTTCAGGTGCACCATGGACTCGTTCAATTTGGCCATGAGGGGATCGAATTCTTCCAGCAGTTTCAGGCCGGGATCGGTGATGCGCAGGTTCACCTTGCGCTTGTTGTCGGGGTCTGTGCAGCGGGTGATCAGGTTGGAAGAGACCAGGCGGTCGCAGAGGCGGGTAAGGTCGGGGTTCTTGTCCAGCATCACATCCTTCACATAGTTGGGGTTCACGAAATCCGGGTATTTGCCCCGGAGTATGCGCAGCACGTTGTATTGCTGAATGGTGATGTCTTTGGCTTTGAAGAGGCTGCGGAAATTATTCTGCATCCAGTTATGGGTGAATATGAGATTGATGAGTGCCTTCTCGCGCGCGCTGTTGAAGTGCTTTTGCTTGATCTCTTCTTCTATTTTCACGAGTCAAATGTATCCATTTTACGCAAGATAGCAAATGATTTTTTTCGCTGCTACACCCGAAATTTAGCATGCTAAATTCAAACAATTAATTTTTTTAAATTTCCAATGCTCACCAACAAATACACAATAAATCAATGACTGTCAAGGCTTACAAAACTTTCATATTTTCCTGATTGTGAATATTATTTAGGTAATTTTGCCATAATGAACTTCGAAACTTCAGGATCCTATGCGGAAGGGCTGGACTCATGCGATGCATTGGCTGCATACCGAAACTCCTTCCTATTGCCCAAGAACGGGCAGGGCGGGGAACTGGTGTACCTCTGTGGCAACTCGCTGGGCCTGCAACCCAAGGAGGCCCTCGCAGCAGTGAAACTGGAATTTGACGACTGGGCCAAACTGGGGGTGGAAGCCCATTTCAAAGGGAGCAATCCCTGGTTCCACTACCACAAGTTCCTGAACGAGGATGCCGCCAAGCTTGTTGGCGGGCTGCCCCACGAAGTGGTTGTCATGAACCAGCTCACGGTAAATCTGCATTTGTTGATGGCGAGTTTTTACAGGCCATCGGCTGAACGATATAAGATCATCATGGAAGGCGGAGCATTTCCCAGCGACATGTATATGGTGCAGAGCCAGGTGGAATTCCACGGCTTTGACTATGACGATGCCGTGCTGGAGGTCTTTCCCCGGGAAGGCGAGTACACCCTGCGCCATGAGGACATCCTGAAGGTCATCGAAGAAAACGGAGAGGAGACTGCGCTGGTATTTTTCAGCGGGGTCCAATATTATACCGGTCAGGCCTTTGATATTCAGGCGATCACGAAAGCGGCCCATGAGGTGGGTGCGATCGCCGGCTGGGACCTGGCGCATGCCGCCGGCAACCTGTTGCTGGAACTTCACGAATGGAATGTGGATTTTGCCGCCTGGTGCTCCTATAAATACCTGAACAGCGGACCCGGCAACGTGGGCGGCGTGTTCATTCACGAACGCCACGGCTCCAACCCGGATACCAAGCGTTTTGCGGGATGGTGGGGACATAAGGAGGACGAGCGCTTCCTCATGCAGCGAGGCTATTTACCCGAACCCGGCGCGGCCGGATGGCAGCTGAGCAATGCCCCTGTCTTCGGGATGGCGGTACACAAGGTGTCACTGGGCATTTTCAGCCGGGCAGGCATGAGCAAGCTGGATGAAAAGACCAGGCAGTTGAATGCCTATCTCAGGTTCATGCTCGCTTTTGCGCGTAGCGAAAACAAATCATTGGATTTTGAGATCATTACGCCTGTGAACCAGGGTGGGAGCCAACTCTCCCTGCTCAGCGGCTCGGATGGGAAAGCCCTTTTCGACCATTTGGAGAAAGAGGGTATAATTTGCGACTGGCGGGAGCCCAATGTAATACGCATGGCGCCGGTTGCACTGTATAATACATACCAGGACGTATGGAAAACCGGTATGGCATTTTTGAATTTTAAGAACAGGCATTGAAAGGCACTCCGGATATACGGTCATTCACACGGGAAGAACTGGAACTGGCGCTAAAAGCCGCCGGCCAGCCTGCATTCCGTGGAAGGCAGATCTACGAGTGGTTATGGCAGAAAGGGGCCCGCTCCTTCGACCAGATGAGCAACCTGCCCCTGGCCCTCCGGGAAGAACTTAAACAGACCTATACATTCAACGGTACCGTCGTAGAGACCTTGCAGAAAAGCATGGATGGTACCATCAAATGCAGTTTCAGGCTGCACGACGGCAAGCTCATAGAAGGCGTGCTCATCCCCACCAAGCGGGTGACGGCATGCGTGAGCAGCCAGGTCGGCTGCAGCCTGGACTGCAAATTTTGCGCGACCGGATTCCTGAAACGGGAGCGCAACCTGGAAGCCGCCGAGATCTTTGACCAGGTCTGGCTGCTGAATGAACTCGCCCTGGAACACTATGGGCGCAAACTCGACAACATAGTTTATATGGGCATGGGAGAGCCCTTGCTGAATTACGCCAACGTAATGCGCAGCATAGACCTGCTCACCCATCCCGACAATACGAACATCAGTCCCCAGCGGATCACCGTAAGTACAGCCGGCATTGTCAAAATGATAAAGGCAATGGCAGATACAGAACCCAGGTTCAACCTTGCGCTGAGCTTACATGCTGCGACTGACGAGAAAAGGTCGGCCATCATGCCGATCAACGACACAAATAACCTGGAAATGCTCGCGGAGGCAATGGGTTATTGGTACGAGAAGACACATACCAGGCCCACGCTTGAGTATGTGGTGATAGAGAATGTGAATGATACGGAGGAAGAGATGGAGGAGTTGGCGTCATTCGCGGCGAAGTTTCCGTGTAAGATCAACTTAATTGAATACAATCCGATTTCTCAGGCTTCCTATTATCCTACTTCTAAGGATAACCTGGAGGCATTCGCATCAGGGCTTGAGAAACGCCATTTGATAGTCAACGTGAGAAGGAGCAGAGGGAAAGACATCGACGCGGCTTGCGGTCAACTCGTAAACAAAGTAGACAACTAAAAATTCCAAAAGCCCTAAGTTTTTGGTTTGCATCTTAGTGTTTTCCACAGAATTAGCTTGACTGTGGAAAACTTGGCACAAAGGTTGCAATTGTGAAAGTCCCGAAGGTTTAAATGTAATGCCTGCGGGGAAATGAAAGGCTTATGAAAACGTTTGTTTGTGCAAAAAAAACTCAGTTCAACATCCTGCTCCCGGTGCTTCTGGCGGCAGTTTCAGTGATCCCAAAGGCCAATGCCGGCTGCGGGAATATCACCCCAAGTTTCACCTATACGCTCAACAAGACCTGCGGGCTTCCGGTTCAGGCGAAGATCGCCAATACCTCCACCGGGACCAGTCAGAACGTTGCGAATTATGTGTGGAAAGTGGGAAATAAGATCATTGCTACACATACCGGTAAGAAATCACTGCTCTATGTGTTTACCACTCCGGGCACCTTCAAGGTGACCGTGATCGCCACCGACACTTCCAAGACCCTGTGTCGCGACTCCAGCTCTCAGACCATCACCATTTCGGCGGCGACCCCTCCGATCAAGAACTCTGTGGGATCCTTTGTATATGACCCCATCTGGGAGAACTGTATCACCAGCCCCTTCTCGCCGGACAGCTTCGGGATGACCGTAGCGCCCAACGACACGCTGAAAAATTACAAGATCATCTGGGGCGACGGCAGCACCGACGCCACAGGCAGCCAATTGCTCAAAACTCAGTCCATCTATCATAAATACAGCACCCTGGGTCAGTTTAACATCAAGATCATCTCCAAGGTGGGTTCCTGTATTGATACCCTCCAGGGCCTGGTGGTAAATGAGCGTCAGCCCGTGGCCTCCCTTCAGGGTCCGCCTACCGGCAAAAACTATGGCTGCGTACCCTATACCGTGCGCTTCGTGAACATGAGCCCGATAGCCTCACCCAATACCAAATTCAACTGGGACATGGGCGACGGCAATACCTACTCGCTGCCATCGACCACCAACAACGATACGCTGTACCATTTGTACAAAAAGTACACCTGCAATGGCACCGTCTCACTGACCGCCACGAACGCATGCGGATCTTCCATCGCCACCTGGACACCCATTCAGATGGGAGACAAGGACACGGCCATCATAGCCCCGCAAAACCCCAACAATTGCGACCTGGCGACCCCCTTCAAATTTGACAATACCTCACAGAACCGCTACTGCGTAACTCCCAACCCACGCAAATACAACTGGATCTGGGGCGACGGCACCAGCAGCGGCTGGTCCACTTCCAATGCCAGCCAGACCAAGAGTTTCACAGCCCGCGGCATATACAAGATCCAACTCATTGACTCCAACTCCTGCGGCATGGATACCGCGGAATACCTGCTGAAGATCGACTCCCTTCCAAGGGTGAACGCAGTGGCCAACCCCTATTCCGGTTGCATGCCCCTGATGGTACACTTCAAGGACCTGAGCTCCGGCATGTTCAACACCCGCACCTGGAACCTGGCCGACAGCCCCGACACCAGCGGGAACTGGAGTTCAGATTCACTGCCCGTGCACACCTACAAAGCCAGTGGCACTTTCAAAGCTGTGCTGGCGCTGGCCAACAAATGCGGAGTTGTGAAGGATACCGTGAGCATTCGGGTGAACCAGAAGGCCAAGGCCTCTTTCAGCCCCATCGCAGGCGGATGTTATCCCTATACGGCAACGTTCAGCAACACGACAACAGAATGGTTCAGCAGCGGCACCACCTATAAATGGATCTTCCCCGATGGAACGACCTCCACCCTGAAGAACCCTGCTTCCAAAGTGTACACCAGTACCGGCAACTACACGGTAAGACTGATCTCCATGGACAGTTGCGGCAACGACACCGCCACCCAAACCTTCAAAGTATACGGCAAACCACCGATGACCATCAGCCTGGTTTCGCCCATCGCCTGTCAGAAGAATGCGATCGATTTCAGCCACAAGACCAGCTATTCCGGCAATACAGTTACCTGGGACCATGGCGACGGCACAAGCTTCGGTTCTTATACCGGCGACACCGTGATCGCCCACAGCCATATGTATGACAGCGCCAAATCCTATACAAGCAAGGTTTACATCAGTGATGTGAACGGCTGTAAGGACACGCAGACCTACAATGTGGTGATCAAAGCCAATCCAACGCCTGCGTTCACATTGAACAAAACAGACGGCTGCGGACCCTTGACCATAACAACGACCAACACCAGCGTTCACAACGGCGGCGGCGTTTTCTCTTCCCTGAAATTCAACTGGAACTATGGGCAGGGCAGCAAGTCCAAAGCCAAGGACAGCACCATTAAATACGCTGCCAGCAAAACCAGGGACAGCATCTATACCCTGAAACTGGTGGTGACGAATTCTTTCAACTGCAAGGACAGCATCAGCAAAACCGTTACGGTATATCCCAAGCCCCTGAGCAAGTTCACGCTGAGCAGCACAGACGGTTGCGGACCCTTGTCGATCAGCACCCTGAATGCCTCCAAGCCTTATGATACCGGCTCCATCGCCATCATGAAATTTGCCTGGAAATTCGGCAATGTGAATTCATCCAAGCGCGATACCAGCATTGTATTCCCCGCTTCAAAAACAAAGGACAGCTTGTATACAGTGCGCCTGATCGCCAATAGTGAGCACAATTGTATCGACACCTCCAGCCAGACGGTAAGGGTGTATCCCAAACCCAAAGCCGTTTTCGCGATGTCGTCCAATTCCGGCTGCCGTCCCCTGAACGTAGGATTCTCCAACACCAGCACCCCTTATGATACCGGTTCCATCAATATCATGACCTTCAACTGGAACTTCGGCAACGGTACGACCTCTACCCTCAAGACACCGGCAGTTACATACAATGCCATTTCCAAGAACGACACGGTTTTCAGCATACGCCTGATCGCAAGCAGCGAGCATGGTTGTAAGGATACAGCTTACAACAACGCGACCCTGCGTCCCGCGCCGGTGGCCAACTTTATCACAGACAAGGTTTCCGGTTGCTCACCCCTGGCCGTGACCTTCAGCAACAAGACCCTGAACGGTAACAGCAACAAGTGGTTCGTGAACGGCGTGCTCGCGAGCACAGCCACCAACCCGGTATTGACCTTCAAAGGCAAATACTTCTTTGATTCCGTGATCACCGTGGCCCTCACTTCCTCTTCAGCTTTCGGCTGCTTCGGAGATACCTTCAAAAAGACCATCACCGTGCTGGGTCGCCCCATGGCTCAATATCGTGTGGACCAGGATACATCCTGCTTCCCCGATGCCACCCAGTTCTTCAACCAGTCCCTTTCCGGTTACAGCTATGTGTGGAATTTCGGCAACGGAACCACCTCTACCCAGATCAACCCCAAGTTGCTCTTTACCAAATCCAAGAGCCCCTTCAAGGATTCGACCTACAATATCAGCCTGACCACCAAAGGTGCAAATACCTGTGTGGATACTTTCAAAGGCAAAGTAAATATCCTGCCTTACCCCATTCCACAATTCACGGCTTCCATCAAGGAAGGTTGCTCACCGCTCACCGTATCTTTCAAAAACACCTCTATCAATGCCAAATCGGTATTCTGGGTGTTCGGAGACGGCTACAAGAGCACCATGAGCAATCCCGTGCATACATTCGACAACAACGGTCTCAGCGACTCCATCTATACTGTGATGCTTTACAGCTACTCACTGGATTGTGTAGACACTGTGAGCATGAAGATCAAGGTAAACCGCAAGCCCTATGCCTTCAATCAGGCCGACCAGGCCAAAGCCTGTGAGACCTCTGTCTCCTTCAAGAGCCTGGCCCAGCGCGCAGTTTCCGTGAAATACAATTTTGGCGACGGTACCAGCAGCACCCTCCCTGTGGTTTCCCATTCCTATACCCCCAGCCCATATCAAGATACAAATTACCAGGTGACCATGATCGCCTGGTCGTCGGCAGGCTGTACAGATACTTTTGTGCGTACCATTGTGATACCACAAAAACTGAGTGTGGACTTCAAAGACAGCGCCATGGTGCTGTGCCCTGTGGCCTATGTGAAATTCGAGAACCGCTCCAAAGGCGCCATTGCCTACCTCTGGGATTTCGGCGACAACATCGGCAGCACCACCAAAAACCCGGTGCATGAATTCTCCAAGCCCGGCACTTACCGCTACAAGCTCATCGCGTTTGACGCCAACGGCTGTGTGGATTCATTGACCTCCATCAATACCATCAAGGTAGAGCAAAGGCCCAAAGCCAAATTTGACTACAAGCCGGTGAACTACCGCATGCCCACCAGCAACCTGGGCACTTTCACAGACAAGAGCGAAAGCGCCCTGCCCATCACTTACTCATGGGACTTCGATGACATGACCGGTTTCCCTGCGACCTCCACCGCGCAGCATCCAACGCATTTGTTCTCCGATTCCGGTTACTTCAATGTGAACCTGATCGTGGACAATGGTGCCTGCAAAGACACGGCACTTGCCAATATCCGCGTGGAACCTCCCTACCCTGTGCCCAATTTCAACGTGGACAAAGTAGAGGGTTGCAGCCCGCTGTCGGTGACTTTCAACAACAGTTCCAAGTACAGCGATTCCTTCACCTGGTATTTTGGTGATGGTCAGCGCAGTGCGCAAAAACATCCAACCCACGTGTACAAACAACCCGGTGTATATACTGTGAGATTAGTTGCTTACGGCCCCGGTGGAGAAGAAATGCTGGAGAAGATCGACCTCATCAATGTGATCTCCACGCCTTTCACCTTCTTCAACTACGCGCCTGACAATACCTTCCTTCCCAATGCGATCATCAGCACCCGCAACCTGAGTACCGGAGCGGTGGGCTACAAGTGGGAATTCATTCGCGCCGCGACCGGCGAGGTGGTTTTCAGCAGCACGGACCTGGAACCACATTATACCCTTACTGATACCGGTTACTATCACATACGCCTGGTTTCCACGAACAGCTACGGCTGCCCGGACACCATGGAGGTGAAGAATGCTGTACTGGCCAATCCCAAAGGCCTTCTGCATATTCCGGATGCATTCACCCCCAACAAGGACGGACTGAATGAGGTCTTCATGCCCTCACTGTTCAATGTGAAGCCCGATCTGTATGTGTTCCGTATCTTCAACCGCTGGGGAGAAAAGGTCTTTGAGACCAACAACCCAAACCAGGGATGGGACGGTTTCTACAAGGGACAGGAATGCCAGGAGGGTGTGTACTCTTACAAACTGCAGGCTGCTTTCTTCAACGGAGAAGAAATCAACCAGGGCGGCATTTGTACACTACTCCGCTAAGCGCTGTCTCAGTACTTCAAACATGGAAATTCCCGCTGCAACAGAAACGTTGAGCGATTCCACACCCTTTTGATGCAGGGGGATCTTGAACTGTGTGTCACACAGTTTCCAGGCCTCGGTGCTGATCCCTGTCTCCTCATCCCCCAGGATGATGGCGAGGGGGCCGCTTAGGTCGGCCTTGTACAAAATATCAGAACCTTTTTCAGAAGCGCCGGCGATCTTTAGTCCGGCGCTTTTCATCATTTTGATCGCGTTGTAAACGGAGACGAATCGGCATACAGGCAGTGTGAGCAGCGCGCCCGCCGAGGTCTTCACGGCGTCGGCATTGATCGCCGCTCCCCCTTTTGCCGGCACGGCGATCCCATGAACACCGGCGCAGGCAGCGGTCCGGGCGATCGCACCGAAATTCCTCACGTCAGTGATGCCGTCCAGTAACAGGATAAAGGGGTCCTCACCCGCTTCATAGGCGCGGGAGATCACCTCTTCCAGTTCCGTAAATTCAATGGCGGAGATGGAGGCCACGATGCCCTGGTGATTGCCCCCTACCATAGAACTGAGTTTGTGAAAATCCACCTGCTTCCAGATCACCCCTTTTTTGCGCAATGCGAAAAGGATATCCTTCATGGTGGGAGACAGATCGCCTTCGGCAACCCATACCTTGTCAAATACTTTTTCGGCGGCAATGGCCTCCTGTATCGGACGTATGCCGTAAATGAAGTTCTTTTCCTTTCGGGGGGAGCGGTCTTTGTGCGCGAATCTATCCACGGGGCAAAGGTAGGCCCCTTAAATGAAAATGGGTCCGCTTGTGACGGACCCATTTTGAATGTTTTTAGCGGGTGAGGGTGTTGAACTCGGTGAGCATGTTCGTGAGTTTCTTCTGGGTGAGGAAACTCTTGATCCGCTCCAGCTGCCTTTCGCTGGTCTGCAGTTCCTGCATTCCAAACTCCTCGTCATCCCATCGCCTGAAGTATTTCTGATACTCGACGTTCTCCTTGATGGCCATGCGCATCATCGCGGCGCCTTTTTGATCGTCGCCCAGCATATAATAGGTGATCGCATATTCTGTCTTGAGTTCGCGGCGCATATGCAAAATGTTCTCCGGGATCTTTTTGAGTACCGCATCCAGCAGGGCTACACCTTTCTTCTTGTTCTCCTCGACTTTGCCCTTGCCTTTTGCCAAATAATCTTCGGCCGTTTCGTAGCCCGGGGGAGGCAGCATCTTTTTGCCTGAGTCCAGGTCGGTCTTGAACTGGTCGTACATCATGTTCTCATCGGCATAACTGCTGGCCAGCATATAGGCCCAGTTAGTGATGGCGCTCGGAATATAGGAGGCTTTTTCGTCCAGGAAGAAGTTTTTCTTCTCGGTCATGCCGTAATAGCGGTACTTGTTCACAATGTTGTCGAACATCTTGTTCTTCTCCATGCGTATGGGTTGTGTTCCCTGAGCGCCGCCCTTGATGGGGACGAATCGGTACACCAGGCCTTCCTGCTGCAGGTATTCGTGCAGACCGCTGAAATCGTATCCGCTCACTGAAGTGAAGTAAATGGGGCGTTTCCAGCCCTGTTCGGCATTCGTTGTGATCAGGTCATAAAGCAACACATCGCCCTTGCCTTTGTCCAGGTAACGGCCACCGGTGCGGATGAGGATGGAATCCACGATCAGGTTATAATCTTCAGGGGCCACGATACCGGCCTTCTTCACAGCCTCCTTGTTCACGGGAACGTAGAAACTGCCTGCGCGCCAAACGGCGTCTCCGGCCTTGTTGGCCGCCAGGCATTCCTTGATCACTTCCCTGGCGGGACGTGCCTTCTTGAAGGATTCGCGGTCCACCTGAATGCCGTTCTCCATGCTGCCCGTCTCCAGGTCGTCCTTGGTAAGGGTAAGCGGCAGGGGCGCCGACTGATATGCGGAATCCAGCAACACCTTGCTGTACCACTCGGTGGGCAGCAGACTCATGTTGATAATGCGCACGTCGGTGCGTATGTTCTCCACGTTCTGGGCGTACCAGAGCGGGTAAGTGTCGTTGTCGCCGTTACAGAACAGGATGGCATTGGGTTCCAGGTTTTCCAGGAAGTTCTTGGCCATGTCTATGCCTATGTAACGTTGGCTGCGGTCGTGGTCATCCCAGTTCTGATAGCCCATGTTCACGGGCACCAGCAGAATACAGGCCAGAGTGGCCACGGTCGCCGCGGAATTCTTGAACCACCTGCGGATCAGGTCGGCGACCATGATCACGCCCAAGCCTATCCATATGCAGAAGGTCTGGAAGGACCCCACCAGGGAATAATCCCGTTCGCGAGGCTCGTAGGGCGGCTGGTTCATGTATACGTTGATGAGCACCCCGGCGAAAAGGAACAGGGTCATCACCAGCCAGAAATCTTTTTTATCGCGTTTGTACTGATACCAGATGCCCAGCAGGCCCAGGATCAGGGGCAGGAAGTAGAATTTGTTCATCGCCTTCTGCTCCTTGTAGAAGGTGGGCATGCCGCTCTTCGGCCCCACGTTCAGGTTGTCAATGATAGGAATTCCGCTGTACCAGTTGCCGTCGAATTTGGTATTGCCCGAGGTGGCCTGCTGGTCATTGAAACGCCCTGCAAAATTCCACATGAAATAGCGCAGGTACATATGGCCGATCTGGTAGGAAAAGAAATACCGGATGTTGTTTCCAAAGAAACTGGGGCGCTGAAGTTCAAGCTCCTGCAACTCCTGTTGCTGAGTAGGGGTGAGCGCCTGTTGTTGCGATTGCTGTTTCAGGACATCGATCTGCTGTTGCACTTCGTCCATCCCTGAAAAGTCCCGATAGCCGCGGTCGTCATTGGCTTTGCCGGAAGGCCCCATCCTTGGGAAGATCACCTTGTCGCCCTCGTCATAGACGTATTCGAAACCGGTGCCGCCTTCTTCGTATTTCTCTTTGCCCTTGTAATATTTGGTCGCCGTCGCGCGGGTATCCACCGGCTGCGAGTTGAAGTAAGGGCCGTAAAGCAATGGCCTGTCGCCATATTGCTCACGGGTGATGTACCCGTAGAATTTGTAGGGATCCTCCGGATCGTTCATGTCGATCACGGGATTGGCCATGGAGCGGATAATCACCATCGCATAGGAGCCGTAGCCCAGCACGACGAAGGAAATGCAGATGTACAGCAGGTTCCAGTAGCGCTTGCCGCGTTTGTGGGTTCGGTAGATCATGTAGCCCAATCCTCCGGCCAAAAGGAGAACAGCGAAGAGACAACCGCTGTAGAAAGGCAGGCTCATCGAATTCACGAACAGGTAATCCATATGGGCCAGCAACCAGGGAATGCCCGGGTAGATGACCTTCATCACAAAACCCAGCGCCAGCATAGAGAACAGGAAGGCCTTGATCACCCCGTTGCGGGTGATGGTGTAGCGCTTCATGTAATAGGCCAGGCATACCACCGGTATCACCAGCAAGTTCAGCATGTGTGTGCCCAGTGCCAGGCCTATCATGTAGGCGATGAACACCAGCCAGCGGTCCGAATTGGGGTTGGAGGCGCCTTTGTCCCATTTCAACACGGCCCACAGGGTGAGTGCGGTGAAAAAGGAGCTCATCGCATATACTTCGGCCTCCACAGCGGAGAACCAAAAGGAATCGAGAAAGGTAAGTGTGAGTGCGGCAACAGTGCCACTGGCCAGGATCAGGAGATTCCGGTTCTGGGCCTCAGGATTGATCATCTTGCCCGCGAAATAGGTGGTGATCCAGAAGGTGAACATCACCGTTCCCGCGCTGCTTACAGCGGAGATCATGTTGATCGCAAAAGCGGTCCCGCTCAGGCTGCCGGCAAACAGGGAAAATATCCTGCCCACCATAAGGAAGAACGGCGCCCCGGGAGGATGCACGACTTGCAGCTTATAGGCTGCGCTGGCAAATTCACCACAGTCCCAAAGGCTGATAGAGGACTCGAGTGTGAGCGTGTAAACGGTCAGTGAAATGGCAAACATTACCCAACCCAGGATACGGTTCAATGACTGAAAATTATTCATTGCGGAAAGATGTCAAAAAAAATGATTGGTTGCGAAATTAGGCTTTTATGCTACAATATGCGGGTTATCCGTCGAGCTACTTCTTTTTCTTTACGAACAGCATGTAATTCTGGTTGTTGTCTTTCCAGTGGTAGCCAAGTGAGAATGGCAGCGGCTTTGTCTTCGTGCTGTCGCCATAGGCCTTGGCCAGGTCGGCCTGGTATCCGCCGCGTCCGAAATCGGAGATCGGTTTCACATATTTGCCGTAGAGCCAGTAATCGTAATCGTTCTTCATGAAACGGAAGGGCAGTCCTGTATCGTCCTGCAGCACGGCATCGGCAACCACCATGGTGGCGTCCTTGAAATCCCAGAATGCGGGGTTGTGCATCAGGTAGGAAGCCGCTTTGAAAAAGACGTTGGCCCCGCCGAATGCCTTCACATAAGTGAGCACCTGTGGATCTTTCTTCATGCCGTCGTTGGTCGCGTCGCAGTTGAAATATTCCAGGCTGCGCACGTCATTGCCCGAGCCTTTGGGGCGGTATGTGAAACGCACACCTTCCACACCTTTCGCGGGTCCGGTCCTCACCACTGTTTTGCCATCCGGCAAAAGGTCTATGAGTTCGATGTTCATGATCTCCTGGTTACAGCGGGCGAGAAAGACCATGTAAATGGGGATCACGCCCTTCACTTTTGCGATCTCGCGCATCATGCGACCGGTAATGAAATAGGAGCGTTTGAAGATGTCGCCCAGCGCATCCTCAACCGCAGCCAGGTATTCCAGGCGCTGTTTGGAATTCATGTCTTTCAACTCGGGCCATGCGCCCACGGGTTCGTTGGCGATGAACAGGTTCTTTTTCGCATTGGGAAAGAACTGATAGGCATGCAGATAGTCGGCACCACTGAAAGGATAATACAGGTTCTTGTTGGGGTCGATATGCTTGTTCAGTTCGTCTTTGGCCCATCCGCGCATCTTGGCGAGGCGGTCGTTGTCCATGGCCTTCCACTGCTGGTCGAAGTTCTTCACATGGGCGGTATAGGCTGCCAGCGAATCGTCGTTGCCTATGACATTGCCGGCTGTCAGCGGCATGGCCGCCAGGTACAGGGCATAGTCATTGAACTTGCGGTCGAATTTGATGTCGACCTGGGCTGCCTTGTCGGCGGAGTCTTTGGATCTCGCTGTTGTGCCACCGCCGCAGGAGGCGAGGAACAGGAATACGGGCATGCTCAGGCTGAGCAATGTGAGACGGATGAACGTAGGTTTCATTTATCTGGATGTTTTTGTTTTTTTCGAATTCTGGAAGTCGTAGGACAGGAAATACAGCAGCACACCGATCAGCGCTGTGGCCAGTCCCAACAGGGATTCCTTGGGATGGCTGTCGAACTGATAGTAGCAGATCCACAGGTTGATCACGATGAAAAGTATGGGGGTCACCGGATACAGGAAAGCCTTATAACCTGTGGGTTTTCCATGCTTCATGCGGAAAACGATCACCCCCGCCACGGTGAGCAATGTAAAGATCGTGAGGGTGAATCCTATGTAATTGATAATGGAGTCGAAATCGTCCAACTGCAGGATCATCAATGCAAGTAAGGTCTGGAAAACAATGGCCCTCACAGGGTTGCCATTTTTGGCCGTAACCGCCAGCCCTTTTACGAAGGGCAACTTGGAGAACATGGGCACGATCACACGGGGTCCCGCGATGATCATGGCGCTGATCGTGCTGATCAGCAAAACACAGATCACCGACCCCATGATCTGTCCGCCCAGGTTGCCGAAGATGTAGTTGGCCGAGATGATACCCACCTCTTTGGGGGCAAAGGTGCTTGTATCCACGGTCATCTCAGCGGCGGGCGCCACCATGAGAAATACGATATTGATGAGCACGTATAACACGGTCACGGTGCCCGCACCGTAGATAATGCTTCGGCTCAGGTTGCGTTCCGGCGATTTGATCTCACCGGCCAGGTAGGCGCTGGCATTCCAGCCGCTGTAGGCATAGCTCACAAAGACCAGGGCGATGGCGAAATTGCTGTTGAAAATCTCATCCCAGGCGCCCTGTATCGGGTTGAAATTGTAATGCTGTGTATTTCCGTGTACCAGGCCGGCGAGGATAAAAACTGTGATGAGCAAGACCTTGATAATGGTGAAGACCTTTTGAAAACCCACGCCTGTGCTGATGTTGATCAGGTGGATCGCGGCGATCACCATAATGACCACAGAACCGAAATAGATGGGGTTAATACCTGCCCATACCCCGGCGGCATAAGTGCCAAGGGCCGCACCCGCCATGGCGATGGGTGCTGCAAATCCCACGGTGGAACTCACAAAACCCGCCATAAAACCCAGTGCCGGGTGGTATACTTTACCCAGGAAATGGTATTCGCCCCCGTCCTCGGGCATCCGTGTTGCAAGTTCGGCGTAGCAAACCGCCCCACAAAGGGCCAGGATCCCACCCACAACCCATAGGGTAATAATGGAGAATCCGTGCTGCATGTTCAGGAGCTGAAAGCCCAGGCTTACAAAAACACCTGTTCCGATCATGTTGGCGACCACCACAGAGGAAGCGCCCAACAAGTCTATTTTCCGCTCTACTACCCGTGGTCCCGAAGGTGCGTTATCCATATTTGAAGGGCAAAAATAGACGGAATTCAGCCCCTGCAAAGCATGTTTCTTAACATTTTACACCAATAAACCGGGCATATGGGGATATGCCTATTTTTGTAGGCATGCCCCAGGCTTCCCCGCGCTTCTTTACCGTTGACATCCACACGCATATCCTGCCCGAAAAACTCCCCGACTGGAAATCCAAATTCGGCTATGGTGAATTCGTGAGCCTGGAGCACCACAAGCCTTGCTGCGCGCGCATGATGATCGACAACGAATTCTTCCGCGAGATCGAAAGCAACAACTGGGATCCCGAAACCCGCATCGCAGAATGCGATAAACTGGAAGATCGGGTAAACGTGCAGGTGCTTAGCACGGTGCCCGTCATGTTCAGCTACTGGGCCGAACCCAGGGACACCCTGGAGATCTCGGAATACCTGAACGACCACATTGCCGATGTATGCAAGCGCTACCCAAAGCGCTTTGTGGGCTTGGGCACATTGCCCATGCAACATGCGGGACTCGCCATACAGGAGCTGAAACGTTGCAGGGAACTGGGATTGAAAGGCATTCAGATCGGATCGCATATCAACCACTGGAACCTGAATCAGCCCGAGTTGTTCCCCATTTTCGAGGCCATGCAGGAACTGGACATGTGCCTGTTTGTGCACCCCTGGTGGTGGATGGCCAAGACCAAAATGCCCAAATACTGGCTGCCCTGGCTGGTAGGCATGCCCTCCGAAACCTCGCTGGCGATCTCCAGCATGATCTTCGGCGGCGTCTTTGAAAAACTGCCCCGGCTGCGCGTGGCCTTTGCCCATGGTGGCGGTTCCTTCCCGGGGACCTTCGGACGCATAGAGCATGGATGGAAAGTGCGGCCCGACCTGGTGGCGATCGACAACCCGCATTCGCCGCGAAAATACCTGGGACAGTTCTGGCTGGACAGCCTGGTGCACGACAAGAAAATGCTGGAATACGTGATCGAACTCGTAGGGGCCAGGCGCATCTGCTGCGGTACGGATTATCCCTATCCCCTGGGGGAGGACATCCCCGGCGAACTCATCCGCAGCCTGGAGATCCCCGACGATCAGAAACAGATCATGCTGGCCGATTCAGCCTTTGAATGGCTGAACCTCGACCCTGCTGATTTTCGCTAAAGAATTCCTTTTCCTGAACTCAACAAGTTCAGCTTTTGACGTTTTGCCTCTTACTTGAAATCCAGTACGGCATTGGTGCGGTAGCTCTTATGCGCCGCCTGGCCCACCCCTATCTCTGTGAACGTTCCAAAGCAGATATACCGGTGTCCGAGCGAAGGCACCCCTTCATCTACCAACAACTGCATGACGATGTCAAAGGCATCCTCTAAACCGAAAGAGATACACTCCCCACGGAAGGAAACCGGGCAGCTCTTGTCGATGCGGTCGTGTCCCACATGACCCTTGGCACCTGCCGTTTGTGCATGGCAGATCGCCGAATTGTACAGCTCTTTGTTGGGTTTCAGCGCGGGCAGGGGCATCATATCGCCCATGTAATCCACGAGGCTGGCCAGGTACACATTGCTGCTGTCCTCCTGGTACTCGGGCATGACATACTTTTTCAGGAATCCCTTGGGATCCAGCCTGGCCTTGTTGATCCAGTAGATCACATCCTTTTCCTCCTGTTTCAGCCAGGTGATGCTGCGGGCCGAATTCGTATCCCTGGACCAGTTCTCCTTGATCCAGGTGCTATGCGAATTGTCCTTGGGAGGCGCCACCACGCTGATGCCCGGATAGGTTCTGGGTTTGCCCGGGGTCGTTTTTGCAGGTGTTTTTGCCGGGATCTTGGCCACCGGGGTCTTTGGCTCAGGCGCCTTCACTGCCGGGGTTTTGGCTGCACCGGTTTTGCCGGATGGCGCATGGGTATTGCGGTGCTTTATGGTATCCCACAAAACTTTGTTCTGCTTTTTCAGCACCTTCACATCGCCCTTCAATTCCTTGTTGGACATATTGAGCTCGCCCAACTCGGCCTGTTTGGCCCTGTAATCTTTCAGTGAAACGCAGGCGCTCATCAGGCCTGCCACTATGAATATTCCAAATTTCCCTCTCATCTCTTCCTCTATTTTATCCTTTCAATGCTGTCGCGCAACACCTGATTCTTGTCTACCCACAACAGTTTCTGGGTCTCGAGTTTGGCGTTCTGTTTCTCCTTCAGCCTGATCTCCTCCAGCAGTTTATTGTACCTGTGCCGGCTCACGCAGGAACCCAGGAGCAAACAAGCCATAAAGATCAAAATTGCTTTCATGAAAAAAACCGTTTCAGCTCCTCCCGGATGATCTCGGGCTCGTAGCCTTTCTGTTGTAAAAAATCGGCGATCTTGCCCTTTCTTATATACATATTCTGTACCGAAATCCCCTTGTTCTTCTTCTCCATCAGCGTTCTCATCGTTTTTAGGTACGCCTCGTCGTCTATCTCCTCTAACGCGATCCGGATCAGGTTATTGTTGATGCCTTTTGCCTTCAGTTCGTAAACGATCTTGCGACGACCCCATTGCTTGATGCGGAATTTCCCGCCGGCAAAAGCCTTGGCAAACCGCTCCTCGTTCAGGAAATTGAGTTCCATCAGGTGCATCAGCACCTGGTCTGCCTCAGACTTATACAGTCCCCATTCGTACAGTTTGTTTGTGACTTCCTTGTGGCAGCGCTCCTGGTAGGCGCAGTACTTCATCGCCTTCACCTTGGCATCGGCAAGGCTGGACCGGGCTTTGCGCTCCGCCATCAGCAGGGATAGTTGGCGACCAGCAGTATCAAGGCTTCCCGGGTCTCTCCCCGGTTCATCAGATGGATGGCTTCGGCATCGGCGAGCTCACGGGCCATCTTGGGTGCGGCCTGCAACTCATCCGCATTGGGATAGATCTCCACCGAGGCGAGTTTGCCAATGTCATTGTGAGAAAACTCCGGATTCTCTCTCAGCGCCGGCGGAAGTTTGTCCACCCCGATCCCCAGCGACATACCGGGCTTTTTCACGATAAAAACGGCCTCGCCGAAAGCCCGGCAATAGAAATCACCGCCCATACGGCTCACCAGGTCGATACGGCGCTGGTCTATACCGCCCTTCTCATCAAGGAACTGCTCGTCGATATGCATGCGCAAAACCTCGCAGATCACCAGGTTGCCGGCACCGCCCTTGTCGCCCAGGGGCTTGATCTCAATGACCTTACACTCCAGTTGCACCGGGCTCTCGGCCACCCGGGGCGGCTTCACCACATCCGAGGGCAGCGGGCTGAAACCCGCTTTGTGGAACTCATTCACACCCTTGGGATAAGGGGAGGAAGCCAGGCTGGTCTTCTCCACCATGGCATAGGTGACCACGTTGATCACCACTTCCGGCACGACTTTCACGTTGTCCAGGGTATGCTTGCTGGTCCCATCCCTGCCGCTCAGCGCCGGCGAAAACACCAGCACAGGCGGATTGCTGCTGAAAATATTGAAGAAGGAAAAAGGCGCCAGGTTCACATTGCCCTCCGCATCGACGGTGCTCGCAAAGCAGATCGGCCTGGGTGCGATCGCCCCCTGCAGGTATTGCTGCAACTGCATAACGGGGGTCTCTTCCGGTAAAATGGTCAGCATCTGCCGCAAATATCATGAATATTCACGCAGAATAATTGAGGCACATGCGTGCAAAAGCGCCGTGTTTTCCACGGGTCTTTCCTCAGGGTTCGCCATGGCAAACCCAGCCGCCTCAATATCCGAAAATATCTTCCAGGCTCAGCACCGTCACCTTGCCGTATTTTTCCAGGTCTTTCACCGAGATCTTGGTAGAATCCGCCATCACTGCCAGGCTGTACTTGCGGTTGCTCAGCTTGGATTTGTGGAATTCTGAGATCTGCAGGATGTCAATACGGGGCAACAATTCGTATTCCGCTATGCGGGGATCTGTGCTGATACCCTGTTCCTTCAAAGTCTGGTAATAGCCGCTAATACCCTCGTCATCAATACGCTCTGTCTCAAGGCGGTTCTTGATGGACTCTTTGGCCAGTGCAAAAACATTCTCATCCAAAGGCAGGTCTGTGAGCAGCTCATTCATCCCGGCTACCGCATCGTGAAATTTGTCGGCCTGGGTGCCAATGAATGCCAGGGTATAATTGGGTTTCCCTGCTTCCGCTGCGCCGTAGTAGCGGGCAAAAGTGGAATAGGCCAGGGCCTTGGCTTCCCGGATGTTCTGGAACACCACGGAACTCATGTCGCCGCCGAAATACTGGTTAAAGGCTTCCATCATGGGAAGTTCCGCGGGGTTGAAGACATTGCTTTTGTTGATCCAGTAAATGCTGGCCTGAACCTGGGAATAGTTCGTAAAGAACACCTCCGGCTCTACGTTTTCGCGTATGCTGAATTCCTTGCGGGGAAGCACAGCTGCAAAGGCGGTGGGCAGCGAATGGTTCTTATGCACCACCACTTGTAATTCGGGCAGTTCCAGCGGACCGTAATAATCCACGACATGCTTTGTGTTTTTCAGTTCCCGGATCAGACCCAGCAGATCTGAAGATCTCAGTCCGTTGAGTTCAGCGGTGCTCAGGTTCCAGCGCTGGGGATTGTCCGCTCCGTAGAGTGTGTATTGCAACAAGGCCCCGCCAATGCTGCGGTTGTTCAGTTTGCTGTCGGTGCGACGCTTCTTCTCGTTCTCGATCATGGATTTGAAGGCGGCCTCATCGGCAACGGGATTGCTCAACAGTTCATCCACCATTTTCATCGCGGTCTCGAGGTTTTCAGCGGGTCCGCTTATGGAAACATAGGATTTCTTGTCGCTGGAGGTGCTGGAAAAACTGCAGCCCAGGGAATACATTTTCTTGCTGAAAGCCTCGGCGCTTAGGGTACTGGTTCCCAAAAAGCCCAGGTATTTCATGGCCAGGGGCATGCGCTTGTCATGCAGGCGACCCTTCTCGTAATCAAAGCTCAAATTGAAGAGGCGGTTGTCGCCGTTTTTCACATACCAGAGTTCGGCGGGTCCCACTGCGCTGAACTTCATGCGCTCATCAAAATTTACAAATACCGGCGCGATGGGCTGGGTCTCTTCGGCCAGCCACTCGGTTACAAATTCGCTCTGCTTGTCGCGGTTCAATTCCACAGGGTGGATCTCCGGTTTCACGATCTTCTGTATCGTGCTGTCCACACCTACGCGTTTATAGATCTCCACGCGGTCCCTGTCCAGGTATTCCTTGGCGATCTCCATGATCTCCTGCTTGGTCATCTGACTCAGTTCATAGAGTTCATTGTACGCTTCCTGGTAACTCTTGTTGCCGGTGAAGGCTTCCATAAGGAAGTTGGCCCGGCTTTCATTGTCCTTGTATTTGTTCAGGTTGGCGATCTCCTCGTTCAGGATGATGCTCTTAAGCATGGCCGAGTCGAACTTGCCTTCGCGTATCAGTTGCAACTGTCCCAGCAGCAGGTCGCGCAGTTCCTCCAGGGTTTGTCCCTCGCGGGGCTTGCCGGTGAGCATGAACACGGAATAGTCGTTCATGGTCCACACGCCGCTGTTGGCGCTCAGCACTTTTTGCTGCTTCACCAGGTTCAGGTCTATGAGGCCCGCGCTGGAGTTGTTCAGCAGCAGGTCGATCAGGCGGGCGGCCTTGGCCTCCATGCTTTTGCCGCCTGGCAACCTGAACCCGATGGTCAGGTTGGCCGCATCGGGGCCAAAGATCTCAAAAGTACGGGGTACCGCGCGGGGATGCTCATCTACAAAGGTATATGCCTCCACCGGGGTTCTCTGCATATATCCGAAATGCTCGGCGATGCCGTCGGCGGCCAGGTCGGGATCGAAATCACCAGCCATGATCACGGCCATATTGTTGGGCACATAATTGGCGTGGTAGTATTCGCGGATCGCTTTCAGCGAGGGGTTTTTCAGGTGCTCCACGGTGCCAATGGTGGTTTGCTGACCATAATTGTGGTGCTTGAAAAGTTCGGCGAGCATTTTCTCGTACACCTTGGTGCCGTCCCGGTCCAGGCCTATGTTCTTCTCCTCATACACCGCTTCGAGTTCCGTATGGAACAGCCTGAGCACGGGATTGCGGTAGCGCTCGGCTTCCAGTTCCATCCACTTGTGCATCATGTTGGAGGGGATATCATTCACGTATACGGTCTGCTCCACATTCGTAAAAGCGTTGGTACCACTGGCGCCCATGGCCTGGCACATCTTGTCGTATTCGTTGGCAATGGCATATTTGGCAGCAAGCTGGCTCACCGAATCAATGCGGTGGTAGATGGCCTTGCGCTGCGCTTCATCCTTGGTCTTGTTGTACTGCTCGTAGAGGTTGTCTATCTGGTCCAGCAGGGGTTTTTCCTTGCTCCAGTCCAGGCTGCCGTATTGGTCGGTGCCCTTGAAAAGCATATGTTCCAGGTAATGCGCAAGTCCCGTATTGGTCGATGGATCGTTCTTGCTTCCGGTCTTCACGGCCACCATCGTGTAGATGCGGGGCTGCTTCCTGTTGATGGAGGTGATCAATTGCAACCCGTTGTTGAAGGTGTAAATACGCACATTCATGGGGTCGTTCTCGAAACGGCGCATGGTCCATTTCTCGGTCTTTGTGTCGGAATACGTGCGGATGGGCTGCTGGGCATAGGCTTGCAGCGTGGCGAGCATTGCGCCCAGGATGAATAAAGCTTTTCTCATGGAAGTATAAGTTTTCAAAACTATGAAAAAATGCTGAATGCGCAGGCCCTTAACGATGGATGGAGATTTTTGCCCGATTGATGCGCTCCAGGCTCCTGCCTATTTCGCAGGCCCTAGGCGCTAGGCCCTATTTCACTAACTTTGCACCCATCAGGAACAGCGCATTTCAACACGTGGCCCTGCTGCTGGGCAGCAATGTAGGCAACCGGGCCGGCATGATACTCAGGGCGATCGAACGTCTCTCAGGCGCAGCCCTGCACATCAGCCGCATCTCGGACCTATACGAGACCGCAGCCTGGGGCAATACAGAGCAGCCGGCATTTTACAATTGCGCCCTGACCGGGTACACGCCCTACCCGCCGCACCTCCTGCTGAAAAAGATCCTGGAGATCGAGCGGGAAATGGGCCGGGAACGACGGGAAAAATGGGGCCCGCGCACGATAGACATCGATATTCTGCTGTTCGCAAAAAGGGTTGTGCATACGCAAAATTTGCAGATCCCGCATCCCCAGATGCAGTTGCGCCGCTTTGCCCTTGAGCCCCTGGCCGAGATCGCGGGAAACATGCAACACCCCCTTTTGCGCGAATGCGCCAAAGAGCTGCTGGCCAAATGCCCCGATGAACTGGAAGTGAAACGGACCAGATTGCTGTGAACTACCTGCCACCATACCTTTTCCCGCCTGTGGGC
>JADMIO011227240.1_pt1 | contig 30142 bp, 29 predicted proteins | sample 8958161 | NCBI WGS metagenome assembly JADMIO01 (sample SAMN16585339, study PRJNA669376) | soil metagenome | isolation source: Crop rotation soil | place: USA: Cullars Rotation, Alabama | collected 2011 | reverse complement strand
CGTGCGCGGGTGGCGGAAAGACACGGATCAAACGCCAACACGCGCATGCCAAAGGCGAGCGCGCGCCGGCTGAGTTCGCTGCCGATGCGGCCCATGCCAATGATGCCTAACGACTTGTTGTAAAGTTCGACACCCTGGAATTCTTTGCGGCTCCATTTCCCGGTGCGAACCATGGCGTCGGCTTGCGGAAGTTTGCGCGCAGCGCAGAGCAGGAGCGAGAAGGCATGCTCGGCGGTGGACACGGTGTTGCCGCCGGGCGCGTTCATGACAATCACGCCGCGTCGCGTGGCTGTCTCGACATCCACATTGTCGACTCCAACGCCGGCGCGTCCGACGACACGCAATCGGCTTCCGGCTTCCAGCACCGCGGCGGTGACTTTTGTTTCACTCCGCACAACGAGGCCGCTGAAATCTGGAATGACCTTGATCAGGTCGGCTTCCGCCAAACCGAGTTGCACCGAAACATCGAGCGCGCCGTCCAGCTTGAGTTCGTCGATTCCGCGGGAGGAAATCGGATCGGCGATGAGAATCCTGGGACTTTGCATGATCAGCGCTCGTTAGCCGTAGATGACCAGACGGATCTGGTCGGGCAATTCCGCCGCCACGCTGGTGACAACGCTGCCGCGCAGTAAGTGCGCGAGGGCGGTGCGTTGCGACGCGCCAATCAGCAGGTAGTCGACACCCATGGTGGCTGAAAGGTCCAGGATCGTCGCGGCCGCGTTCTCGCTCACGGCATAAACTGGCAGGACGCAAACGCCGCGTTCTTTTCCCAGTTTTAGCATTAGCGACATGATGGCGTTCGCTTCTGGATCGTCCTGCCATTTTGCCCGACCCGGGCTGGTCGCGGCGGTTGCCGAGAAATAAACGGCGATCTCTTTCACGAAAAGCACGCAAAGGACGGCTTTGCGCAACTGCGCTTCGTCCATGGCGTAGCCGAGAACCGGTGTGATCCCGCGCGCTGCGACCATGATTTTCTGGCCTTCCTCCATGCGCGGTTGGACCGCGTCGGCTAATTCTGGATTTACCATCGCCGCGACGCCGCGGCTGACGGTGACGGTTTTCAATCCGGACAGCTTGTGCGAATAAGCGCGCAGCCCGTAGCCAACACCGAGCACGCAGACGGCGAAGCGAAGCGCGTCGGGTTTGCTGAAGGCGATGGTCAATTCGACTGCCGCCAGGACGACGAAGGTCAGGCCCATCACGCCGCGTTCGTACCAGCGCAGATCGAGTCGTTTATTGAAAGTGCAGGCACCGAGGTTGACCGCGATCGCGCCCACCACGCCGATCGCATAAAGCCCGGCCAAGCCTTCGAATTGCTTTGTTACCGCCAGGATCAGGACAGGAATTCCGACCGCGATGAAGAGCGGAATTTTCGGAACGCCGTGGCGATTGAGGCGCGCCAGCTGTCGCGGCATCTCGCCATCCTGCGCCATCATGTAGATCACACCGATCAGGGCGACGACGGCGGTGTTCACTGCGCTGAAAAGGAGCAGGCCGAAGATTGCTCCAACGACGATGCCGAAAATTTGTCCGGCCGCCGGTCCGATGACCAGCGAGCCATAGTGCTCCGCCAAAAAGCGCAGCATGTCCTCTTTGTGCGACTGCAGTTCGGGCGCGAAGCTGGTTGGCAGCGAAAGCATGGCCCAACCGAGGAGCGCGGTCCCCACGACCACTTCAAACGCGACTGGCACGATGGCCTTGGTGGCGGTGCGGGTGACCTTCGGTTTTTCCGGAGTCGAATCGGAATCCGTCTTCATCACACCGGTGATGTTGGCGACCGCTTCCACACCGCTGAGTGCGAGGATTACCCCGACAAAGGCGAGCCAGAATTGGCCGAGATTTTCGTGTCGCGGCTCGAGATGCGTCGAGGTGAGATGTGGTGCGCTGAGACCGATGATCAGGATCACCACCAGGATGGCGGGGATGGCGAGCCAGAGCGAAACGCTCCCGCTATGTTTCGGTCCGAAGAAATTGAGAACTCCGACGACGAGAATCAGTCCCATCGTCGCGACCTGCGCGTATTGGCTCGGGATCCCGAAGTAGCTCACCGCCGCCCAACCGCTCAGGGCTGCCGTGACCATGAAGTTGGCGATGAGTAGAAGCGCGCCGGTTGAGGCAAGGAAGCGGCTTTGCTGTCGCGCGGCGGAATAGACACCGCCCCCATCCGGAAAATGCGCGCAGATGATGATGTAGTTGTAGGCGACGACCGCGGTCAGCACGCACACCGCGAGGATGATCGGAAAGGAGGAAAACCCGGCGGCGACGAACGCGAGGCCGATGACGTACGCCTTGCTCGTGCCCCAATCGCCGTAAAGCAGGGCGGCCGCGCGTTTCCAGTCGACGTTGCGCGGGCGGTGAACGCCGCTCTCGGCAGGAATTATTTCAGCCATCGATGAAGGAGAGGACTGTCGAGTGGCTCGTCGCGCGCTGGCAAGGACTTTCTCGGGTGGCGGCCGGGCGCCGCCACGTCCTCCCTTAACCTGTTGGCCGCCTGGTTTGCATATGAACGGCCACTTCGATCTCAGCCGTTTGCGGAAACATATCTAGTGGCGTCACCGACATGATCTTGAACGCTGTTTCCAATTCGCGGAGATCGCGAGCCAGCGTTGCCGGGTTGCACGAGACATAAACGAGCGTGTGGACAGGATGTTCCGCGAGGATTTGGCGTGTGGCCGGCGACAGGCCAGTGGCGGGTGGATCAAGGAGCAGGCATGTCGTCTCGAGATCCACCCCGGCGAGCGAACGTGCCAGTTCAATCTCTACATCACCAGCGATGTAGTTTTCTTTCTCGGTCGCGGTGGCTTCGGCCGCGGCGATGGCAAACTGGTCCCACTCGATTCCAATGAGCCGATCGAATTTGTGGACGAGGTGTTTGGTGAAAAAGCCTGCACCGCAGAAGGCGTCGATGAGCAGGTGGTGACCGGAGGGAAAGAAGCTCTCGATTAATCTCACCAGTTCGTCGGCGACCTCGTCGTTCGTTTGCGTGAAGACGCGCGGGCCCGGATGCATGCGCAGAGTGAAGTGTCCTTCGCGCGGCTGACGCGCGCGCAATTCCCCGAGAGCCTGGTTCACTTCCGGTTTCGCGATCGGACAAGATTCGACGTCGATCAGCTCGTGAACATCACGCCGATAATAGCCGACCACGCCACGATCCGCGTGAACAGTGATGCGATTGCGATAAGCGTACGGCTTGGGCGAGGGGACGATTGGTTGCATGGGTGGATCGGCGAGATGTCCGATTCGGCGCAAAGCCTGCGCGACCTGCCGCCCCTTGAGTGCGAGCTGGTGGGCGTATTCGATGTGCTGATAACTGCAGCCGCCACAGCGCCCGAAGTAAGGACATTCCGGCGTGGTCCGTTTCGTGGATACGTTGAGAACTCGTTCCAGCTCGGCTTCGGTGAATTGCTTCTTCTCGCGGGTGATCCGGGCGGAGACGCGTTCCCCCTCGATCGTGTACGGAACAAAAACAGCCTTGCCGTCAGAACGGCCCACGCCTTTGCCGCCAAAGGCGACATCCTCGATCTCGAGTTCAATGGCGCGCATCCTCGGCAGAAATGGGCGGCGATTTCTGATCGCCGGAAACGGGCGTTATCGCCGAGGCGTGGCTAAGAAAACCGCCTCCTAGTATTGGCGAACGTAGGGATACTTGGATTCGTTTCCAAGTTCAGGAGGAAACTCCTTGTAGCCGGCGTGGATCCAATGAGTGTCGTCATCGAGAAAGGGGTAATAAGTGCCCCGCACCATTGGGAACGGGAAGGTAAGGATATCCACCACCCCCGTCGCTACGCGGAAGACACTCCGACCTACACCGCGCACAACGCCATAACCCCCGGCTGCGGAATTGCCTTCGGTGCGGTTAACTTTATCGAGCTCGTAGGGCAGTTCCGACCAGCCATAGAGGAGATTCGAAACGCCGCGCCCGAGTTTCCGGGTCGGGCCGTACCGGTTGGAAGGCGGATCATGAATATCGGCGCGGCAAACCGAAGCGAGCCCGGCCAGGAGGAGGATGACACAAAGCTTGTTCATGGCTGAAGACAGCTAAGAACTTTCGGGGGAGGGAGGCAATCCTTCATTTCGAGCCGGCTTTCCTCTTTTTCGGTCCCTTCGCTTTCTGCTGGCCGCGCGTGGCGCGCATGGAAAGAGCAATTGTGACAAACAAGGTCGTCACAATGATCGCGAGTGAGCCCCAGTTCGGAACATGAAAAATATCCGCGAGGATCATTTTCAATCCAACAAAGCCCAAGACAAAGGCCAGACCAGTCTTCAGATAAACGAAGCGATCGATGATGTGGGCGAGGACAAAATAGAGCGAACGCAACCCGAGGATGGCGCAGATGTTGGAGGTATAGATGATGAACTCGTCCTGGGTGATCGCGAAGACGGCAGGGATGGAATCGACCGCGAAGACGAGATCCATGATGTCGATCACAATCAGGACGAGGGCGAGGGGAGTCAGCATCCAGTGGCCATCCACTTTGACGGCGAACTTCTGCTCGTGGTATTCCGGCGTGACCCGCATCCAGCGCCGGCAAAGCCGAAGTACGAAATTGCTCTCGAGATCAATCTCCTCGCCGTGGCTCACGAGCATGCGAATACCGGTGACGAGCAGGAAGGCGCCGAAGATGTAGAGAATCCAGTGGAAGCGATCGACCAGCGCGACGCCGAGCCAGATCATCAGCCCGCGCATGACGAGGGCACCGATAATTCCCCAGACGAGAACGCGATGCTGATACTTCCGACGGACCTGGAAGTAGGTGAAGATCAGGACGAAAACAAAAATGTTATCGACGCTGAGCGAGTACTCGATGACGTAGCCGGTGAAGAAATCCAACGCTGCGTCGACACCTTTGAGATGCCAGACCAAGAGGTTGAAGCTCAGCGAAAGAATTACCCAGACGATGCTCCAGATCGTCGCCTCGCGGATGCTGATGACGTGGTCTTTGCGATTGAAGCCAAAGAGGTCAATCGCGAGCACGACGAAGACCCCGATGTGAAACGCGATCCAGAACCAGACAGGCACGCGGGCGTAGCGTTCCATGCCGACTTGATTGCCGCAAACCGAAACGCAGACTTAGTCAGAGACAGTTCAGTTCGGGCGTCAAACGATCGACCAGATTTCCTCTGGCGAACCGGCTCCCTCAGGCTAACTTCTCCGTCCCTGCATGGATGCCGAACTGGAGAAGCTCGTCGAATCGGGAAAGCTGACCGCGAAGTCGGCTGACCAACTGGAAAAACTGAGTCCCGGCACTTACTGCCTGCACAAGAGCTGGGGTTTCGGCCGGGTCGCCGAATGGAATCTTCTCCTGAACCAAATCGTGATCGATTTCCCCGGCAAAAAGGGACATCCGATGCAGCTTTCCTACGCCGCGGACAATCTAACCGTGATTCCGCCAGAGCATTTTCTCGCGAAGAAGGCGACTGACCTGGCTTCGATTAAGGAACTCCTGAAAAAGGATCCCGCGGCGATCGTCCGCAACATCTTGGAAAGTCTCGGCGGTGCCGCCACTCCAACGCAGATCAGCCAATGGATGATCGGCGATTTGTTCAACGAGGCGGAGTGGAAGCGTTGGTGGACCTCCACTACGAAGGCGCTGAAGAAAGAAGGGTTCTTTCATATCCCGGCCAAGAAGACCGAACCGATTCAATTACGCGGAGAAAAAGTCTCGCGGGCCGACGAGTTGGTCGCGTTTTTCAATCAGGCTCGCCAGCCCAAGGAACAAACCGCGGCGCTCGACCAAATCATCAAGCACCACAACGAGTTCGCCGATCCTGTGGCGCAGTTGCAGCCGGTGGTGGATGCCATTGAGGAAGCAGCGACGCGCAATCAGAAATTCAATCCGGCGTTTTCCTTTGAGCTGGTCATGGCGCGGGACGATTTGCGCGAGCGTTGCCCGCAACTCCGAACCAATGATGCCTCGCTCACGCTGGCGCGCTTGATCGCGGATGAAGAGCCACGCCTGATCGCGATCCTGCCCAAGATTCCTTCTGCAAAAGAGAAGCGCCTCCTGTCGGCAATGCCGGCCGCGCTCGGTCCGCAATGGACGGTTCGTGCATTGCAATTGATGCAATCGAACCACGCCCGCGCCGTTTCCCAGGTCCCGCGCGTTTTTGCAGAGGCGGGACAACAGGCGGAATTGCGCGCCTATTTGTATCGCGGCATTCGTGAGCACTCGGTCACGAGTGAAGCGCTGACCTGGTTGTGCAAGGAGCGCGATGGCGAATGGCGCGACCTCATTACCCCGGACCTGCTCGGGGCGATTCTCTCCGCGCTGGAGCGCGACCAGCATAACGAGAACAGCCGTGGCAGTAAGCTGCGCGATCTCGTTCTTGATGATCGCGAATTAATCCCGGACATGTTCTCCGGTGCAGAAACGAGCGTGGCGCGCGATGGGATGCGCCGGTTGATGCTGACACCCGTTTTTGACGAGCTGACGAAACGCTCGCTCCTGGCGCGCATCATTAAGCTTTTCCCGCAGCTCGAGAGTGTGATCACCGGCGAGCAAAAGGAAGAGAAGACGGAATCGCTAGTCGTTTCCTGGAGCAGTCTCGATAAGCGCAAAGCCGAATTCGAAGAATTGATCAACAAGAAGATCCCCGAGAACAGCAAGGAAATCGGGATCGCCCGTTCCTACGGTGATTTGCGCGAGAATTTTGAATTCAAAGCCGCGAAGGAGATGCAAGCGGTCCTGATGCGACGAAAGTCGGAACTGGAGGCCGCTCTCCATCGGGCTCGTGGAACAAGCTTCGAGAATCCTGACACATCGCAGGTTTCAATCGGCACGGTCGTGACCTTGCGCGAAACCGATTCTGGCAAGGAGGAGACGTATTCGATCCTCGGGGCCTGGGACAGCGATCCAGAGCACGGAATAATTTCCTATCAGACCGCGATCGGTCAGGCGTTGCTGGGACACAAGGTGGGCGATGTTGTGACATTGAACACCGATCACGGTTCCGGCCATTTCACCGTCGTAAAGATCGAGCCAGCGCCGATTGACGTGATGCCGGCTGAGTCTGCGGATAGCTCCGCGGAGGCGATTGCGCCCGAAGGCGTGGCGGTTTCGTAATCGCAGTCTTCGCGAGAACGGTCGCCCATCTGGAATGGGCTTGTCTCAGCGGACGGGAAGCTGTTTTGATGAGGCACCATGAGTGAGCCCATCCACATTGCCCAGGCGAAGGAGCCTCTCTATTTGCTTCCGAAAATGGCGAATCGGCATGGCCTGATCGCCGGCGCGACTGGGACTGGGAAAACGGTCACGTTGCAGACGCTGGCGGAGAACTTCAGCGCCCGCGGCATTCCGGTTTTCATGGCCGATGTGAAAGGGGATCTCGCCGGGATGAGTCAGGCGGGCGGAAACAATCCAAAAGTGATTGAGCGAGCGAAGGAGCTTGGAATCACAGACTTCAAAGGCGAAGCGTCCCCGGTTGTTTTCTGGGATGTCTTTGGCGAAAACGGACACCCCGTTCGCGCGACGGTGTCGGAGATGGGGCCGCTGCTTCTGGGGCGTCTTCTTGATCTGAATGAGACCCAGGAAGGTGTCTTGAACATGGTCTTCCGAATCGCCGACCAGGCAGGGTATCTCCTGCTCGATCTCAAGGATCTGCGTTCGATGGTTCAACATGTGGCGGATCATGCCGACGAGTACAAGACGGAATTCGGCAACGTTTCCGCAGCCAGCGCCGGGGCCATTCAACGGAACCTCCTCGCGCTCGAGTCGCAGGGGGCTGACAAATTTTTTGGCGAACCGGCGCTCAACCTGGAAGACCTGATTCAGACCCAGGGCGGGAAAGGGGTCGTCAACATCCTGGCGGCGGAAAAACTAATGCAAAAATCGCCGAAGGTTTACGCGACGTTCCTGCTCTGGTTGCTTTCGGAATTGTTCGAGAATCTTCCGGAGATCGGCGACCCCGAAAAGCCGAAGCTGGTCTTCTTTTTTGACGAAGCGCACCTGCTTTTCGCCGATATCGAAAAGGCAGTCGAAGAGAAGATCGAGCAAATGGTCCGGTTGATTCGTTCGAAAGGTGTCGGCGTTTATTTCGTCAGTCAGAACCCGCTCGATCTTCCCGATGTAGTCCTGGGCCAGCTAGGCAATCGCGTCCAGCATGCCTTGCGCGCGTTCACGCCGCGCGATCAGAAGGCCGTCAGCGCCGCGGCGCAGACCTTTCGCCAGAATCCGAAGGTAAATGTGGAGAAGGTGCTGACTGAACTAGCGGTGGGCGAGGCCCTCGTCTCGATGCTGGAGGAGGACGGCAAACCCGCGGTTGTTGAGCGCGCCAGAATCGTTCCGCCGCGCGGTCAGCTCGGCGCGATCACTCCGGAGCAACGCAAGCAAATCATCGACTCATCCGCGATCGCCGGACACTACGAGAAAGCTGTCGATCGCGAGTCGGCTTACGAGAAACTGCAGGCTCGCGCCGCGGAAAAAACGGCCGGCACTCCCGCCTCTACTGCGTCTGCCGGAGGGCAGCCGTCGATCATGGGCAAAGTGGGATCGATTTTCGAGCCGACGGTGGGGCCGCGTGGCGCGGTCCACGATTCCGTAGCAACCACCATGGCCAAGAGCGCGATGCGGGCCGCCAGCAGTCAGCTCGGGCGGCAGCTCATTCGCGGCTTGCTCGGCGGAATCTTTGGCGGAGCAAGCGGCCGGCGCCGTTGACGATCGCTCATCGAAGGGCTCACCGAGGACCTGCAACGGGCCTATTTCAGATCGATCAGGCGATCGAGGACGAGTCGGTAAGGATCGGAATCAATCGCGAGCGGACCGCTCAGCGGTTGGTCGAGGCTCGTGATGACGAAAACGACGAGCCCCACGAACATCGCGAAAAATCCCGTGAGCACGAAATGAACGATGCGCTGCATTTTCAGCAGGTAAGTCACCGTGATCGTTAGGAACGCCCCAATCAAAACCACCGACCACATAACGGAAGGTAAGCCTGCGCCAATCGCGTGCAGGCGCTGACGCCGCAAGCCCGCTACCTCGTTGTACTGACGGAGAGTTTCAGCATGAAGCACCTGCTGCCCGATGGTAGCCGGTTCAAAGCGTATTAGGTCCTGCTCAAGCGTGGTCAGCCGACGGGTCGCAATGTCGGTCGATTTTCCGAACCGCTGGGCCGGCCAGGCCTGTTCGATGAGAAAAACTGTATAATCGCGGATTTGCGTCTGCAGTTGAGTCCGGGTCGGCTCCGGATACCCGCTAATGTCGCGGTAGAAGCAACCGATCGCAGTCGCCTCGGCGGAGACCGTGTTTTCGACCTCGGTGTACGTGGTCCAGACACCCACGGCGATCAGCCCAACCGTGAGGCTGTAGAAAACCCCGATCGCGGAGGCGAAGAAGATGATGTCATTGTTCATCTCCTCCGTCAGCCGAAGCCGGTCCGCCGTAAGCCACTGGAAGATCGCCAGTCCGGCGACGGCGAGGACCACAAAGCAAGTGACTATAATGACACCGCAGAGCCAGGGCGGAGAATGCGAAAGATATGCGATCACGTGCGATGGTGAGATTGCACCAGAAGGCCGACTGCCGACAAGACGCTTCCTCGTCGCCTGCGAAGGCCGCGAAAACGCAAAACGCCCGCTGAGGTTTAACCCAGCGGGCGTTTTGTTCTGGCGACGTCCTACTCTCGCACAACCTATCGTCGCACTACCATCGGGGCTGCAGCGTTTCACTTCCGTGTTCGGAATGGGAACGGGTGGGGCCACTGCGCTATGATCACCAGAGGTCCGAGCCGGACCGGCATTGCGGTGCTTCGCACCGACACGGCATCTCTGGTGATCGCCATTACCAACTAACTAAAAGAACCAGTTCGCTGATTCTCTGATATCTACATACAGGGACAGTATCCGCAATTTCTTAAGGCTTCGTTTTGTTTAATGTCATTCCCCTCAATTTACCGCCGCATCGGTCTTGCGATCGACGCGACGGGTTAATTGAAAAGTAAATGACCAAGCCGAACGAGTTATTAGTATCACTTAGCTGAATACATTACTGCACTTACACCAGTGACCTATCAACGTGGTGGTCTACCACGACTCTTCAGGGAGATCTCATCTTGGGATAGGCTTGGCGCTTAGATGCTTTCAGCGCTTATCCTTTCCGAACATAGCTACCCAGCACTGCCGTTGACACGACAACTGGAACACCAGCGGTTCGTCATTCCCGGTCCTCTCGTACTAAGGAATGAACCCCTCAAATCTCCTGCGCCCACAGTGGATAAGGACCGAACTGTCTCGCGACGTTCTGAACCCAGCTCGCGTACCACTTTAACCGGCGAACAGCCGGACCCTTGGGACCTTCTCCAGCCCCAGGATGTGATGAGCCGACATCGAGGTGCCAAACCCTGCCGTCGATATGAGCTCTTGGGCAGGATCAGCCTGTTATCCCTAGCGTACCTTTTGTCCGTTGAGCGATGGCAATTCCACATTAAACCATCGGATCATTTGGGCCTGCTTTCGCACCTGCTCGACTTGTTGGTCTCGCAGTTAACCGGGCTTTTACCCATACGCTCGACGCATGGTTGCCAACCATGCTGAGCCCAGCTTTGCGCTCCTCCGTTACGATTTGGGAGGAAGCCGCCCCAGCCAAACTGACCCGCAGGCACTGTCCCTCTCCTGGCTAACAGGCAGAGGTTAGAATCCTAATTCACAAAGAGTGGTGTTTCACATTGCGGCTCTGCGCTGACCGAAGCCAGCGCTTCAAAGCCTCCCACCTACGCTACGCATCATGAACCAGAACACAATACCAGCTTACAGTAAAGGTGCATAGGGTCTTTCCGTCCTACTGCGGGCATGCGGCATCTTCACCGCAGTTACAATTTCGCCGAGATCCTCTCCGAGACAGTCGTTCAGTCGTTACACGATTCGTGCAGGTCGGAACTTACCCGACAAGGAATTTCGCTACCTTAGGACCGTTATAGTTACGGCCGACATTCACGGGGACTTAGGCACCGAGCTTCGCCACAAATTGCTTCATGGCTAACAAAATGCCTTGATCTTTCCGCATTGGTCACGTGTCACACCCTATACGTCGTCTTCACGACTTGGCAGAGTGCTGTGTTTTTGTTAAACAGTCGCTAAACGCAATTTACTGAGACCCCCTCCATTCGCGACGCGAATGGAAATGACTAATGTCTGAATCCTAATGGCCAAGTAATGACTCAATGAGTGAATCGCCAGGCCGGCCGCGGGGCCGCCTGTTTTTAGTCATTAGTCCTTGGTCAATAGGCATTCCATTTGCGCGGCAAATGGAGGGGGCACCCCTTTTCCCGAAGTTACGGGGCTAATGTGCCGAGTTCCTTAGAGAGGTTTCTCTCGCGCGCCTGAGTGCATTTACACTCACCCACCTGTGTCGGTTTACGGTACGGGCAGCCTGGGGAACAACCGAAAGCTTTTCTCGACAAGTTGTCCGGTGATGCGCTTCGCCCGAAGGCTAAGCTCAGCATTCGATTGCCTAATCACTTTTCTCCTTGCGCACTTTCAGTCTTAAACCAAGCCGGTGCAGGAATATTAAACTGCTGTGCATCGACTACGCCTTACGGCCTCGCCTTAGCTCCCGACTAACCCTGGGAGGACGAACCTGCCCCAGGAAACCTTAGGTTTACGGCGACCAGAATTCTCATCTGGTTTATCGCTACTCATGTCTGCATTCTCACTTCTCTAACCTCCACCGTCCATTTCTGTTAGGCTTCAACGGTTAGAGAACGCTCTCCTACCACGCCCCCGGTCCGAAGACCAGGCGCATCCAAAGCTTCGGCATACAGTTTAATCGCCAATCATTTTCGGCGCGACATCGCTCGATGAGTCAGCTATTACGCACTGTTTAAATGATGGCTGCCTCTAAGCCAACATCCTCACTGTCTAAGCAACCTCACATCCTTTCCACTGAACGGTATTTGGGCACCTTAGCTGCTGGTCTGGCATGTTTGCCTCTCGCGGACGAAGCTTATCCCTCGCCCACTGACTCCCAGGCTATATTGTGCGGCATTCGGAGTTTGATTGAATTCGATACCCTGGTATGGGCTCTAGTTCATCCAGTGCTCTACCTCCGCACATGAACACCTGAGGCTAGCCCTCAAGCTATTTCGGGGAGAACCAGCTATCACGGGGTTTGATTAGTCTTTCGCTCCTACCCACAAGTCATCCCAGAAGTTTTCAACCTTCACGGGTTCGGTCCTTCAGTTGCGGTTAAGCAACCTTCAACCTGCTCATGGGTAGATCACCTCCGCTTCGGGTCTAGTGCCAGCGACTATGGTCGCCCATTTCGGACTCGCTTTCGCTTCGCCTCCATCGCAGAACGACTTAGGCTTGCCACTGACACTAACTCGCAGACTCATTAAGCAAAAGGCACGCCATCACCCTTGCGGGCTTTGACACCTTGTAAGCACATAATTTCAGGTACTATTTCACTCCGCTCACAGCGGTTCTTTTCACCTTTCCCTCGCGGTACTTGTTCACTATCGGTCGCCAATTAGTATTTAGACTTACGCCGTGGTCGGCGTGGATTCATACGAAGTTTCACGTGCATCGTATTACTCAGGAAATCCCTAGGCGTGCGCTGATTTTCGATTACGGGCCTGTCACCCTCTTTGGAGCGATTTTCCATTCGCTTCATCTAATCGTTGCACTACCACATCGGGCTCCTACAACCCCAGCAGCAAGCTGCTGGTTTGGTCTCTTCCGCTTTCGCTCGCCACTACTTACGGAATCGCTTTCGCTTTCTGTTCCTCCGGTTACTGAGATGTTTCACTTCACCGGGTGTCGCGATGTCCCTGCTATGTATTCACAGGAACTCGAGCAGGTATTATCCCACTCAGGTTACCCCATTCGGAAATCCCCGGGTCACAGCGTGTTTACCGCTCTCCGAGGCTTATCGCAGTTAGCCACGTCCTTCATCGCCTATTGGCACCAAGGCATCCATTATGTGCTCTTTGTAGCTTGATCAATCTGTTCCAGTCTTTCGACCAGAGATCTTTATGATAACTGAAACTCTCACGGGCCGGGCATCTTACCTCCCAGCCGTTAATTTCAGACTCAGCTCTTAAAAGTTGTTTTTACTACCCTGTATGTAGATGTCAAAGAACCAACGATTCCGCACATTTTAGCCAAAAAAAACCCAACTCTGTCTTCCGATTCAGTCCGCCTTCGCCAAGGCTAAGGCGGGATAAACCGGGACAAAATTGAGTTCCAATTTGCAGTCCCAAATGTGCAAGAACACAACTCCACTCAGCTTGCGCTGTGGGAGTCCCGCTTCTGGCGGGGTCAGCAAGGTAGCTACTCGAAATCAGACGTCAACGCGGAAAATGCCGTTTTCTGGAAAAATTTTTCAATTCCTTCGAATCGACATATTTTTGGTGCAACCATCGCTGGCGAGATGGGATCAAAATCAACTCGCGCTCGGCGCACGAGGGCCTAGCTTGCGCCGTGATTCGTCCCGATAGCCGTGCCGCCGATCAAATTCGTCCAGTCTCGTTCGAAATAGGGGTCGCGCCGCACGCGACCGGCTCTGTCCTCGTGGCGATGGGGAAGACTCGCGTTATTTGCGGTGTGATGATTGAAGAAGGGGTTCCGCGCTGGATGAAAGAGCAAGGCGTCACCGGCGGCTGGCTCACAGCGGAGTATTCGATGCTGCCGTATTCCACGCCGACACGAAAGCCGCGCGATATTTCGAAGGGCAAACTCGATGGCCGCAGCAGCGAAATTCAGCGACTGATCGGCCGCTCACTCCGTGCAGTGGTGGACCTTGAGAAGCTGGGCCCGCGCACGATGTGGGTTGATTGCGACGTGCTGCAGGCAGACGGCGGGACTCGAACGGCGGCGATTACTGGCGCGAGTCTCGCAGTGGCAGTGGCCTGTCAGAAGCTGGTCGAAGATAAACGCCTTGAGACCCTGCCAATCAGAAAACTTGTCGCCGCCATTAGTGCCGGCGTTCTCGACGGCACTCCAGTTGTTGATCTGAACTACGAGGAGGACAAGGCCGTCACCGTGGACTTCAATATGGTTGCGACCGAGGATGGTGAATTCGTCGAGCTGCAAGGCTCCGGCGAAGAAGCGACGTTCTCGCAACAACAGTTGTCAGAAATGTTAATTCTTGGCCGCAAAAGCATCGCGGAACTGATCGCCGCTCAACGTCTCGTTCTTTCTTCTTTCGGAGTTGCGGGAAGCAAGCCGGTTGCCGAGCCGCGGACGTTGGGCTAAACCGAACCGCCACGTGAAGAAAGCTCTCATTACAGGAATCACCGGGCAGGACGGCAGTTATCTGGCCGATCTGCTCTTGGAAAAAGGTTATGAAGTGCACGGCATCATCCGTCGTGCGAGCACCTTTAATACATCCCGGATCGACCATCTTTACGCAGATCCGCACATCAACGGCGTCCGGTTATTTCTGCACTACGGAGACCTGAGCGACTCAGTGAACCTGGTGAAATTGCTCTATGATTTGAAGCCGGACGAGATCTACCACCTGGCGGCGCAAAGCCATGTTCGGGTCAGCTTCGATATTCCCGAATACACTTCAGACGTCACGGGCGTCGGCACGATCCGGATTCTGGAGGCGATGCGCGAGACCGGGATCAAGCCGCGATTCTACCAGGCTTCGAGCAGCGAAATGTTCGGCAAAGTGCAGGAGGTTCCGCAGGCGGAAACGACACCCTTCTGGCCACGCAGCCCGTACGGTGTAGCAAAGGTTTTCGCCTATTGGGCGACGGTGAACTACCGCGAAAGCTACAACCTTTGCGCCTCAAACGGGATTCTCTTCAATCACGAGAGCCCGCGGCGTGGGGAAACTTTTGTCACGCGCAAGATTACCCGCGCCGTCGCCGCGATTAAGTATGGGCTCCAGAAGGAATTGTTCCTCGGCAACCTCGAAGCGAAACGCGACTGGGGGTACGCGCCCGAATATGTCGAGGGCATGTGGAGAATTTTGCAGCACGACGAAGGCGACGATTTTGTCCTGGCGACGAACGAAACTCACACCGTGCAGGAATTTGCTGAAGCGGCTTTCGCGCATGTCGACCTCGATTGGGAGGAGTTCGTCAGGCACGACGAGCGCTATGAACGCCCGGCGGAAGTTGAGCTATTGATTGGCGATGCGAGCAAGGCCAAGCGAGTTCTCGATTGGGAACCGAAAGTCCGGTTCCGCGAACTAGTCGAGATCATGGTTGATGCAGATCTTAAGACCTTAGCCGGGGCATCCGCCCAGGATCGATTAGGGAAGTTGCCCTGATCGTAACGCGCGTTAGCGAGCGGCGGCGTCCGTCGCGGCTTGTGCTGGTTGAGCAGCAGCGACCGCGGTGACCGGCAGAAGAGTGGGAACCATGGCGGAAAGCGGCGCATTGATAATGCTGACGCGCGCGCCTGGACCGACGACATCGTAAAGCTGGATCACGTCGCGGGAGCGCATCCGAATGCAGCCGTAACTGGCGGGTCGACCAATGTTTCGTTCCTCGGGCGTGCCATGAATATAGATGTTGCGGCGGAAAGCATTCGCATTCTGGCGCTCGCGGCCCCGCAGCCAAAGGATCCGTGTGACAATCGGGTCCCGTCCCGGCGCATCGGGCGCCAGGATTTCACCAGTGCGGCGCCGGCTTTTGAAGACCGCCCCGGATGGCGCCGACCCTCCGACCTTCTCCGCGACTTCGAGCTCGCCGAGTGGAGTTCCCCGGCTTCCGGGAGCGTCACTGAGTGCGAACTTCGAAGTCGAAACAGGATACGTGGTCATGAGCGCACCCTGATCCAGAACAGCCAGGCGTTGCTCGGGCACGCTAATAACGACGTGATGACGGGTGTCGGGTGACGCGCAGGAAGCCGCAAACAAAGCGACGGCGATAGCGAACGCGCCGCGAAAAGCGCAACGGGAATCGAATTTCATCAGCGGTTGAACTTGAAGAATGCCTCTGCGGTTGCGGTCGTAACCCGCGCGATTTCCTCCAGATCGACCCCCCGGGCGGCCGCGATCGATTCCGCGACCAATCGCGTGTGGGCCGGTTCGCAGCGCTTTCCGCGAAACGGCACCGGCGCGAGATATGGGCAATCGGTCTCCACCATGAATTTGTTGATCGGAACATTCGCGGCGACTTCCCGCACTTCAGCGCCATTCTTGAAAGTGACAATCCCGGTGAATGAAACCAGATGGCCTCGCGCGATGACCTCTCCCGCATTTTCCATCGAGCCGCCGAAGCAATGGAAAACGCCACGCAGTTTCCCTTCGTAGGGTGCGATGATCTCCAGCGTGTCCTCCCAGGCATCACGCTGATGGATGACAACATTCAGTCCGAGTTCGACGGCAAGATCGAGTTGCTGCTCAAACAAACTCGCCTGGCGCGATTTGTAGGCGCCGTCGTGAATCCCAGCCTCGACTTCTTCTTCGGTTTCGCTTTGCAATGCGCGTCCGAAAATCTGGACGTGCTTCTCCTTCGCCACCGCCATGCTCGGCAGCGTGTGGTAATCCAAGCCAGTCTCGCCGATCGCGACAACGCGCGAGCTTTGCGCCAGCTCACGCAATGGGGTCATGACATCGTCCACCCCATCATCATCCGACGTTGGGTGGACTCCGATGACGGCGAAAATGTTGGCGTGCTTTTCCGCTAGTTCGACCGCGCGTCGGCTGCTCGCCACCGATGTGCCGATCGTGATGATCCGAGTCACGCCCGCCTCCGTCGCCCGGCGCAGCACATCGTCGAAGTCAGGCGCGAAGTCTGGGTAATCGAGGTGCGCGTGAGTTTCGATCAACATCGGTGGAAACGTAGCGCATTCGTCCCATCTGCGAACAAATATTCACCCGCGTCGCCCCAACTCTGTCGAAGCGCGGAACGCACCCCGTCTACCACTCGATCACGGTGCTCGCCCAGGTGAGGCCGCCACCGAAAACGACCATCAGGATGTAGTCGCCTGGTTTGAGCCGCCCGCTGCGGTTGGCTTCATCGAGTGCAATCGCGACTGCCGCAGCCGAGGTGTTGCCGTAGCGGTCGACATTGATAAAGAACCTCTCGAGCGGAATTTTCAGGCGATCGGCGATTGCTTCGATGATGCGAATATTTGCCTGGTGGGGAATAACGCAGGCGATGTCTTCGATCTTCAAGCCGGCGCCTTCTAGCGCCTTGTGCGACGCTTCGAGCATGGAGATGACGGCCTGCTTGTAAACGTCCTTACCGGACATGTGAATCGTTTGCAGATGCTGATGCGCATTCTCCGCGGTTATCGGTTCCTTGCAGCCGCCACCCGGCATCCAGAGAATGTCCGAGTAATTGCCGTTGCTGCCGATGTGCGTGCTAATCACACCATGGGTGCTCTGGCTGCGATGCTGGAGGATCGCCGCACCGGCGCCATCACCAAAGAGCACGCAGGTGTTGCGATCGGTCCAATTAGTAATCGAGCTGAGCTTCTCCGCGCCGATCACCAGGACGGTGTCGTAGGTGTGCGAGGTGATGAATTGCTGCGCAATTTCGACCGCGAACAAAAATCCGGCGCAGGCCGCCGAGACGTCGAGACAGGCAGCGTTGGTCGCACCGATTTTCGTCTGCACGAAACAGGCGGTCGCGGGAAAGACCATGTCCGGCGAAGCGGTCGCGACCAAGATGAGATCAATGTCCTTGGCGTCGACTTTGGCTTGTTCCAAAGCCGCGAGCGCAGCGCGGGCGGCCATGTCGCTGGTCAGTTCGTCCTTGGCGGCAATGCGCCGCGTTTTGATCCCGGTCCGCGTGGTAATCCACTCGTCGCTCGTATCGACGATGTTCTTGAGGTCTTCGTTCGTCAGGACGCGCTCCGGCACATAACTGCCGGTACCGACGATGGAGACAGTGCGCTGTGGTTTAGCGGATCGCCGGTTCGAGCGGGGCTGTCGTTTCATTGTAACGGCGAACTTCCTCGACGATATGCGGGTTCACCTCGTGTTCAATGGACTCAGCCGCAACCCGAAGCGCATTCTTGATCGCGAGCGGCGTGCTGGAGCCGTGCGCGATAATGCAAATTCCATTCACGCCGAGCAACGGTGAACCGCCATACTCCTCGTAGTTCACCTTCTTCTTGATCGCGCGAAAGGCATTTTGCGCGAGGTAAGCGCCAGCCATTCGCTTCGCATTTTTGCTCAGCTCGTGCTTCAGCCAACTGAAGATCGCATCGCCGACCGCTTCGCAGGTTTTCAGGATCACGTTGCCGACGAAGCCATCGCAAACCACCACCTCGACCGGATGGGCGAAGAGATCATGGCCTTCGATGTTGCCGCGGAAATTCACCCCGCTCTGCTTGAGCATCTTGAAGACTTCCTTGGTGAAATCAGTTCCCTTCACGTCCTCATCGCCGATCGACATCAGGCCGATGCTCGGATTCTGGTAGCGGAGAACATGGCGCGAATAAACCGAGCCCATAATCGCATATTGGAGCAAGTGGACGGGGCGAGCGTCGACGTTTGCGCCGGCATCGATCAACACGAAGACGTTTGTTTCCGTCGGCACGATCGACGCGATGCCGGGCCGCTCGACGCCCGGTAACATGCGGAGCTTAATCGCGGTCGAAGCGACGGCGGCGCCGGTGTGGCCGGCACTGACGACAGCGTCGGCGCTTCCTTGTTTGATCAGGTCGACGGCGCGGCTGATGGAGGAGTCTTTTTTCCGGCGAACGGATTCGACGGCTTTATCCGACATTTCCACCACCTGGGTCGAGTGGACGATTTCAACACGGCGATCGTTACAGCTATGTTTCTTGAGTTCGTCCTCGATTTTCGGCGTGTCGCCGACGAGAAAAAGTTTCTCGATCCGGGGGTATTCCTGTAGCGCCATGACCGCCCCGGCCACGAGGTTTGGCGGTCCGAAATCGCCGCCCATGGCATCCAGTGCGATTTTCATCGGTGCGGAAGTTTGCGGGCTTCAATCCGCGAATGCAAAACCAAAGTAAACCTCCGGCAGGGAGGCTTGCGATCGGGTGAACGAGAGGCGCTCAGCGCCGTCGGCTGCGAATTAAGCGCCGCTGACCGTCAGGACCTGGCGACCCTTGTAGTAGCCACAGGAGGGACAGGCAGTATGCGAAGCGACCGTGCTTCCGCATTGGGTGCATTTATTCAGCTGCGGGGCCACCCAGCGATGAGAGGCCTTGCGCGTGCGCAGGCGCATCTTGGAGGTTTTGCGTTTTGGAACTCCCATACGAGCGGCTTAGGAAAGCAGGAAATCAGCGAAACACAAATCCTAGAGCTCCAATTTATCCAAAGCGCTCCAATCCGGAGGTCGCACCGCGAGGCCTTCCGCCTTTTCCGCCGGCTTCGTCGCCGCGGCTGGACAAGTGCGTCCGCCCTCGCGGTCACAGTGCGGATAGGGCGGCAAATTCAACAGGATGTCTTCGCGAACGAACGGCGTCAGGTCGATCGTCTCCGGTCCACCAAGCTCGGTGTGCAAAGCGAAATCCCGGACTTCGATGACGTAGGGGAACTTCTCCAGACAGGCCACGCAAACCATCTCGACTGGTTGCGCGAGCGTGCCGTCAGCCCAGAGCGAACCGTCGGAGATACCGACATCGAGCGAATAGCGCAGTGGTCCCGCGCAGACGGTGCCTTCTTCCGCCAGCTCCGGGATGGGGCATTCCTCCTCGCCTTCGAGGTGGAGACCCTCGGCTCCGATTTGTCTGAGATGAACTTTCATGACCTTAACTTCTTAGTGAAAGCTGTCGCGACCGGCGGCGGCACAAACTTCGCAATGTCTCCACCGAGGCGCGCGATCTCTTTCACAATTCTCGAGCTCAAATAGGTGTACTCCTCCTTCGGCATAAGGAAAATCGTTTCCACGTTCGCCTCCAGCTTCCGATTCATCAACGCCATCTGGAATTCGAATTCGAAATCGGAAACAGCGCGCAATCCGCGCACCACGGCAATCGCATTCTGCTTCACGGCAAAATCAACCAACAGACCAGGCAGCGCCTGAATCTTTACTCCATCGGTATCGCCGACGGTTGCGCGCAGGAGTTCCAACCGTTCTTCGAGGGAGAAAAGCGGCTGTTTCTGATCGTTGTGCGCGACAGCGACAATCACTTCGTCGAAGAGCTTGCGCGCGCGGTCGATGACATCGAGGTGACCGTTTGTGACGGGGTCAAAGCTGCCGGGATAGATGGCGCGTCGCATTGAGGAGCAACGTTCTACGTCCAGCGTGCAACGTTCAATGTTGAATTTCGCGACCGCCGCGCAATCGACATTGCCGAAAGCGCACAAAGCGAGAGAGTAGGCGCCGAACGCCATGGACGATTCGCCCTACAAGAGAGTCGCGGTCGCGAGTACGTTCTCGCCTCGTTTCGAGCAGGTCCTGGCGGAAGCGAAGCGCGTCCGGGATCGGCTAGGCTCCGAGCTGCACCTGATTTACGTCGGAAAGAAAGATGATGAAACGAACCAGCGATTCGCGACTGCGCTGGCTGAGATCGGGTTGCCCGGCGATTCCCTGATTCACTATCATGAGGGCAGTCCGGCTGAAGCGATCATGGAGGCGGTGGCGGCGAACGAGGTGGAATTGCTCGTGGCCGGTGCGCTGGAAAAGGAGGTCGTCCTTCGACCCTTTCTCGGCAACGTCGCGCGGCGGCTTGTGCGTGAAGCGGCGTGTTCGGTGATGCTTTTTACCAAACCGGAGCGGGAACCGCAACCGATGCGCCGAATCGTTTTCTTCGTGCCAGAATTTTCCGCCCATGCGCTGCACGCTTTCCAGCGCACGTTGAGATTCGCGGAAAAGGAGCAATGCGAAAACCTCTACGTCATTCGCGTTTACACGACCTTCGATGCGGCGCGCGCGACCCTGCGGGCGAATTTGGAAGCGCCCGACGATCAACCAGCCGCCCGGACTCTCGAGGAAGAGGAGGAAGCGTTAGAAGCATTTATCGAGACGGCGGGCCCGACTGAATTGGATGTCGAAGCTCGCTGCATTCGCGGAAATACCGGTTTCGCCGCCTCCGACTTCGTCCAAACGGTCGAATCGAATCTGCTCGTGGTGCCGGTGGAGGCGACGTTGGAGTCGGATGGCTTGCCGGCCCACATCGCGTGGGTCACCGATGTCATTCCTTGCAATCTCTGGGTGATCCGCTAACCCCGGATCCACCCGAGGACCGATGGAAACACCGAACACGTTTCATGCGTTTGGCGCTGAGCACCTCACGGTCATTTTCCTGACGGTTACGCTGCCCTTCGTCCTGGCGGCAATTGTTTGGCGAACGAAGTCGAGTTCGATCGAGCGCTGGATCGCGCATTGTCTTTCCGCAATTCTGATCGGGAATTACTTCATCTACCTGCTTTTCATCCGTCATCTCGGTGAACTGACCTGGGAGAAAACGCTGCCCATGCAATTATGCGACTGGGCGCTGGTGGTAATTATTGTTGCGCTGGCTTCTGGAAGCCGACGCTGGTTCGAGGTCGCGTATTTTTGGGGAATCGGCGGAACGCTGCAGGCCATCATCACCCCAAACCTGTTCTACGGGTTTCCCGATCTGCGCTTCATCAGCTTCTTTGTTTCCCATAGCGGGATCATCATCGGCATTGTTTTCCTCATGCTGACGCGGCGGTTCCGTCCGTATCCCAGTTCAATCGTCCGCGCCTTCGCCTGGGCCGAGGTTTACTTTGTCGTCGCGATGATCGTCGATCACTTCACCGGCGTGAATTACGGTTTCCTCCTGCACAAACCGGAGGCGTTCTCGCTCTTGAGTTATCTTTCCGATTCGCGGCCGCTTTATCTGCTGCAGATGCATGGCCTGGCGCTCCTCTTCTTCGCCGTGCTTTACCTGCCGTTCGCCATCTACGACCTTATCAATCGCCAACATGAAACCGAAGCCGCTTAAGATTGGAAACGTTACGCTCGGGGGTAAGCAACCGGCTTTCATCCTCGGGCCGTGCGTGATCGAGTCTGAGAGATTCGTTTGGCGGATGGCGCGGCGAATCAAGGAAGTCTGCGACGCGGAGTCCGCGCCCTTCATTTTCAAAGCCTCCTACGACAAAGCCAACCGCACGTCGGTGCGTTCCTTCCGCGGAATTGGAGCGAAGGAAGGCTGCGAGATGCTCGCTGCCATCGGTCGCGAACTAAAGGTTCCAGTCACGACCGACGTTCATTCCCCGGCTGAAGCCGAGATCGCGGGCGAGTCGATTGATGTCCTGCAAATCCCCGCCTTCCTCTGTCGGCAAACGGACCTGCTCCGGTCTGCCGCCGAAACGGGACGGGTCGTTAATGTCAAAAAAGGTCAGTTCCTGGCGCCTTGGGACCTGCGGAATATCGCGGAAAAGTTGACCGCCTTTGGTTGCGAGAAATTCTTCTTCACGGAACGCGGTACGACCTTCGGCTACAACAATCTCGTGGCCGATATGCGTTCGCTCTATTGGATTCGTGAGGCCGGGTATCGGGTCGTCTTCGACGCCACCCATTCTGTGCAGCGACCCGGGGGAGCGGGCGATGCCACCTCGGGTGATGGCGTTGTCGCGCCAGTTTTGGCGCGGGCGGCCGTGGCCGCGGGGTGCGACGGAATCTTTATGGAAGTGCACGAAAATCCCGCCCGCGCACTCTCCGATGGAGCGAACCAGATCCCGCTAAAGCAGTTGCCGAAGCACCTCCGCATGTTAAGAGCTATTCATGCTGCCGTTTCGTAGCGGTCGCTCCTGGAAACGGGGAGCTTCCGCGGTGTTTTTCGCCCTTGTGTTTCTGGATCTGGCGGGGCTGGCAGCGGAGCCGAAGAGCACGCCCGGCGGGGCATCGCCGAAGCCAAAAAACCCGCTCGCCGCGGGCGGCGTTCCGCTGCCGATTGGTCACGAAGCGAAGGGGCTCGTCCTGCCTGACTACAATGAGAAGGGCCAATTAACGGCGCGGTTTGAAGCGGCCATGGCGAAGCGAATCGACGCCGATCGCGTTCAGTTTCACGGCCTGAAAATGACGACTTACACGCCGGAAAACACGGTCGATGTTTCGGTCACAATGCCATCCTCCACGCTCGACTTGAATACCCGCATTATCACTTCGCATGAGCGGACCACCGTGACGCGGTCGGATTTCCAGGTGGCGGGTGACAACGTGACATTCGATACAGTGGCGCGGCACGGGACGCTCGTTGGGAACGTGAAAATGACGATCTCGGATCAATCCCAGTTCATCGGGAAGCGCGGCGAATGATACGAGTGACCGTATGCGCTCTTCTGCTTTACGGATGCGCCGCAGCAGAATCGTTCGCCCAAGGCAAGGCGCCCAGTGCCCTCTCCGCGTCCTCGAAGGAAAAGTCGAAATCGGCCGCAAAAGCCGCACCCGATTCCGCGACGAAAAATTCATCACCCAAACCTGCCGGGAAGGACTCGCTCAAAGGTGCGATCGGGGGCAAGAAATTAGCGCCGACCGGCGAAGCAATCACGACTGAGGTTTACGCCGATGAGGCCTACTTCGATTCGAAAGGATACTACGGCACCTTCACCGGGCATGTGATCGTGCAGGATCCACGCTTCAATATTCAGGCGGATAAGCTGACCGTTTATCTTGGCAAAGGGGAAGACAAGGGACTCGAGCGTGCGGTGGCGGAAGGAAACGTCGCAGTCTTGCGTGACGCGCCCGCCGAAGAGGGCGGCGCGCCGGTGCGCACGATGGGTCGAGCGGACAAGGTCGTTTACACCGCCAAGGATGGGAATGTTGAATTGAGTGGGACGCCACGTGTGGCCAGTGGTTTGAATTCACATGTCGCGACCAGCCCGGACACAGTCATGCTTATTAACCAGGGCGGCCAGTTGACGACGCGCGGACCGAGTCGCACGGAGATCCGACAGGAACCAAGCGCGGAGCCAATCCCGAAGCCATGAACGGCGAAACATTGACCGCATCGACGCTGTCCCCGTCGCCGCTTCGCGCGGAAACCGTCCTGAACACGGAAGAGTTGGTGAAGATTTACGGTGGTCGTGCGGTCGTAAACGGAATCAACATCAACGTCCGTGCCGGCGAAATCGTGGGCCTGCTCGGTCCGAATGGCGCGGGCAAGACGACTAGCTTCTACATGATCGTTGGCCTCGTTCGTCCGAACAGCGGTCGCGTGCTTTTCTCCGGCACCGACGTGACGAACCATCCGATGTATAAGCGAGCTCGCCTCGGGATGGGATACCTGCCGCAGGAGGAGTCGATCTTTCGCAAGATGACGGTGGAACAGAACATCCTGGCCATCCTCGAGACCTTGCCGCTCTCGAAGCAGGCGCGGCGGCAACGTTGCGAAGAGTTACTCCACCAATTCGGGATCGAGAAGATCGCGAAAAACACTGCGCTCACCCTGAGCGGCGGCGAGAAGCGGCGATTGACGATCGCACGTTCGCTCGTGACCAATCCAACGCTACTGATGTTGGATGAGCCTTTCAGCGGCGTCGATCCGATCGCGGTTTACGATGTGCAACAGATCGTGGTGAATCTGCGCAAATCCGGGCTCGCGATTTTGATCACCGACCATAACGTAAGAGAAACGCTCTCGATTGTGGACCGGGCGTATCTGATTTTTGAAGGCCGCGTGGAAAGCGAAGGCACAAAAGATTTTCTTATTAACGATCCGATCAGCCGCCAGCTTTATCTGGGCGAGCGGTTCCGGATGTAGCCTGAAAGGAGACGCGTGCAAACAGCCAATGCCAACCCGCCGGTAAAAGTGACCGGCCGCCATCTGCAAATCACCGAGGCGATCAACGATTACGTGACAAAGAAAATCGAGAACCTGCATCTCGATTATCCGAAGATCATTGAAGCGCACGCCATTCTCGAAGTGGAGAAACACCGCCACTCCGCCGAGGTCATCCTGGTTTGCTCAAATCACATCACGATCGAGGCGTGCGAAGAAACCGACGATATGTACGCGGCGATCGATGCCGTGGTCGACAAAGTCGCGCGCCAGATGCGCAAGTACAAGACGCGGTTGATGAAAAAGCATCGTCCGCGCAAAGACATCATCCACCATCTCGAGGAGCACATCCTCGAGCCGGAGCCGGTGGACCTGGATGACGAGGAAGATGGCGCGCACCACCCGGTCGTGCGCACAGAGCGCTATCAGGTAAAACCGATGTTTGTCGACGAAGCGGTGCTGCAATTAGAGATGTCGCATCGGCAGTTCCTGGTCTTCCTGAATGCGCGGAGCAGCCGGATGAACGTGATCTTTCGCCGCAAGGGCGGCGATTTCGGGCTGATCGATCCGGCAACCTAGCGAATATTTGGGCGGCGAATGATTTCCGATTACCGCGTGTGTGGCGGGTCATCCTGAGGCTGGCGAAGCGCGCCGAAGGATCTCACACCGAAACGACGGGTCACACAGGTAACCCAGCGTAACACAAGCTCCGTGGGCGAGATCCTTCGACCGTCTTCGCGGCTCAGGATGACAAATCGCTAACCACAAGCCGTCGGGTCCACACCAAAAGTGTTGCTTGAGGGACCGGTCGCTGAGTTATTCAGTCCGTGCCTTCGCAACCACCGGCCGTCCAGCCGATCACTTCCAGCAGCCCGCTGCGGAAGAATGTCCCGGTTGTCACGGTCGAGAGTTTCTATGAAGCGCACGCCGCCAAGCTCCAGCTAAAACTGGAAGGGAAGCGGCTCGGGTTTCATCGCAAGATTCGCGAACCCACCATCAACCGTCCGGGTCTCGCTCTTTCCGGCTTCTACAATTATTTCGCGGAGAAGCGCGTGCAGGTCCTCGGCTCGGCCGAGCAGTCGTATCTCGAAAGCCTTTCGCCTAAAGCCCGCGCACGGCGCTTTCGCGGTCTGTGTGCGCAAAAAATTCCGTGCATCGTGATGTCTCGCGGCGCGCATCTTGAGCCGGCTCTGCTTGCCGTGGCGGAAGAGGAACAGATCGCGGTCTTCCGCACGCCGATGGTGACGATGCGGTTCATCAACGCCGCCACCATCGCGATGGAGGTCGACTTCTCCCCGACGGTGACCGAGTTCGGCAGTATGGTCGATATCCTTGGCGTCGGCGTTTTGATTCGCGGTCAAAGCGGCGTCGGCAAGAGCGAGTGCGTGCTCGGATTAATCGAACGCGGCTACAGTCTCGTGGCCGACGATGTCACGAAGATCACCTCCCTGGAGGGGCGCGAATTGGTCGCGACTGCGCCCGAGCTGACCCGCTATCACATGGAGGTGCGCGGCATTGGCATCATCAACGTCGCTTCGATTTTCGGCATCGGCTCGATCCGGATCGAGAAGCGCCTTGACCTTGTCGTGACGCTAAAGGATTGGCAGGACTTGGAAGAGGTCGACAGAATCGGGCTCGATCGTGAGTCGTACGAGGTCCTGAAATTACAGGTGCCGCATATCACGATTCCGGTCCGGCCAGGTCGCGACATTGCCCGGCTCGTGGAAGTCGCGGCCATGGACCAGAAGCTCAAGGCGCTCGGACGGAATAGCGCCGTTGAATTCAACGAGAAGCTGCTCAATTTGATGGGAACGAAAGAAAGTTAATGGGCCTCCTGAAACGAAAACCCGATAGCGGCGACAAGATCGAAAAGGAAATCACGATTGTGAATCGCCTCGGCATGCATGCGCGGCCGGCGGCCATGTTTGTGCGAGTGGCGAGCCGTTTCCGCTGCGAAGTCTGGGTCGAGAAGGAGAACGAACAGATCAACGGCAAGAGCATCATGGGTCTGATGATGCTGGCTGCGGGTCAGGGATCGAAGTTGCTCATCCGCTGCGAGGGTCCCGACGCCGACCGCGCCATGGAAGAGATCGAGCAACTGATTGCGGCGCGTTTTAACGAAGACTAAGGCCGCACCTCAATGCGCCCGCATCGCGAAGCGATCCGCCCAACCACAATCATCGAGTCGCCGCGTTTGTCGAAGCGGCTGGGGGCAAAAGTCGTCCTCGCGAGCGAGACGTTTCAGGTAACCGGGAGCTTCAAATTCCGCGCGACGTACAACGTCGTGCTGAATGTCCCTAACGAACACATAGTAGCGGGATCCTCCGGTAATTTCGGGCAGGCGATGGCTTATGCCTGCCAGTTAGCTGGGAAGCGTTGCACCGTTGTCATGCCGGAGAATTCCGCCCGCGTGAAAGTGGAAGCTGTGCGCGAGTACGGCGCGACGGTCGACCTGATCAACGTGCGCGAAGTGAGCCGCAGCGCGCGGGTGCAACAGCTCGCTGACGAAATTGGCGACGCCTACGTGGCGAGTGCTTATGACGACCCGCTCGTCATCGACGGCAACGCCAGCCTCGGCGATGAATTGCTCGCGCTCGGTCGAAGCTTCGATGCGGTGGTCGTGCCCGTGGGCGGTGGAGGCTTGATCAGCGGCATCTCGCAAAGTTTCGCGCGCGGGAAGAGTGGGACAAAAATCATAGGGGCCGAGCCCGCGCTGGGAAACGACGGAGCCCGTTCGCTTCGGGAAGGCCGCCTAGTCTTGAACGAGCACGAGCCCCAAACCATCGCCGACGGTGCTCGAACCGTTAGCCTCGGCCAACACAATTGGCCCATCATCCGACAGCACGTCGCCGACATCATCGAAATCTCGGAGGCGGAAATCCGCGAGGGAGTCCGGCTCCTCTACAGCCTCGCCAATCTCAAGGCCGAACCGACTGGCGCACTCACGATCGGCGCACTGCTCGCTGCTCCCGAGCAATTTCGGGATCGGGAAGTCTGCTGCATCGTCAGTGGCGGCAACGTCGATTTCGACATGTATCGAGCGTGCCTTGCTTGAGGGGATCTTGATGCCCGCGCGCAAAGTTGCAGGGAGGAAGTCGCCGATGAAGGCGGCATCCCAGCCGTCGGAACGCCCGCTCGCGGAACAGGTGCAAGCCGCGCTCGCATGGCTCGAGCGTCGCAGCAGCAAACGCAACCGCGAAGGCATGGCGCGCTATGGCATCGCGTCAGCGAATATGCTCGGTGTTTCCGTTGCCAATATTCGTGTCCTGGCGAAGCGCATCGGTCGCAACCACGACCTCGCCCCCTTGCTGTGGAAGACGGGGATCTACGAGGCGCGCATGTTAGTCGGTTTTGTGGCTGAGCCGGCGCGGGTTACCTCCGCGCAGATGGACCGCTGGTGCCGGGACTTCGATAGTTGGGCGATCTGCGACCATCTGTGCTTTCATCTCTTCGACCGCACACCGCACGCCTGGAAAAAAGTTGAGCAATGGAGTGACGCTCCCGCAGAATTCGTTAGGCGTGCCGCCTTTGCCCTGCTCGCCAGCCTCGCCTTGCATGATAAGACCTGCGCCGACAAACCATTCCTCGATAGCCTGCGTTTGATCGAGCGTGCCGCCACCGACGAACGGAACTTCGTCAAAAAAGGAGTCAATTGGGCTTTGCGCGGAATCGGCCGGCGCAACGCTCGCCTGCATGCTGCAGCGGTCCCCGTAGCGCGGCGTCTCTCGCTTTCGAGCAACACCGCCGCGCGCTGGGTCGGCAAGGACGCCCTGAAAGAACTTACCGGCCCAGCCGTCTTGCGACGGATTGCGAAATAGCTCGTCTTCAGTTCAGCGCCGCAGACCTGGCGGGACGCCTAACGAAGGCGAACATGGTCTTAGCCCCTCTTCGTGTGGTCGTCGTGCTTCCGGACGAATTTTCCCTCGTTATTGACCTCGAAGCCCCATTCTTTCCCGTTCGTCCTTACCATCACCTCGTAGTTCCACCTGCCGTCCTTATCATCTTCCCTCAGCACCTTGACGATCTCTCCGCCCGCGGCGTGTTCCTTGATCGTCTTTTGCACCGCCGCCGGCAGCGTCTTGTGGTTAACGACTTCGCTTGGGGGTTGGGCGGCCGAGAGCGGCAGACAGAACATCAACGCGGCGCTAAGGGCCGCACCTACCATCAGGTTTTTGATTTTCATAGGTAGCAATCCTCCACCTATTTTCGTGAAGTACCCCATGACGTCTTTGTCACCTGTTCAATGCCTTCTCATTGGCTTGTTTCGAAGCCACTGCGGTTGCGGGTTTGAATCCAAATCGACTGGTGGCCGCATCTCACATGCATGACGAGAATGCACGCTCTCCCTTCCATCCGAACATTTCTTACATCGGCAATTTTTTTCGCGATCGGAATCTTCGCGAAGGGAGCACCCCAAACTCTTCCGCTCGAGATCAAGGAGGGAAAGCTTGAGGGAGCAGGCGCGGAAGTGATCCGCGGCGAACTCGCCAAAGCTCAGTTTATCCTCTTCGGCGAAGATCATGGTTTCGCGGATTCGCCGATTGTGCTGCGCGCCATTGCGCGTGAAGCCCGTCCGCTCGGCTTCAAATATCATGTCGTCGAGGTGGGGCCGCTCTCCACGCGCATGATCCGCGCGACTCTCACGCGCGACGGCCTTCCGGGATTGCATCACCTCGTGCACGAGGTCCCGATGGGTATGCCTTTTCTTTGCCTGAAAGACGATGCCGAGCTGGCGAATGACTTCCTCGGAGTTGATTCGAAAGGAACGCCGTTTCTCTGGGGGCTCGATCAGGAATTCATTGGCTCGCCACCTTTTCACCTAAAGCGATTGAAGGAAATTGCGCCTAACGAGTCCGCGCGCGCCGCCGCCGAGAAGCTGCTCGCGGAGGAGAAGGAAGCCGCCGACAAAGCGGCCCAGGATAAGTTCCTGCTCAGCCGTTTCCGCGAGTCAGACTTCAGTGCGCTGGCGGGGCAATTCGAAGGACAGGCGGAGGCCGAAAATATCATCGCAGAACTCGCGGAAAGCGCCGCGATCTATCAGCTCTGGATGGGTAAGCACAATTACGAGAACAACGCGCGGCGTGCCCGGCTCCTGGCGAAGAACTTTCTGGCGGCCTACAAATCCGCAGCCGACGCGCAACCCAAGATCGTATTCAAGATGGGGATCGAGCATGTCGCACTCGGCACGACGACGATCAACACGATCGATCTGGGTACGCTGGCGACATCGATTGCCCGCTTGAACGGCCAGACGGCCTTGCGGATTGCCTTCCTGCCGATGGGCGGACGCAACATCACCTTCGCGCCGAAGCCGGGAAATCCGACGAGCGTGCAAGAGTACGAAGGTAAGGAGGCGAAGGAATTCTTCGGAGCCATCGGTCTCGAAGCTTCCGGCCTGTCGAAAGAAGGCTGGACGCTGGTCCCGTTGGAACCGATCCGCCAATCGCTCGATACCAAGGGAATCGAGGCGCTCAAACCGTTCTCACGCTTCCTCCTGTTAGGCTATGACTACGTAATTACCACGCCGGATGCGAAGGCGGGTGTGTCACTTTACGACTAGGCGTTGTAGCGGCGGTCTGT
>JADMIO011011136.1_pt1 | contig 30148 bp, 24 predicted proteins | sample 8958161 | NCBI WGS metagenome assembly JADMIO01 (sample SAMN16585339, study PRJNA669376) | soil metagenome | isolation source: Crop rotation soil | place: USA: Cullars Rotation, Alabama | collected 2011 | reverse complement strand
CCAGACAAAGATCGATTCACGGGATGGCGTCGCGAAGCTGCTGGAGATCAACCCCCGCCTCGGCAAACACCTCTGGACGCGCACGCTGGCGGGCGTCAACGAACCATTGCTGCTCGTGAAAGCCGCGCGCGGGGAAGCCGTCGACACCGCCACCAACATCCCGTCAGGCGCAATCGTCTTCGAACCGATCGAGGCCGTCCTGGAACTGCCGTTCGAACTGCTCGACCTTCTCTTGTACCGAATACGAACCGACATCCTGGGCAGGACACCGACCGATCCGAATAATCCGCCGTACACGCTCGCGGAAATCGGCAAGGCCTTCGCAACCTGCTATGCGCCGGGAAACCGCAAGATCATCAGCATCTACGCGAAGCATCTGCTGGACGATCCGCTCGCATGCTCGCTGTGGCTCTATGCGTGCGCGGGAGAACTGGTGTACACGGCCGGCAAACGAGGCAAGTAGCAGCGTGCGCGGCATTCTGACCTATCACTCGATCGACGATTCGGGCTCAGTGATCTCGATCGACCCCGCGACCTTCCGCTCCCACGTCAAATGGCTCGCGTCGGGCGAGGTGCAGGTGGCATCCCTCGAGCGCCTGCATACGCTGCCAGCAGACAGGCACGCAGTCGCCATTACGTTCGACGATGGTTTTCAGAACTTCGCCGACGTCGCGTGGCCTCTGCTGAAGCAGCATCAGATGCCGGTCACCGTATTCGTGGTGACGCAGCGTGTGGGCACAAACAACGCCTGGGGCGGCAAGGACGAGCGTGGCATCCCGACGCTGCCCCTCATGACCTGGGACACCATTCGCGCACTCGTCGACGAAGGGCTGACGCTCGGCTCGCACGGCCGAACACACGCGCGTCTGCCCAGACTCGACGATGCCGCGCTCGCCGAGGAAATCCGCCGGTCCGCGGATGACATACACCGCGCGACTGCCATTCGGCCGGGGAGCTTTTGTTTCCCCTTTGGTGAGTTTGACGGGCGCGCAGTCGCGCTCGCACGGGCGAACTATGACGTCGCCGTCACCACCGAGCTGGCGACCGTCCCCGGCAAGCCCGATCTACACCAATTGCCGCGTCTGGATGCGTACTACTATCGCCGTGCCGGACGCCTCGAGCGCTGGGGTTCGCGCTCGTTCGACCGCTACGTGTCCATGCGGCGATTGGCGCGCAACGTCAGGCGTCTCCTGGTGTCACGTTAGAGTCGGGCGCGCCCGGCTCGCCTTCAATTCACTGAGATGCGTTGACCTTGCGGGATGCTCGCTTCGAGTACCTTCATCCCCTCATCCGGAAAGCGCCGCAGCAGGCGGCGCCCCGGTAACCGCTCGAAGCACGTCGCACGCGTGCGATAGCCGAGTGTCGAATTTCCGGTGTATCGCCAGACCTCAGCCGCCTCGCCTTCGTCGAACGTAAAGATCAGAATTCTAACGGGGCCTTCGAAGTAGCGTGGTTGTGCTTCGCAATTGGTTTCATGTACTCGTGACGCATCAAAAGCCGCATCCCAATAGAATGCGGCGCGGTTGCTCGTGAGTAACAGCGCATTCGGATCCGCTTCCAACTGCTCCAGTACGAACCGACGGCTCGCGGAGTATTCGTGCGTCACCGCCATCGACGGCCAGTGGTCCGCCGAACCTGCCATGAGCCTTTCGCGGTCAGTCATACCGATGCGACCGGGCATGAACAGGAAGAACACATACACGAGCGCCGCCCCGACGTACCCGAACGTGTAGAGCGCGGCAATCGGCCGGAGGACACGGCCTGTGACCTGTCGGTCTCCAGGATCCCGGATGGAGGCAATCGAATAGGCGACGAGGACGCTGAGCGGAACGAGGGGCCAGTAGTAACGCAAGTCTGCGAGATAATTCGCAGCGCTGAACATCATGCAGCCCCAGAGAAAGATTGGCATTGCCGGCAAGAGTCCCAACGCCAGCAGCCGGCTGTCCCGCGCCGTCAACGTGAGCACACGTCGGTAGGTCGCGAAGGCGAGCAAGAGCAACACGAACGCCGTCAGCAGCAGTCCCATGAGAAACGGCGACATGCCGGCGCCTCGAACAGGGAACAGCGGGCCGGCGATCTTGCCGGGAAACCAGAACGCCCAGAGATAGTTCGCATTGCGCAACGATGGAAAGCCGGCCTGCAGTCGTGACAACACGCTCGTCTCAGCCGTGAACAGACCGCCCGGCATCACAGGCGAATCGTTGGTGCGAAGGTAGTTGAGATAGCCTTGGAGCACCAAAGCCGGCAGCAACCCGACGGCGAACGCCGTCCAGCGATAGAACGTTCGTCCGACCCGCAGTCTCGTCTGCCACACGATGACCCACACCACGTAGGCAATGAGAAACACGCTCGCATAGCGCATCAGGAACGCGAACGCGCACAACGTTCCGGCCAGCCAGTCGAACTTCAAGGCCGCGCGCGTCTTCTCATTGGCTGCCGTGACCGTGCATTCGACGACCCAGGGCACGACCGCCCACAGAAAAATATCGGTGCCTCCCCACGGCTGGGTAAACAAAAGAGGAGTGCTGAAGGCGATCGTGATCGCGGTCCACTTCCAGAGCGGGCGTGTGATGACATCACCAATGAACGAGTGCGCAAGCCGAGCCCAGCCCCACCACCCCAGCATCGTTGCGACGGCACCGAGAACCTTGAGCGTTGTCGCAACGTCGAGCCCGATCGACGCGAACGCCGCAGCGGCCAGGGAGTAGCCGGCGGGGAAATACGTCAGCGGCACAAGGGCGTTGGGCTGCGAGAGGTTCGGTCCTTGTTCTAGAAATGTCGCCAATCCGCGTCCGGCCAGCAGATTGTGGGCGGCCTGCAGCTGCAGGCCGAGGTCGTTCCCGGGGTCCGCTGGCTGAAAAAACCTCGCCACCGTGACGATAGCTGCAGATCCCAGCCAGACGCGCAGCAGGACACTGCGTTCAGCGAGGTTCGTCATCCGGAACGACGCTCTGATGTTGGCGGATGGCAACATTGGTCATATCGGCAACGGTCGGGCCGGGCGAACGCACGATTTCGTGAGAGTCCGCGGGTCTGTTCGCGACGGCGTCGCGCACAAGGAGGATGAACTGCGCCAAATTGCGACGCCCCGCCGGGGCCAGCACCCACCCTCCCAGATATAACGTCGCGTAGACAACAAAATCGACGACGAATGCGACAGGGACCGCCGCCGGTTGCGGCAGCAGGTCCCGAATGATCAACAGTCCGAACCCCGCGCCCACCGCCGCGGCCGCGGGCATGATCATGGCCGTGCAGACGTCGCTCGGATCAACGGGAGCCGTCCGGCAACAGTACGCCACGCTCGGGTACCACAGCAGGCACGTCACCAGTGTGTGAGCGACGGCGACGCCGAGGGCGCCCCACGCGACCCCGATGCCGTACGCGATGACCATTGGCACGAGGAGGACGGCGCCCCAGCGGAACTGGCGGTCGGCGCGTCCGGTCGTGACGTAGAGCCAGTTGGTCACCACGTTGAAGCGGCCGATAAACGCGGCCGGCGCAAGCACGCGGTACAGCGGCGCAATTGCAATCCAACGGTCGCCGAGGATCGTCAGGATCGCTTGCTCGGTGTCGACGAATAAGAAGGCGACAAACGGCATCGTCAGTCCGAACACGAACTGGATCCAAGTCCGATAAAAGGCGCGGTAGCGTGCCGCATCACCCTGGAGGCGGCTGAGCGCCGGTACGGCGACTGTGGATAACGGACTCAGCAACGTGGACGGCGTGGTAACGACACGATACGCACGGTCGTAGAAACCCGCCTGCTGGGGTCCCCAGAATCGGCCCACGAACGCGGTATCGAGGTTCATCGCAAGGTGGTTCAGGACGCGGTATCCGGACAGGTGGAGCCCGAACGCGACAAGGGGCCTGACGCCAGAACCTCGCCGCGGTCGTCCGGGGCGCCATCTGCATACGATCCAGATGACCGATGTGTAGACTGCAGAATAGAAGATTTCCTGCCCAACGAGAGCCCAATATCCGGCTCCAGCCCACGCCAGCAGCAGCGAGACGATCGCGCCGACGGCGAGCGCCGCCGAGTCCATCACCGCCAGCGCCATGAATCGCATCTGCCGGGACATCACTGCCTCGAGCTGCAGCGCTATGCCATCGAGGAACGGGACCGCGGCGAGCGCCGCCGTTAGAGAGACCAGACGTACATCCCGGTAAAACCACCCTACTGCCGGTGCAAGCGCAAGGTTGACCAGCGCCGCCGCCGCGGCCAACGCCGCGCTCATCCAGAACAGCGTCGATGCCTGCTCCTGCGTCACGTGCTTGCTGTAGACGGTGGCGGTCAGGAGACCAGCGTCCTTGATTCTCGCCACGAGATTGACGGTGACGAGCGCTAGGGCCACCAATCCGAAATCGTCCGGGCGAAGCAGCCGCGCCAAGGCGATCGTCGCCCCCAATCCGGCAACGTACTTCGCGCCGGAGGCGAACAACGTGACGACGCTGCCGTGGGCCGATCGTTTGGCGAGGTCGCTATCGAGGTGCTCGGTCCGGAAGTGATCGTGTCCGTCGGTCACGCCGTATGATCGCCGGGCCGCAGCGGCGCAATGCCGGACACCGTTATGACGCTGCCGACGCGCACCGCGCGAGACATGCCGACCTACCTACCGCTCTTGCGGACATTGAGACGCAATCGAGGGTTGACGAACGCACGAGATCATCCCGCGGCGGACTTGCGGAAGTCAGCCCAGCTTCCGTGGGTTTTGCGCAGAAGGATTTCATCGTGTCCCGACACGATCAGGTTGCGAAGTACCGCCACTTGCTCAAACCCGAGGCGCTCGTAGAGGCGGCGGGCACTGGCGTTGAATGACGACACACAGATGAAGACATTGGGGCTGTCGCGTGAGATACGTTTCTCAGCCCACCCGATCAGGAACGATCCAAGCCCCTGCCCGCGGCAGTCAGGCCGCACGCACAGGATCTGGATGTAGCCGCTGACCAAACCTCTCATATCCAGCACGGTGAATCCGGCGACACCACGGTCGTCGCGGACTGCATAGACCTCGCGGGCGGGATCGGTCAACACCGCTCGAGCAATCTCATACGGAACCCCGAGCGTGATCCAAGGGTCAGAGCTGGTCATGAGCCGGGCGCATTCGTGTACGTCTTCCGGGTGAAGCGGCTCAACGCTCTGTTGCGTGAACATCACGGCGTACTCTGAGGTCGCTATCCGCGCTTCTCACGGCTGACTCTACAACGCAAGAGAACGTAGCGAGAACGCGTCAGCTGACGAGCGTTCTGCAGACAGCCTCGCGGTGTGCGTTCTCAGGAAGGACGGCGACCGAAGATTATGTACCGGAAGCCGTCGGCGACGCTTATCGCAAACGCCAGGATGACGACGACCACGACGGGAGCGACCAGCCCGAAATACGGCCAGATCCTCAGCGAAAGCGCGAAGATCACTATCGCGGCCAGACACACCAGCACGAAGTCGAGGATTCGACGGGCAATCGTCATAAAGACCTCCGACTATTCTTACCAGGCGACGGCACGAGCGAAGTAGAAGAGGCCCATCCAGTCGAGCACGGGTTGCACGTTGGTAGTCGGCGCCAGGCGACCGGCACAGATCGGGGAGTTCTCCCAATATGTATTGAAGTACCAGTACATGCCCGGGATGGCCAACAGCGTGTTCGGCGCCCAGTCATGCATGAGCAACGTCCCGCCCGGGGGCACCAGCGTCAACTGATTCAAAATGTCTATCGGTGACGCTCCGGCCCAGTCATAGGTATCCTGCGACCAGATCACCTCGGTGAGCCGACGGTTTGCGATGACTTGTTCGACGGATTCGTTCGTACTGCCGTACGGCGGGCGGACAAATCTGGGCGTAACGCCGGTCACCTGTTTGATGATGTCGCTGGTCGATCGGAGCTGCCAATCGATATCGGCCGCAGTCAGTTGCGTCAGATCCGGGTGGTCCCATGTGTGATTGCCAACCTGGTGCCCTTCACGAACGATGCGCTGTGCGATCTCCGGATACGACTGTACATTTGCACCAATCAGAAAAAACGTGGCTTTCAAGTGGTTGGCATTGAGGGCATCCAGAATCGCATTGGTCTCTGGCCTCGGTCCGTCATCAAACGTGAGCGCGACGTATCCGCCGGAGCAGGGCACCGGGGCGGCTTTGACGGACGCACCGAAGAAACACGCAAGAAGCAACGCGATGCACAATGACGCCGCGACCCGTACCATCTTCCCCCCTCGACCCGCGCCGCATTCGCCCTGTCACTGGCACCTGTCCGCGGGAACGAATCGGCCTTCAGCAAGGAGTGGACCGCCTGCTTTGCCGATTCCCGTGGAAGTAAGTCCACGGCGAACAGCCGCGTGAAGGTGAGGGGAACAGACTGGCGGTTCCAAAGGTTCTACCGGCGGCAGCCTTTTGTGGGTTTTTCCGACCCGCGGATCATGCGCAACGGTGTGCACGAGGTCCCGCAACAACAGAACCTGGCCTATCTGCCGCTCAACTCCACGTGAGATCGTGCTTGCTGTACGGCAGGTCGCGGAATCGCTTGCCGGTGATCTGGAAGATGGCCTGCCCGATCGCTGATTGGATCGACGTCGCCCGGTCGTGCCCCATGCCCATCAGCCAGTGTCCCGTCGCGAAGAAGCGGATGTTGATCTCCGGCGGATCGTCGGCCATCCGCGAAATCGGGAACTTGTTGTAGTTGTTCTCGACGACGTGCCCGTCGGCGATTGTCGTCGCCTGGAGCATCGCGTCGTTGAAGAACCAGGCGATCTGCCCTTCGATCTGCTTCTTCACCGAGAGCGGATTGACCAGGCCGAAGCCGGTGTCGTGCGCCACGTCCACGCGCTCGAGCCGCACCTTGCCCTCGCGGCTTACCGAAACGGTGTGGACCATCGCGCTGATCGTCGCCAACCCGTTGCCCTCGGCGCCTCGCTCTTCGAGGGCGATCGCGCGCGCCTTGCCCTTGGGCAGCGGCGTGCCCCAGCCTGACATCTCCGCGGCCATGTCGAGCGCCTTGAGCATGTCGGCCTTGTACGGGAGGTTCGTCCGGGCGATCAGCTCGCGGCGGTACTGATACGGATCCTTGCCCGCCGCGTGGGCAAGTTCGTCCATGAAGCTTTCCCGATAGAACTCGTGCGCGGCCTGACCCACGCCGCGCCGCGTCCCCACGGGAATGTGAAATTTCGTTGTGTGTGTCGTGTAGCGATAGTTCGGCACCTGGTAGCGGAATCGCACGTCGAACGAGGCCTCGGGACCGAACCCGTCGCGCTGCATGCAGGTGCGGACGTCGAGCGCGATCGGCCAGCCGTCGGCATCGAGGCCCGCCTTCAACCGCGCCATTCCCATCGCCCGGTAGGTCGTGCCGATGAAGTCCTCCTCGCGCGTCCACAGCATGTGCACCGGCGTGCCGCGCATCTGGTTGGCGATCATGATCGCCTGCTCAGCCTGCGGCCCGTTGCCGTTTCGCCCGTATCCGCCGCCGAGGTGACACAGATGGATGTAGACGTTCTGCTCGGGCACTCCGGTGATCTTCGACGCGCTGAAGCGCGTCTCCTGCGGACTCTGATCGCCGATCCAGATGTCTACGCGGTCGTTGGTGACGAGCACGGTCGCGTTGCCGGGCTCCATGCGTGCGCGGGCGAGGTAGGGCGTCGAGTAGGTCGCCTCGACGATCTTCGCGGCGCGCGCGAAGCCTGCCTCGACGTCACCCTGGTTCACACGCACCTGTCCCGGCTGCCCGATCGACGCGGCCAGCACGTCGTGCATCATCGCGGTATTGACCGCGGCGTTGTCCGCTGGAATCGTCCACTCGATCGGCATGCGATCGATCGCGGTCTTCGCCTGATACCACGTGTCCGCAATGACGGCGACACCGCCGCTGAAGACGCGCCCGCGCGTGCACGACGGATCGGGAATCGGAAACTGCACCGCGTTCCGCACACCGGGCATGGTGCGAATGGCCGCGAAGTCGTAGCGTCTTACGTCACCGCCGTAGACCGGACATGCCTTGACGGCGGCCCACTTCATCCCCGGCAGGCGAATGTCGATTCCGTAGACGGTTCCTCCCGTCACCTTGAGCGGCACGTCGAGGTTCTTCCGCTCGGTGCCCATCAGCGTCCATTGCTCCGGTGACTTGATGCGGATGGTCTCTGGATTCGGGTGCGGGGTCTGCGCGGCCCTTTCGGCGACGCGCCCGTAGGTCGTCGTCCGTCCACTCGCAGCGTGCGCGATGACGCCGTCTTTGGCAGTCAGCTCCGTGGCGGGTACGTTCCACAGACCGGCCGCTGCGAGCAGCAGACGCTCGCGCGCTTCCGCGCCCGCGAGCTGCAGGTAGTAGCGGCCGTCCTTCACCGAGGAGGCCGCGTTGGTGCGCATGCGTCGATAGAGACTGTCGGGAATGCCCGACACACCGGTCGGGTTACGGTCTGCAAATGTCGGCTCGCCTCCGCCCGTCGGGTCGGTCGCGCCGGCGCCGGGAACCTTCAGCGTCCACTCGGGCGCTCTCTCGCGCGCATCGCGATTCGCCGAGGCGTACTGCGGGCGCACCTTGCCCCAGTCGCACTGCAGCTCCTCGGCGACCATCATCGCGTTCGACGTCCACACGCCTTGCCCAAGCTCGGTTTGCGCGATCCGGATCGTGACCGTCTCGTCCGGCGCGACGACGATCCAGGCGTTGACTTCGGGCGTGGCCGGGTCCTCGTACCAAACGGCGCCGGGCGGCTTTGCACCTGACGTCTGTGCCTGCCCCTTGTCCGGCATCCAGAAGCCGACGATCAAGGCGCCATGTGCGGCGGCGACAGTGGCCAGGAACTCACGACGAGTGACATCGTTGCTCATGGTCACTTCCTCAGCAAATCGGCGGCGAGATGAATGGCCTGCCTGACACGGTGGTAGGTACCGCAGCGGCAGGCGTTGGTGACGCGCGCGTCGATGTCGGCATCAGTCGGGTTTGGGCGGTCACGAAGTAGCGCGAGCGCCGCCATGATCATCCCCGACTGGCAGTAGCCGCATTGCGGTGCGTCGAACTCCTTCCACGCCATCTGAATCGGATGCGAGCCGTCGGGCGACACGCCCTCGATCGTCAGAATGGGTTTGCCGACGGCCGTTGACGCCGGCACACTGCAGGAGCGGATGGCGCGGCCGTCCACGTGCACCGTGCACGCGCCGCACTGGCCGATGCCGCAGCTGAATTTGGTGCCGGTCAGGCCGACGTGCTCACGGATGATCCACAGCAGCGGCGTCGCCGGATCAGCATCGACGCGATGCACGCTGCCGTTGATCGTCAGGTCGAATGCCACGGGTCATCCTCCGCCGGCCAAATTGTAAGCCGTCCGGATTGCCGGCGCTTTGGCCGCTTTATCGCTGGACGCCGGCCTCTTTCATTGCCTCCAGCTTGCCGAGGTCGAGGTTCGACACGGCAGACTTCAACTCGTTCAGTCCGACGCCGTTGCCGGACGCGTTGACCACGAACCGTTCGCCGAGGACGACGCCGAACTCGTTGGTGCCGCCGGCTCGCTTGGATCCCTGCTCGTGGACGAGGCGACCGTTGACTTTCGTCACCCGCTCGTAATGATCGTCGTTCTCCTGTTCACCCTGAAGCGAGGCCCAGCTGGCGAGGCCTACCAGTCCACTGGCCCCACCGGTATCGGAGACCGCCAACGTGACGGTCTTCCCTGAACCGTCAGCGTAAGTGGCCTCCGCTTTCGAGATCATCAACCCGGCGATCCCACTCTTCTCCGCGTTGCTGCTCGTCCGCTTCATCCCGAGGAATGTCTCAGGAACGAACGGCTTCAGTTGATCGATCCCGATCGGATCGACGTGCCTTCCACCGCCCAGGATCAAGCCGAGGCTTTCCGCCGCCGCGGCGACCTGCGTGCCTGTATCGCCGCTCCGCGCTGCCGCTTCGATCTTGTTGTTGTTTTCGTCGAGCTTTCTCCCAAGTTCTTCCAGCTTTCCGAGCGGGCTGTTCCTGTCGAACTGGACCTGACTCGCCGCTCCGCTCGCCTGACCTGCGGCCTGACTCGCGATTTGACTCGCCGCCTGGCTCGCCACCGACGAAAACGCTCCCGACCCCACCATTCCCGCGCCCGCAATCATGCCGCCGATGCCGAAGACCACGGCGGAGAGCACAATCGCACAAAGCACGACGACGACGGTGTAGCCCAGTGATTTGTCCTCAGGGCTTTTCATCAGACGAGGCAGACCGAGATACAACAGGTACAACCCGTAGAACCCAGCCAACACTCCGAGCATGCCGAGCAGCGGAAAAATCTGCAGCACGCCGGCGACCCACGCGGGGGTATAGGAGTAAACAGCCACCTTGAGCGCCTGTGTGCTGTTTTTCTCGCCGCCGAAGCTCGGTGCCAGCGCGTTGATGATCAGCCCCAGGATGACGGCGCCGACGATTGCCATCACGAACGTGAAGACGGCTAGGGAGATGCCGGCGAACAGGGGCACGCGGTAGCTGCCGACGAAGGGAATGGTCCTGCCGATGATTGAGCCTCCGATGAGTCCAGCGACCGCGCCGATCGCCGCCAGCGGCGCCACGTAGCCTGAAATCAAGCTGCCCGCCGAGCCTGATTCCGCCGCGATAACCGGCCACTCGGTGGTCGGACTGAGGCAGATGTTCTTGATGCGGTCGACAATCGCCATAGCAGTCGCCTCCCTGAACGTTCGACGAAGGACAAACTCGCCGAAACGGAAGCGTGGATATTACTGCTTTTGGAAGCGTGAAAGATGTCGCCTGCGCGAAATTCGGATACGCCCGAAACTACCAGCCGTCCGCCGCGACTCTGATTGCTCCGGACAGGACGGCCTTGCGAACGTCTTCGAATGTCGTCAGCCCGCCGGGCGCGGTGCCGCCCCACTCCAAGCGAGTCGCCGCCGGCGTCCAGTGAAACAGCGCCACACGCCACGTATGCGCGGGCACGCCGCGCTCGTAGTAGACCAGGCAGTACTCAACGGTGCACCCCGCGGCGACGAGCCGGCGGATTGGCAGCGTCACATCGCCATTCACGCCGGTGATCTGAAACGCCGCTCCTGGCTCGACGATGTCGAGTGTCGGGCTGCCGAATAGCGTCTGCAGCCCGTCGCGAACACCGAGCGGCAGCCCTCTGATGGACGTCACGACCCCGAACCGTCCGTCCTTTATGTAATCCCGTAGAGGCGTGGACAATTCCACCGGCCCTGCCGTCTGGCCGCCGGCGACTGCCGTCAACCAGAGGCTTACATTGATCGCGCACAGAACCAGAAGTCGTGTGTAGCGCATCATCGCCGCCCCGCGGCCCCACTCCAAAACCGTGAAAGGTGGGCCGCATCGTAATCGAAGAAAGGAGGTGACACCAGCGCGCCGCATCGAGGCTCACGGCGTGATGTAATACGCGCCGCGGGAGGCTATTCATGCGGCAACTGATTGCGGGATCCGTAGGTCTGTTGCTTTTGTGTGCGGCGCCAGTCCTGGCTCAACTCGAAGAGAAGCCCGTGGCCATGGAACGGGCCCCTTTTCACATCCCGGTGTTCCAGAACGACTACATCATCCTGTTGAATGTGAACATTCCGCCGGGCCGCAACACGGGCTATCACATTCACCACAGCGATTCGATTTCCGTGAACCTGATGCCGGCCTCGCAGACGAACCAGAATTACGGGTCGCACGAGGTCAGCCCGCCTGGAACGGGCGGCGAGGGGGCGCCCGGACGTGTGACCTTCACCGACGTGACCAAGGACGGCCCGCGTACGCATAAAGCCACCAACGTCGGGCCGACGCCGTTTCACAACATTTCGTTCATCTTCAGGAAACCTTCAGCCGCCGGAAATTCCGTTTCGGAGCGGACCGGCGTCGAAGGCTTTACGCGGATCATGGACAACGCGCGGCTGCGCGCATGGCGTGTGATCCTGGAGCCGGGCCAGGCGACGGGCGAGATTACGCAAACCGCGCCGGGCCTGCGCGTCTACGTCCATGGCGGGGTGCTCGCTGAAATCATTCCAGGGAACGCCGACAGGGGCATGGCGCCCTACGATGGCGATTTCATCTGGAAGGATGCGGGCGAAACCCGCAGGATCAGAAACACCGGCACAACGCGGCTTGAGTTCATCGAGTTCGAGCTGAAATAGCGCTGGCAGCGCCGACAGCGGACGCGCGTCAGTGCGTCAGCGCGTAGAGCATGACGTTGATCCCCAGGGCGTAGCCGTCGATCGAAAACTGGTAAAAGTATTCGGGGTCTTCGGTCTCGCGCTCCCATGAGTTCGACACGTCGGTGTTGTGCGTCATCGCCGCGATGATGCGGCCGTGCGCATCGCGTATCGCGCGGAAGTGCGCGACGGCCGTCTCCGCACCGCGCTCCGAGGTCGTCTGTCCGTGCACGGCGCGCCAGAAGCCGATGCCGGTCACCTGCGGCACCTTCTTCAAATCGAGCAGCGAGTGGAAGATCGGATCGTCGAGGGGCACATCTTCGATCCTGTATTCGCTCGGCGACAGCGCGCGCGACAGCTCGCGTGTCCATTGATTCCAGGCTTCTTCTCCCCAGAAGTCATCCACCCACAGGAAACCGCCCTTCTGCAGATAGAGTCGGAGCGCTGCGGCTTCGTCCGGCGAGAGGCCGATGGTGCCGACGTCTGACGCCATCAGGTAGGCACAATCGAAAAGCGCCGGATCGGTGAGCCGGACGAGCCACACATGCGGGAACCCGCCCGCCGGGCGGCTGACGCGCGTCTTGGTCAGCTCCGACAGACGGATGAGCAGATTGCGCTGGCCCCACGGATAGTCGGTGCGCCAGCCGGCGCCGTTGGCCTCGCGGCGCACGCTCGCGTAGAGCATGTGGCATCCCGCAAGGTTTCCATCCGGCCGCTCGGAGGGTGGCAACTCCGCAGGGTCGCCCTGTTCGCCGCGCAGTACGCCGAAGCCGCCGCGCGGAAACTGCGCGAGCGCCACGCTGACGGATGCGATCATCGCGGCCATCAGGCAGACAACTCGCAGCGAAGGCCGCGTGGATCTTCGCATCACCTTTTAGGCTTCGGCGCTAGACAGCTGAAGGCAAGCTGACGACGCCGAGTTGCTGCAGCATTCCGAGCTGGTCGAAGTTGTTCCAGCCCTCCACCAGCTTTCCTTTCTCGATACGGACGAACACCATTCCACTGAAGCGGACGTGCCTGCCGGTCGCAGGGAAGCCCAATCCATCGCCTTGGTGAGTGCCGCTGGCACTCCAGCGAACAGCAACCGTGTCCCCTTCGGCAACCAGATCATCGATCTGAATTGCGACATCCGGGTATGCATTACGGTATGCGGAGTGGAAACGCTTGAAGTCTGCTGGCCCGCGCAAATCATTGCCGAGGCCGTGAATGGCTGTGTGACTCGCCAGCATCTCGTCGATGGCGGCTACACGGCCTTTGTTCCACACCTCCTCGAACCAGCGGCGAACCAGAGTCTTGTTCTCAATTGACATTGATCCTCCTTCTTCGCCATAGATGGCCGTCATCCTAACTCCTCCGGCGATGGGTCCGGCAAGGTACATAAAAAAAGGGCACGGAGAAATCTCCGTGCCCCGCTTCGTGTCTTCGTGACCTTCGTGGTTTAAAAAACGAAGGTTCCCGACTACTCGATATCCCCTGCCGGCGGTCTCGCCGACATCGGCTCCTCCGTCTCGAACGCATATTCGATATCGCGATCGAGATCGAGTTCCTCCTCCGTCGGCTGCGGCGGCGCCGGCGGCGGCGGCGGTTCGTCCGGTGGAATCCGCACGTGCCGGTACCACTCGAAGCCCGTGCCCGCCGGGATCAAACGGCCCATCGTCACGTTCTCCTTCAGCCCGCGCAGGTGATCGATCTTGCCGCTGATCGACGCCTCGGTCAGCACGCGCGTCGTCTCCTGGAACGAGGCCGCGGAGATGAACGAGTCGGTGGACAGCGAGGCCTTCGTGATCCCGAGCAGCATCGGCTGCGCCGTCGCCGGACGCCCGCCGTTGCCAATCACCCGCTCGTTCTCCTCGAGGAAGCGGAACTTGTCCACCTGCTCGTCGATCAGGAACTCGGTGTCGCCCACATCCTCGATCTTCACCCACCGCATCATTTGTCGGGCGATGACCTCGATGTGCTTGTCGTTGATGTTGACGCCCTGCAGCCGATAGACCTCCTGAATTTCGTTCACGAGGTATTTCTGCAGCTCCTTCTCGCCGAGCACGCGCAGGATGTCGTGCGGATTGCTCGGGCCGTCCATCAGCTGCTCGCCCGCCCGTACGCGCTCGCCCTCGTGCACGTTGACGTGCACGCCGCGCGGCAGCGCGTACTCACGCGGCTCGCTGCTGTCGTCGGGGACGATGATCAGCTTGCGCTGCCCCTTGGCGACCCCGCCGTCCTTGACGATGCCGTCGATCTCGGAGATGACCGCCGGGTCCCGCGGCTTGCGCGCCTCGAACAGCTCCACCACGCGCGGCAGGCCGCCCGTGATGTCCTTGGTCTTCGTCGTCTCGCGCGGGATCTTCGCCAGCACGTCGCCCGCCTCCACCGTTTCCCCGTCCTGCACCATCAGGTGCGCGTGCGACGGCATGTGGTACTTGCGGACGGACTTGCCTGACTTGTCCTTCACCTCGATCGTCGGCTGCTTCTTCTCGTCCGGCGAGTCCACGATGATGAAGCGCGAGAGGCCGGTGACCTCGTCGACCTCTTCGTGGACGGTCACCCCTTCGATGATGTCCTTGAAGCGAATGGTGCCCGGCTCCTCGGTGAGAATTGAGAAGGTGTACGGATCCCACTCGACGAGCGTCTGGCCCTGCTCGACCTTCTGCCCGTCCTTCACCTTCAACCGCGCGCCGTAGACGATCGGGTAGCGCTCGCGATCGCGCCCCTTCTCGTCCTTGACGACGAGCGACCCGTTGCGGTTCATGACGATCAGCTGGCCGCCTTCCTTGTGGGTCTGCACGACCTGCAGGCCTTCGTAGTGCACCGTGCCCGCATGGCGCGCATCGAGCGTGTTCTGCTCGGAGACGCGCGACGCCGTGCCGCCGATATGGAACGTGCGCATCGTCAGCTGCGTGCCGGGCTCGCCGATCGACTGGGCGGCAATAACGCCGACCGCCTGGCCGAGCTCGACGAGCCGCCCGGTGGCCAGGTCGCGTCCGTAGCAGCGCTTGCAGACGCCGCGGCGGGCCGCGCAGGTCAGCACCGAGCGGATCTTCACCTTCTCGATGCCGCTCTCCTGAATCGCCGACGCCTTGTCCTCGTCGATCTCGTCGTTCAACTCGACGATGGTGCCCGCACCGAACGGGTCGACGATCTTCTCGAGCGTCACGCGGCCGACGATTCGATCGCGCAGCGGCTCGATGATTTCACCCGATTCGACAATCGCCCGCGCCTCGATGCCATCGAGGGTGCCGCAATCGTCTTCCGAGATGATCACGTCCTGCGCGACGTCGACGAGACGGCGCGTCAAATACCCTGAGTCGGCGGTCTTGAGCGCCGTGTCCGCGAGACCCTTGCGCGCACCGTGCGTCGAGATGAAGTACTGCAGCACGGTGAGGCCCTCACGGAAGTTGCTCGTGATGGGCGTCTCGATGATTTCGCCCGACGGCTTCGCCATCAGCCCGCGCATCCCGGCCAGCTGGCGGATCTGCTGCTTCGAGCCTCGCGCTCCCGAGTCGGCCATGATGTAGACCGGGTTGAAGCTGCGGCCCGAGTGATCGAGCTCCGCCATCTCGCTGAACATCTCGTCGGCGATCTTCTCGGTGACCTCCGACCAGACGGCGATGATCTTGTTGTAGCGCTCGCCGTTGGTGATCGCGCCTTCGAGGTACTGCTGCTCGACCTTGATCACCTCGTTGCGGGCGGCGTCCACGAGCTGCTGCTTGTTGCCCGGGATGACCAGGTCGTCGATGCCGATCGACAGCCCTGATCTCGTCGCATAGGTGAACCCGAGGTTCTTCAGCGCGTCGAGCATGTCGACCGTGCGCTCCAGACCGAAGTCCAGGTAGCACTTCTGCACGAGCTGCTGCAGCCCCTTCTTCTTCAGCAGGCCGTTGACATAAGGCATCTGCTTCGGCAGCTGCTCATTGAGCAGCACACGGCCGACGGTCGTATTGATGATCTTCCCTTTGACCTCGCTCACCTCGGTGTGGATGACGTCCTGGTCGTCGCGCGCCGTGGTCAAGTCGAGGAGCATGCCGGAATAACGGAGACGAATCGGGCTGAGCGTTTCGAGCTCTCCGGCTTCGAGCGCCAGAATCACGTCGTTGATGTTGCCAAACGCGCGACCCTCGCCCTTCGCGCCGCTCTTTGCCTTCGTCAGGTAGTAGCACCCCAGCACGATGTCCTGCGACGGCACCGCGATCGGCGCGCCGTTGGCCGGGCTGAGGATGTTGTTGCTCGACATCATCAGCACCGACGCTTCGATCTGCGCTTCCGGCGACAGCGGGATGTGCACCGCCATCTGGTCGCCGTCGAAGTCGGCGTTGAAGGCCGTGCAGACGAGCGGGTGAATGCGAATCGCCTTGCCTTCGACCAACACCGGCTCGAATGCCTGGATGCCGAGTCGATGCAGCGTCGGCGCGCGGTTCAGCAGCACCGGGTGCTCGCGGATCACCTCTTCGAGGATGTCCCACACCTCCGGACGCTGCTGCTCGACCATCTCCTTGGCCTGCTTGATGGTGGCGACGAGCTGTCTCTCTTCGAGCTTGTTGTAGATGAACGGCTTGAAGAGCTCGAGCGCCATCTTCTTCGGCAGGCCGCACTGATGGAGCTTCAGCTCCGGCCCGACGACGATGACCGAGCGGCCCGAGTAGTCGACGCGCTTGCCGAGCAGGTTCTGACGGAAACGCCCCTGCTTGCCTTTCAGCGTGTCGGACAGCGACTTCAGCGGCCGGTTGTTCGCGCCGCGCAGCACGCGGCCGCGGCGGCCGTTGTCAAACAACGCATCCACTGCTTCCTGCAGCATGCGCTTTTCGTTGCGGATGATGACATCCGGCGCCTTCAGCTCCATCAGCTTCTTCAACCGGTTGTTGCGGTTGATGACGCGGCGATAGAGGTCGTTCAGGTCCGACGTCGCAAAGCGGCCGCCGTCGAGCGGGACCAGCGGACGCAGCTCCGGCGGGATCACCGGGATGACGTCGAGGATCATCCAATGCGGTTGGTTGTTCGACTTGCGGAAGCTGTCGACGACCTTCAGGCGCTTGGCGTACTTCAGCTTCTTCTGCACCGAGTTCTCGTTGCGCATCTTGACGCGCAGCTCCTCGGCGAGCTTCTCGACGTTGACGCGCTTGAGCAGCTCCTTGATCGCCTCGGCGCCCATCTGCGCCCGGAACTTGGTGCCGAAGTCCTCGCGCGCCTTGCGGAACTGCTCCTCGTTGAGGAGCTGGTTCTGCTTCAAATCGCTCTCACCCGGATCGATGACGACGTAGCCCTCGAAGTAGAGGATGCGTTCGAGATCGCGGAGCGAGATGTCGAGAAGGTGGCCGATGCGGCTCGGCAGCCCCTTGAAGAACCACACGTGGCTGACCGGTGTCGCCAGCGTGATGTGTCCGAGGCGCTCGCGGCGCACCTTCGCCTGCGTCACCTCGACGCCGCATTTGTCGCAGATCACCCCACGGTGCTTCATGCGCTTGTACTTGCCGCAGAGGCACTCCCAGTCGGTGATCGGGCCGAAGATCTTCGCGCAGAACAGCCCGTCGCGTTCCGGCTTGAACGTCCGGTAGTTGATCGTCTCGGGCTTGGTGACCTCGCCGAACGACCACGAGAGGATCTTTTCGGGCGAGGCGAGCGAGATGCGAATCGCGTCGAAATCGGCGCGGAGCGATGTTTTGCTGTCAGTGAAACTTGGTCTCATAGATGTTTTCAAAAACCACGAAGGTCACGGTGGCCACGAAGAAAACCCATTTTTTCTTCGTGTTCTTCCGGTCCTTCGTGGTTGAAATTCGACCCTATACCTGCTCCAGAACGGGCTCTCCGTCATTAACGGGCAGCGGTTCCATCGGCTTCTTCTTCGTCGAAATCAACTCGACGTCGAGACAGAGCGACTGCAGCTCGCGAATGAGCACGTTGAACGATTCGGGCAGTCCCGGCGTGAACGACGCGTCGCCCTTGACGATCGCTTCGTAAATCTTGGCGCGTCCGGTGACGTCGTCCGATTTCGCCGTGAGCAGCTCCTGGAGGATGTGCGCCGAGCCGTACGCCTCGAGCGCCCACACCTCCATCTCGCCGAAGCGCTGGCCGCCGAACTGCGCCTTGCCACCCAGCGGCTGCTGGGTGATGAGCGAGTACGGCCCGATCGACCGCGCGTGGATCTTGTCGTCGACCAGGTGCGACAGCTTCAGCATGTAGATGTAACCGACGGTCACGTCCTGCTCGAACGACTGCCCCGTCATGCCGTCATAGAGCATCGTCTTGCCGCTCTTCGGCAGGCCGGCCTGTTCGAGCCAGTTCTTGATCTCGACTTCGGTCGCGCCGTCGAAGACCGGCGTCGCGAAGTAGAGACCGAGCGCATGCGCGGCCCACCCGAGATGCGTCTCGAGAATCTGGCCGACGTTCATACGCGACGGAACGCCGAGCGGGTTCAGCACGATCTCCACCGGCGTGCCGTCGGGCAGATACGGCATGTCCTCCTCGGGGAGGATGCGGGCGATGACACCCTTGTTGCCGTGACGGCCGGCCATCTTGTCGCCGACCGACAGCTTGCGCTTCATCGCCACGTACACCTTGACCAGCTTGATGACGCCCGGCGGCAGTTCGTCGCCGCGGCGAATCTTTTCCTTTTTCTCTTCGAAGAGCTGGCGGATGACCTCGACCTGCCGCTCGGTTCGCTCCTCGAGCAGGCGCAAGTCGCCTTCGAGCCGCGGATCGTCGCTCTGAATCTTCAGGCGGACGAGCTGCTGATACGGGACGTTCTGCATGACATCGCCTGTCAGCACCGTTCCCTTGGTCAGCAGCCGCTCGCGGCCGTACTCGTCGAACGCGTCGGCGCGCAGCGATTGATTCCCCAGCATCTGCATGACGCGCTTCTTCACCTCGTCGTGGAGAATGCGAATTTCGTCCTGCAGGTTCTTCTCCATCAGCTCGAGTTCTTCGGCCTCGATCGCCTTGGCGCGGTCGTCCTTCTCGATCCCCTTCCGCGAGAAGATCTTGACGCCGACGATGATGCCTTCGATGCCCGGCGGGCAGATGAGCGACGCGTCGCGAACGTCGCCCGCCTTCTCGCCGAAGATGGCGCGCAACAGCTTCTCTTCCGGCGTCAGCTGCGTCTCGCCCTTCGGCGTCACCTTGCCGACCAGAATGTCGCCAGGCTTGACGTAGGCGCCGATGCGGATGATGCCGCTGTCGTCGAGGTCACGCAGGTACGTCTCCGAGACGTTCGGGATGTCGCGCGTGATCTCTTCCGGACCGAGCTTGGTGTCGCGCGCCTCGATCTCGAACTCCTCGATGTGAATAGAGGTGTAGTAGTCCTCCTTCACCATCTTCTCGGAAACGAGGATCGCGTCCTCGAAGTTGTAGCCGCGCCACGGCATGAAGGCGACGAGCACGTTGCGTCCGAGTGCGAGCTCGCCAAGCTCCGTGCAGGGACCGTCGGCCAGCACCTGCCCCTTGGTCACCCGCTGTCCGACGCGGACGATCGGCTTCTGATTGATACAGGTGTTCTGGTTCGACCGCTTGAACTTCGTCATCGGGTAGATGTCGGCGCCCATTTCCTTGCTCAGGTCCTCGGCGCTTTCACTCTGCCCTTCCACGCGCACGACGATGCGCTGGCTGTCGACGTAGTCGACCGTCCCCGACCGCCGCGCGACGACGACCGCGCCTGAGTCGCGCGCGGTGATGTACTCCATGCCGGTGCCGACATACGGGCTGCGCGCGCGCAGCAGCGGCACCGCCTGGCGCTGCATGTTCGATCCCATGAGCGCGCGGTTCGCGTCGTCGTTCTCAAGGAACGGGACGAGCGACGCGGCGACGGAGACGAGCTGCTTCGGCGAGACGTCGATGAACTGCACTTCATTCCTTGGCGCGAGGATGAAGTCGCCTGCGCGGCGCGCGTTCACACGGTCCTGAACGAAGCGGCCACCATCGTCGAGCGGCGCGTTGGCCTGCGCGACGATGTACTGATCCTCTTCCCAGGCAGAGAGGTAATACGAGTACGGCTCGAACTCGACGCCCTTCTTCTTCGAACGCCCATCGGAGCCGACGAGCTCGTCCGCCTCGATGATGTCGCCCACCTTGTAGCGCGCGTTGCCGCCCGCGTTGGTGACGATCACGAAGTCGACGACGCGGCCGTCCTTCACCTTGCGGTAGGGCGACTCAATGAAGCCGAACTCGTTGATCCGTGCGTAGCACGACAGCGACGAAATCAGGCCGATGTTCGGACCTTCCGGCGTTTCAATCGGGCAGATGCGCCCGTAGTGCGTCGGATGGACGTCACGGACTTCGAATCCAGCGCGCTCACGCGACAGACCGCCCGGCCCAAGCGCCGACAGACGCCGCTTGTGCGTAATCTCGGACAGCGGATTGGTCTGGTCCATGAACTGCGACAGCTGCGACGACCCGAAGAACTCGCGAATCGCGGCCATGACCGGCTTCGCGTTGATCAGGTCGTGCGGCATGGCGGTCGCCATTTCCTGGTAGACCGACATCTTTTCCTTGATCGCGCGCTCCATGCGAACCAGGCCGATGCGGAACTGGTTCTCGAGCAGCTCGCCGACCGAGCGCACACGCCGGTTGCCGAGATGATCGATGTCGTCCACGTTCTGCGGGTTCTTGCGCAGCTTCAGCTGGTACTTGATGACCTCGTAGAAGTCCTGCGGGTGCAGGATCTTCTCGTCGAGCGGCGTCTTCAGCCCGAGCTTCGTGTTCAGCTTCAACCGGCCGACTCGCGAGAAGTCGTACTTCTGCGGGTTGAAGAACATGTTCTCGAAGAGCGACCGCGAGCTGTCGAGCGTCGGCGGGTCGCCTGGACGCAGCCGGCGATAAATCTCGATCAGCGCTTCTTCGTGCGTGCGGATCGGGTCCTTCTTCAGCGTCTGGCTGATGATGGGACCGACCTCGTCGCGCTCCGGGAAGAAGATCTCGATCTTTTCGACGCGCTTCTCCTGCGCCATCGAAATCACGCGCGGCGTCAGCTCCTCGTTCGCTTCGAGGATGACTTCGCCGGTCTCGGGATCGACGATGTCGGCCGCCGCGAACGCACCTTCGAGCGCTTCATCGGCAACGGCGATCGATTCGATGCCGGCCTTGCGCAGCGCGGCAATCGCGTTCGTGCTGATCTTCTTGCCGCTCTGCACGGAGAAGTCGCCAGCCTTCACATCGCCGGCTGCACGCAGCCCGACCAGGCTGTCGTTCACTGCCCACATCAGCGACTGCCCCTGGTTCAGGAAGACGCGATCGACGGCATAGAACGTCCGGATGATCTCGTCGGCGCCGCGCAGCCCGAGGGCGCGGAGGAACACCGTGGCGAGGAACTTCCGCTTGCGATCGATGCGGACATACAGCAGGTTCTTCTGGTCGTACTCGAACTCCACCCACGACCCGCGATAGGGGATGATCTGCGCGATATAGAGCGTCTTGTCTTCGGAGTGGAAGAACGCACCCGGCGAGCGGTGCAGCTGCGAGACGATGACCCGTTCGGTGCCGTTGATGATGAATGTGCCGTTATCGGTCATCAATGGGATGTCGCCGAAGTAGACCTCCTGCTCCTTGATGTCGCGGATGGTCTTCACCCCGGTCTCGGGATCCTTATTCCAGACAACGAGCCGGATGGTGACCTTGAGCGGCACGGCGTAGGTCATGCCGCGCTCCTGGCACTCGTCGACGTCGTACTTGAGCTTCATCCCGACCGTGTGGCCGCAGATATCGCAGACGTCGCCGCGCGCCTGGTTCGCCACGCCGCAGCGCGGACAGAGCACCTCGTGGTCGCCGTACGGGTCGGCCACGAGCGTGGCCCCGCAGTTTTTGCAGGGCTTGCGCAGGTGGTGCAGGCCGGACAGCTTGCCGCACTTGCACTCCCAGTTGCCGATTGAATACTCGATGAACTCGAGCGACGAGTTCTCGCGGAAGTCGCTGATCGGAAAAACGGACTTGAACACGGACTGCAGGCCCGCGTCCTCCCGTTCCGAGGGAAGGCGGTTCATCTGCAGGAACCGTTCGTACGACTTCCGCTGAATCTCGATGAGGTTCGGAATCGGAACCGTCGTCTTGATTTTCGAGAAGTCCTTGCGTTCGCGGTAGACGTTCTTGGGAAGGCTGTACATCGGTGACTGATCCTCGAGGACCGACGAAATTAAAACGTGCGGGAACGGATCCCAGGCCTGGGACCCGTCCCTTAAGACGTCAAATACGAGATCCCGGTTTCCCCGGGAGAGGCCCTACGAAACCGTGACCTTGGCGCCGACCTCGTCGAACTTCTTCTTGATTGCGGCCGCCTCGTCCTTGTTCACGCCTTCCTTGATTGGCTTCGGCGCGCTTTCAACGAGGTCCTTGGCTTCCTTCAGACCCAGGCTGGTGACCTCACGGACGACCTTGATGACCTTGATCTTGTCGGCGCCCACCTCAGTGAGGGTGACGTTGAACTCGGTCTTTTCCTCGGCTGGCGCCGCTGCTCCGCCGCCGGCGGCCGGCGCACCCGGCATCGCCATCGGCATCGCGGCCGCCGCAGAGACGCCGAGCTCCTTCTCCAGCGTCTTCACGAGCTGCGAGAGCTCGAGGACGCTGATTCCTTTGATGTAGTCAACCACCTGCTGCTGATTCAGTTCTGCCATCGTTATCTCCCAGGCGGACCTGAAGGTCCGCCTCTACGAATGCGGGGCTAATGCCCCTACGTTTCGAGCGGCCGTAGCGGCGGACCTTCAGGTCCGCCGGCCGCGTGTAGGGGCGGCCTAAGCCGCACCCGCTCCTTCACTCTTCTTCTTTTCCACCTGCACCAGCACCGACATGAGATCGCGCGGCGCTGCGGCCAGCACCGACACGAACTGCTGCATCGGCGCCTGCAGCAGGAAGAGCAGCTTCGCGTACAGTTCCGGCCTGCCCGGCAGGGTCGCGAGATCCGTGACCGCCGTCGGCTGGATGGCCTCGCCCTGGAGCACCGCCGCCTTAATCTTCAGCGCCGGCGCGCCCTTCATGAACGTCGTCAGCGTCTTGGCCAACGCCACCGCGTCGTCACCCGTATAGGCAATCGCAGTCGTACCCTCGAAGTGCGCTTCGAGGGACGCCAGCCTGGTGCCCTTGCTCGCGCGCTTGGCGAGCGTGTTCTTCACGACCTTGTAGTTCGCTTTCGCGCCGCGCAGTTGACGGCGCAGCTCGGTGACCTGCGGGACGTTCAGACCCTTGTAGTCGACGAGGATTGCGGTGTCCGCCGCGCTGAACGCCGCGGTGAGGTCCTGCAGTTCCTGTTCTTTTTCAGCTCTGGAGACCGCCATCGTTCCTCCCTAGCCCTTTCCCCGCTCGTCGATGTGCGCGGTGTCGATCGTGACGCCGGGGCCCATCGTGGAGGAGACGGTGACTGATTTCAGATACTTGCCCTTCGCCGCCGCGGGCTTCGCCTTGACCACGGACTCGACCAGCGCGTGCGCGTTGTCGATGAGATTCTTTGCCGGAAAGGAGGTCTTGCCGAGCGGCGCGTGAATGATGCCGGTCTTGTCGACGCGGAACTCCACCTTGCCCGCTTTGATCTCCTTGATGGCCTGCGCGACGTTCGGCGTGACGGTGCCGGTTTTCGGATTCGGCATCAGCCCGCGCGGGCCGAGGACCTTTCCGAGACGGCCGACGGCGCGCATCATGTCGGGCGTCGCCACGACCGCGTCGAAGTCGATCCAGCCGCCGAGAATCTTCTCGACGACGTCGTCGCCGCCAACGAAATCTGCGCCCGCGTCCTGCGCTTCCTTCTGCTTGTCGGCGCCGGCAATCGCCAGCACCCGCTTGCTCTTGCCGAGGCCGTGCGGGAGGACGACCGTGCCGCGCACCATCTGGTCGGCGTGCTTCGGATCGACACCGAGGCGCATCGCGACTTCGACGGTCTCGTCGAATTTGGCGTACTTCACCTTCTGGACCAGGGGAATCGCCTCCTCGATCGAGTACTGCTTGTCGCCGACCTGCGTCGCGGCAGCTGTAAATTTCTTGCCGTGTTTTGCCATGTTCCTCCTTGTGGTGCTAGCGGGCGTGAGCCCTCCCACTGTCTATGACCACGAAGGCCATATGGCCTTCGTGGTTTCTATCCAACGACGTCGATTCCCATCGACCGAGCGGTCCCACGGACGGTCTTCACCGCAGACTGCAGATCCGTCGTATTGAGGTCCGGCATCTTCTGCTTGGCGATGTCCTCGACCTGTTTTGCGGTGACCGTCCCCACCTTGTTGCGGTTCGGTTCAGCCGATCCCTTCGCCAGGTTCGCGACTTTCTTGAGCAGCACCGATGCCGGCGGCGTCTTGGTGATGAAGCTGTAGCTTCTGTCCGCGTAGACCGTCACGACGACCGGGATGATGAGCCCCTCGTCTTTGGAGGTCTTCGCATTGAAGTTCTTGCAGAAGTCCATGATGTTCACGCCGTGTGGACCAAGCGCGGTCCCGACCGGCGGCGCGGGGGTCGCCTTGCCCGCCTGGATCTGCAACTTCACCATCGCCTGTACTTTTTTTGCCATATTCTTTAACCACGAAGGTCGCTACGCGACCGTCACGAAGCTCACGAAAATCTGTTGGTAAAAGCCTTCGCGTGCTTCGTGCCGCGCCAAAGGCCTTCGTGGTTCAAATCTTCTCCACCTGCAAGAAATCCAATTCGACGGGCGTCGCGCGGCCGAAGATCGTCACCATCACCTTCAGCGTGTTCTTGTCGAGATTCACCTCGTCGACCACGCCGTTGAAACTCGTAAAGGGTCCTTCGTTGATGCGCACGTGATCGCCCTTCTCGAACGTGTACTTCGGCTTCGGCTTTTCGGCCGCCGTTTTCACCTGTTCGAGAATGTGCTCGACTTCCTCTTTGCTCAGCGGCGTCGGCTTGGTGCCCGCGCCGACAAACCCGGTGACCTTCGGCGTGTTCTTCACCACGTGCCAGGCATGGTCGGACATGTTCATCTCGACCAGGATGTAGCCCGGAAAGAACCGCCGCGCGCTCTTCACCTCACGGCCGCCGCGCTTCTCGACGATGTCCTCGGTCGGAATGAGGACTTCGCCAATCTCGTTCTGAAGACCGTACGCCTGCACACGCTGAAGCAGAGACTCCTTCACCTTGTTCTCGAAGCCCGAGTACGTGTGAACGATGTACCAGTTCTTCGTGGCGACCTCTGTCATGCCGCACCGAAGGTCGTGAAGATCCAATTGACGGCGGCGTTGAGCAGCACGTCGAGGCCGAACAGGTACAGGCCGAAAAACGCCGACGTGACGATCACGACGACCGTCGTCGCGTAGACCTCCTTGCGCGACGGCCACGTCACGCGGCGCATCTCGTTGCGGACCTCGGTCAGGAACGTCCGGCCGTTGTCCCACCACGCCTTGATGCCGGTGCTCTCGCCGCTGCGGACGGGCGCGGGTTTGACCTGTTCGATAGTGCTCATAGCCTCGTTCCCGGTAGGTATCAGATTTCAGGTTTCAGGGATGGTCGCCTTGTTCCTGATCCCTAGACCACGCCTGACACCTGATACCTGACACCTGATACCTCTCGTTGGCAGGTCAGGAGGGACTCGAACCCCCAGCCCCCGGTTTTGGAGACCGGTGCTCTACCAATTGAGCTACTGACCTGTAACCAGGGGGCAGGTGGCAGAGGGCAGTGGGCAGGAGATGACAGGACCTGCTGCGTCCGTCCTGCACCCTCCTGCAATCTGCCATCTGCCCACTGCCACCTACTTCGTTTCTTTATGCGCCGTGTGCTTGCGGCAGAAGCGGCAGTACTTGTTGAACTCGATCCGCTCTGTCGTCTTCTTCTTGTTCTTCGTCGTGCTGTAGTTGCGGCGCTTGCACTCACCGCACGCGAGATGAACGATGTCGCGCATGATTTACTCCAGGATCTCGGTGACGGTGCCCGCGCCGACCGTGCGGCCGCCTTCGCGAATCGCGAAGCGCGACCCCTTCTCGATGGCCACCGGCGTAATCAACTCGCCCGTGATCGTCGTGTTGTCCCCCGGCATCACCATCTCCACGCCCTCGGGCAGCTTCAGCACCCCCGTCACGTCCGTCGTCCGGATGTAGAACTGCGGCCGATACCCGTTGAAAAACGGCGTGTGCCGCCCGCCCTCTTCCTTCGACAGAATGTAGACCTCGCCCTTGAACTTCGTGTGCGGCTTGATCGACCCCGGCTTGGCCAGCACCTGCCCGCGCTCCACGTCCGTCTTCTCCACCCCGCGCAGCAGCACCCCGATGTTGTCCCCCGCCACCCCCGCATCGAGCAGCTTGCGGAACATCTCCACCCCGGTCACGACCTTCTTCTCCGTCGGGCGGAAGCCGACAATCTCGATTTCCTCGCCGACCTTCACCTGCCCCCGCTCCACCCGCCCCGTCACCACCGTGCCGCGGCCCGAGATCGAGAACACGTCTTCGATCGGCATCATGAAGGGCTTATCGATCTCCCGCTCCGGCAGCGGAATGTAGGTGTCGAGCGCGTCCATCAGCTTCACCACGCCCGCCTGCCCTTCGGCATCCCCCTGCAGCGCCTTCAGCGCGCTCACCCGCACCACCGGCACGTCGTCGCCCTTGAACCCGTAGGTCGACAGCAGCTCCCGCACCTCCAGCTCCACCAGGTCCAGCAGCTCCGGGTCGTCGACCGCGTCCACCTTGTTCAAGGCCACCACCAGATACGGCACGTTCACCTGCCGCGCCAGCAGCACGTGCTCCCGCGTCTGCGGCATCGGCCCGTCGGTCGCACTCACCACCAGGATCGCCCCGTCCATCTGCGCCGCGCCCGTGATCATGTTCTTGATGTAGTCGGCGTGCCCCGGGCAGTCCACGTGCGCGTAGTGCCGGTTAGCCGTCGAATACTCGACGTGGCTCGACGCGATCGTCAGAATCTTCGTGTCGTCCCGCCGCCCCTGCGACTCACTCGCCTTGGCCACTTCGTCATACGGCACAAACTTCGCCCACCCCTTGTCGGCCGCCACCTTCGTCAGCGCCGCTGTCAGCGTCGTCTTCCCGTGGTCGATGTGGCCGATGGTCCCGACGTTCACGTGGGGCTTTGAACGATCAAATTTCTCTTTCGCCATAGTCTCTACCCGTCTCAGTTCTTGCTCGCCTCGGTCCACCTTCGCTCGCGTTGCGAGCTACGGTGGACAACCTTCGCGTGGCCTGCCAACCGTAGCTCCCGCTTTCGTTGGCAGGCGGGAGCGAAGGTTGGAGCCGATGACCAGGATTGAACTGGTGACCTCGTCCTTACCAAGGACGCGCTCTGCCAACTGAGCTACATCGGCCTCCGCGCGCTTACCTCGCCGACGCGCTACGGCCGACAAGTCGGCCCTTACTCACAACGTCCATCTTTTGAACCGGCAACAGCAGTAGCACTCGCCATTCGACGCTCGCGTAACGCGAAGGCTGGCCGGCCAGCCGTAGCTCGCGCTACGACATCCACCCGCGAGCGAAGGCTGGAGCGGGAGACGGGGATCGAACCCGCGACCAACAGCTTGGAAGGCTGTGACTCTACCACTGAGTTACTCCCGCCCTTCGACTCGCTTCGCTCGCTCCGGGCAAGCCTTCGCGGCTCCGCAAGTCCGCCAATCGCGACCCGCTCAAAATCGCCACCTTCACGGTGCGAGGCGCCTTCGTTCCGGCTCCTGTCACCGCGGCGCCACGCGAAGCGCCGCTTGCCGCCAAACAAGCAGGCCACCAAACCGAACAGCCCTCTCGTGCCAGGGGCTGAGAGGTTTGGTGGGGAGGGGAGGGTTCGAACCTCCGTAGCCCGTTGGGCGGCAGATTTACAGTCTGCTGCGATTGACCGCTCCGCCACCTCCCCGTTATCTCGTCGTTCTTTAAGCTGTTGGAGTCCGTGCTTTCGGCGCGTACCTGAAGATCCTCTTCGAACAATGAATTCAGGGGCCGGCGGCAGGCGGGGCTCACTTCGGTGGAGCTGGCGGAGGGATTTGAACCCCCGACCCGCTGATTACAAATCAGCTGCTCTACCGGACTGAGCTACGCCAGCCAGACAAAGAGCGAATTATAGCACTTCCCGTGCCAGCACAACATCCCCGCCAGCTGTCAAGACCTCTTATCTTGGCTGCCGCTTCCCTCCATGTGCCGCTGCCGAACGGCCTCGAACAGCACGACGCCGGCAGCGACGGATACGTTCAGACTGCCAACATGGCCGCGCATCGGAATAGACGCGATCCGATCGCAGCGCTCCCGCACCAAACGGCGTAAGCCGGTGCCTTCCGCGCCGAGCACCAGCGCGGTTGGCAGCGTCAGATCGATCGCGTCATAGGAGTCAGGCGCGTCGGAGGCGAGCCCGACAGTCCATACTGCTGCCTCCTTCAATTCCTCCACGGCGCGCGCAATGTTGACGACCTCCGCGATCTTTATGTGCGCGAGCGCGCCTGCCGATGCTTTGGCTGCGACACCCGCACGCGCCGCCGCGCGCCGGCTTTGAACAATGACGCCGTCCACGCCCGCCGCATCCGCCGTACGCAGGATGGCGCCGAAGTTATGCGGATCCTCGACGCCGTCGAGCACCACAATCAGCGGCGCCCCCGATGCCCCGCTCACGATTTCCTCAATACTGTAATCGGCACCTTGTTCGATCTCGGCGACGACGCCCTGATGCACGCCGCGGTGCGAATCGCGCTCGAGCAAATCGGCGGGGACACGGCGAACGCGCACACCGCGCTCGCCAGCGAGCGCGAGCAGTTGCTTCAAGCGCGCATCCGCGCGTTCGCCGACTCGAAGCTCCTTGACGCGCCCTGCGCGGAGAGCTTCCAGCACTGGGTTGATGCCGTAGATGATCACGCGTTGGCGCCCGACTTCTCAAGCTCGTGCAGAAACGCGGCAGCCCGGTCGGCAGCGCTGAAGATCGTCCGAACGCCCGAGGACGACGGCATCGCGGCACCTTGCTCGATGAGGGGGACGGCCAGGTCGAGTTCGAGACCTTCGGCTTCACCCGTCAACGCGAGGCGAATCGGATGAAACAGCGCTTTGCCTTTAGCGCCTGTACGCTCGCGGACTCGCGCGGCCATCGCCCTGAACTTTTCCCTGTCGACGAGCGATCCCGCCTTTGCGGTTTCTTCAGCAAGCGCCGCGATCACGTGTCGCGCCTCGTTAGCTTCTTGATGGATGGCAGGATGGGCAAGCGCCGCCTCGGCCGAGTAGTCGAACAGAAAGTGGAGGCGCGCCGGGACCTGGTCGAGGCGATCGACAGACTGCGCCGCGAGTGCGACTGCATGCGCCAGAAACTCCGAAGCCTCCGGCTGCATTACAGATTCCGAATCCCGGACCCATCCAAGCCTCTCCAGAAAGGGCAGCGTCACCGCGATCAGCCGCTGCGGCGGTGCGAGCTTCAGATAGTGCCGGTTCACCCACGCCAGCTTCTCCGGATCGAATACGCCGGCACTGCTGCCGACATCCTCGACGCGAAATCGGTTCGCCAGCTCCTCGAGCGGCAGTAACTCCTCGTTATCGCCCGGTGACCAGCCGATGAGCGCCAGGTAGTTCGCAAGCGCTTCCGGCAGGTAGCCATGCGCGCGAAACTCGTCGACCGACGTTGCGCCGTGGCGTTTCGAGAGCTTCGCATGATCGGGGCCGAGCACCATCGGCACGTGCCCGAAACGCGGAGGGGTCCACCCGAACGCCTCGTACAGCAGCAGCTGTCTTGGCGTATTCGAGATGTGATCCTCGCCACGAATGACATGGCTGATCTGCATGAGCGCGTCGTCGATCACGACCGCGAAGTTGTACGCGGGCACGCCGCCGGAGCGCACGAGGACGAAATCGCCGATGACTTCCGTCATGAAGGACACCCGGCCGCGAACGAGATCCTCGAAGGCGATCTCGCGATTCTCATCGGGCACACGGAAGCGGATCGCCGCGGGCTCGCCGGCCGCGACGCGCTTGCGCGCTTCGTCGGGCGGGATGTTGCGGCAGCGGCCGACGTACTTCGGGGGCTGCATGTTCCGCAACGCCTGATACCGATCCATCTCGAGCTGCTCTTCCGAGCAGAAACAGTGATACGCCTGCCGACGTGACATCAGCTCAACGGCGTGCGCCCGGCTTTCCAGCACAGTGGGATCCGAAGCTTGGAATTCACGTGACTTGAAGTCGCGGC
>JADMIO011827091.1_pt1 | contig 30153 bp, 21 predicted proteins | sample 8958161 | NCBI WGS metagenome assembly JADMIO01 (sample SAMN16585339, study PRJNA669376) | soil metagenome | isolation source: Crop rotation soil | place: USA: Cullars Rotation, Alabama | collected 2011 | reverse complement strand
CCGCGACAACTTGTCCACGTGGAATTCTAAGCTTAGGATCCCAATGTGCTGGAAAGCGGCGCCATCAATGGCCGCGGCCGGCCGCGGCGATCAGTGTCTGGCTGACATTTTTATCGCCGGGGCGGGCCCCGGCCATCCCCGGCAAGCTAGTCCACAGCATTGCGGCCGGGGCGGGCCCCGGCCCTACTGCTTGCCCCGCACCACTACCAGCGCAATTCCGCCCAGAATCGCCAGCGCGCACAGCGCCAGCCGCAAGGTCAGTGCTTCGCCTAATAGCAGGACGCCGCCCGCGGCCGCGATGACCGGCACGCTTAGCTGCACGATCGCCGCCTCGGTAGCCTTGAGTGCGCGCAGTGCGATGTACCAGACGACATACCCCAGGCCCGACGTCAGCGCGCCAGAGATGACGGCGACGACGATCCCGGCCATGGGCCAGGCGTTGTGCTGGGCCGAACCGAGTCCGAGCGCCAGGGCGGGCAGGCTGGCCCAGGCGAAGTTCCCGGCCGTGACGGCCACCGGGTCGGCGGCGCCCTTGCCGCGCAGGGAATAGATCCCCCAGGCTGCGCCGGCGCTGAGCATCAGGAGACAGCCGGTAAATGGCGGCGCGGCCAGCCCAGGCAGGAGCAGGGCGATCAGGCCGGCGAAGGTCAGCAGGCAGCCCGCCAGCCGCAGGCCGTGCAGGCGCTCGCCGCGGACTAGCCCGTAGCCGATCATCGTGGCCTGCACCGCGCCGAATAGCAGCAGCGCACCCGTCGCGGCGGTGAGGGTGGTGTAGGCAAACGAGAATGCGGCGGCGTAGACAAACAGCGCCAGGCCGGAAAGCAAGTTGCCCTGCCACAGTTGGGAGCGCAGAGCGCCAGCTCTGCCTCTGGCTGCATGCCCGATCAGCACCATCAGCGCCAGCATAGCTGCCCCGGCGACGATGCGCACGGCAGTAAACGCCGCGGGGTCGATGCCGGTGCTCTTCAGCGCATAGCGGCAGAGCAGCGAGTTGCCGGCAAAGGCCAGCATCGCCAGCGCGGTGAGTCCGAGCGCGGCGGAGTGGCTGGGAGCGCGACTCTTCAGAGGCGCATCTTCTCTGGCTTTGACGTCCATGTTGCAGCTCGAGCCGGCTTGTGCCAGCTCGTCAAGCGAAACGGTGATCCTTCAGCTTACCGCCCGTCCGCTCTTGGGGCCACGATTCTTCGGAGGCGCAGCTCCGCTGCGCGGTCGCGACTGCGCCGCTCCGAGGTAAGGGGAGCCGGCGGCTGCCCGATGCGTAGGGCTGCACTGCGTGCAGTCCTACGACTGCGATGTTGAGAATCACACGTGACTCGAAACCTCTCCCAACATTGATTCGAGTTGTTCATCATCAATCAGTGACGAGCAGTGATCGAAGAATCTTACGGTTTCTGCGTACTTTCGCTCCGTGCCCAAGGGGATGCCCCCATGTTGAAAGAGGCCCTTAAGGAAGACTTCCCGCTTGCTTAGGCTTCCAGTCCCTTCTAGTACTTGAGGACGACAAGCCACATGATGGAACGTCGGCCACCCAACCGTCCACATTCGCAGGGTGCCCGATGGCTTGATTGGAACATCGTAATCGATCAATATCGGAGGAGAGGCTAGAGGTAATCCGGTTTTTCTCTGGGCCTCGATAGAGAACAGCATTCCGAAATTTGGCTCAACCACCACGCCAATCATGTCGTGCTTTTCATACCAACCGGCCGCCTGAGAAACTGCCGGCCCAATTAATGTCTTTCCTTCCTCTCTGACATAAGTGCCGCTTGCAATAGCTCCCCGCAGCTTAATTCCAAAAGGAATTGAAAAGGCGATAAGAAACCCCAGCCAGTAGATTGATGCCATGTGGGCCACTGGTTTATAGGTCGGATATGGCCAATGCAATACGAACGTATCTCCAATTGTCAAAATCTCTGGAGACAACAATCCAAGTAGCTCTTCATCACTCGCTGGAAATCGCTTGGCAGCAAGCTCTCTAATCATGTCGGAGGATGTATCCCTGAACATTTCTTGGGTTTGACCAAAAAGGCGATCCCGCCTTTCGAGAAAATCCACGGCAGCGTCACTATTGGATGCGGCTGAGGTGCCTAAAGCATCTACTATTGCGACGACTCCTTCCAGTCGTTGATACAATCTTAGCCTCCTCTGTTACTCTACTGGCCGCCTTACATAAGTGACATGGGGCGTGGCCCAATGCTCGCACGCGCCCAGTTGGATTTCACGTCCCGATACATGTCATTCTATCTTGATCGCCAATGCGGCGAGCATGTCGGTTGCTACAAGGTTCTTGCCCTGGGCGGCTGCGAGCTGTCCCATCGTGCCCCTGTCCCAATTCAATGGATACTGATTGACGGACAGATTCAAGCCAATCAGTGGCTGGAGCGCCTGCTTGAAGTCTTCGGTGGTTCGTCCACCAAAGTATTCCTTCGACCTTTCGATTGTCGCGCGTCAATGGACGGCAATTCCATCTGCCCTTTCTCCCTAATCCGCGCTCTGCGGTACGGCGGCGATGATGTCCTTCACGATCTTGTCGCCCGTTACGTTCTCCGCTTCGGCTTCGAAGTTGAGGATCACGCGGTGGCGCAGCACCGGCAGGGCCAGGCGCTTGATGTCCGCGTAGGCCAAGTTGAAACGGCCATCGAGCAGCGCCAGCACCTTGCCGCCCAGGATCAGCGCCTGCACTGCACGCGGGCTGGCGCCGTAGCGCACATAGCGCCGCACGCTCTCGGGGATGTTGGCTGCTGTGCCGCCGATGCCGCTGGCGAACTCGGGGTGCGTCGCCTGCGCCAACCGCACGGCATAGCGCACCACGTGCGGCGCAGCCGGCACCTGCCGCACCAGCGCCTTCATCGCCAGCAGCCGCGCTCCATCCAGCACGGCGCGCACGGTCGGCATGCTGGCCGTCGTCGTGCGCGAGATGACTTCCATCATTTCGTCCTCGCTGGGGAAGCCCACGAGGATCTTGAGCATGAAGCGGTCGAGCTGCGCTTCGGGCAGCGGATATGTGCCTTCCTGCTCCAGCGGGTTTTGCGTAGCCAGCACGAGGAACGGCACCGGCAGATCGCGCCGCTCGCCATAGACTGTGACGCTGCGCTCCTGCATGCACTCCAGCATCGCGGACTGCGTTTTAGGCGTCGCGCGGTTGACTTCGTCGGCCAGGATGATGTTGGCGAACACCGGGCCGGCCATGAACTTGAAGCCTTGTGGCCGTGCTCGTCCTCTTCGATGATGTTCGTGCCCGTGATGTCGCTGGGCATCAGGTCCGGCGTGAACTGCACGCGGTTGAACTCGAGGCTGACGCACTCGGCCAGCGTGCGGATCAGCAGCGTCTTGGCCAGCCCCGGCACGCCTTCCAGCAGCGCGTGGCCGTCGGCGAAGAAAGTGATGAGCACTTCCTCGATCACGTCGCGCTGGCCGACGATGACCTTGCCGACTTCCTGCGTCAGCGTGGTGAAGTCCCGCCGGAACTCCGCGCAGAGCTGTTCAACCTGCTGCTGGGAAAGCTGCGATGTATCCATGTATGCCCTCGTAAGTCTGTGGATTATAGGCGCGGGTAGGGCGGGGAAAGTTCAGGGTTCGAGCACGCTGCCCTTGTATTCAAAGCCGTCGTCCTTAAGCCGCCACACAATGCCGTAGTCGTTGTCTGCTGCCATGCGCAGCTCGGAAAGCTCATGCATGAACTCTGCCAGCTTGAGCCGCAGCAGTGCGCCGTGCACTCGCAGGTCCAAGCGCGCGCCAGGATGACTCTGAAGTGAACCGCGAAAGTTCCCCAGCGCGGAGGACAGGTCGAACTCCGCAGGGGCTTTTGCGGGCAGCACGAAGTTGTCCCAGGCAGGAAGTGGGAACAGCGCACTAAGCGCAAGCTGCTCGGTATCAGCGCCCTCGGACTGCAGTTCGCGCATAACAGCTGGCGGCAGGCTGCTGGACAATTCAGACGGATCAGGGTCGGCTTTGCTTACTGCATCAACCAGTGCATGCAGGCAGGAACCAGCAAATTCATGCGCTACTACAAGATTTCGATAGGGGTCAGGGGCAAGTTCCTGTCGTAATTGAAGCTGCGCCCAGAACAGTAGCGATGCGTCAGCCCCTGCCGCTTCCGCCGCTGAGCGCCAGCCAGCGCTGGGCATTAAGACGAGGTGCCCCAGCGCCTTATGCAGCACCGTTACGGCGTGCAGCGCATGCTCAGCGGGAAGCGCTTCCACGAGCGCCTCATCCGCCAGAACATGGCACGGCAGGGCGGAGCGGCTCAGCCACTCCAGGTGATCGATACAGGCGGCGCTGATAAGACCGCCAACAACGTCGCTTCCCAGTGACGAAGGGCCGGCAGCGTTCATTAGCGTGAGCGTCTCCGCTGAATCATCGGTTGCTAGCCCGCCCTGGTAGTGCTCCAGCAGGAAACTAACTGGGAAGCCCACGGAACGCCGTTACGCTTGGCATGGTTGCCATGGTCGAAATCGGTCAGTCCGTTAACGATCTGACCCTCGGCCGCGCTGTTCAGCCCTAGGGCGTACCAGCCGCAACTGAGGTCGGGATAAGCCACGACAAACTCGTCCAGCCCCTGGCGAAACTGCTGGCGCAACGCTGCTTCATCCAAGTTGAAGGCAACGGCGCGCTCAATGGCCGTTCTGACTGACTCATCGCTATACCAGCTATGGTCCGCCATCATTGCCAGGACGCCGGCCTGCCAGTTCAGGATCAGCCAGCGATCGGCTGCGTTTCCTCCGGCACGCTTCTCGGCGGCCGCCAATTCGGAGACTGCTGTCGGGTCCGGCGGCCAGGCCTTGAGCCCAGCTTCCCAGAAGCGCAGCTGGGCGTAGCGCGGATCAGCGGCGAGCTCCGGCGGCAAGGCGTCGAGCGGAGGTGGCAAAGCCTGTGGCTGGCTGGGATTGGGATTCGCCGGGTCGGCAAAGTGCAGCAATAGCCGCACTGCGTAGGCATCCCACAACGCGTCGCCGGTTGCCTTGAAATCAAGCGGGGTTGGATTGCCTTCGTCGGCCAGCGCAGTCGCCAGTGGCGCCAGTAGGAAAGTGGCAGCCAGCAACAGGGCGGTCAGCCAGCCCGGCGTAAACCCGCACACAGTGCGTCTCTTGCTCATGCTCCCATCCCGTGGTGCGATCCACCTGCCAGATAGACCATTGTCGCGGCAGCCAGGTTCTCCCCTCTCGCAGGTGAACATGGCTGGCAGGGGTGCGGGAAAAGTCCGGGAAGAATTCTTACTGCAAGCCCGAACGGCGGCGGGCCGACTGCGTCTATCTGCGCGACCAGTACAGGGCCGACGAGGCCCACACGGGTCATAAATGTGATCCCGCAAGGGACGGAGAAGAGTATGCGGTTCTTAGTTGTCGTCGCCGGGTTCATTCTAGCCAGCGCGCTGAGCGCGGCTGCCGCCGAAACCAAGCCTGTTACCACGAAGCCGCTGACGCCGGCGCGTGTCACTGCCACGACACCCACCACCCCCACGGCCAAGCCGGCGGTCACCAGTCAGCCCGTGGTGACTTCCAAGTCCAAGCCGGCCACCGTCAAGGTGACCGCTAAGTCGAAGACCGCGGTGAGCAGCAAACGGCGTGCCCGCAAGCAGTCCCTCAAGAGCAAGCGCTCCGCGACGCTCAAAACGACCACCAAGAGCACCGGCGCCAAGGTCAGCGGCGTCAGCGGCAAGACGGTCAGCAAGACCGCCCCCAAGCCGGCGGTCAAGCCGGCGACGAAGCCCGTCGTTAATTAGCCTGCTTGCAGCTGGCAGCGCCAGCCGAAAAGACGGACATCAGCCCTCGGTTCAGCATCCGACTTTGTGCACCGGATGATGTGCCGGGGGCTGCGGCTTTTCGGGCGCATCCTGCCTGGAGAAATATTTTCCAGAAGTTATGAACAAAGTCCCGCGCTTTACGTCTGTCCGCGTCAACCAGCAGCCGGCCCTAACAGGGTCAGGCGCCGGCCAGCAACAGTTTTTCCCGAAAGGGAGGAGTTCAAACATGCGGTTCCTAGTTGTTCTCGTCGGTTTTATCCTCGCCAGCGCCTTGAGCGCTGCCGCCGCCACCCCTGCAACCTCGGCTGCGCCGAAGGCCAAGGTTTCTGCCGCCGGTGCGCCTGCCAAGGTCAGCTCCAGCGTCAAGGCCACCCCCAAGACCAAGCTGGCCAAGATGAAGCATAAGCGTCATCACGCCCGCCATCATCATGCGAGCAAGGCCAAAACGACCAAGGCCACCCCGAAGGCAGCGCCGAAGGCGACCCCGAAGGCTGCGCCGAAGATGACCCCGAAGACGGCCACTCCCAAGCCGGCTCCCAAGACCACGACGCCGGCCCCGAAGATGACCCCCAAGACGCCGGCCACGCACTAAGCACAGCGAGGCGGAGCCTGCTCCGCAGTAACTGATCGCAACCGCCCCTGGGTTGTTCTCCGGACAGGAGGACAGCCCGGGGGTTCTTGTTTTCGCTAGCCATAACGGCGTGGGTGTGGCGCCCCGGACCGGCCGGCAGGCGCAGTGAGGTTCGAAGTGCCCTGCGGTGCCGCTCGAATAGACCGCGCGGACCGGTTCAGCCCAGCGCTGCAGGATTAATTTCTGCTAATTTCCGGCAAAGGGTTGACGGCGGGGCGCAGCGGTGTTAATCTACTCGTCCCCCGGGGCAGGTGGGTGAAGGGCAACCTTCCTCTAACTCTCCCGTGGCGCACCTTGACAATTGGGAGACAATGTACCAGCAAACAAAACCTACGGCTGACCTTTTTTAGGTCAGTCCGACGAGTCTTAATAAGCTCGTCAAAACCTTTGAACTTGAATACCCAAGCTACGGCTTGGGTGCTAAGCTCAGTTTTTACTTTTCAAGAGTTTGATCCTGGCTCAGGATAAACGCTGGCGGCAGGTCTGACACATGCAAGTCGAACGGTAAGGGAGCAATCCCCTAGAGTGGCGAACGGCTGAGTAACACGTAGGAACCTACCCTCGGGTTCGGGATAACAGATCGAAAGAACTGCTAATACCGAATACATCGGCAACGAGGAAAGATTTATCACCCGAGGAGGGGCCTGCGGCCTATTAGCTTGTTGGTGGGGTAACGGCCTACCAAGGCAGTGATGGGTAGCTGGTCTGAGAGGACGATCAGCCAGACTGGGACTGAGACACGGCCCAGACTCCTACGGGAGGCAGCAGTTCAGAATCTTGCACAATGGACGAAAGTCTGATGCAGCCATGCCGCGTGTGCGAAGAAGGCCTTCGGGTCGTAAAGCACTGTCAGAGGGAAAGATCATGACGGTACCCTCAAAGGAAGCCACGGCTAATTACGTGCCAGCAGCCGCGGTAATACGTAAGTGGCGAGCGTTATCCGGAATTACTGGGCGTAAAGCGTTCGTAGGCGGCGTGGTAAGTTGGGTTTGAAAGCCCGGGGCTCAACTCCGGACCCGGATCCAAAACTACCATGCTTGAGCGTATCAGGGGGCAGTGGAATTCCCGGTGTAGCGGTAATATGCGTAGATATCGGGAGGAACACCAGTGGCGAAGGCGACTGCCTGGGGTATTGCTGACGCTGAGGAACGAAGGCCAGGGGAGCGAACGGGATTAGATACCCCGGTAGTCCTGGCGGTAAACGATGGGCACTAGGTGTCAGGGGCTTCGACCCCCTTGGCGCCGCCGCTAACGCATTAAGTGCCCCGCCTGGGGAGTACGGCCGCAAGGTTGAAACTCAAAGGAATTGACGGGGGCCCGCACAAGCAGTGGAGCATGTGGTTTAATTGGATGCTACGCCAAAAACCTTACCAAGACTTGACTTCCCAGAGTAATCTCTTAGAAATAGGAGACCCCTTCGGGCTCTGGTGACAGGTGGTGCATGGTTGTCGTCAGCTCGTGCCGTGAGGTGTTGGATTAAGTTCCGCAACGAGCGCAACCCTCGTCGTTAGTTGCCATCATTCAGTTGGGCACTCTAGCGAGACCGCCGGCGTCAAGCCGGAGGAAGGTGGGGACGACGTCAAATCATCATGCCCCTTACGTCTTGGGCTACACACGTGCTACAATGGGCGGTACAACGGGTTGCCACTTCGCGAGAAGGAGCGAATCCCTTAAAGCCGTCCTCAGTTCGGATTGCAGGCTGCAACTCGCCTGCATGAAGCTGGAATTGCTAGTAACCGTGGATCAGCATGCCGCGGTGAATACGTACCCGGGCCTTGTACACACCGCCCGTCACACCACGAAAGCAGGCAACACCCGAAGTCCGTGAGCTAACCCGTAAGGGAGGCAGCGGCCGAAGGTGGGGTCAGTGATTGGGGTGAAGTCGTAACAAGGTAGCCGTAGCGGAAGCTGTGGCTGGATCACCTCCTTTTAAGGAACCTCCGGTCTGGTTCTGCAGGGACACTGCTTCGGCAGCGTCCGTGGACAATCGCAAGAAAGTCCTCCAGGATCGTCGGACCTTAAAGTCGGCCATCGTCCCTGGGCAGCAATGCGCCAGGAAGCTGTAGCGGAAGCATCACGCCTTCCGGCAGTGACGATGGAGCTGGTACATCTCCCTTTTGTCAGGACCTGAACCCGCCGCGCAAGCAGCGGGTTTTTGCTTTTCGGCTTTGTGCCATTAGGCTTCGGGTGTTGCCAACCCAACCTGCTTAGGCAAGTGTTTCCCCAAATCCGTTCTGAAGTGTTATGCCGGGCTATGTGCTGCTGCGTTATACTCGCCATAGCCCACTCACGGGCTGACAGCGGGACGATGCAAACAAGACGCAAAACAGTTAGCCCTACCCCCGGACCGCCAGCAATTTGGAGCGGAGGCTATGGTGCGCTCGTCGGCCTGCTGGCCTGTCTGGCGCTGTCCGCATGCAGCGGTGAAGCGACTAAACCGGCACCTGCCAGATATGCCGCGCCCGACCAGGCACTTGTCGCGCAGCTGACCTCCGAGTTGCAGCGCGAGCTTGCTGCACGCGGGATTGACCCGCAGCACCCTGTCGCCAGCGTTCCCACTGGGCTGGACAACGCCGTGTTCGACTTGTCCGCCGCAGTGGTCCCGCCGGGAGTATCGGCGCCGTCCCCCTTCGCCACTCAGGATGCAACCCTGACCTGGACCGACCGCTTATGCGGCGACTATGACGGCAATGGCACGGTTGACCTGAACGATGTGATTGCCCTGGCCGGCTTTTTCAACACTGCGGTGACCTATGACGACCCGCAGACCCACGGCAACTTTGCGCTGTGGCCCGCGGGTGATCCGGCGGCAGGTGGCAAGGAGAACTGGCGGCGGGCGCAGGTGGACGCTGACGGCAATGGCCAGATCAACCTCGGCGACATCGTGCCCATTGCCCAACACTTTGGCGAGCACGTGGCCGGCTACGCCGTTTATTGGCGGAAAATTGGGACCACTGACTGGCAGTTCGGCCAATTCGCAGCGCGCTCGACCCTGGTGGGAGACGCGCATCCCGTCCAGACGACCGTAGTGCACTTCGACCCGCCATACACTGAGGGACTGCAGTTCATGGTGCGGCAGCAGAGCAGTCAAGGAGACACAGTGCGCGGACCGGCGTCGCGGCTCGCGGAGGCCGACATGAGCACGCCGCGCTGGGATGCGGTGCCGGTGGCCGGGGACATCAGGGTGCTCTGCCAGGCTGGCAACGGAGACAGCTATTCCGCCGGGTTAACTGTGAGCCTGGGCTTGCAGCAGCGGGGCGCCAGCGCCACACTGCGGTCCGGCGTTCGTCAAAGCTCGGCGATTTCACCGGTCTACTATGACGCGATCGTCGGGCGGTTCACCTCCGACGGGCACACGATATGGCAACACGGCCTGCGCGGCGACAACTACCAGGCAGCCTACGGCGTGACCAGCGATGCTGCCGGCAACTTGATCGCAGTTGGCGAGACATATGGAAGTGGTGAAGCTCCGTTGATCGTCAAGTACAGCCCGGCCGGTGTGCTGCTGTGGCAACGCCAACTGGCGCTCAGCGGCGATGCTTCGCTTTCGATAGTTGGAACTGACAGCCAGGGAAACATCTATGCCGCCGGCACTGGCTGCTGTGTCAAGCTGGATTCTGACGGCAACGTCGTGTGGTGCAGACCCGAGAGCTATTCAGCTCTGCTGGTAGTAGGCGACCAACTTCTGGCCAGCCAGCTGTTCACCGATCTACCGCCCGGTGGGGGCGCAGCAGAACCTTCTGTTGGCATCTACAGCTTTGGTCTGGATGGCAGTCTGCAATGGGGTCGCCGGATCAGGGTTCCCAAGGTCGGATACGTCACGCGGCTGACCTCCGCGAGCCCGGGCAGGCTGCTGGTTGCCGCGCAGGTCGATTCAGACATCCTGCTGGCGAAGCTGAATCTGGCCGACGGCATCATCGACTCCATGACGAAGCTTGGTGATTCCGAGGAAGTCGACGCCCTGGACAGCCTGGTCACAGCGCCCGACGGCAGCTTCTGGCTGACCGGCGTGAGCCAGGCGGAGTACCCACCTTTGAATACGTACTACGGAACGGATGTCAGCCTGGTGCACCTCGCCGGCGACGGCGCGCTGCTCGCGGCCTTCAGCCGCAGTCGAACTGAAAACGACTACGATTACCCGATCAACGCCGAAACGCTCGGCGTAGTGCTGGACGAACAGGGCCGAATGCTGATGTGGGGTGACGGAGACTTTGCCAGGGCACTCTGGCCACCGCTCTGGCATACTGCCGACCTGGAAACCAGTACCGTGGCGTATCCGCAAAGCGAGTTCTTGCCCAGCTTGAGCTTTGTCGTCCCCACCGTCACCGACCCCGGCCTGACAGATGTCAATGTGCTGCCGGCCGACGCGGCAACCGGCGGCAATCCCCCGGCCGAAGCCTGGATCGCGCGGATTCTGTAGACGCCGGTGGCGCGCAGGAGCCGCTGCTACCATTGGTTGACTCCGTGATGCCTAACCCAACCCCGCCTGTGCGTCCCGCCAATAACTGGTATGTCATTTCCGGCGGCCCGGCATCGGGCAAGACCACGCTGATCCACCTGCTAGGCGAACGTGGCTTTGCCACGGTACACGAGCACGCGCGCCAGCGCATCGACCGCGCAGTGCATGAAGGACTGACGGTGGAGGAAGTGCGGCAGGACCAGCAGGCGTTTCAACGCGGCGTGCTGGAGATGCAGCTTGAACACGAAAGTAATGTCCCGCCCGAGCAGCTGACGTTCTTCGACCGCGGCATTCCGGACACCCTGGCTTACAGCCGGTTCCACGGTCTGCCGCCCGATCCGTACTTCGTTGCGGCGCTGGTGGAGTGTTCCTATCGCAAGGCGTTTCTGCTTGACCTGCTGCCGATGGTCCACGACTATGCGCGCACCGAAGACGAGATGGCGCAGAAGCTGATTCAGTCGCTGCTGGTCGAAGTCTATAGCAGCATGCCGTTCCCGCTGGTACGCGTGCCTGTCTTGCCGCCAGATGAGCGGGTCGACTTCATCCTGGCGAATTTATAGGAGCTGGGCACGCGACTCTTCAGGGGCGCCTCTACAGGGATCACAGACGCCTCCTGAAGTGCTACCTTAAGATTGAGTCGAAGTGACATCCTTCGGTAGCGACATTTGCTGTAGTATCTGCATGGAGCGGGATGTTAGACGATAAGCACATTAAGCGGCAGACGATTGGCGCGACGTCCAAGCGCGATGCCGCCTGCCCGTTGTGGTGTCTCATGGTCGCGGTTCTCCTTGTCTGTAGCTGCACATCAGAAGGGCGGGGAACACTATCGCGAACTGATGTCGAAGCGCCACTCGTGCGCCAACAAGAATTGGCCGCGATCCTAACAGATGAACTCCGCGTGCTGGGGAAGGACGCCAGCAGCACAGATCAACCTCTGGTTAGCGGCCCGGATTCGGTCATCTTTGACCTGACAGCTGATGAGTTACCGAACCCGGCAGGTGCACCCCTGAGTGTCCAGGGGGCGACGCTGCATTGGACCGAGCAACTGCCGGGTGATTTCGACCAGAACGGACTGGTAGATTTCTCCGATGTTTCGGCCCTGGCGCAGCACTTTGGAGAGAAGGTTCAATACTTACGCCCGCCGGTGGCAGGTGGCCGATCAGATCATCCCGTGGGAGATCCTGAAGGCGATGGAGCGCTCAACTGGCGGCTCGCCCGGATCGATGGCGACCACAACGGAACAATCAATGCCGGTGATCTGACTGCGATCGCCCGGCATTTCCATGAATCGATCGATAACTATTGGCTCTGTTGGCGGCGCGGCGGCCAACAGAACTGGGAGCCTTGCCATGTCGTAACGCCCATGGAGCGATCTACTGCCAAGGGTCAACCCGTCCGTTGCAGGCTGATGCTCATGTATCCACAGGACATGGGTGGCTTCAAGCCCGGGGAGCTAGTGGAATTCTTGGTTAGGCCATCCGGCAAGAATGCGGGCGAGCTTGGTGAGCCGTCGACCCCAATAGCACTCACGCTTAACAGTCAGCAGTGGGAAACTGGTCCGCGCGCCGGTCTAGCCGAAGCCATTGCGGCTGACGACGACGGGAACCTCTATGCGGTTGGCAGTGTCATCGATTCAAGCGCTTTTGGCTATCGACATCTGCTCCTCAGCAAGACCCGGCAACCAGGCCTGCCGCAATGGCAGAAACACTACGGCGGGAGTGACTACTGCCGCGGTAATGCCGTTGCGATTGATTCAACTTGTGCTGTTGTAATCTGTGGTGTCATGCAGAATGACGGAGCGCCTAACTCCAACACGCTGCTGATCAAGACAACGCGTGACGGCGAACTGCTGTTCCAAAGACGGCTGCAATTCTCAGTAAACTGCAACACTTCATTCACAGCTGTGGGAATCGCGGACGACAATTCAATCTATGCCGCGGGAACGTTTGGGGGTTATGACTATCAGACACAGGAAGTCTACGATGCATTGCTGCTCGTGCACTTTGACGCGGCGGGCAATCTGCTCTGGAGCAAATGCTACCGAGCAGATCCGTACATTGGAACACCGGACCTCGTCGTAAATGCCAGCCACTTATATGTAGTTGCCTTTGGCGGAGCGATCTGTCTGGACCTCGATGGAGCACAGGTTTGGAGCGAGGGCTTCCAGAACTCCGGTGCCGGGCATCTGGCCGCCGGCGCAGGCGGGCAGTTGTGGATCAGTGGTGGGACGGTGGACTCCGTCCCCAATCACACTACGCTATGGTTTGCTGCGCTCGGCACCACAGACGGGGCAATGTTGCAGCAGTCAAGCGTCCAGATAAATTCAGAGTCTTGCGTTGGAAGCGGAATTCAATGGATGACAAATGGAGACATTTGGAGCGGCGGAATGGTTGGGGATGGATACGCAAATTATCCATATTTGGTCCACCTAGATCAGCAGGCGCAATTCATCTGTAGCTTCAAACGAGGGCTGGGTTCAAGGGAGACGCAGACGATGCCGATTGCCGCCGTGCAAGATGAGCTGGTGGTTTCCGCGCCGTATCGTGAGCCGGGGCTGCTGAGCGATGGGAACCAGCCCGTCTGGGACTGGATGCCTTGCGACCATTCAACAGCAGCGGTAGCAGCCGTGCCGTTAGTACTTCGTGAAGTGAACATCACTGCTGTGGAAAAGGACCCTGCCTTTGAGCTTCAGGAAATACCCGCCGGGCTGGCTGAACTTCCAGGCAGCGTAAGTCGCTCAACAATTGCCCGCGTGCACTAGCGATCTGTCACCCGCAGTCATCCTCTTATTACGACCCCGCGCTGCCCCAGAAATAGCCCACGGCGCTGGCGTCGGCCTCCGTGATCGTGCCGTCAAAGTTCGTATCCAGGAAGGGAATATAGCCTGGCGCAGTGCTCGTCAGACCGATCTTGCCAATGTAGGCTGACAGATCTGCCTGGCCGACGACTCCGTCGCCGTTGACGTCGCCCCGGTGGTTGAAGACATAAACGGGCACAGTCTGCTGCTGGCCCGGCAAGTCCCCCGCGCCAAAACTCTGAATTGTCAGCTGCGCCACCTGGTTCGGCGTGCCCAGCGGCAGGCTCAGCAGGCCGGGCGCGTCGGGCGCCGTATCGACCTGCTGGTCGTTGCCACCCGGCTGATTGAGTGGCGCGCAGTCGAGCGTATAGCGGACCTTGGTAACGTTCTGCGGATTCACCAGCTTGACGCCCAGCTTGCTGATCTGCGGCACGGCACCGCCGACGCCGAAGTTGCCGATGTTCAGCCCGCTGAACTGCGGCTGGCCGCTATAGTCCGCCGAGAAGGCGATTTCGTCCACCCACCAGCCGGAGGGCTGCAGGATGTCTTCGCCGCTGGTCTGGTCGTCGCTCATCATCACAAAGGCCACATGGACGTGGGTGCCGACAAACGCCGACAGATCGATCTTGACGGGTGCCCAATCGTGCTGCAGGCCGGTGAACATCGCGGGCTGGCCGCTCTGCAGTTTGGCGGGCTGCCAGGTCAGACCATAATCGCCACTTACCATGACATAAGCCCGATCATAAGCCTGCCCGCCGTCTTCCAGGTTGTAGCGCTGCATGAAGGTCAGGGTAGGCGTGGTGACAGTTGTCAGGTCCAGTTGCCGGCAGAGTAGACAGTCCAGCTCGTCCGGGCCGTAACTGCCACTCGCCTGGCCACAGTAGTAACTGCTGCCCTTGAAGGCGCCATCGGTGACCAGCTGCCAGCTGCCTGGCCCTTTGCTGGCCAGTGTCGTGGCGGAGATCTGCGGGTTAAGCAGATACAGCGCACCCTGTGCCGCAGGGTTGAGCGTGCGCATGTCGAGCGGCAGGACGCTGCTGTCTGCTGCATCGCAGGAATCAAACAGCGGATAGACCGCGGGGCCGTTGTCGACGATCACGTTGTAGGACGAGGAATAGGACTTGACGCCATCCGAGCCATCGAAACGGAAGGTAGCCGGCCCAAAGGCATGGCTGGAGGTGTCCAGGTTGAGGTCCCAGGGAGCGGCACTCAGGTCCTGCACCTGGGTCCCATCCACAAACGCCTTGAGGTCAGTCAGGCCCGAGAACACTTCAGGCGTGATGTGCACCGTGCCATGCGCGATCAGGTGGCTGTCGGTCGGAATGCGGAAGCCCTTGCCATACTGCGCCATGAAATTGCCAATGTCGACCCGCGGCACACTGCCATTAAAACCGGTGGTGGGCATGCCGGTGGCAATCAGCGCATCACGCACCTGATCGTTGGTCCACTCAGGATGCACCGTCCACGCCAGCGCCGCACTGGAAGCGACGAGCGGGCAGGCTCCACTGGTCCCGCCGAAATCCTGATAGGAAGTCGGGGTGGGGATGCTGCAGCTTTCGTAGTCTTCGCCCGGCGCACAAATTGCGACAAATGGTCCATAGTCAGAGCCCCACCAGCCGACGTGGCTGATGCGGGCATCGTCGACGTTGCTGGCGCCGACGCTGACACAGCCTGTGTAGCTCGCCGGGTAGGCGTTGTCGGTAGTGTCTTCATTGCCTGCTGAGGCAAACAGCAGCATGCCTGAAGTGTGCAGGTCGGCGATCATCGCTTCTTCCGTCGGGTCCGTGAAGTAGCCGCCGAAGCTCATACTGATAATCTTCGCGCCCAGCGTCTGGGCCAGGTAGCCACCCTCGACGATCGCCGTCTGGGAGAGCGCGTTGTTCTCGTCTGCCACCCGGATCGGAATCACCCGGCAGCCGGGAGCGAGGCCGGTCATCGTCTTGTTGTCATCCTGGATTGCCACCGCCAGCCCCGCCGTGCCGCTGCCGTGACTATAGGTGTCGGTAACGTCGTTGTCGCCCCGCCCCGGATCGCACTGGGCCGCCGGGAAGAAGACCGTCGGGTTGAGCACCGGCCCGTCGAGTTCTTCATGGGACAGATTGACGCCGGTGTCGAGGATCGCGATCCGCACCTGGTCCGAGCCTGTGGTGACGTCCCAGGCATCCGGGCAATGCAGTTTGAGGATATGCCAGGCCAGGCCGCCCATGTCCGTGCTGCCGGCTACATCGGGGTCGTTAGGGGTGTAATTGAGGTGACGAAGGCGAGTGTAGGTGACATAGTCAAGCTGACCGCCATAGTTGCTGCGGATGTCCTGGATCACCTGGTCGCCGTTGGCCCCGGGTGGCAGTTCGAAGCCCACCATCCGCACCGCGTGGTTGTAGACCTGATTGCGATACTTGAGGTTGTAGCGCGCGGCAATGTCGTCGGCCAGCGTTTCATAGCTGTGGTCCACGCGCAGCATCGCGTTACCCTGGTCGGCGGCGCGGCGTCCTACCGGCAAGGCACTAACCGCGGGAAGCGAAGCTGCCAGCCGAGCCCCAGGCTTGAAGGTCACCGTCAGCCGGTTCGGCAGATAGTCCACCCCGGGCTGGCCTGGGTTCACCAGGATCTCCTGCCACTGGCGGGCGCGGGCGAGGGCCAGTTCATCCTGGGCCGTGCTGCGCCGTCCGTCGGCAAGTTGCGGCGCCGCAGTCGAACCGCAGGCGCCTACGGCGCTGCACAACAGGCAGACCAGAGCTGCGCTCAGGATCCGGGTCGACACATGGCAGCCAATGGCGGGAGTACGGTGCACTGCTTTTGCTCCTGAAGAACGACGGTGTAATGGAGAGTCCTTATATCATAGCCCGGAAGTGAGACTTCTGTGGGGCCACAGTCGAAAGGTGGCACCGCAGCGTTATAATGTCGCCGCCTTACATAACGGCGTGCCTGAGATGTTCCTTGCAGCGCCAGGATGGGACCATGTACCAGAAACTACACCGGCTACTCAATCTTACCTTTACGCTCAGCGCTGTGACCCTGGCTCTGGGCTGCGGCGGTCACACGCATCATATCGGGCCAGTTACGCCCGAGTTGCCCGCAGGTCCGGCCAAGGCTATGCCAGCCCTGCCCGCGCCGGCCCAGCTCAAGCACCGGCTGGCCGCTTTCACGGAATCGAGTCTGATGCGTGAAGGCAGTGACTTTGACCCTAACCAGCCGCATACCAAGACCAGCAGTGCCGGTACCGACCTTGTGTTCGCGCCGAATTTCGCGACGACCCAGCAGGTAGCGGACCTGGCACTGGCGCTGTTCTCGTTCGGTGTTAAGGATTACAACCGCGACGCCAACCTGCGGCTCACCTGGGCGACGGCCCCGGCGGCCGGCACCTGCTGGGTGGCCTTGGCCAACCGCACGGCCAATCACTGGGACTGGTTCGCCCTACCCGCCAATAACCAGATCGACATCCCCAGCATCGCCACCTACACCGGACCGGCGCCAGGATTTGACCTCTACGCGGCAATCGCGGTCACCGGCCCCGGCGGCGCGACCCTCGACAAGCTGCGCATTGGGGCGCAGCCCTCGCCGGGCAACCCAACGGCCCAGCTGACTGCGACGCCGAACCTGGGTCTGCAGCCCTTGATGGTTACATTGGATGCCTCGGGCAGCACTGCGGCCGCACCGGCGACCATTACCCAGTACGAGTTCGACTTCGGTGAAGGCGGCGGCTACGTCAATAATGGCACCACGGCTTCCACGGGTCACATCTATCGCACCAAGGGCAGCTTCGTGGCCAAGGTCCGCGTGACAGATGTCTTTGGTGGCACGTCCACGGCCAGCGCCCCGCTCACCATTGGCGTCTCGCCCAACTATGACGAAGTGGAGGACAACGACACTGATCTGACAGCCAATACGCTGCCGGCCGTTCCGTTCAACGGGTTCCGCGGCAACGTTGGCTCGGGCGGCGGATACGACGGTGATACGGATGACTACTTCATCTGCAACACCCAGGTCGGCAAGAAGCTCAGCTTCCGGCTGGACTTCACGGCCGGGACTCCTGGTCTCGCGCTCTATGACAATTCCGGCAATTTCCTGGACTTCAGCTTTGCGGCAAGTCCGTGCACCATCAATTTCACCGTGCCAGCGGGTACGCCGCTGCCGCTGATTGTAGACGTGACGAGCTTTGACGTTGCGGCCAATTACACCCTCAGTGTCGGACTCAATCCGCCGGTCGCCGCGCTGACGTCGACCCCCAGTCAGGGCAACGTGCCACTCGATGTGGTGCTCGACGCTTCCGGCAGCACCGATGCCTCGCCGGGGCACATCGTGTCTTATTCCTTTGACCCGGAAGGGGATGGCACCTTCCTTGCACCGCAGGCGGGCGCAACCATGCCGTTCACTTACACCACCGCGGCGATATATGGCCCGGTGGTACGGGTCATCGATGACTCAGGACTCAGCAGCACAGCGACGACTTCGATCCTGGCGGGCGTGACGTTCGATGAAGTGGAAAACAACGACACTCCAGCTACCGCCAATCCGCTGACCTTCCCTCTGCACAATTTCACCGGCAGCCTGGGCGCACCGGGCTATGATGGCGACGATTACGACTACTTCAGCTTCAGCGCGAACACCGGCGATGTCGTCGACATCCAAATGCAGCTGGACCCGCAGCAAGCTGACTTTGATCTCTACCTGTATGACGCACTTGGTAACGAGCTGGCAAATTCGTTTACCACCAATGCGCTGGAAGAAGTGAAGTATCAGATCACCGCGCAGGATTCCGGGCCGTTCGTTGTGGCGGCCAGCTGGTATGCCGGCTCCGGTACCTATACACTCAGTGGCAGCATCAACGCTCCGGTGGCCAAGCTCGTTGCCGCGCCGAACGTTGGCACGGCCCCGCTGGATGTTGTCCTCGATGCCTCGGGCAGCACGGACAAGGCGCCGGGCACGATTGTTAGCTATGAGTTCGATCCGGAAGGCAATGGCAGCTTCCAGCCGCCGCAGGCTGGCGCCACACTTAACTACACCTACACCTTATCGGACACTCACTCGCCGATAGTGCGGATTACTGACGATGATGGCTATACGGCTTTGGCGACTGCCTATGTGTTTACCGCCGGGACCTATGACGAAATCGAGCCCAATAACGCCGGCCAGGATGGCACGCTGCTGCCCGCTTTCCCGTTCAGCAACCTGCGGGGCAGTCATGGCGCTGGCCCCGGCTATCACGGCTATGACGGTGGTCCAGTCGATGCGTGGATCTTCAACTCGGCCGCCAACCACCACTTCACCTTCACTAACACCTACGACAACACGACGGGCGAGCTGGCGTTCGAGCTGCAGGATAAATATGGCGATGTGCTGCTGGACACTTATGGGACCGGAGGCACGGCCACACTGGACTACGTCACGGGCAGCGATCCTAATGACGGCGGCAAGCCATACTACCTGTGGGTGTGGGACCTCAACAACACGCACTTCGGTGACTACAACCTGTCCGGCGTCCGGGTGAACTAGGCGGCTGGGGCAAGCGCAAGACCGAGAACGCGAGTTCTAGCCTGCGCATTTCGCGGACAAAGCTGTTCGCGCCTGCCGCCGGCCGGAGAACCATGCTAAACTTGTTCCGCTTAACAAACAAGTAGCACTCTGCTCAACCAAGCCATGCCCGATCTACATATCTCACGCGCTGCCGCCCGGCTGATGCTTCTTCATCAGCAAAGGCTGCTCTTGCCACCGGCGCGCGCGGCACGCAAAGCCGATGTACTGAGCTGCATTCAGCGCATGGGGCTGCTACAGATCGACACGATTCACGTCGTCAACCGGAGCCCATATCTCGTCTTGCATAGCCGCCTCGGCGACTATCGCCGGCAGTGGCTGGAAGAGCTGCTGGCCGAGGGCAAACTGTTTGAGTGGTGGGCGCACGCGCTGTGCTGGGTGCCGCGAGAAGACTGGCCGCTGTGGCGCGGGCTGATGCTCCATGGCATGCGCGAGCGAAACAAGCCGTGGGACAGCATCCTCGACTGGCTGCAGAAAAATCGCGCCGCGGCCGACATAGTGCTGGCGCAGATCCGTGAGCGCGGTCCACAGTGCAGCGCCGATTTTCAGGCGCCACCGGAGCGTGCGGACAAGCGGACTGGGGTGTGGTGGGACTGGCGCGAGGAAAAGGCGGCGCTGGAGTTCGCATTCTGGACCGGCGAGCTGATGATCGCCCGCCGCGACCGCTTTCAGCGCGTGTACGAACTGCGCGAGCGCGTCGTGCCGGGCTGGGACGATGCGCAGGCGCTGCCGGAGGCCGAAGCGCGAGTCGCACTGATCCGCCGCGCGGCGCTGGCGCTGGGGGCGGCGACCGAGCCGTGGCTGCGCGACTACTACCGCTTCCGCTATCAGCACGTCGCGCGCACGGCGATCCAAGAGCTGGTGGATACAGGTGAACTGCTCGAGTGTCGCATCGAGGCAGTGCCGGGCCAGGCGTATCTGCATCGTGACCTGCTGCCGCTGCTGCAGAAGGCTGAGGGCGGTAAGCTGGTCGCGACCCATTCTGCGCTGCTCTCGCCGTTCGACCCGCTGGTGTGGGACCGCAAGCGCAACCGCGAACTCTACGACTTCGACTATACGATCGAGGTCTACACCCCCGAGCACAAGCGCCAGTTCGGCTACTTCGTCATGCCGATTCTGAGGCGCGGAGAGCTTGTCGGACGGCTCGATCCGAAGGCTCATCGCAAGGATGGGGTGTTCGAGATCAAGGCGCTCCATCTTGAGGCAAGTGTAAAGCTTGACCGCTCCGCGTGGCAGGACATCGCACGGGCGGTGCAGGCCTCAGCGGATTGGCACGGCACGCCCCGGGTGACGGTTGGAACGAGCGATCCACCGGGAGCGGCACGGAGTCTGACGGCGGCCCTAAAGGCAAAGTAGGTGGTTATCCTTCCTCCTGAGTTGAGGAAAGAAGACCACTTGGCTCGCGAAGGTGTCCGCGATCCTGTCCCCGCAGGTATACTTCCCGTATGAGTCTCGCTACTTCTACCAAGGAAAAGCTCGACAGCGTTACCAGCAGCGGGCGCGTGTTCCACTTCACCACTCCGATCGAAGTGGATGTAGCCTGTGAGGCGGACTCCTGGACTTATAACCACGCCGCCACGGGCCTCAATGGCTATGGCAACTCACGCGAGCAGGCGCTGGAATCGTTCGCGGGCGATGTGGCGCACTCCTGGAACAGCTATGTGCTGGTGCCGGACGGCGATCTGGCGCATGGCGCGCTGCGCCTCAAGCGGCAGCTGCGGGAGCTGATCTCCGTCGATCGCCCCCGCTAAGGGCCGGTCTAGCCCGTCAGCACCATCTCAGTGGTCCCGCCGGCCTGCGCGATGAATACATCCTGCGCGGCACGCCGCTCTTCGCCTTCTGCTGGCCGACGCCGGTGATACTGGCCCTCGCTGTCGCAGTCCCAGACGCTGCAATTGTCCTTCTCGTAGACGGCCAGCACCTCTTCCAGCCCGGCGCGCACGGCAGGATCGTCAACGCGCATGATCGTTTCCATCCGGCGGTCGAGGTTGCGGCGCATCCAATCGGCACTACCGATATAGAACTCCGGACTGCCGCCGTTCTCGAAGCGATAGACCCGGCTGTGTTCCAGAAACCGCCCGACCACGCTATAGACACGAATGTTGTCGCTCAGCCCCGGCACTCCCGGCCGCAGGCAATTGAGTCCGCGGATGTTGAGCGTCACGGGCACGCCGGCCTGGCTGGCGCGGTAAAGAGCCGTGATCAGCTCGGGGTCCTGGAGCTGGTTCATCTTGCAGTAAATGCCGCAGGGCCGTCCCTCGCTGGCATGCTCGGCCTCGCGCGCCACCATCTCGAGGAACCGCAAACGCATGAAACGCGGCGCCACCAGCAGGCTGGAATAGCCGTCGTAGGGCGTGGCGCCCGTCAACTCGTTGAACACCTGTGCGGCGTCCTTGCACAGCAGCGGGTCGCAACTGAGCACGCCAAGATCCTCGTACAGGCGCGCTGTCCCGGTGTGATAGTTGCCCGTACTGACATGCACATAGCGCCGCAGGCCTTCGGGTTCGTCGCGCACGACCAGCGCCAGCTTGACGTGAGTCTTGAGGCGTTCGACGCCGTAGGCGACATGAGCGCCCTCTTTTTCCAGCAGCTTGCTCCATTCGATGTTGGCCTGTTCGTCGAAGCGCGCGGTGATTTCCACCAGAACTGCCACCTGCTTGCCGCGCCGTGCGGCTTCCAGCAGCGCCTGCATAATGGGACTGTCGCGGCTGGTGCGATAGATCGTCACCTTGATCGCCAGCGTCTGTGGGTCGGCCGCAGCCGCACGCAGGAAGCGCAGCACGCTGTTGTCGAAGCTGAAGTACGGATGGTGCAGCAGAATGTCGCCGCGGCGGATCTCGGCGAAGATGGCCTCCGGAGCGTGATCGAGCTCAGCCAGCCGTGGGTGCGTCACCGGCTCATGATGCGCATAACGCAGGTCGTCGTGGCCATCGGCCTTGAACTGCAGCAGGTCGGACAGGCCGAGCAGGTTTTCGGTGATGTAGGTGTCTTCGCTGCCGCAGCCGATCTGCTCGGCCAGCCAGCCGATTAGCTTGTCTGGCATGTCGGCGCTGACTTCGAGCCGTACGACGCCTGCAAAGCGCCGCGCTTTAAGCTCGTCAGTCACATGGGCGATGATGCTGCCTGGTGTGTGCGGCATGTCGTCCGCGTCGTACCCCTGGTCGTCCTCAGTATCGCCTTCGGCGCCGCGCGTCACCCGGAAGGCAAAACTCTCCAGTCCGACGGCGTCCGGGAACATCTTGTCCATGTTGGCACGGATCACCTGTTCCAGCGGTACGGCGCCGCCGGGTAGATGCACCCAGCGCGGACGATTGTTTGGCACCTTCACGCGCACCAGCCGCTTACGGCCTTTCTTGCTTTCCTTGATCTGGACAATCAGGTTGAGCCCAAGGTTGCTGATAAAAGGAAACGGATGTTCGGCATCCACCACCAGCGGGGTCAGAATCGGCTGCACCTGGTTCTCGAAGTAGTCGGTCAAATAGGCCGTGTCGGCCTCGTTCAACGCGCTGTGCTCCAGCAGCGGGATCCCGTGTTCGGCCAGGGCCGGGCGCAGGTCCTCGTCAACGATCCGGCCCAGCACGGCGATCTGCTGCAGTACTTCCTCGCGGCAGATCATCAGCTCCTCGATCGGCCGCCGGCCGTCGAGCGAAGGGCCTTCATCGCCGCGCTTGACGAGGCGCTTGAGCCCGCCAATGCGCTTCATGAAGAACTCGTCGTGGAGCATGCCCATGATGCCGGCAAACTTGATCCGTTCCAGCAACGGGAGTTCGTGATCCTCTACCAGAGCCAGAACACGGCGGGCGAAGCTAAGCCAGCTCAGTTCGCGGTTGAAAAAGGCCTGCGGCGAGTCCGGCGCCGGCGGCGCATACGGTTCGACTTGTTCTCCCACTGGGCTCCCCTGCCTCTTTGCTCTGACAGCCATTGTAGTGGATTCTAGCGACCGGTTGCTAAAGAATTGTTAAGACGCCGGAGGGCGACAGTGCAGGCCGTTGGCTGCTATGCTCTTGGCATGCTGATGCAGGGTCATAAACTCCCGGACTGGCTGCTGCGCACCATAAGCGCTGGCACTGCCGGGATGCTGCTGCTGCTCGCCGGTTGCCCGGGAGACAGCGCCACTCAGGAAGCGCCGGCCGCGCCCGGCGCGCAGCATGCCAGCGTTCCGCCCGCGCCGTCGCCGGTGCCCTCGACGCCCGAGTCGCCGACGGTTCCCCAGTCCACGCCTGCGGCACCCGCACCATCCAACAGTCGCTTTCCGAGCGCAGTTGCGGGTACACCTCCGCCGGCGGCCAAGTCCACAGTTGAACACTTTTCGTTGAACCTGACGGGCGGAGACAATGGCAACACACTCGACGGTCAACCTGCGAAAGAATTGATGCGCATGCTGCAGCAGCTGGCGCTGACCCAGTCGGAGCTGCGCAAGGCGCAGGCGGGAGACTTCCCACCGGAATGGCCGACTTCGCTGCAATTGCCGCAGAACTGCTACATCGGTACGAAACAGGTGATCGTCCCCAATTCCGCGACGTCCACCTGGCAAGGTTGCTTCGTCATCAATGCGCCGCTGGACAAGGTGTCCAAGTTCCTCAAGGGCCAGTTTGAGCAGTTCGGTGTCGTAGAAGCCGACATGCAGGCGCAGGGCGGCAAGTCGGTCAATCTGGTGGTCCAGGCCAATTCCGGCAACTTCGCCGCCCTGTCGGCGATTCTCGCCAAGTCCAGCGCTGGCAGTGACTGGACGCGGGTGTTCTTTGAGTTTGTACCCCGCACTCAGCCCGGCGCGCCGGGCGGCAATACGATCGGCTCGTAGCGCCGGTCGTTGCCAGCCGGTGGCGGGAGCAGCCCGTCGACCATGCCGTCTACGTAAGCCAGCGACCGGGCATGCTGCGGAAATGCGCCATGCGGGCTGAAAACGAAACGTCCCAGATTCAGGTCGAACTGGCCCCATTCCACGTCGGTCTCAGGCTCTGCGAACTCGAGCCACTCTGCGGGCAATAGCGCACTGTCGCGGCTGACGAGTTCATCGCGCTCCAGAGCATGGAGCAGCAGCCGCAGGCGCTCGGGAAAGTTGCCGCGGACCAATTCGCGCAGATAGTGAAGGGTGTCGAAGCGCTCATAGATCCGTTCCAGAAAGCTGATCGGCATGCGGCGCAGCAGCAGATCATTAATTGCGTGGGTTCCGCCAAACGGTGTGCCGAAGGTGACGAATGCCAGGTATTTCAGCTGCAGGGCGCCGCTTACTCGCTGGCCGAGTTCGTGGGCCACATTCAGCGCTGTCAGCCCTCCGAGGCTGTAGCCCAGCACGACCACCTCGCTCCAGTTCGCCGGATGCTGGGCCAGCAGATCGTGCAACATCATGCGCACCAGTCCGGGATAGCCCTCAGTCTTGCCAGACAGGATGTCGCGCCAATCGTGCGGCTGGGCCAGATGCACGACCGTGAGATCCGGCCGGCGCTGCGTCAACCATGCGGCATAGTGGCTCCAGCCGATGTCAGGGGTGAATGGCTTCAGGATGCTGCTGACCAGACCATCAACGCACACCACAGCGCGCTGGGGCGGGGGGCCCGGATCTGGCGCTGGTGGGGCATTTTGCTCCTGAGGCTCATCCATGCACGGCTATGCTACCAGCCAGGAGTCAATTCCGCGGGTGTAGCTCAGAATCTCGCCCGGCTGAAAGTAAATCGCCGTCTCAGCAGCCGCGTTATCCACGCTGTCGCTGGCATGAATCAGGTTATTGCTGACGTCGATGCCGAAATCGCCGCGGATTGTACCCGGTTCGGCCTCGCCCGGACGGGTGGCGCCGACGACTTTGCGCACGACGGCGACGGCATTCGGGCCTTCCAGCACCACGGCGACAACCGGCGCGCTCTGGATATAGCGCACGAGGCCGTCGTAAAACGGCTTGCCTTCGTGCACGGCATAGTGTGCCTGCGCCTGCTGCGGGCTGACCTGCAGCAGCTTCAGCCCGGCGAGGCGCAGACCCTTCTGCTCCAGGCGCGCCAGCACGGCGCCGATCAGGCCGCGGTTGGTGGTGTCGGGTTTCAACATGACAAAAGTGCGTTCGCTGCTCAAGGTAGACCCCTAATAATCCCCAAAGTGTGCGCCGCATGATAGTCGGCGCGCGCATAGCGGTCAAGCGGCGTGAATGCAGGTACAATAGTATCGATATACCAATTTCCGGCCGGGCGAGCACCGGCCATGATCTTTTCGCGGAGGGAACCAGATGAAAAGACTAATCCTGGCCTTGGGGTGCTGCGCTGTGCTGGGAGCGTGCAGCGGGCACACGGCCAACCTTGATCCCGGCCATGGCAATCCGCCAGGTCAGCCCACGCCAGGCGTCAGCGCCAAACTTAATCAGCAGTTACCCGCTGTCGGCGGCCTCGACGCCATGCGCAGCACTTCCGGCATCGCCTTCAGTGGGCTGCCCATGCTGGCCAGCTTTCATGCAACCATCAACGGCGGCAACGAGCTGATTCTGGACGGGACGCCGACGGCCTATGCCTGGGCGATCTTCGATCTGGGCGTGCAGCCGGCCGATTTCACCATTGGCACGGTCAATTTCCCGAATGCGCCGGACTGGAGCTCGATCCTGCCGCTGCCCAATGTCTTCGTCGGTCTGTCGATCTATTCGCAGAATCGCTGGGTCTTCCAGTCCCGCCCGAACAACGGCGGGGCCGCAGACTTCAGTTCGCTGCCGCCGGCTTCGACCTTTCTGTCGGCGTCGAACCACAGCTATCTGGCAATCCTGAGCGACAGCACCACGCTCAGCTTTGGCGACCAGCTATTGTTGACCGGCTCGGCTGGCCCAGGCGGCGAGCTGCCTGCCAAGTACACCGTGGACTTTCCTGGTCTGTCCGCCAAGACGGGGCAGAACAACCAGCTGCTTGTCAAGTCGGACAACAGTGGCGGTGACATCCTCACGTACTGTGCGACTGACAACGGCGGCGCGCGCGTGGCATTTGCCTATAACCCCGGAACAGACACGATTGCGCCCACAGTGAACACCTTCTTCGGCGCTGGCGAAGCGCTGCAGGGCTGTTTCCAATACCGGATGGACTATTACTCCGACGGCCGACTCGGCATCGGGGCGGCGCGCAACGGGCCGAACAGCATTCGCAACGACCGCGAACTGTCGGCAGGCAGCAATACCTGGGATATTTCGACGGCTGTCGACAACACCGTGCTGCCGGCCACTTTCACCGATCCGCAGTTCGACTTCAAACTCAACAGCACCGACAACCCGCAGGTGCTGTTCAAGTCCGACACCGGCAAGCTCGGATATGCCTATTACGTCGCCGGTAGCTGGGGCATCGATACCGGCGGCCCCGACATTCTGGGTGGCGTGGCACTGCGGCTGAGCGGAACGGACGCCATTGTGGCCTATCAGTCGGACGCAGGTGGCGGCGACAAGAAGGTTGTCGTCAGCAAGATGCAGCAGCGCCCAGCTGGCCTTAACTTCGGTTCGGCAGTTGACGTCTTCACCGCCGCGGGGAAGACCTGCGGCGACGGTATTTCGCTGGCGCTCGGCATGGGCAGCAGTGTCCAGGTGGCGCAGTTCATGGGCGACGCGGGAGGCAATGACCAGCTGGGCTTCGCCTATAACAAGGACGGCCTGTTCCCCGGCACCTGGACGCCGACGACCATTGACGATGGCGGCACGACGGCGGATGTGGGCCAGTATCCCAGCCTCGGCGTACTGCGGGACGGGACGCCTGTCGTAGCCTATTACGACGCGACGAACCAGTCGCTGCGCTTCGCGATCAGCACGGTGCCGGATGGCGGGAACGTCACCGGCACGACCTGGGTGACCAAGCGCATCGATACCTCGCGCTTCGGCAACCAGGTGGGCCTGTGGCCGGCACTGGGCGTGATCCATCGCACAGGTACCGACCCGGACAAGGTGATCGTGGCTTACGGCGTGGCCGATGGTACGGCCAACGTACTGCGCGTGATTCTGTTCGACGCTCCGGCGCATTAATTCGTATCCGTAGCGGCGGCTTCCAGTCGCCGTTCGTACAGCCCGGCGGCGGGAAGCCGCCGGTACTGGAGACAACAGGGCTGGGTTATCCAATCGAGGATAGCCCAGCCCTTTTCCATACTTTTCGTCCAGTTTGCATAGGTTTTTCGGGGTTCGACGGTGCTATCATAGTCAGGCCGCCATTCGGCCCACTACTCAAAAAAAGAGGATAGCCCCGTGGTCAATACTAAGTATGTCTTCGTTACAGGTGGCAATGTCAGCTCGCTGGGTAAGGGCATCATCGGCGCCAGCCTGGGTCTGTTGCTCAAGGCGCAGGGCTACCGCGTGTCGATCATGAAGTGCGATCCGTACATCAACGTCGACGCCGGCACGATGAGTCCGATTCAGCACGGCGAGGTGTTCGTCACCGACGACGGCGGCGAGACCGATCTCGATCTCGGCCACTACGAACGCTTCATCGATGAGGATCTGACCCGTTTCAACAGTGTCACGACTGGCCAGATCTATCAGGAAGTGATCCGCAAGGAGCGCGAAGGCGAGGGCGACTACCTCGGCAAGTGCATTCAGGTCATCCCGCACATCACCAACGAAATCAAGAACCGCATCCGGCAGGTGGCCAGCAAGACTCGCGCCGACATCGTCATTGTCGAGATCGGCGGTACGGTCGGCGACATCGAGAGCCAGCCGTTTCTGGAAGCCATCCGGCAGTTTCGCAAGGAAGCCGGCCGCGGCAACTGTGTGAACATTCACGTCACACTAATTCCGTACCTTGAATCCGGCGGCGAGCTCAAGACCAAGCTGACGCAGCACAGCGTGGCCGAATTGCGCGGCATCGGCATCAGCCCGGACATCATCGTCTGCCGCACCAGCCGCCCGCTCAACAAGGACGTGCGCGCCAAGCTCAGCCTGTTCTGCGATATCGATGTCGAGAACGTCATTGAAGGGCTGGACGCCGAGTCGATCTACGACGTGCCGGTGATGCTGGAAGAGCAGCACTTCGGCGGACGCGTCGCAGAGCTGCTCGGCCTCGAAAGCCGCCGGCCGGACCTGACTGAGTGGGAGCGCATGCGCGACAAGCTGCACAGCCGCAACAAGAGCGTGCGGGTGGCAATCGTCGGCAAGTACAACGCACTGAAGGACGCCTACCTCAGCATCCTGGAGAGCATCAACCACGCCGCGATCGGCCAGCGCGCGATGCTGGAGCTGGTGTGGATCGATGCCGAACGCCTGACCCGCGACACGGTGGAGAAACGCCTGCGCAAGGTGGACGGCGTGCTGATCCCGTACGGCTTCGGCCACCGCGGGATGGAAGGCAAGATCGAGGCCATCCGCTATGCCCGCGAGAACGGTGTGCCAATGCTCGGCCTTTGCGTCGGCCTGCAGGTGGCCGTGATCGAGTTTGCGCGCAACGTCTGCGGGCTGGCCAACGCCAACAGCAGCGAGTTCGACCCGAACACGCCGCACCCTGTGATTGACAAGATGGCCAGTCAGCAGGAAGTGGAAGACAAAGGCGGGACGATGCGCCTGGGCAGCTATCCCTGCCACCTGCTCAAGGGCAGTCTGGCGGCAGAAGCGTATGGCACGAGCAAGATTCGCGAGCGCCACCGCCATCGCTATGAAGTCAACCCGAAGTATCACAAGCAGCTGCAGGACGCCGGGCTGGTGTTCAGTGGCAGTTCGCCGGACGGCACGCTGGTCGAGATCATCGAGCTGAAGAACCACCCGTACTTCCTGGCGGTGCAGTTCCACCCCGAGTTCAAGGGCCGCCCGACCCGCCCCCATCCGCTGTTCGCCAAGTTCGTCGAGCGCATGATCAGCAGCGGCACGCAGAACCACGAGGACCTTGAACATACGCGGCCGTACTCGCAACCGGTGGCAGTGGGGAGCGTAGGCGGGTAGGCGAGTAGGGGCGCTGCTTTGCCAGCGCCCGCTCTGCCGCGCGAGCAGGGATATTTCATAGGAAGAGTAGGATTTCCACCGCAACGCGCGCAGAGGCCGCTGAGTTCGGAACCAAATAAGGTACTGTCTTAGCTCTGGACTCCTACACTAGCCCCGTCGGTCATATACGCCTTGCTCCTGCCGCCACCTTAAAATAGGCGTCACGCAAGACCGGATCGCCGCCCCACAATTCCCTTAACCCCCGCAGATACAGCCAACGCTCCATTTGGCCGAGATTTAATACATCTCGCCACTTGAGGCAAAAGCGAAGTTGGTTCAGGCGAAGAAAGCGCAACTTTTTCTGCCCATGCGCTTTGTCAATCGACTCACTGTGCCGGTGCCGCACCAGGGTGGACGCAACTGCGACGCTGCGCCAGCCGAAGCGTTCTTGCGCGATCATTCCCAGATCCACGTCCTCCCAGTAGAAGGGGTAGAAGTCGCGGCCAAACCCACCAAGCTTCCACAACGAGTCTGTACGACAGACGAAACATGCTCCGCAGAGGATCGTAGTGATCTGATTTCCGACTCCCCAATCAGGCAGTTCGCCCGAGCCACCGGACGACAACCAATTCTCCACTTGTGTGGTCACGGTCCGCGCCTCGAACAGTTGGTCATTCCAGACCAAGCCCCGCGAAGTACGCAAGAATTGCAGGTTCTCGACGCGGCCCAACGCCGTGTTGAAAACCAAGGGCATCGCCGCAAAACACTTCAAATCCTCTGCGAGCGCCGCAATCAAGCGCGGAAACGGGTTGCCAACCAGTTCGATATCCGAGTTAACGATCGCGACGAATTCCCGACTTGCTTCGCCGGCTCCCCGGTTGGCATTGGCGGCAAATCCGGTGTTGAACTGAGACTTGACGTACTTGAAATGCGGCCACCGCGAACGCAGAATCGCAACCGATCTGTCCTTCGAGGCATCGTCGCTCACGATTACTTTGTAATAGCCCTTGGCAACTTCAGGCAGCGCTGCCAATTGTGCCAGCAGCGGCTCAATCGTCCCCACCGACTTATAAGCGGGAATCACGATGCTCCTTTCCAGCACAGTGGGATCCGAAGCTTGGAATTCACGTGACTTGAAGTCGCGGCC
>JADMIO011121690.1_pt1 | contig 30156 bp, 33 predicted proteins | sample 8958161 | NCBI WGS metagenome assembly JADMIO01 (sample SAMN16585339, study PRJNA669376) | soil metagenome | isolation source: Crop rotation soil | place: USA: Cullars Rotation, Alabama | collected 2011 | reverse complement strand
GCTCGGGAGCGTGCCCTGCCATTTCTGGCCGCCCTTGCCGGGCGTGACGCCGCCAACCATCTGCGTGCCGTAGGCAATGCCCTGCTCGGTATGGAAGGTGCCGGTCGCGCCGGTCATGCCCTGGGTGAGGACCTTGGTGTTCTTGTCGACGAGGATGGACATGTAGTTATTCCTTGCCGCCGAAGATCTTGCCAAGCAGGCCGGGTTTCTTGTCGCCATTGCGGATCGCCGCGACGATCTTCTGCGCCGCATCGTCGAGATCGTTGGCGGAAATGACGTTGAGGCCGCTATCCTTGATGATCTTCTTGCCGAGCTCGACATTCGTGCCTTCGAGGCGGACGACCAGCGGGACTTTAAGATTGGTTTCCTTCACCGCCGCGAGCACGCCCTCGGCGATGACATCGCACTTCATGATGCCGCCGAAGATGTTCACGAGGATGCCCCTCACATTGGGGTCCTTCATGATGATCTTGAAGGCCGCGCTCACCTTCTCCTTGCCTGCGCCGCCGCCTACGTCGCAGAAGTTCGCGGGCTCTTCGCCGTAAAGCTTGATGATGTCCATGGTCGCCATGGCAAGGCCGGCGCCGTTGACCATGCAGCCGATCGTGCCATCGAGCGCGATGTAGGCGAGGTCCCACTCGGCGGCCTCGATCTCTTTCTCGTCTTCCTCGGTCTTGTCGCGCAGCGCCTGGATGTCGGGGTGACGGAACAGCGCATTGTTGTCGAAGGAGACTTTCGCATCCAGCACGCGAACGCGTCCGTTCTTCATGACGATGAGCGGATTGATCTCGAGGAGGCTCATGTCCTTCTCGGTGAAGGCTTTGTAGAGCGTGCCAGCCAGCTTCATCATGTCGGCGCGGGCGTCCCCTGTCAGCGCGAGCGCATCGCAGAGTTTCGCCGCATCGGCGTCGGTCACGCCTTTCGAAGGATCGATGGCGAGGGTGTGGATCTTGTCCGGGGTGTCGTGAGCGACCTGTTCGATGTCCATCCCGCCTTCGGTCGAGGCGACGAACGCCACGCGGCCGACCGTGCGATCGACCAGGAGCGACAGGTAGAGTTCTTTCGCAATGTCGGCGCCGTCTTCGATGTAGATGCGGTTGACCTGTTTGCCGCCTGCGCCCGTCTGCTTGGTGACGAGGTGCTTGCCCAGCATCGCCTTCACATGGCCGAGGGCTTCGTCTTTCGAGAAGCCGAGGCGCACGCCGCCTTTGGGGCCGGCGTCGGCTTCGATGAACTTGCCCTTGCCGCGTCCGCCGGCGTGGATCTGCGATTTCACCACCCAGAGGGGTCCGGGCAGGGAATCTACTGCGCGCTTTGCGTCATCGAGGGAAAAAACAGCCACGCCATTCGCGAGGGGCACGCCATACTGCCTCAGGACGTCCTTCGCCTGATGCTCGTGGATGTTCATGGGTTATCGCCCCTGGAGGAGGGCCCAAAAGGAAGCGGTGAGGCCCTGCGGGTTCGCGATTAGCGCACCCTGCCGGGGCTGGCAACTTCACTCGCCCAACCTCGGGCTCGATGCTGCCTGGGGCGAATTGTCCCTTCATTCCGGGCCGATTCCGATAGGGACGCTCAGACGGGCTGGCTGGATTGCTTGTCCGTTTTCTGGGGCGGAGAATCGCCTTCGGCGAGCTCGGGGTTTTCGTTGGCGACCTGGCCCTCGACGACGCTGGTTGCGGCGACGGGAACGAAGTGCGTGCGGTGCTCCGGCCGGGCGGTGATGGAAACGCGCCAGATGTTGGAGATGAAGAGCCCGAAATAGAGCACGGCCGTGACGGCGAAGACGCCGGGCTGGCCCAGCGCCGTGTCCGCCGTGACGCCGGTGAGGATGGGACCGATCACCGATCCGCCCGCCCAGACGAACAGCATGCCGGACATCACCTGCGCGATCTGTCCCGGCGCCGTGCGGTCGGTCGCATGGCTGGCGGAGATGGAATAGAAGGAGAGAGCCCCTGCCCCCCACAACCCGGCGAGCAATACCGTCACCGAGAAGGGGACGTGACCGGCGGACAGGTAGAGCGCAACGCAGGAGGCAAAGGCGATCGCCGCCAGTCCGGCGACGACCAGGCGCCGGTCGATCTTGTCTGACAGGAGTCCCGCAGGCCATTGCGTGATCGTGCCGCCGGCCATCGCGGCGATGTAGAGCGTGGCGGCGGAAGACGAGCCGCCGAAAGGCTGGAGCTCGGTGGCGTAAAGTGGGAGCTGGGCGGTCGTGCCGGTGTTGGCGATGCCGGCGACCACAGCGCCGGCAAGCGCTGCGGGCGGTATCTGCATCATCTTGGAAAGGCTCAGCGGCTCGCGATCCGGCTGCACAGGCTGTTCACGGCGGGTGGCGCAAAGCGGGATGACGGCGAGCACCATCAGGAGACCCGCCCAGATGAAGGGACGGATATCCGCCGGGGCGTGCTCGACGATGAGGAGCGGGCCGCAGCAGATCGCGATCTTGAGCATCAGCTGATACATGCCCAAGACGCCGCCGCGCTTGGACCGGGGCGTTGAGTCGGCAATCCAGCTTTCTGCGGCGGTGAACATCACGGCAGAGGCCGCGCCCTGTGCAAAGCGCAGCAAACCCCAGGCGACGGAATCGAACGCCAGCGCCATGCCGAGAATACCGGCGGAATAGATGGCGGCGGCCGCGGAATAGGCGCGGATATGCCCAACCTGACGCACCACGTCCGGCGCATACCAGGAGCCGAGCATGAAGCCGCCGGAGAAGGTCGCGGCGACCACGCCGACGCCCAGGGCCGACGCGCCCATGGCCTTGAGCGCCAGCGGCGTCGAGACGCTGAGGATGCCCGAGGCGGCCTGCAGCAGCATGACCGCAATGATCAGGGAGGCGACGTTTCGGTAGGCGGTCATGGGCAGCGGGGACGAAGTCCGGCAGTCTGTTGTTTTCCTTTTCTTACGCCGCTTCGCCCCTGCTTGCGTCTAAATTCTTGTTACGGAGTTCTAGCTAGCGCTGACAGTGAAGAAGGTCTCCCACATCAGCCGTCCGGGGAGGAAGGTGAAGAGGCCCGCCGTGAACGCGCCGCCGAGGAAGATCGCCGTCATGAAGCGGGCATGGACCTTGGCGTAGTGCATCCGGGCCATGGCGACGCCCATGGGCAGCATCACGGCGGTGATGGCGGTGAAGGAGTGGATCCAGCTGAAATTGCCGTTGTCGGTGCGGATGAAGAAGGAGGTCACCGCCGTGAGGCCCATGGCGACCACCCAGGTCCAGCCCAGCTTGCGGTGCAGGGCTGAGCCTTTCGGCAGGAAGAGGATCACAAGGCCGAGGAGGAAGGATGTGATCGCGCTTGCGGCATGAGTTGGGATGATCCAGCCGACATTGGCGAGCGGGGTGAAGTCGATCCGGAAATGGGCGTCAGTGAGCCCCCGGGACTTCGCCAGCATGCCATAGACCCAGATGAAGCTGCCGATCCCGGCGGCGGTCAGCAGGGCGACGATGGGGTAGGAATAGCCCAGTTGGGGCCAACGAAATGGGCGGCGGCGTTTCGGGGAGGGCGCCGGGGGTTCTGGCGCCCGGTCGCCCGCTTGAGGAAAGGTGGGGAGGGAGGTTGCGCTCATATCAGGTCTCCTTTTCTTCCGGCCGGCGCCCCTTCTGTTTTCTGGGCGGGTGGCGTCCGGTCGTCGGGATCGAGATGCGGCGCGTGGCGGCGATCCGCCACCGGGATTGCGTGAAACGGCTGACCTGCTACGCGAAACGCGTCTAAAACCGTTCGCGAAGCGCGAACTGCAGGGCGAAAAACCGTTTGCGAACCGTGTTTAACATGCCCCTGGTGCAATATGTCGGCGTGCTGGCCGCCATCGGCGTGTTCCTGGCCTTCCTCAACCCGTTCGGGTCGGTCACCGAGATTCCGGTTGGGATCGCCCTCGCCTACTGGGTTCCGCTGATCGTCTATGGCGGGCTGGCCGGGTCGATGATCGCCTGGGGGATCAGGCGGGGCGCGCCCAAGCTGCCGCTCTGGGGATATATCGCCGCGCTGGCGCCGCTGATGACGCTGGCCGTGTTTCCGGCCGTCCTCCTCCAGCAGGCCTTCCTGCTGAACCAGCCGGTGCCGCCGGACAGCTATCTCGAATTCACCTTCTACATCCTCCTGATCAGCGTGGCCGTGACCAGCGGGGTGATCCTGGGCTTCCGGGCGTTCGGGAAGCGTGCGGCCGCGCTCGATCCCGAGCCGCCCCCTGCCCCCGGCGCACCCGCCGGAAAAACCGGAGCGGCCGCCTTTGCCGAACGGCTGCCGATCAAGCTTCGAGCGGCGGAAATCTATGCGGTGGAATCCGAGGACCACTATCTGCGTGTCCACACCAGCGCCGGGCAGGAACTGATCCTGATGCGGCTCGCGGATGCGGTGCGGGAGCTCTCCGGCCTCGAGGGGATGCAGACGCACCGGTCGTGGTGGGTGGCGAAGCAGGGCCTCGCCGATGTCGTGAAGGGCGATGGGCGGCTGACATTGAAACTCAAATCAGGCGCGGAGGCGCCGGTGAGCCGCACCTATGCAAAAGCCGTGAAAGAGGCCGGGTGGATGTGAACCGTGCAGGCGCCGGCAGGTGTCAGCAGCGTCCACCACGAGGGCAGTGTAAAGGGAAACCATCCACGGCACGCCGCGTTGGACCCCATATCGGCGCCCGCCGCCCGCTTTCGGCATTGGCCTGCGCCATAGCCCCTGCCGACAAGGGACCACGCCATGCCCGCCGACACACAGACATTCGCCGCCCGTCAGACTGATGCCGCCATCCGCCCGTTCCGCATCAGCATTCCACAGGCGCAGCTCGACGATCTGAAAGAGCGCCTGGCGCGCACGCGCTGGCCGGATGAGTTGCCGGATGTCGGCTGGGATTATGGCGTGCCGGTCGGTTATCTCAAGGATCTCGCGAAGTACTGGCGTGACGACTACGACTGGCGTGCGCAGGAAGAAAAGCTCAACGCCCTGCCTCAGTTCACCGCGAAGATCGGCGGCCAGAATGTGCACTTCATCCACGTGCGTTCAGCCGAGCCCAACGCGCTGCCTCTGATCATCACGCATGGCTGGCCGGGGTCGATCGTCGAGTTCCTGCGCATCATCGGGCCGCTGACAGACCCGCGCGCGCATGGCGGCAATCCTGGCGATGCCTTCCATGTGATCGCGCCCTCGCTCCCGGGCTTTGGTTTTTCAGGACCGACGCATGAGCGCGGATGGGAAGTGCGCCGCATCGCACGGGCCTGGACCGAGCTGATGCAGCGGCTGGGCTATGAGCGCTACGGCGCGCAGGGAGGCGATTATGGAATGTGGGTCTCGCGCGAGATGGGCCTGATCGCGCCGGAGCATGTCGTGGGCGTGCACCTCAACGGCCTGCTCAGCTTTCCGTTTTCCAATCCCATGCACTTCCTCTTCCTGGGCAAGGGCGACAAGGCGCGCTTCAAGTTGCTCAAGCGCTTCAACGAGGAGATGAGCGGCTATGGCGCGATCCAGGGCACGCGGCCGCAGACACTGGCGTTCGGCCTGGCCGATTCGCCAGCAGGCCAACTCGCCTGGATCATCGAGAAGTTCAAGGAATGGATCGATCCTGCCTGCAACCTGCCCGAAGACGCCATCAGCCGGGACGAGTTGCTCACCAACGTCATGCTCTACTGGCTGACCAACACGGCGGCATCCTCAGCCCGCATCTATTACGAAACGAGGCTGGCCAAGAGCGGCTTTGCGCCGGCCCAACGCTCGAAGACGCCGACGGCGGCGGCGGTGTTCACGCAGGACGTGACGCTGAGCCGGGCGGCGAAGAGCCAGAACAACATCGTGCGCTGGACCGAATTCCAGCGCGGCGGGCATTTCGCGGCCATGGAGCAGCCCGGCCTTCTGGCGGACGACGTGCGCGAATTTTTTCGCCCGCTGCGCTAGGCTCCTCTAGCCCTTGCGGACGTCTCCGGCCGACAGCTGGTCGATCAGGCCGGCGACGAAGCGGATGTGGGAGCGCAGGCGGAAGAGATCGTCATTGTAGCTGAGCGGCACCTGCACATTGGCCGTCCCGTCCTGCATGGTGGCGAGCTTATCGCGGACGACAGCGCGCTCCGCCGGCGTTTTCGCACTCCTGCCCTGGTGTTCGAGGTCGCGCAGGTCGCGGTACCAGATGTAGATCTTGCGGCGGATGCGCCAGCGGTAGAGCGGCGGGGCCGCGCGCACGAGCGGGATCAGCAGCGTGATGAGAGGGATGGCGAGCACCCAGGCGCGCTCCAGGAAGTTGGCGACGCCATAGGGGAAGATCGAGCGCAGGAAAGTGGGGCCCTTCCTGTAATAGCGGTCGGCCTCGTCGCTCAGCCGGATATCGGTGAGGTTGGGCGTCGGGAAGCGGCCGGGATCGGACAGCATGGTTGCGCCGCTGTTCAGCGAGAAGGCCGCCTCGATCAGCAGGGCCTGGATGGCGGAATGGAGGTCCTCGCGCACGGCGATCTGCGCTGCCGGAGCGATCAGCACGATGTCGTCCTTCGGCAGGATTTTCGCGAGGTCGACTACACCGCGATAGAGCGTGACTTCATCGAGATAAGGATGGCGGCGCGCGAGGGCATGGGCCTCCTTCATCGGCATCAGCTCGATGTCCGGATCGGCGATCAGGTCGGCGATGAAGGGCGCGGTGGGGCCGGAGACGATGAGCGCCACATCGATCTCGCCTTTCTTGAGGGCATCTGCGGAAGCCTGACCGGCAAGAGGCAAGGCCGTGAACTTGTCGGTCGTAACGCCCACTTCGCCGAGGAGAAGCGTGGAGAGAACGCGCAGGCCAGATCCCTCAGGCCCGATGGCGGTGCGCTTGCCGGCGATGTCTTGCAGCTCCTCGAGCGGCACGGATTTGCGATGGAAGACCCAGAGCGGCTCGTAGAACACCGCGCCGATGGTCTGCACGCCATTGGCCCCGCGCTCGGCGGCGAGCCCAGTCTGAACGATGCCGATGTCGGCTTCCTTGGTCTTGAGCCGGTCGAGATTGTCGACCGAGCCGGCGGTGGTCATCACTTCGACCTCGATGCCCTGCTTGCGCAGCACATCGGCCAGGGCGACTGCGGCGGCGGCATACGCCCCGCCCTGCGCCCCCGCGGCGATCTTCACCTTCTTGGGCGGGGCGGGCGCCATGAACAGGAAAGCGACGATGATCGCCAGGATCACAATCGCGGTCGGCGCCCAGTAAAGGCGGAAAAAGTCCTTGAGACTGGATGGCACGTCCCGACCTCGCGACCCCTGGAATCGGGGACGAGGTTAAGCACGGGGATTCCGGCGCGTGAAGGCGCCTAACGTTGCGGCGGCAGTTTCTCGAAAGCCGGGATGCCAGCGGGGATTTCGTGGAAGGGCTGCTTGTCCTCGGTGAAGATCGCGATCTTCGGGCCGCCATACTGCTTGGGATCGTCCAGTGTGCCGATCTTCAGGATAATGGCGTCGAGGCCCGGGCGGCGCGTGATGAGGTGCGTGCCGCAGGTCTCGCAGAATTCCCGCGTAACCGCGTTTTCGAGATCAGGGCGCTTGAAGCTCTTCGGCTCACCCTTGGTGTAGCGGAACCCCGGAACAGGCATCAGCATGAACATGTTGGGCGCCCCGCCGGCGACATGCTGGCAGGCGCGGCAATGGCATTGCGCCTTCAGGATCGGTTCGCCTTCGGCGACATAGCGAACCGCGCCGCAATAGCATCCGCCTTCGAGCTTCATCACGCACTCCTTCATTGCCGGCCACTCTTACTTGAATGCAATTAATCCCTGAGCGGGTTTCGCCGCAATCGCCCCAATCACGCCGCCACCCGGCACGCAATTCCGCCCTGCGCGCGGGAGTACCGAGCCCGCGCCTGCAAATGAGCAGGCCTACGAGGGACACAATGACAGACATGGATGCGCCTGACCGCCCTCCCGGCGGCGGGTTCGATTTCTCGCGGCTGATTCCGCAGAGATCGTTCGGACTGAAACTCATACTTGTGTGTGCGCTGGCTCTGCTGATGGCCGTTCCGGCCGCTTTTGTGTGGGCCCTGGTCTACCAGCGCTCCTACGATGCCCAGCGGGCCATGACGGAAGTCTCCGACCTGCGCGGCGGCCAGCAGGACCTGATGGGCCCGGCCATCGTCGTGCCCTACGAGCGCGACGTGCTTGGTACGGTCAACGGCGTCGGCACGACTGTTTCCACGACCCGCGGACGGATGGTGCTCTATGCCGAAAAAGGCGCGGCGGACGTGAAGCTGACGACCGAAAGGCTGCGGCGCGGCCTACAGAGCGTGCCGACTTATCTCGCAGAAACGCATTTCACGGCGACATTCGATCCATCGCGGCTGACGGTTGAGGCGCCGGCTGGAACGCGGCTGCAGTGGAGCGATGCCCGCATCTATCTCGGCATGGGCGACCTGCGCGGAGCGAAGGTTGCGACCATAGACATCGCCGGCCGCAAGCCTGATCTTTCGCCTGCAGGCACAGGCGCAACGGCGGAGGGCCGGCCTCTGTCGCCCCGGCCGCTGGTGAGCGCGCCCCTGGGTTGGACCGCCGATCCGGGACCATCGACCTTCACCGTGCAGGCCCAGCTCAACACATCCGGCGCACAGCGCATTTCGGTGGCCGCCTTCGCCCGCGACACGGCCGTTTCGATGAACGGCACCTGGACGTCGCCCAGCTTTGACGGCGGCCTCCTGCCCGACAAACGCGAGGTGTCGAGCGCGGGCTTCACGGCGACGTGGACCATCCCCTTCCTTGCCCGCGGCACGCCGGGCGTCGGCGCCGACCTGTCCTTCGACGGCATCATGTCGGCCAGCCCCGGCGTGACGCTGATCGAGCAGGCCAATCCCTACCAGAGCGTCGAACGCGCCCTGAAATACGCGCCGCTGTTCATCGGGCTCGTCTTCCTCACCTACTTCCTGTTCGAGGCGACGAGCGGAACGCGGGCGCACCCCGCCCAGTACGTGCTGGTCGGCCTCGCGCAGACGGTGTTCTACATGCTGCTGCTGTCGATCTCGGAAGTCGTGGGCTTCAACTACGGCTTCGGAGTTGCCGCGACCTGCACCGTGCTGGCGCTCTCGCTCTATGCCGGATCTGTGTTCGCCTCGCGCTGGGCGATGCTCAAGGCGCTGGGCGTGTTCTCTACGCTCTATGGCCTCATCTACACGCTGATGCGGCAGGAAGAATATGCCCTGCTTGTTGGCTCCATCGCTTCGTTCCTTGCGATCGCAGGCACGATGTGGATGACGCGCAAGCTCGACTGGTATGGCGTCGGCCGCGCCCCGCGCGCGCCGCAGCCGCAAGCCTGATCGACCTGGGTTGGGGACGGACGGGGGCAGGCGCTTCGGCGCCTGCCCTTTCCTTTTCAGCTCTGCCCTATTCCGCCGCTTCCTTGGGCGTGGGTTGCGCCGGCTTCTCATCCGGCTTGAGCGGCTCGAACGGACGCTCGGGATCCACGGGAAGGATGTTCTCGACATAGTTGCGGATGTGGTCGGTCACGTCCTGCGGATCACCCTGAAGATGCTCGACCGGGATCGGCTTGCCGAAGGTGAGGTTGGACGTCTTGCCCTGCTTGTTGAGCAGTTCGTGGAACAGCGTGATGTCCTTCAGTTCGCGGCTCAGCCCATCGAGCCGATAGTAGAGCCAGGAATTGCGCGCCTCGATGTGAAGCGGAATCACCGGCGCCTTGTTCTTGCGCGCGAGCGTAACCGCCGTCGGGAACCACGGCTTGTCGATCAGCTTGCCCTTCGTCATCACGGCGAGCGCGCCGGAAGGGAAGATCAGTACGAGGCGCTCGGCGCCGAAGGCGGCGCTGGTGCGCCGGACGGTTTCCTTGGTCTTGGCGATGGTGCGCTTGTCCTGCACCCATTCGACCGGGATGATGATGTCGGCAAAGCGCAGGTTCACCCGGCAGGCATCCGCATTGGCGAGGATCTCGAGATCCTGCCGCACCGGCATGATCGCCGCGAGCGCGATCGAGCCATCGGCCAGGCCCGTCGGGTGGTTCGAGACGACGACACAGCGGCCCGAACGCGGAATATTTTCGAGACCGCGAACGCCCACTTTCAAATCCAGGGCTTTGTCGAGATAGGCGAAGCATTCAGCGCCGGACTTGAGCTGCTTGATCTCATCCGCCCAGCAGCGCGCCTTTTTATATCCCAGCATCTGATACAAAACCGGGCGCAGCAGCGGCCAGGTCCAGTGCTTCACGAAAGACGGGCAGCGCTCCTCGATCAGGATATCGACGATATGGCCCGGGCGAGTCTCCGGATCGATGAACGCGGCGACCCGTTCGTCTATCTCAATTTGCGCTTTCTCGGCCATTTCAGACCCGTTCCGTCCCCAAATCAGTATGCGGCCGATACTTGGTACCAGCCAGTTTCCCTGCCGGTCTTAACCCTTCGTAACCGAAAGGGGCGGAAAACCGAAACTGGTCCCGACTTTTTAGGGACCTACCTTGGCGTTCTGTGCGCTTGCAGAATCGTTGGGGCCTGTAAGAAAGTGCGGCCCAATCCGGGTCGGGACAATCAAACCGGATGTCCGAGGGACAAGCATGAAGGTCTTGTGGATCGAAGACCACCCGCGGGTGGGAGAGATGCTGACTGCGGCCAGCACGGCAGCTTCACGCAAGCGCTATGGCATCGACCTTGTCATGGCGACCTCGCTCATGGACGCCGAGCGCAAGCTGCGGCTGGAGCGGTTCGACCTTGTCGTGATCGACCTGATGCTGCCGGATTCGTCAGATGAAGACGTGACCGTCACGCGCATCGCCAACATGGGCAAGTTCCGCGTGGCCGTGGTGTCAGCCAGTGAGAAGCGTCAGGAAGTGGTCGAGAGCCTGAAGCGCGCCGGCGTCGATTGCGTGCCGCAGGCGATCGGCAAGGATGAGCTGAACCTCGCCGACTTTGCCCGCCGTCCGGAACTGTTCCGCGACTTCATGAACGGGCTGATGCCGCCAAAGGCAGCGTAAGGCAGGTCTACCCAAATTCCGCCGGGATTTGACCTGAGGCTCACAGCCTTCGGGGATAGCCGCATGCGTCTTGCCGTTCTTGTCCTAGCCCTGTTCATGGCCCTTCCCTCTCTTGGTCAGGCCGCCTTCGCACAGGAGAGCGGCGAGGAGGCCAAGGTGAAGGCGGTGATCGCGGACTGGTATCGCCGCGTCGGACAGCCGGAGGCGGACAAGCCGTGGGCTCTGATGGCGCCAGGTTCGATCGACGGAGGCCCGGGCTACTCCGAGCCGGCGGCCGTCAACCAGAGCGCCGCCGCGTATCGCGGTCCGTGGATCAATAATGAGCTTGCGGCGCGGGCGCTGAAGTTCGGCTACGACATCGACATGCTGGTCGTGGACGATCACCTCGCCAAGGCTCGCGTATGGGAGCGCGGCTATTTCTACGCCTGGGCTGCCCAGCAGACGTATGAGATGGCAGCCTCGGCGCTGTTCGTGTTCGAGAAGCAGGCCGATGGCGAATGGAAAATCCTGGCGCACGAAGCAACCTCGCAAGGCGTTCCACCGAACAAGATCACCAGTCCGATGCCGGACCTGCACGACATGTTCTACGCCGGCCCCGGCAAGAGCCGCGATCCTGCAAAGGATGCCGAAGCGGCCTCCCACTCCTAGGCAGCCCGGCCTGAACAATTCGGCGTGACGGAATACGCCGTACGACTCCCTCGCCATTGACCTCAAGCGCCGCCCGGTTGGAGGTTGGCGCATAACAACACGCCTCGGGGAGAAACATCATGACCATCGCACTTGATCGCCGCCTGTTCCTGTCAGGACTTGGCGCGACCACGGCGCTCAGCGGCTGCTCCATGCTCGGAAGCGGCGCACCGTCCGGCATGCCGGTGGCGCAGGGCCTGCCCGCCGCCTCGCCCACCAGCGTCGGCATGTCAGCTGATCTCACCGAGTCGATCAACGCGATGATGAAGCGCCACATCGACGGCAACGACATCACCGGCGGCGTCACAGCCGTCGCGCGCAAGAACAAGCTGGTGCACTTCGCGGCGCACGGCCTGTTCGACCGCGAGAAGGCCACGCCGATGCCCGTCAACGCGCTCTTCCGCATGATGTCCTCGACCAAGCCCACCACGGGCGTTGCCCTGTTACAGCAGCGTGAGGAGGGAAAGCTCGATCTCTCCGATCCGGTCTCCAAGTTCATCCCCGAACTCAAGACGATGCGTGTCTGGAAGCCCGAGGCGCAGGCGGCACGCGCCGCAGCCCGCCGCGCCAATCCGCGCGCGCCCCAGGCGCCGATTGCCGCCGATGAGGTCGTCCCCGCCAACCGCGAGATCACGCTCAAGGATCTGGCGACGCACACCTCCGGCCTCAATGGCACGGCGCGCAGCGCCAACGACACGCTGGCGATCTCAATCCCGCGCCTGAAGGACGTGCCGCTCGACTTCCAGCCCGGCACGCGCTGGGCCTATTCCGCAACGACAGGCCCGGACGTGCTCGCTCGCGTGATCGAGGTGACATCCGGCGTGCCGCACGATGTCTACATGCGTGACCGGGTGTTCGGACCCATCGGCATGAAGGACACGGCCTACAATCTCACGCCCGAGCAGATCACCCGGCGCACGCCGCGCTACGCCAAGCCGCGCGCAGCACGGAATCTTGCAGGCGATGGCGCAACGCCCGCCGCGCCAGGACGCGATGAGGGAGCGTGGACGCTGGCGGAGCCGCCGTCGCAGCCGGGGCCAATGACTTACTATCCCGGCTCCTACGGCCTTTCGGCCAGCGCGATGGACTACCTGATGTTCGAGACGATGCTGCTCAACCGCGGGACCATCCACGGCAAGCGCGTGCTGAAGCCGGAATCGGTCGAACTGATGCACACGAACCTGATCGGCGATCTCTATCATGGCCTCAACGGCTCGACGAAGGGCACGGGCTTCGGCGTGCTGGTGCGCGTGGTGCTGGATCCCGCCACCTGCGGCTGCGGCCGCTCGACGGGCGCCTATGGCTGGGGCGGCGCCTATGGCACGATGAGCTGGACCGACCCGGAGGAACAGCTGGTTGCGGTGATCATGATCCAGCAGTCGGTCGACTCTGTGCAGCGCGATTTCGAGCAGGTGATCCGCAAGGCGATCATCGCCAGGGCCTAGACGCCGTTCGATCAAAAAGAAAAAGCCAGCCATTCCCGGGAATGGCTGGCTTTCTGTTTCAGCAATCAGGTCCGGCTATTCGCCGTCCGACACGTCCACGCCGGCGAAGATGGGTTTTTCGGGAGGCTGCGGCCGGCCTTCGCGCTCAAGCTTGCGGGCGCCGGCGAGAATGCCCGGGAGGGCGTAATTGCCTTCATGGCAGGCGTACTCATAGAGCGGCTCGCTCGAATGCTTGAGCGACATCTCTCCGCCCCAGGCTTCCTTGTAGAGCGTCGAGTCCTCCACCTTGAAGGAGTAGAAGATCTCGCCATCCGACCAGCGGGTGTAGCGCTCGGTGACCTTGCCACTCGGGCCGATATAGGAGCGCTGCTTGGGATGCGAGTTGATCGTCTCGACGACGAGCGTGTCGCCCTCATACCAACCGACGGAATCCCCGCCCCATTTCGGAATAGCCGTCGGCCCATGCGTGCCCTTGATCGGGATCACGCGCACATCGTGGATCATCTCTGTGAGGATCATCACGGAGGTCGGCGTCTGCACGATCTCGTAGGTGTTGTTGTACATGCCGTTGTTGAGCACGGGGCCCGCGCCGCCGGTGAAGCTCATGATGCAGCGCTCGGACAGCGGACGCGTTTCGAAATCATCATACGTGTTGCCGCGTGTGTTCGCCTGGATGCCGCGCTCGGTGTAGGGGATGCGCCCGTCCGCCGGGAAGGTGATCCAGGAAGACCGGAACTCGCCCTTGACGGTGGCGTATCCCGAGCCCGGGTCCATCCAGAAACGGTTGTAGGCGCGGTTGGAATTCTTGTCCGACAGGAGATCAGCGGAGGACTTCGCGTCGACCTTGGAGACGGCAGCCTCTTCCCTCTGCGTGGCGGAATAGACGTTGCGGCGCGCGAGCTTCGCGGCCTCGTCCTGGTTCATCACCAGCTTCTCGGCGCCCGCGGGGCGCTGCATGCCGGTGAGCGAGGTGTTGGACCAGAAGCCCTGCAGGTCCGGCGCGCCCCACGATGTTTTCGGCTTCACATAGCCGGGCTCGGCATCGCCCGCCGACTGAGCCAGCGCTCCAGGCGCCAACAACGCCGCCGCCGAAACCAGCAGCGCAACCTTCCAGCCTTTAGCCTTGTCAGCCATGGCTCTCTCCTCCGGTGTCTTTCCGTCAACGTGACAGCCGTAAGGTAAAGAATCAATCCGCTTGGCCGGTTTGTCCCGGCCGATAGGGGCGCCTGACCATGGGTCAGAACCGGGGTTTCACTGCTTCGTGTTTATCGGGGATAGGGCGGCAAGGGAGTTCGCCGCCGGGGATAGCGCGTCTAGCGCATGACGGCGTTCGTGGTCGCTGGGATGGAGGCGACTTCGGTAACCGCCGAGGGGGACGCGATCGGACCGTCAGTCAGGAGCGATGAAGGCTGTGTCTTGAGGAAGAGAACCCCGGCGCACACGCAGAGGAAAAGGGCTGTCAGAAATCCGCTCATCTTTGCCTCCTGTTTCGGGGTTTGAGCCTGGTGTTGGTCTTACGAGTCGAGTTGAGCCGCGGCTGCCATGGCAACCTGGGCGGGGGTAAGTGCGGTCTTGGTCTTGTGGACCAGCTGCGGGGCGCAGGCACCGGCCGCCAGGGCCAGCACGACCAGAACGAGCGCTGCTGCGGCGAGCTTTGCCCGGGCGATTTCGAGTTTGTCCTGAACCGACATCTGGCCTCTCCTTTCCTTGCCTGGTGGCCTTGCATTGCCTGTACGGTCCTAGGACGCGCGGGCCGCCTCGTTTGCGACATCGCAGCCCCAAAAAAGTTCGAAAATTTTCACCGCGACGCGAAACCGCTTTTCCTCGCGCGAAAAAGGCCTGTAATCGCAGCGGGATGAGCCGGGTCGATCAGCTTTACAGGCAAAGGCTAGCCGACGGCGTCCTGACGCCGGACCCGGCGCAGGCGGAAGCCGTGGCGCGCCTCGATGCGCTGGAAAAGGCGCTGGTCGCCAGCCAGGGCTGGTTCGGGGAAAAGCACCACAAGGGCCTCTACATCTGGGGCGGGGTCGGGCGCGGCAAGTCTATGCTGATGGACCTGTTCTTCGAGGCGGCGCGGGTGAAGGAAAAGCGCCGCGTGCACTTCCACGACTTCATGCTGGAGACGCACGCCTTCATCTTCGAATGGCGCAAGCTCACGCAGGACGAGCGGCGCAAGCATCCGGCCCACGTGCGCGGCTCAGGCGATGATCCCATGCCGCCGGCCGCACGGCACATTGCCGACCATGCCCAGCTGCTCTGCTTCGACGAATTCCATGTGAACCAGATCGCCGACGCCATGATCCTCGGCCGGCTGTTCGAACAGCTGTTCGACCGCGGCGTCACCGTGGTGGCGACATCGAACCGGAAGCCGTCCGACCTCTACAAGGACGGGATCAACCGCCAGCTTTTCCTGCCCTTCATCAAGCGCCTCGAAGAAGAACTCGATGTCGTCGAGCTGAAGGCGGCGCGGGATTATCGCCTCGAGCGGCTCACCGCCGCGCCGGTCTACTATTCCCCGCTGGGGCCCGAGGCGGACAAGGCGATGGATGCAGCCTTCGCGCGGCTCACGGCAGGCGCTACGCCCTCCCCCGACACGCTGGAAGTCCAGGGCCGCAAGGTCTCCGTGCCGAGCCAGGCGATGGGCGTTGCGCGCTTTCAATTCGATGCGCTGTGCAAGCAGCCGCTGGGCGCCGCCGACTATCTCACCATCGCGCGGCACTATCACACCGTGCTGATCGACCATGTGCCGAAGATGGGGATGGACCAGCGCACCTGGGCTGCGCGCTTCGTGACGCTGGTCGATGCGCTCTATGAATCGAAAACCAAGCTGGTGATGTCTGCCGACGCCGAGCCCGACGATCTCTACGCTGCCAGCGATGGTGCGTTCGAATTCCAGCGTACCGCCAGCCGGCTACACGAAATGCGCTCGGCGGATTACCTCGCCTCCGAGCGTGAGCACAAAGAAGAGCCTCATTCAAAATGACAAGACTGGCAAAATGACAGACCTCGCCAACGATCCCGTCGTGCAGCGCATTTCCGAGGCGCTGGAGCTCTACAACGCCGGCCGCCGCGCCGAGGCGCGCGAGGCCTTCGCCACGATCTGGGCGGAGATCGAGGAGGGAGACGCCTTCCACCAGTGCGCGCTCGCCCACTACATGGCAGACGCACAGGACGATCCGAAGGACGAGCTGGAATGGGACCGCAAGGCGCTCGCCGCCGCCGACCGCATCGCGAAGGAGAAGCCTGATGTTGCAGGGCTCTCTGTCCTCAGCCTCTATCCTTCCCTGCATCTCAATCTTGCCGACGTGATGCGCCGCACGGACGATCTCGACGGGGCGAGGAAGCATCTCCAGCTTGCCCGCCAGGCAAGCGATGCGCTGGCGAACGACAACTACGGCCAGATGATCCGCGACGGCATCGAGCGCCTCGCCAAGCGGCTGGAGCAGGCGTCGTAGCTGCGCCGCAGGCGCCCCAAAACCCGAGCCATTCGTGGGGGGATCACATCTGCCTCACATGCCTGGCAACCGGGTTCCTTCACATGCGTTGGTTTCGTTGCGCGTGAGCCACGCGCGAAACATGTGTTGGGTCCCATGCCGCACAACGTCCCCGCCTTTTTCGAGTCCTATGCGAACCTCTACAACCGCGCGCTTGCCGGAGAGAATGTGTTCGCCGAACTCGCTGGCCGCTTCTCGCCGCAGTTCATCGGCGCGGGGCCCGACGGCGTCGTGACCGGCAAGCAGGGTGCGGGCTTCCGCCGCCAGCTCGACAAGGCCTACCGCTTCTATCGCCAGATCGGCACGAAGAAGATGACGGCCAAGCGCGTGGAAACCACCAAGATCGACGAGCGACATTCCATGGCGAAGGTCCATTACGCCGCCGACTATGTGAAGCCGGATGGAACCCCGCTGCAGCTGGAATTCGACGTGACCTACTTCATGGACATGTCGACAGTGAAACCAAAAATCTTCGGCTTCGTGGCGGGCGATGAAATGGGGCTTTACAGGCAGCACGGCCTGATCCCGCACAAGCTGTCGCTGACCCCGCCCCGCTCGCGGACGCGCGCGCCGGAGCAGGAAAAGCCGCCCGAAAGATACAGGCTGCACTGATCTGGTCGCATTGACTTCAAGCGCGGATGCCCTGCACTTTCCGCGCATGATGAGACAAGCTGCACTCTTCGCCCTTCTCCTGGCCTCGGCGCCCGCCTTTGCGCAGGCCGAGCCGGATCCGAAAATGGTCCAGCTGGTGCAGGACCATGCAGACGAAGGCGCAAAGCTGGTCGGCGAGATCAAGACCGGCAAGCTGGCGGACGGCGACCTCGCCACCTTCTCGTTCACGATCGAGCCGGGCAAGACCTACTGGGTCTATGGCGTGTGCGACCAGGCCAAGTGCGACGACCTCGATCTCGAGGGCAAGAACGCAAAGGGCTTCGTACTCGACAACGACACCACCAAGAAGGATGCCGATCCCGTGCTCGTCATCTCCGACAAGGTCGCAACCAAGCTCAACGTCACCGTGATGATGGAAGATTGCCGCGCCAAGACCTGCGCGTTCGGCATCGGGCTCTATGAGCAGCCGCTGGTCTGGCCGGGCGGGCCGCCGAAGCAATAGACGGAACTACGACTGGGGATACGGGAGGGCTTCATGAAAATCCGGACGATGCTCCTTGCGGGGCTTGCCTTGCTTGCGCCCGCGGCAGGCGCGGCGAAGCTCGATACGGCGGCGTCAAAAGAGATCGACAAGCTGCTCAAGCTGGTGCTGACCCAGCCGGCCGTCGGCGTGACGCGCTTTGGCGAGCTGCCGACGGGCGGCGTCTTCCGCTTCGTGTTCCAGGCCGATGCGACACTGGAATACTATGTCAACGCGATCTGCGACGATGATTGCGAGAACATGGACCTGGTGGCGATCGAGGCGGACGGGACCGAGATCGATATCGACGACGCCGACGACAACGCGCCGGTGCTCAACTGGCAGGCCAGCGTCTTCAAATCCATCGTGGACAAGCCCAAGGGCATTCCGCGCCCGGTGACCATCGAAGTGCGGATGAAGGCTTGCAAGGCTGCGGTCTGCGCTTTTGGCGTCGTGCCCTCCAAGCCTGAGGAATAGGCGCTTCGGGCTTTCGGCAAAACACACGCATTGCCCCCTGAGCCTGCTTGCGCTAACGCTCCCGCCGCCAGACCTCAGGAGACAGACATGGCCCGCAAGAAGATCGCCCTCATCGGCGCCGGCATGATCGGCGGCACGCTCGCCCACATCTGTTCGCGCGAGGAGCTGGGCGATGTCGTTCTGGTCGACATGCTGGGCGGCGTGGCCAAGGGCAAGGCGCTCGACATTGCCGAAGCCTCCGCCGTGTTCGGCAAGGACGCTGCGATGGGCGGCGGATCTCTGGAAGAATACTCCGCCATCGCCGGCGCCGATGTGATCATCGTTACTGCAGGCGTGCCGCGCAAGCCGGGCATGAGCCGCGATGATCTCATCGGCATCAACCTCGGCGTGATGAAATCCGTCGGCGCCGCCATCAAGCAGCACGCGCCCAAGGCATTCGTGATCTGCATCACCAACCCGCTCGACGCCATGGTGTGGGCGCTGCAGAAATTCTCGGGCCTCCCGACCAGCCACGTCGTCGGGATGGCGGGCGTGCTCGACTCGGCGCGCTTCTCCTACTTCCTCGCAGAGAAAACCGGCGTGTCGGTTGAGGACGTGAAGGCCTGGACGCTCGGCGGGCACGGCGACGACATGGTGCCGATGGTGCGCTACTCCACGATCGGCGGCCTGCCGCTGCCTGAGTGCGTGAAGCTGGGCATGTTCACCCAGGAAGAACTCGACGCGATGGTGAAGCGCACGCGCGGCGGCGGCGGCGAGATCGTCGCCCTGCTTGGCACGGGTTCGGCTTTCTACGCTCCTGCGGAATCGGCCGTCGCCATGGCCAAGTCCTATCTCAAGGACAAGAAGCGCGTGCTCCCGGTCGCCGCCCACCTGTCCGGCCAGTACGGCATTTCCGACCTCTATGTCGGCGTGCCGGTCGTCATCGGCGCCAAGGGCGTCGAGAAAGTGATCGAGTTCCCCATGGATGCAGGCGAGAAAGAAATGTTCGCCAAGTCCGTCGCCGCCGTGCGCGGCCTGCTTGATGCGTGCAAGAAGCTCGACACGTCGCTGGCTTAGGCTTCCGCGAACCGCAGAAAACGGAACCCCGCCCGGCATCACCGGGCGGGGTTTTGTTTTGCCCTACTCCTTGAACACCTTCTCCAGCGCCACCTCTACGATCAGCGGCGTCGGCGGGGCGTTTTTGGGGTCTTCGCTGGCGAGGTTGGGGGGGATCATGAGGATCCAGCGGTCGCCGGGACGCATGAGTTTCATGGCTTCCGTGAAGCCCGGCGTAAGGGCGTCCACAGGGAAGCTCACGGTCTCGCCATTCTCGAAGGAAGATTCGAGCAGGCCGCCGCCCGCATCGCGCATTTCGAAATAGAGCTCGACCGACTCCCCGCTCTTGGCCGGGGCGCCGTTGGAGGGACCCTTCTTGATCACGACGTATTCGAGGCCCGAGCCGGTCTTCTTCACGTCCGGCCCCGCGCTGTTCCAGGGCATGTATTTCGTCCACGCCGCCTTGTCGGATTCGAGCGGCGTCTTCACCGCCTTCATCTCGATCTCGAAGACCAGATCCGAGTTGGGCGGGATGTCTCCTCCGGCGCCCTCTTCGCCGTAGCCGAGCTTCGAAGGGATATAGACAAGCCAGCTATCGCCCGGGTGCATCATCTTCAGCGCCTCGCTGAAGCCGGGGATTACGCCGCCCACGGGGAAGGTCGCGGTCTCCTTCCGCTCGAAGGAGGAATCGAAGGCCTTGTTGGTCTTGTTGAGCCGGCCCTCATAGTGGACCTCGACGGAGCTTCTTTCATTTGCCAGTTCGCCCGAGGCCGAGCCCTTGGCGAGGACAATATATTCCATGCCGCTGCCGGTTTTCTTCACCTGGGGGCGCGCGCTGTCCCACGGGACGTAGGCCGTCCATGCTTCGGCGTCGGCGGCGTTGGGCGTGGATTTGGGGCCGGAGCCGCAGCCGGAAAGGATCGCCAGAGCTGCTGCAGCTATCAGAGTACGAAGCATGAAATCCCCTTGTCGGACGCGCCTTGCCGAAGGCGCGGTTTGAACAGTTGGACCAGCCCTAGCGCACCTTTGCGGGCCATGCGAGACGAAAGCTCATGACCCTTCGCATCGCGTGCATCGGGAAAAACGGGCAGACGGCCCAGGCCCTGGCTGCCGTTGCAGCACAGGATGCGGGGATCGTGCTGATCCAGGGCTCGACGGCGGAAGCGGACCTGCGGGACGGGGCGAGCCTCGATCGCTTCATCGAGGCGGCGAAGGCGAATGTTGTCATCAACACCGGCGCCTACAATTTCGTCGACCGTGCCGAGACGGAAACAGAACTGGCGTTTGCAGTGAATGCCGGGGGCCCGCGGGAGCTGGCGCGGATCACGCGGCGGCTGGGCATTCCCTTCATCCACATGTCGACGGATTGCGTGTTCGACGGACGGGGGAGCGAGCCGCACGCCGAGGACGAGCCGCCCTCTCCCCTCTCCGCCTATGGCCGGTCGAAGCATGCCGGCGAGATTGCCGTGGCGGAGGAATATCCCGGGGCGCTGACGGTCCGGGTGTGCTGGGTGTTTTCGGAATACGGCGAGAGCTTCGTCTCCAAGATGATCGAGCTGGCGCAGACGCGGCCGAAGCTTCGCGTCGTCAGCGACCAGATCGGGCCGCCGACCTACGCGCCCGATATCGCCCGGGCGCTGATCGCTGCGGCGCGGAAGAAAGTCGCGGGCGATCTTTCCGGCATCCTTCACGTCGCCTCGTCCGATGTTTTCGACCGGGCGAGCATGGCGCAGGCGATCATGGCGGAATCGAAGGCGCAGGGCGGACCCTTTGCCGAGATCGAGGGCGTGACGTCGGCAGAGTTCAACGCGCCGGCGAAGCGGCCGCCGAATGCGCGGCTGTCGAACGCACGAGCGATCGAGAAACTCGGGGCTACGTTCACGCCCTGGAGCGAAGCCTTGAGGCGCTCGGTCCAGGGCATTCTTCGGCGCTAGACGATCGCTAATGCGCGGCGACCATTTCGATTTCGAAGACGAGGTCCGTGTCCGGCGGGATCGGGCCCTTGCCGGCCGGGCCATAGCCCAGCGCGGAGGGGATATAGACCAGCCAGCGGTCGCCGGGTTTCATCAGCTGCAGCGCCTCGGAGAAGCCGGGGACCACGCCGCGCACCGGGAAGGTCGCGCTCTCATTGCGCTCGAACGCTGAATCGAAGGCCGGGCCGCACTTGTTGAAGCGGCCTTCGTAGAAGACCTCGGCCTGCTGGTCGGCCTTGGGCGGCGTGCCGGTCGCCGGACCGCTGGCGAGGACGACATACTGGACGCCTGAGCCCGAGGGCGTCGGTTTCGCATCGGGATGGGCCTTGTTCCACGGCACGTATTTGGACCAGGCCGCAAGGTCTGACGCCTTGGCGCCCGGCGCGGGCGGGGAAGCATGTTCGAAACAGGCGGCGGAAGCGGCCGGGGCGGCAGTCGAGGCGGAATCGGCCGGGGCCGAGGCGCCGTCGGTCGAAGGCTTTTCACCGCAGGCGGCCAGCATCAGGGCAACACCTGCCAGAAGGGCGATCCTCATTCAAAACTCCTGTGTCGAATCCGTCGATTGCATATCAATTGGCGTGGGCGGGGCGGACGCTAGGGGCGTTCCGGCCCCATGTCGATGTGTATCGTTTCGGTGATGCGGTTCCTTCTGTCATGGAGGGGCGCTAATGTTGAGCGAGGTTCATGGCTTTTAGGGACCGCGCAAGAAAGAGGTATGGGGCCCGATGCCCTCTCGTCTCGACACTGTGATCGAAACGCCGCGGCTGATCCTGCGCGTGCCTTCGCTCGAGGAGTTCGAGCCGTGGTGCGCATTCATGGCCGACGAAGAGAGCGCCCGCTACATCGGCAAGGTTCAGGCGCCGAGCCAGGTGTGGCGGAGCATCTGCACGATGACGGGGTCCTGGCATCTCGAGGGCTTTGCGATGTTCTCCATCTTCGAGAAGGAGACGGACAACTGGGTCGGCCGCGCGGGGCCGTGGCGGCCGTTCGACTGGCCGGGGCCGGAAGTGGGATGGGGCGTCATCAGGTCGGTGTGGGGCAAGGGCTATGCGTTCGAAGCGGCGGCAGCCTCGATGGACTTTGCGGTCGATGTGCTCGGCTGGAGCGACATCATCCATTCGATCCATCCGGAGAATGTGAATTCCCAGAAGCTGGCGCAGCGGCTGGGCTCGGTGAATCGCGGGGCGGGCAGGATGCCCCCGCCCTTCCAGAACGATCCCATCGATGTGTGGGGTCAGAGCGCCGCCGAATGGCGCGCGCGCCGTGCGGAGATCTGGGCGCGCATCACCCGCTAGGCGGCAGCGCAGGCAGGCCGGCAATCGGCGCCGTGGGATTGTAGACCGGAGTTGGCGGAGCAGGCGGGGCGACTGCCGGCGGCGAAGCTGGTGGAGGCCCGATCGGGTGGATGAAACCCTGGGCCGTGTAGATCCGGCCGCCCCAGTACATCCCGGGCACATACCAGACGCGAACCTGTGTCCAGTCATTGTAGGGCGAGACATCGATCACCGGCACGTCGAGTGTGACCTCTTCCCCGTGCAGCCAGTTGGCCTGGTCGACCCGGATGACGCGAGACGAGAGGATGGTTTTTACGACGGCGACATGGCCGCGCTTTTCCTCGTTCCACCCCTTGAGCACGAGCACGGACCCGACAGCAGGCGTGGACGAGCGCGGATATTTTCCCTGCGCCTGATCCCACCAGGTGTAGGCGTCTCCCCAGATCTGCACGCCGGAGACCAGCCGGGCATAGGGCACGCATTGCGATGTGGGCTGGGTCATGTCGACGCGCGGGAAGGTCCAGGCGTCCCACGCAGGCGTCGAGAGATCGATGGGCGGGCCGGGCGTGCGGATGGGCGGGACTGTGGTGGCGTGGCCGGCGATCACTGCGGGATGGCCGCCATAGACGATGGGGGCGGACGTCGGAGATGTTGCGCACGCTGACAAGGACAGCGCGAACAGCCCGAAGATGAGCGCCCAGACCCCGACCTTCTGCTTGCTTTTCATGGGGCGGGAGGGTGTGCGCGGGCCGATGAGCGGTAGATGAACGATGCCTGGCGAACTGCAGAAAGAGAGACAGGCGAGCGCCCGCGTTCTCGCAGGTTAAGCTCGGGCGAGGCGGGGCGGGAACTTTGGGTGTGTGAGAGGATCGAGGCGGCGCGCGTGCTCGCTGGCCGCCCTCCCCCGAGCGGGGGGCGAGCACGGCTCGTGAAGCATGCGCAGTCCGGCGGAGGACGAGCGCGGCGGTTGCCGCGGCTGTGGCGATACGAGAGATCAGTCCCCCACCTGAGTTTGCCTGACGCTCCAGCTGTGCGCGGAGCGCCTCCCCCGAACAGGGGAGGAGGTCGGGGCGCGCGGCGAACTGGCGCGCCAGCTTCTGTGCGCGGCGCAGCGCAAGGCGTTCGATGTCGGCAAGGCGCAGCGCGCAGGCTTCGGCGCGGGCGAGGAGTTCGTTGAACGAGCGCGTCCGGCGGCGCTGGGCGGGAGGCAGGCGGGGCCGCCTCCAGGATGCAGGCGCAAGGCCGAGGATCGCGCGGGCCTCAAGGTAGATCATCAGGTCGATGACAGCGTTGAAATCATCAAGACAGCGCTCGATGCAGGCCACGCCCCTGGGATCGTCGGGGTGGGCGCAGAGCCAGCCGATGAAGTGCTCGTCGTTGAGGCCCTTCAGGATCACCGCCAGGAGATGGCGCACGCTCTCCCACATCCGCTTCATCGGAGAGAGCGGGTAGAGGGCAAAGAAGATGATCGCCATCAGGTTCATGGCGACCAGTGTCTCATGGTTCTGAAGGCATACAGTTCGTCGACGCTGATTTTCTGCAGATTGTGGAAATTGCGCCGGAAACGTCATGGCGCAGACGTCAAAGTGGTGGGGCGCTTTTCAAAACACACCACTGGTTTGGCGGTTTGCACGGAAAGAAGTGAGCCGTGGCGCGGCTGTGCGGCTATTCCTTCGGCCGGCCGACGAACCAGGTGATGGCGAGGCGGGCGACGACAGAGCCGGTTTCATCGGTGAGGTCGACGGAGATGGGAACATCCACGGACGGGGAACGCGCCAGCGACGCGGTTATATCGGCAGCTGACATGCCGACCTTGGCCGCGCCGCTGACAGCGCCCCGAGCGGGTTTGAGATAATCGATCGCGCCATGCCGTGTGATGGCGCGAAGGCGCAGGGCGTCCGGCCCGAGCAGACGCATCATGGCGGAGGCGGCTGCGACTTCGCCGACGGCGAAGAGCATGCCGCCATGGACCGTGCCGAAATGGTTTTTCAGGAAAGGCGCATCGGGAATGTCCGCCCGGCCCTGCCCCACGTCTGCGTCGAGTATCTCGATCTGCGCATGATCGTGGAACGGAACCGTTCGTCGGGGAGGAGGCTCTGCCGTCTGAGGAGACATGAGCAGAGGATGAGGCGCCGGTGACTATTCGGCTACTTTATTGTATGAATGCGGTTCATCAGTATCAGTGATGAGATCAGGATCGGTGACGGCATGAACCTGCGCGGGATGGACCTCAATCTTCTGCCGGTGTTCGAGGCGGTCTATGTCGAGCGCAGCCTGACGCGGGCGGGCGAGGTGCTGAACGTGACGCAGCCTGCCGTGAGCAATGCGTTGGCGCGCCTGCGAGAGGCGTTCGGCGATCCCTTGTTCGTGCGCGCGGGCCGCGGCGTGGCGCCGACGCCCAAGGCGCAGACGCTCATCGGTCCGGTGCGCGAGGCGCTGACACGATTGCGCTCGGGGCTCGACCCGGCCTCGGCGTTCGATCCGAAGGCATCCGAGCGCGTGTTCAACATTGCGAGCCGGGATGCATCGTCTTCTGTCGTGATCCCGAAGCTGGCGAAGCGGCTGGAGAAGATGGCGCCCGGTGTGCGGCTCAACTGCCATGTGGTGGAGCGGCATGACATTCCGCTGGAGCTGGCCTCGGGACGACTCGACTTTGCCTGTGACCTTGCGCTTCTTGCGCGCCCGGAACTGGAGGCGGCGCCGCTGTTCTCGGACCGGTGGGTGTGCGTGCTGCGGAAGGATCATCCCAAGGCGAAGCGCAGGCTGTCTCTGGAGGCGTTTCTCGCGCTGCGCCATGTCGTGGCCTCGAGCCGGCGGCAGGGGCGGACGGTGGTCGACGAGGCGCTGTCGCGCATCGGGGAGAGGATCAGGCCGGCGATCCGCCTGCCCCACTACCAGCCGGCTTTCCATGCCGTGATGGCAGGCGATCTTGCGATGGTGGCGCCGCTGTCTCTGGCGAGGCGCTATGACGTGGCAGTGCGCGACCTGCCCTTCGAGGCGCCCTCGCTCGACGTGCTGCTGTTCTGGCGGAGGGACAGCGCGGAGGAGCCGGCGATCAAATGGCTGCGCGGGGAGATCCTCGCTGTCGCAGCCTCATAAAGGCTGCGGCCGCTCCCGGGGAGAGAGCGGCCGCAATGGGATGAACGCGAGAGAGGTGTTCATCCCCGGGGTTCGGTTTGGGCCTTAGTTGTTGAGGGCCCAGAGAACCAGGCCGGTCGCCGCAGCGATCAGCAGGATCTCGCCGGTGTCGTTGTTGCGGACATAGTACTGTCCACGGCCCGGCGCGTTGAGGCGATAACCGCGATAGTCGCGATAGTCGCGGTAGTTGTTCACGACCACGTAGCGGGTCTGGACGCGACGGTCGAAGCGGTCGCCGCGGCGCCAGTCATGGTGGTTGTCGCGGGCATCCCACCAGCCGCGGCCATTCCAGTTGTCATGACGGCGGTTGTCGTGGCGATCGCGGCGGTTATCGTCGCGGCGGCCGTCATGATAGCCATCGCGATAGTCGCGGTCGTTCCAGTCGCCGTTGCGCTGGTTGTTCTGGTAGCGCTGCGGTTCAGCGAAGGCTGCAGGGGCAACCGAGCCGAACGCCAGGGCGCCTGCCAGAAGAGTGGAAGCAATGAGACGCATGAGGTCACTCCTTTCGTGTCTCCGTAACCTCATAAGAACGCTTGGCCCCTGAACAGGCGCCGAACCCTCCGTTCATTTGCACATATCGCTGATTTTTCTTGTTTTACGCCGTGATTCAGTGGCTTACGTGGTTGAGGATTTCTGAACATGAACAGGATGCGGTGAACGCCCGTTCAGATACGCGCGATGCGTGCTGCGCGCGTCGGGGAAGAACGCCGCGACGGCCGCGGAAGGTTCAGGCTGCGGTGCGTTTTTCGCAGATATCGAGGGCGGCTTCGATCCAGGTCTTGATGCGTGCGCGGTCGGGTTTTTCCTGATTGCGAAGCGCGCGCTCGCCCTCGTTCGAGCTTGCGAACATCCCGATGGCGTCGGTGAGCGCATCGAGATCGGAGGTGGCGAGGTCCTCGATGCTGGTGACGCCCGCGCCGACGAGGAGCTGGGCCGACGTGCCGTTGAGATCGGGCACGGTGCAGGCAAGGGCCGCCTGCGCCTGCCAGTCCTTGATGATGCGGGCGTTGATGTGGCTCTGCTTGATCTGGGCGGCGGCTTCATCGGGCGAGAGCGCGAGGAGATCGCCCACGGTCTTGACGCCGATGACGTTGAGACGGCCGGCCGTCTTGGGGCCGATCGAGGGAGCATCCACGACGGAGGCCTCGCGGGTGAGGCGGATGCGAGGCGCCTGGGCAGGCTCGAGCGCGGCGGCGGGCTGGGCGGGCACGGGCTCGGACTTGAGCTTTTCGGGTTTTGGTTTGCGGACTTTTTCCGGCTTGGGAGCGGGAAGTGCGGCTTCGACCGGGGCGGCAATTGCCTTTTGCGGCTTGGGCGCGCGGAGCTTGCCCTGCACGCGGGCCTCGGCGCCCTCGCCTGTCTTCGTGCCGGTCTCGCGGGGCCAGGCGCAATCGAGCGAGGCCATCGAGACTTTCAGGACTTCCTCGGCGTGGAGACGGCGGACGATGCGGTCGTCATCCGAGAGGGTCTCACGCACTTTTCCGGTGCGGCGGTATTCGGTGTATTGCGACTCGACGAGCTCGCGCTCTTCCACATCGGCGGCGCGCTTGGCGATGGCGCGGGTGGGAACGGTGGCCCAGACGCCGACGGTATCCATGACGAGATTGACCTGCGGGGCGCAGGCTGCGGCTTCCGCAATCGCCTTGTCGAGCACGCGGGCGAGCATCACCGAGGCATAGGCGATCAGCGCGGCGACAATGTCCTTGAGTTCCTGGTCGAGGCCCTCGGCGGGGCGCGAGCGGCCGATCTCGAAATTGTAGTGGTCGATGACCGTTTCATAATGCGTGTTGGCGATGAGCGCGCCGGCGCGGATCATCTTTTCGAGCCAGTCATCGCCGGTCTGCATGGGCACATCGGGCCAGCCGAGATCGTTCTCGATGATGGCGAGGATTTCCGGGAAGGCCTTGTAGAAGCTCCACTCCACTGCGCGATGGATGACGCTTTCTTCTTCAGTCTGGCCGGTGTGGAAGGGCTGCAACGGATCGACGGCGTAGTGGCTCATCACGCCGGCGCAATAGGCGGCGTGGGCCCAGTCCTGTTCCTTCATCGCGCGCACGGTGCGGCGATACCATTCGCGGGCGGCTTCGCGCGCGCCGCCCCAGTTGTTGTCGCGGACGTGGAGGACATGGTTCTTGAAGTCCTTGAAGACTTCATCCGGCGCCTTGGCGCCTTCGAGGTATTCGTCGCGGTGCTTGAGGAAGAGCTTGCGCCAGTCCTCTGCGCCCTCGCCCGAGAGGTGCTGGAGCGCGAGGATCGCCAGCCGGTGGTGATTGCTGCGGCAGACGGAATCCAGGACAAGCCGGTAGCACACCGACATCGTGACCACTCCCTCGGGGAAATCTTGGGAAGGAGTGGGCGGTGCTTCGGTTTATGCCCGGTTAAAGCATCGTTTCGGGGCTGCTTTCCCGGGGTATTTTCGCAGTGGCCGCGCGGCCTTTACTCCCGCGGCTGGCGGTCGAGGCCGCGGCGGAAGATCACCACGAAGGCGCTGGCATAGTAGACCGCCATGCCGATGAGATAGAGGCCCCAGGGCGTCACCTCATGCACAAGGCCGAGACGGTTGGCGAAGGCGTAGAGGAACAATCCGGCCTGGCAGGCGATGAGAGCGATCACCGAGGTTTCGCGGCTGATGGCGCGCAGAAGCTCATCGATCTTCTTGTTCATCTGCAGGCTGATGACGATGGAGATCAGCGTGATCACAGCTGCTGCGGCGTAGAGCCAGGTGCGGTCGACCGAGGGCGGGACGATCACGGGCGACATAAGGATAAGCCCTGTGAGGATGGATGAGACGGCGCCGGCGATCCTCAACCCGTCAAACCCGATGCCCGGCAGGGCGGCGCGGCGCAGTTCTCCGATCGGGACGATGGCGATGAGCCATGCGCCGAGGAAGACGGAGACAACATCCTCCCATGGCGCGTGAGCCTTGATCAGAGGCAGCAGGAGATAAGCCCCGCCAACGCCGCCGCCGATGGAGACGATCCAGGTGAGGATCAGGAGAGGAACGTTGCGCTTTGGCGCCTGGCCGGCTGCGGATGCGTTCATGGCTCAGTCCTCCCCCTGGAAAATCTTTTCGACGGGCACGCCGAAGACCTTGCCGATCTTCAGGGCAAGCGAGAGCGAGGCCTCGTAGCGTTCGGCCTCGATGGCGTTGATGGTCTGGCGCGAGACGCCGAGACGTTCGGCGAGTTCCTGCTGGCTCCACCCGCGGCCGATGCGCAATTCCCTCACCCGGCTTTTCATGCGGGCCTATGGAAAGCATACTTTCCACGGCGTGTAAAGCATGCTTTCCATCGAAAATTACGGCGATGGCTCGAAGGAGCCGAACACCGGCAGGGCGCTTCGCGTTGACAGGCTCGACGCCGCGCCGTCAGCTAGGCGCAAGCGTGGCGGCGGAAGACTGCCCGCATTCGGGGAAACATCATGAGATCTGTGGGTGTGAAGCTGCGCATTTTGCTGGGCGCGGCGATGCTGCTTGCGCTGGCCGGTTGTACGCAGGCGGCGATACCGCTGCCGCCAACTCTCACCCCTTCAGTATTCGAACCACCCGTGCCGATCACCCCGTCCGGCCCTCAAACTGCGGAGACCGATCGCATCGCGCGACAACTAGCCGCCGCTGCCCTGCCCCGGCCGGAGCCACTGATCAAAGGGGCGCACTGGCACCATTTCCATGTCAACTCGGTCGATCCGAAGGCGTCGATTGCGTACTACACGAAGTTCTTCGATGCGAAGCCGGCGAAGTTTGCGGGCGGCCAGGATGCGGTGTGGTCGCAGAAGTCGTGGCTATTGTTCACCAAGGTCAACGCCAAGGCCTCGACCGCGCACAACACGGCGATCTGGCATATCGGCTGGGGAACGCCTGATCCGAAGGCCGAGTTCAAGCGCCAAAAGGAGATGGGCAACACCTTCCAGCAGGAGCTGACCGATCTTGCGACGACAACGGGCGGCACGCTGGACCGGTTCTACTTCATGTATGTCAAAAGCCCGGATGGGACATGGATCGAGCTCAACACGGCGCGCTCGGATAATTTCGGCCACATGCACATGTTCGCCGAGGATCCGATCGCAACGGGCGACTGGTATATCCGCTTCTTCGGCGTGACGGGGCGCGGGCTGTCGACGCCGACGCTTCCGGCGCGGACGGTGAGGAACAACACCAAGGGCTTCCAGACGGGCCCATCTTCCTCGCTCTATTTCGACAATGTGAACATGATCATCTATCCGGCCAACTATTCGCGCGTGGCCTATCCGGAGGACTGGAAGGGCAAGACGGAGCTCGAAACCACGCGAGGCAATGTGAATGATCATTTCGGCGTCTCGGTGCCCGACCTCAATGAGGCGCTGAAGGTGTTCCGGGCAAATAGTGTGAAGGTGACGGCTGAGCCGCGCGAAGTGAAGGATGCTTCGGGCAAGCTGCTCTTGAAATTCGCTTTCATCGAGGGGCCGGATAAGGTGGCGATCGAACTGGTCGAGGATCATTCCGAGCATCCTCCGGAGGAGCAATGATGCGTGTGACGTTGCTTGCGATTGCGGCCCTGGCGCTTGTCGCTTGTGGACCGGCCGGCGGGGCGAAAACTGAAGCTGTTCCAGCGGCGGCCGCTCCGGC
>JADMIO011631556.1_pt1 | contig 30157 bp, 24 predicted proteins | sample 8958161 | NCBI WGS metagenome assembly JADMIO01 (sample SAMN16585339, study PRJNA669376) | soil metagenome | isolation source: Crop rotation soil | place: USA: Cullars Rotation, Alabama | collected 2011 | reverse complement strand
GGCCGCGACTTCAAGTCACGTGAATTCCAAGCTTCGGATCCCACTGTGCTGGAAAGGGTTTAGCGGGCGTTTGTGACCATCGTTTGGGTCATGGGGCTCGACGGGTGAAGAGCTCGGGACGCAAGTGAGGATGACGAGAGACGTCCATGCCACAGGCCTGTACCACGGGGGAAGTGGAAGGTGTGAGACCAGAGGCCTGTGCCACCGCGGTTGACGCGCGGGGGCTCGGGGCGGACGATGGGGGCGCTCATGGCTTTGGAACCGCTCCCACTTTCTGTTGCGATCATCTGCAAGAACAGCGCGGGGACAATCGGGCGGACGCTGGGGTCTGTAGCGGGGCTGGCGGAGGAGGTGGTGGCCGTGGACTCGGGGTCCACGGACGGGACGATCGAGATGCTGGAGCGGTGCGATCCGCCGGCGCGGGTGATCCGGACGGAGTGGAAGGGGTATATCGCAACCAAGCAGATGGCGCTGGAGGCGTGCACGCGGCCGTGGATTTTGTGTCTGGATAGTGATGAGTCGGTTTTGCCGGAGTTGGCGGAAGCGATCCGGGGGGCGATTGGGGGGAAGGGGGGGTCGCTTGCGGGATCGGGCGCAACTCGTCACTCCCAGAGCGTCGTGACACCCCCCCCGCGGGGCGCGGGGGGGGAGGGGGGCGGGGTAGCGGGGTATGAAGTCAATCGAAAGGTGTTTTACAGGGATCGGCCGCTGGATTTTGCGTGGCAGCCGGAGTGGCGGCTGAGGCTGGTGAGGCGGGGGCGGGCGCGATGGGCGGGGCTGGATCCGCACGATCGGCTGGAGCTTCTGCCGGGCGGGGAGGATGGGGTGGGGCGACTGCGGGGGGACTTGCGGCACGACTCAATCGGGACGTTTTCGGCGTTCATGGCCAAGCAGGCGCTGCACGCGCGGACGATGGCTTGGAGCATGTGGCAGGAAGGGCAGAGGGGGAGCTTGTGGCGGATGACAACCTCGCCGGTGGGGGCGTTTTTGAAACAGCTGGTGCTGAAGCAGGCGTGGAGGGATGGTTATCGGGGGTGGCTGGCGGCGGCGTCCACGGCCGCGGGGGCGCTGATGAAGCACGCGATTCTGGTGGAAATCAGCCGGGCGGAGAGGGGGGCGGAGGGGGGTGGGGGCGGGGGGCCGGGGGAATCAGGTGCTGGCGAGGCCTAGGATGACCGAGAATATTGATGCCCACCAGAGGGCATTTCCCATGGGGTCAGTCGGGCACGGGTGTTCCGAGCTTCCGGGCAGATCCCGTAGATTCCCGAGGAGTTGGCGGCCCGGTGGCCGACGCGTGTTGATCGATGGTTCACGTCACCGGCTTGGGAGATGCCAAGCCGCTTACGCCTGTCATCCGTCAACGACGCGTCGGTTCTTCGGCCCTGCCCCAGGACCATGAGTTCCGACCACAATCCCCACGCCCCCGTTCCCTCCGACGCGCACACCGACCACTCTGATTCGCCCTCCCGCTCGCACGGGTCTTCCCAGGCGGTGGAGGACCACTCCGCGCCGATGACGGTGGCGGAGATGGAGGCGGCCGCCAGAGACGCCAAGGCGAAGAAGGCCCACGACGAGATCTTCTCCAAGACGGAGACGTTCTCGGGGATGGGGCTGAACGCGGCGCTGCTCAAAGGGATCAAGGAGGCGGGGTTTGACCGGCCGACGATGATCCAGGGGCAGCTGATCCCGCTGATGCTGACGGGGCGGGACATTCTCGGGCAAGCCAAGACCGGGACGGGGAAGACGGCGGCGTTCGGGCTGCCGCTGCTGCACATGGTGACGCCGGGGGTGGAGTTCCAGGCGATCATCCTGGCGCCGACGCGGGAGCTGGCGGTGCAGATCGCGCACGAGCTGGCGGACCTGGGCAAGCACACGGGGATCAAGGTGGCGCCGGTGTTCGGGGGCGAGAGCGTGGCGATCCAGGCCAAGAAGCTCAAGCGGGGCCCGGAGATCCTGGTGGGCACGCCGGGGCGGTTCCAGGACATGATGGAGCGGGGGCTGATCCAGCTCAAGAACGTGAAGTTCGCGATCCTGGACGAGGTGGACCGGATGCTGGACATCGGGTTCCGCGACGACATCCGGCGGATCCTGGGGGCGTGCCCGAAGGACCGGCAGACGGTGTTCGTGTCGGCGACGATCTCCAGCGACATCGACCGGCTGGCGCGGTCGTACATGCGGGACCCGGAGAAGCTGGTGGTCGCGACGGGCTCGCTGACGGTGAGCCTGGTGCAGCAGCACTACCTGGCGGTGCAGAGTTGGGACAAGAAGCGGCTGCTGGTGCACCTGCTGACGCACGAGGAGCCGGCGCTGACGCTGGTGTTCTGCCGGATGAAGCGGACGGTGGACGATCTGACGAAGTACCTCAACGACAAAGGCGTGGAGGCGTTTGCGATCCACGGGGACCTGCCGCAGGGCAAGCGCAACTCGATCATGAAGAAGCTGCGGTCGGGGGACCTGGAGGTGCTGATCGCCAGCGACCTGGCCAGCCGCGGGATCGACGTGGAGGGGATCACGCACGTGATCAACTACGACCTGCCCGACGACGTGGAGATGTACGTGCACCGGATCGGACGCACGGCTCGCGCGGGGCGCGGGGGCGTGGCGTGGTCGCTGGTGACGCCGGAGCAGGGCGGGCTGCTGACGGACATCGAGCGGCTGATCAACGCCGAGATCCCGAAGATGGACTACCCGGACTTCCAGCCCGGGCCGGTGCCGGAGCGTTACCGGCAGGAGCGGCAGCAGGACGAGCAGCGGCGCGAGATGGCGCGGCGGCCGAGCCGGTTCGCGGCCGCGTCGGGTCCGCAGCTGCCGGGGGCCGGGGCGCCGGCGGCGGCTCCGGAGAGCGGCGCGGGTTCGACGTCGGGGCCCAAGGCGCCGGCACCGCCCAAGGCGGTGGTGGCGGATGCGTCGAAGTTCCCGGGCGGGATCGTGCCCACGAAGATGCCCAATAAGCGGATGCAGGGGCGGATGCCCACGTCGCGGAGCCGGTGAGCGGGCGTTGGCGGCGGGCCGCGCCTCATGGCGCGGGCGCATGTCGCGTGCACGGTGAAGTCCTGCGAGCGACCAGCCGGCGCGCGAATTTCGCAAAGCCCGCCACGGCCGGCGTGGATTACGCTCTTTTTCACGTATTTTCGTAAGGCCGCGCCCGGGGGCGCGGCGGCGCCCGCCACCGGGGCGCGATCGGAGCGGTGAACGCGGCTGTTCCGGCGCTCAGCCGGTGGCGGGCGCCGGGATCCACGCCGCGGCGGCCGCTGCGCCCCGCGGGCGGTGAGAAACGAAACCACACCTTCCGGCTGGAGCGGACAAAGACAAATCCCTCCTATGGCCGCTGCAACATTTGTGGGCTACATGGAGGATTCGCACACTTCTGCTCCTCCGGGCTGTTGTGCCGCGCGGCGCAAACCGGCGGGAGGGGTGCGGCCACAGGAGCTTGACATGGTACGGACCCGTTACACCTTGCTCGCCTTCGCCGCCGCCGGCCTTCTGGCCGGGGCGGCCCGGGCGGACCACGAGTTTGAGTTCGAGGGGCTGACCCACAACCACGGCCGGAACAACCAGGCGGGCGAGGACCAGCTCCGCATCACGCTGCACGAGCACAACAACCAGGCCTGCTTCATGTTCACGAACACGGGCTCGTCGTCGATGTCGATCACGCGCATCGCGTTCGACGACCGGGGCGCGCACCTGGGCGCGTCCACGATCATGAACGGCGAGGGCGTGCACTTCCGGCGTGACGACAACGCGCAGGACATCCCCGGCGAGGACCGGTCCGACCCGCGGTTCACGCCGACGTTCAGCTTCAGCTCAGGCACGGGCGAGAACGAGAACGAGATGGAAAACGAGGACGAGGGCGTCCGCAACGACCGGAACGTGGACCTGTGCTTCAACCTGAACTCCGGGGCCAGCTTCAACGACGTGTTCCGGGACCTGCGCGAGGGGCGGCTGCGGATCGGCGTCCACGTGCGGGGCTTTGACGACCAGAGCGACGAATCGTTCCTGAACGGTGCGGGCACCGGCACGATCGTGCCGCTGCCCCCGGCGGCGGGCATGGGCGCGCTGGCGGCCACGGGCCTGCTGGCCGGGGGGGCGATCCGCCGCCGCCGCACGGCCTGAAGACCGCGGCAGTACGGGCTTCCCGCGGGCGCCGCGGCGAGAGCCGGGCGCCCGTTTTCTTTCGCTAGGCGCCGGCGGATCGCTGGGCCTGGTCCAGCAGCGCGTCGGCCTCGGCGGCGGTGGGGGCTTCGGCGATGAGGCGGACGATGGGCTCGGTGTTGCTGGGGCGGACGTGGAGCCAGGCTCGCAGGGCGGACAGATCCACCCACGCGCCGTCGCGCCGGTCCACGGGGACGCCGGCCTTGCTGAAGGCGGCGGCGACGGCTTCGACGGCGCGGCCGGCGTCCTCGGGGCCGCGGACGCTCATCTTGCGCTTGCGGATGGCGTAGACCGGGATCGCGTCCACGATCCTGCTCAGGGGCTGGGCCCGGGACTGGATCAGCGCGAGGACCAGGCCCATGGCGCTGAGGCTGTCGCGGACGTAGGTGACGCGGGGCCAGATCACCCCGCCGTTGCCCTCGCCGCCGACCAGGCACTGAGCGCCGGCGGTCTTCATCGCCTCGACGACGTTGGCCTCGCCCACGGGCGTGCGCACGACGCGGGCCCCGTGCGCCGCCGCGGCGTCGTCGAGCATGCGGCTGGTGGAAAGGTTGGTCACGAGGGCCAGACCGCGGGTTTCCTGGCCGCGGCGCTTCATGGCTTCCAGGAGGGACATCGCGGCGAGGACGAGCGTGTACTCCTCGCCGATATAGCGGCCGCGCTCATCGACGATGGCGAGGCGGTCGGCGTCGGGGTCCTGGGCGAAGCCGGCGGCGCCTTCCATCTCGCGGACGCTCTCGCACAGGCCGGTGAGGTTCTCGGCCAGGGGCTCGGGGACGTGGGGGAAGATCCCGGTGTCGTCGGCGCCCATCTGGAGGATCTCGGTGCAGCCCAGGGACTCCAGCAGCACGCGGGCGCCGTCCGCGCCCGCGCCGTTGACGGAATCGACCGCGACGCCCAGACCGGCGCCCAGCTCGTCGGGGGGGAGCCCGATGGCCGCTTCCAGGGCGGCGCAGACGCGGGCGACATGCTCCTCGACACCGCCGTCGTCGTGGGCCACCTCTCCCACGCCCGACCAATCGGCCGAACCCACACGGCCGCTCTTGAAGCGGGCGATGATGTCGTCGGCAACGGCGCGGGGCGGGGCGCAGGCGGCGGAGCCGAAGGCGTCGCGCCTCTGGGCGACCAGGCACTTCAAGCCGTTCCACTGCTGGGGGTTGTGGCTGGCTGTGAGCACCATCCCCGCGGCGACGCCCCCCCCCACCCCCCCCACTCCGCGTCACCTTCACCGCCGTACCGATCCGTCAGGACCGCGACGGTGGGCGTCATCGCGATGCCCAGATCCACGACGCGGCACCCCGCACCGATCAGGCCGGCCACAGCCGCGTGATAGATCATCGCGCCGCCGGCGCGGCCGTCACGCCCGATCACCACGGTGGGCGCTTCCGCGGACGCCCCGGCTCCGTTCCCACTCCCGACCTCGCGCAACCAGCCGCCGAAAGCGCCGGCGAACCGAGCGGCGACCTCGGGGGTCAGGCTCGCGCCGACGATACCGCGGAGGCCGCTGACGCTGACCATGAGGGGGGAGACGTGATCAGGCATCGTGGGGCTCCTCTGAGGCGCGGGTCCGCGGCCGCAAGGGTATCCCGGGTGGTGTGTTTCGTGCACGCTCGCGGTCCATGCTCCTGGAGATTCCTACGGCGCATCGGGGGCGCACGGCCAGGGGTTATGAGCGGTTTATGCGACGCCCCGCCGCGGGCACATGGGTGCGCGTTCGCGGTTCTGGCGATCGAAAATGAGGCCGCGAGTCGGCCGCGGATCAACCGTTGGTCTTGGCGACCGATCAGCCTCTGGATGAGGGCGCCCGTTCGTGTGTGGCGGAATCATGCAGGACCTCGTCACCGGTCGTCGCTGCGGGCGCCCGGGCACCGCACTCCGGGCAGAGCGCGCCGAGCGTCAAGCCTTGGCGCTCATAGCCACAGGCCGGACACCTCCCGTGCCGGCGGTGAATTCCTGCGCGGACACGGCGGAGAGTCGCTTTGCCCAGCACAACTACTATCCCGGCTGCCGTCCCGACGGCGAGCGCGTCGGCGGCGAGGCCCGCGGGAATGACCCGGAGCGGCAACTGCCGCAAGCGCGTTCCGGCGGGGCCGGAACCGTGCAGCCAGTATCCGCTGAACTCCGACCGCGTCCCTTGGGAGGCCCCATCTGACTTCCACACCAAGAACTTGCGCTCGGTGCCCGCGAGGCATCTCCACGGCCAGCCCCAGGCGGTGGTAATGATCTGCTCTTCCTTGGACGGCTCACTCCAGCGCGTCGCCCAGAGGGGAATCTCGAAGCGCGTCGGGTGCCCGAACAGGGCGAGGACGTCGGGACGGATATTCTCTGGATAGGGCCAGTATTCCTCACCGGCGGCGCGCTGCTCGTCGTCCATGATCGCGTCTTCGACCCACAGCGGCGTCAACGTGACACTCGTGTACACGGGGCCCCCGTGGATGAACACCACCACGTCGCCTTGCCCAGTCCGCACTCGGAACTGCGGGAGGACGCCCCGGCTCTGGGCTGGCCCGGCGCCCAGGATGTTGGGCCAGCCGTCGGCTGGCCGTAGCGCGGCGGCGACGAGCGCCGTGCCAACAGAGATCACCGCGCCCACAGCCAGCCCCACAACGACCGGGAAGAGGATGTGACGAATGGGAAGAATGCGGCGGCTCACGACCGATGTACCGCCCTTTGGCCCGACGGTTGCATGCCGAGCCGAGTCCGTGTGCCTCTGGGAAGCATGCGTTCTTGGTCCGCCGGCCTGATTTCAAGCTGCTGGCGAGCATCTCCATTGCGCTTGAAATCCGACGCTCTCGATCATCGGCGTCGAGGCGCGGGGGTGGGAGTACGACGTCCTGATATCCGGGCATCGACATTCGGTCCTGCAATTGGTTCAGGATGCCAGGTTGGCTGATAGCCGTACGAGGGCCTCAACGCCCGGTGCGGTTTTCGCGGGCCGATCTTCGCTTGGCCCGGGGCGCGGGCTCGGCGGCCGTCACGGTACCCCGAACCTGAAGTACCACTGCCGCCAATCGCCGAGCTCGAAGATCGCGGCCGTGAGGATCGCGACCAGGGCGCAGGCGGCGCCCAGGAAGCGGCGGTGCCCGGGCTCGAGGCCCCGGGCGACCGCGAAGTACCACCACAGGGCCAGCCAGACGACCAGGAGGCACTCTTCGGTCCGGGCGATGACATCGGTCCAGAAGTAAAACGACTTGCCGATCCGGATCGGACCGGGCCAGGTGCTGTTGATCGCCACCAGCGTGCCGAAGGTCTGCCAGAACAGCGTCGAGAGCAAGGGGAGCTGCGCGTACACCGCGACGCGGGCCAGGTGCACGCCGCGGATGCCGGCCGCGGCGCGGGTGCGCACGAGCGCGAGCAGCATCAACGCCGGGAGGATCCCGCCCACCGCCATCCCGGGCACGAGCCGATTGGGGAACCACAGGGGAGCCGAGCCGCCGGCGGGCGTGGTTTCGCCCATGTCGTAGAGCATCGGCGCGAAGAACTCCATCCGCGAGCCGGCATCGGCGGGCAGCAGCGTCCCCTCCAGCATCCACTGCCAGAGCATCTGGCACCCCAGGAGCGCGCCGTACGCGGGGATCAGGATGAGCGCCAGCCACACGGCCAGCCGCGCCGGAGAGGCCGGAACCGTGGTCGTCACGATCGCCCAGAACCGCCACGGCGCCAGCGCGCGGAAGGCCGTGAGGTACGCGGCGCGCACGCCGAGCCGTCCGCGCGGCGTCGCATCGTGAAGCCATCGCGGGCTGCGCGCGGCCGCGAAAACTTCGCCCCAGCGGAAGTCGCGGCCGCATTCCGGGCACCGCCCCGACAGCGGGCAGGACTCGGCCCACCGCCCCGCTTCGCCCGACAAGTCGTACCGGCATCCAAGGCAAGGCGTCGGTCTTGTGCGGCCGGAGCGCATCGGCCGAGTGTAACTTGATCCTCCACGCGCAACGGTCCACGCGGCCGCACTCTCGGAAGCGTCACGGCGTGGCGCCGTACGAACCTGGGGCTTTCCGCATTCGAGTGCGCCTGGTTTGTACCCCCACTGCTGCTGTCCCTACCATTCCCTTCTGTGTTCGAGCTCTCCGTCCAGACCGAGTTCTCCGCGGCCCACGCCCTCCTCATCCGGGGGGTTCGGGAGCCGGTGCATGGGCATAACTGGCATGTGACGGTCACGCTCGCCGGGAGGACGCTCGATCCGGACGGGTTGCTGGTCGATTTCCACGCGGTGCAGCGGTGTCTGGCGGAGATCGTGGCGCCCTGGAAGGATCGCGATCTGAACGCCGCTCGGGCCTTTGAGCGGGTGAACCCCAGCGCGGAGAATGTCGCTCGCCACATCGGAGACGAGCTGGCTCGGCGGCTGGAAGGGATCGCGCCGCCGGAGGTCCAGGTGCGGGCCGTCCGCGTGACGGAGGCCACCGGGTGCGCGGCCACTTACCGCCCCTCGTCGCACGCCCCTCCTCCCCCCCCTCCCGCTCACCCCAGTCCACACCCATGAGTACCGCCCGCAGCACACCACCGACGCTCCACCCACCCGCCACCCCTGCCCCCGCTCCCTCGGCGCGCAAGGGGCAGGCGGTGGAGGCCGGGCACGCGGAGGCGGGGGCGGCTCCGGTGGCGGCCGGCGCTCCGGCGGGCGGGGAGACGGCGCTGCCGACCGCCCTGCCGCCGATCGAGCTGGCGCCGGACCAGCGGCTGTTCAACCGCGACCTCTCGTGGCTGGAGTTCAACCGGCGGGTGCTGGCCCAGGCGATCGACCGGCGGACGCCGCTGCTGGACCGCGTGAAGTTCCTGGCGATCTTCACGAGCAACCTGGACGAGTTCTTCATGAAGCGGGTGGGGCTGCTCAAGCGGCTGCTCACGGCCGCGCCCACGTCCACATCGCCCGACGGGCTCACGCCCAGCCAGTCGCTATTTGCGATCCGGTCGGTGGTGATCGATCTCCAGGAAGCGCAGGCCCGCTGCTACGAGACGGATGTGCTGCCGGCGCTGGCGGCGGCGGGGATCCACATCCTGCGGTACGCGGACCTCACGGCCGACGAGCGCCGGGAGATGGACGACTGGTACCGGCAGAACGTGTTCCCGGTGCTGACGCCGCTGTCGGTGGACCCGGGGCACCCGTTCCCGTTCATCTCCAATCTTTCCGAGAGCCTCGGGGTGATCGCCAGCGAGGCGGTGGCGCCGGGCGTGGCGCCTTCGCGGCAGGAGCGGATGTTCGCGCGGGTGAAGGTGCCGGACGTGCTGGCGCGGTTTGTGCCCGTGCCTCCGGACGCGCCGGCGCCCAAGGCGGGGGACCGGGAGAGAGCGCAGCGGGCGCTGCGGTTCCTGCCGATGCACGAGCTGATCGAGGCGCACCTGGCGGACCTGTTCCCGGGGATGCACATCCACGAGGTGGCGCACTTCCGGGTGACGCGCTCGACGGGGGTGCAGCTGGACGACCCGCAGTCCGACGACCTGCTGGAATCGGTGCAGGCGGAGCTGAAGATGCGGCGGTTCGCGCAGGTGGTGCGGCTGGAGGTCAACCCCAGCGCGTCGCGGGCGGTGGTGGACCGGCTGGTGGACGAGCTGCGCCTGCAGCCGGAGGACATCTACGAGCGGCCGGGGCCGCTGGAGTACACGGACCTCTATCAGCTGGCGGACCTGGAGCGGCCGGACCTGAAGGAGCCGGTGTGGCGGCCGGTGATCCCGGCGCGGCTGGCGGGGAAGCGCTGCGACATCTTCCAGGCGATCCGGGAGCGGGACATCCTGCTGCACCATCCGTTCGAGTCGTTCGGGGCGAGCGTGGAGCGGTTCATCGAGGCGGCGGCGGACGACCCGGACGTGCTGGCGATCAAGCAGACGCTGTACCGGACCAGCCGCGACTCGCCGTTCGTGCGGTCGCTGGTGCGGGCGGCGGACTCGGGCAAGCAGGTGGCGTGTCTGGTGGAGCTGCGGGCGCGGTTCGACGAGCACCGGAACGTGCAGTTCGCGCGGCGGCTGGAGCGGGCGGGGGTGCACGTGGCGTACGGGCTGGTGGGGCTGAAGACCCACTGCAAGGCGGCGCTGGTGGTGCGGCGGGAGGCCAGCGGCCTGCGGTGCTACGCGCACCTGGGCACGGGCAACTACAACCCCAAGACCGCCCAGCTGTACACCGACCTCTCGCTGCTGACGTGCAACACGAAGATCACCGACGACCTGATCAGCCTGTTCAACTTCCTGACCGGGATGAGCAAGCCCAAGCAGTACCACGAGCTGCTGGTGGCGCCGTTCTCGATGCGGTCTCGGTTCAACGAGCTGATCGACCGCGAGGCGGAGCTGGCGCGGAGGGGCAAGCCCGCCCGCATCATCGCCAAGATCAACTCGATGGAGGACCTGGAGATCGCCGGGCGGCTGTACGAGGCGAGCCGCGCGGGCGTGAAGATCACGCTGATGGTCCGCGGCTTCTGCTCGGTCCGGCCCGGGGTGCCGGGCTTGTCGGAGAACATCAACGTCATCAGCGTCCTGGGGCGGTTCCTGGAGCACTCACGCGTGTTCTACTTCAGCGCCGGCAAGCCCGACCCCATCGACGGGGACTGGTACATCGGCTCGGCGGACTGGATGTACCGGAACCTGTCCAACCGCGTGGAGGCGGCGGTGCCGGTCAAGGACCGCCTGGCGCGCAAGCGGCTGAAGTTCATCCTGGACACCCAGATCGCCGACCACCGCTGCGCCTGGGACCTGCACCCGGACGGCTCGTACACGCAGCGGTTCCCCGATCCCGCGGCGGAGCCGGACTCGCCCAACGCGGCGGGGACGTTCAACACGCTGATGTGGGAGGCGCGGTCGGCGGCGGGGCGGTAGGGGCCCCGGCGGCGAAGAGCGCGCAGCGCGATGTCGCCGTTTCAGTGTGTTCACACGCCGGTCGGGAATGTCTCGGGCAGCTCGCCCACCGGCGGCAGTTCCTGGTGCAGCGGGAGCAGCGCCCTGGTTTTTTCCATCGCCAGCACGACGTCGTAGCGCTCCGGGAGGACGGTGGGCACGTAGTTGCCGGTGTGCTCGCGCTCCGGGTGGTAGACGACGCCGATGGCGCGGTGGCCCCGCGGCGCCATGAGCAGCTCCTCGCCGGCCGCGTCGTCCAGGATCATCATCCGGTCGTGCGCCCCGCCGGCGTGGATGACATCCTCCCAGCTGCCCTCGCGGCCGGGCGGCACGTTCATCCGCTCCATCGGGGCGCCCCAGGAATGACTCGCCACCACCGTCCCGCGGTATGACGTGAACCCCACCAGGACGACGCCCTCGTCCGCGTGCGTTTCCCGGGCGAGCTGGCCGATATTCACCATCCCGTCACGGGCCATGTCCGTGGCGCGGGCGTCGCCGATGTGCGTGTTGTGGGCCCAGACGACGCCCCGGGAGCCCGGGCCGTAGAAGCGCAGCAGGCGGTCGAGCGTCTGGGCCATGTGCCGGTCGCGGATGTTCCAGGAGTCCGCGTCGGCGCGGACCATCGCGCGGTAGTAGCGCTCGGCGTTCACGGCCACCAGGGCGTTCTGCTCGGCGTCCAGGGCCGCCTCGGCGTCGCCGTCGCGGGTGGGGGCGCTCCGCCGCAGCTGCGTCAGCACACGCACGACCTCGTCCTCGCACGAGGCGGGCACCAGGGCCGTGGCGCGGGCGTAGCTGCGCTCGTCGCGTCCGTAGGGCTCGAAGCACGAGTAGGCCTCCAGGGCGGCGGGGACGGCCGCGGGGTCCACGCGCTGGAGGTGGCCGATGACGCTCTCCATCGATTCCCAGAGGCTGTAGACGTCCAGGCCGTAGAACCCGGCCCGGACCCCCGTCGCCCGCCCCCGGTTGTGCTCCCGGAGCCAGTCGATCATGACCTGGACCTCGCGGTTGGCCCACATCCACGCCGGCCAGCGCTGGAAGGCCCCGAGCACCTCGGCCGCGTCGGCGGCGGCGCCGTCGTACCCCTTCACGTAGCGGTTGACGCGGTAGCAGTCGGGCCAGTCGCCTTCGACGGCGATGAAGCTGAACCCTTGCTCGGCGATGAGCCGGCGCGTGATGCGGTCGCGCCAGGTGTAGAACTCGCTGGTGCCGTGCGAAGCCTCGCCCAGGAGCACCAGCCGGGCTTCGTCGATCCGCTCCAGGAGCGGGTCCAGGTCCGCGTCGCTGTTCAGCGGCCGCTGGATGCGGCGGACGATGTTCGCGAGCGACTCCATGTCGCGGCTGGATCGGGGCGGCTCGAAGGGTGAGCGCCTGAACATCAAGGAAACCCCCGGCGCTGCTGCGCCTTCCGCGCGATTCTTGGAGGCGCCCGGTTCGCGCGGCGCGCCGCCTCGAACATATCAGGGCAGCCTTCGGTGGAGGGACCCTGCGGACCGGAGCGGCGCGCGCTCCTTAGGGATTAGGTCCACCTTCCTATAGCGTTGACCACCTCGCGACACCACAATCCCTTGGGTCAGCAGGCCGCTGCAAGGTGGAGTATCGGGGCCAACTCTGGGCCCGACACTCCGCAAACGGCAGACAAGCACTGGGCGGGTCACCGCGGCGGCCCTACTCAAGGAGGCATCATGGCGAAGCGAAAGACCAGCAAGAGCGGCGGGCGTTCCGGCGGCCGCAAGAAGACCAGCTCCCGCGGCGGGCGCAAGAAGACGACCAAGAAGCGCTCATCCCGCTCCGGCGCATCCTCGATGTAGCGCCCCCCGGGCGCACCAGGCGGCGGGAGAACCACCGCGGGCGGGCCCTGCCCCCCGGCCCGCCTCGCCCGCCGAAGCGCCGGTGGTGACACGGCCCTGCCCCGTCCGGCGGGCCGTGTTCTTTTTCACACCATGCGCTTGAGTGTGATCGTGGCCTGGATCTGGTCCTCGCCGCGGCGGACCCGCAGCGTCCGCTGCTCCCCGTCGCGCTTGAACAGCTCGCGCACCCGCTCGCGGTCCGGGGCCTGCACATCGTTGCCGTCAACGCCGATCAGCACGTCGCCCTCGCGGAAGCCGGCCAGTGCGGCGGGCGAGCCCTCGCGGACCCGGTAAAGCACCAGGTGGCGGCGGGTCTCGTCGGCCACGACGGTCAGGCCGCTCATGTCGAACTCCATGGGCTCGGGGAAGGCGGCGTTCTTCTCCAGGATCATCCGCCGGCCGGGCCCGTCGAAGATCACGGTGAACTTGGAGAGGACCTCGGCCCCGATGATGCCGTCGTAGCCGGTGGACGCCAGGGCCCCGCCGCGGTCCTGCGAGAGGGCCACGACCGGCGCGTCGATGGTGAAGGAGGCGTCGGCGTCGCCCAGGCGCAGGGCGCTCATGCGGCAGATGGTGTGGCGCACCTCCCCGCCCAAGCCGAAGCCCACGGTCGCCTCGAACTTGGGCGTGTCCAGGTCCAGCAGGCCGTGGTCCTTGACGAACCGGGTGTTGAGCGCGACGCCCAGGCCCGCGCCGGTATCGACCACGAACGTGGCCGGAATGGGCTCGCCGCCGGGCGGGGTGACCCGGCCGCGGACGAACGTGTACGAGCGGACGCGGGTGCGCAGCACCGCGCCGGGGCCGTCGTACCGGAAGCCCTGGGGCTCGCGGAAGGTGGCCTTGCGGCCGGCGTAGTCGATCGTGGTGACGTAGCGCTGGACGATGTCGTTGCCGATCAGGCCCATGAGCTCGTGGCCGTTGAAGAAGCCGAGCTTCTTGTTCAGGTCCAGGGCCAACACGGGGCGGGGCGGGGCGGGGAGCTCGCCGATGGTCAGTCGGGCCCCTTTGGCCAGGGACGCCACGGTCAGGCCCTCGCCTGCGCCGCCGACGGGCATCTCGCCTTCGAGCTCGATGCCGAGCTTCGCGGCCAGGTCGCTGTCGATGACGGTGGGCGGGGAGGCGGTGTCGATCACGAACGCGAAGGGACCCTGATCGTTGACCCGCACGGGCACGAAGAGCTTGCCGGCGACGAGATCGATGGGCACCTCCCAGGACCTGGCCTCCACAGGATTGACGGCCGGCGCGGCCGGCTGCGCGGGGGCCGGGGCGCCGCACCCGAGCGCGACCGCCGCGCCGGCCAGGACGGTGAACCGCTGAACAACGGGCGATCGGCCGAGCATCGGAGGGCTCCTGGTTGGCGCGCGGGCGGCGGCTCCCCGCGCGCCGTCGCGGGTCAAGCGGCCCCGCGGGCGCGGGTGAACCGGCCCCTGAGAATACGTCGGCATGCCGATAGCGTCCGTCCCCCCACATCGGCCACACTAGACGCACCCCCGCCCCCCCGGGGGACCAGGGAGCCGGGCATGCCGTCGGGATCGAATCAGCGCCGGACCAGGAGCGTGAAGCGAGCAGACCGACGGGCCGGCGGCGGGCGGGGCACAACAGGAGCGGCGGCGACCACGGACGCATGGAGTGGCGTTCGCGGGGACACCGACGCGCCGCATATTTACACCCCAGACGAGGAAGGCGCCACCATGGACCAGTACGAGTCGCAGGACCGGAACTCGGAGGAAGGATCGGAGCAGGGCATGTCGCGCGGCGGACGCAGCGGCGGGCGGAGCAGCGGGCGGGGCGGGAGCACCAGCGGGGGCGGCGGGCGCAGCCGCTCGTCGTCGGGCTCCAGGGCTTCCTCTAGCCGCTCGGAGTCCAAGTCGTCCAGCCGCGGCGGGGGCGGGCGCGGCAGCCGCAGCGAGAGCGGGTCCAGTCGCGGCGGGCGCAGCACCAGCCGCAGCGGCTCCAGCCGCGCCAGCAGCTCCCGCTCGGGCTCCAGCAGGACCGGGTCCGGGCGCGGAAGCTCCAGCCGCAGCAGCTCCAGCCGCGGCGGCTCCAGCAGCAGCTCGCGGAGCGGCGGCACCCGGGGCGGGCGGTCCAGCACCGGATCGCGCTCGGGCAGCCGCTCGGGATCCAGCCGCTCGGGGAGCTCCCGGTCGCGCTCCTCCAGCTCCTCGTCCCGCTGAGCGCCGCCGAACTCATCTGACAGACCAGGAAGCGCGGCCCGCCGATCTGGCGGGCCGTGCTGTTTTTGGGGCGTGGGGAAAGGGCGGTTCGATTCGCCCTCCGGCTCGCCGCGGCCGCGTGTTTCCCATACGCTTGCCCCATGCGCTATCGCCGCGTCGGTCGAACGGACATCCAGGTCAGCGAGATCGGGTTCGGGTGCTGGACCATGGGCGGCCCCAACTGGTCGCTGGCCGACGGCTCGCCGATCGGTTGGGCCGACGTCAAGGCGGACGAGGTGCTCGCGGGCGTCAAGGCGGGCCTAGACGCGGGCGTGAACCACTGGGACAACGCGGACATCTACGGCAACGGCAAGGCCGAGCGCATGCTCCGCGACTGCTTCCAGAAGCTGGGCGCGGACCGCGGGAAGCAGGTCATCGCGACCAAGGTGGGTCACTTCCGCGGGACCGCGGCGCACGCCTACGACCCCTTCCACATCCGCCACCAGTGCGAGCAGTCGCTGCGGAACCTGGGGACGGATTACCTGGATATCTACTACTTTCACCACGGGTCCTTCGGGGAGCACCTGGAGGATGCGGCCGCGACGATGCGGGACCTGGTGAAGGAGGGGAAGGTGCGGGCGGTGGGGCAGTCGGCGTATTCGGATGCGGACTTCGAGCGCGCCATCCCGGTGGTGCGGCCGGACGTGCTCCAGAGCAAGGCGAACATGCGGTACGACGTGTTCATCCGCCCGGGGAGCGTCGTTCAGAAGCTGATGACGGAATACGGATGCTCGTTCGTCGCGTTCGGGCCGCTGGACCAGGGCATCCTGCTGGACAAGTTCGACCCGGACAACCCGCCGCGGTTCGAGGAGGGCGACGTGCGGCGCTCGCGGAAGGATTTCGTGCCGCAGAAGCTGCGGGAGATCAAGAGCAAGGTGCAGCAGGTGAAGATGCGGTTCGGCTCGACGACCGAGGACCTGGCGTCGGCGGCGTGCCGGTGGGTGCTGGCGCACGAGCACGTCTGCTCGGTGATCCCGGGGTTCCGCAACGAGAAGCAGGCCAAGTGCAACCTGCGGGGGGCGAAGGATCCGCCGATGGGGGCTGGGGATGTGGAGTTCGGGAGGGAGTTGTTTGCGGGAGGGTGAGGAATTCGCGGCGCATTCGGCGGAGCGTCCCGGCTCGGCTGACGGGTTTAACATCGTTCTGTCGAATTCCTGAACGGCCCGACCCTGCACAGCCGATATCAGGCAGCATCTCAGGAGCTGCCCCCATGTCCCAAACTTCAGACGGCACCGGCATGATTGTGCTGTTGGTTCAAGTCGCCATCGTCGTGCTCGCGATCGCTGGGATGTGGGCGACCTTCGCGAAGGCGGGCCAGCCGGGGTGGGGGGCCATCGTGCCGTTCTACAACATGTATCTGATGTGCAAGGTCGCCGGCCGGCCGGGCTGGTGGATCGTGCTCATGTTCATTCCGCTGGTCAACATCATTGTTTTCGCGATTGTCATGATTGACATGGCCAAGTCCTTTGGGAAGGGATCCGGTTTCGGGATCGGACTCTGGCTGCTGTCGTTCATCTTTTTCCCGGTTCTGGGATTCGGCAGCGCTGAGTACCAGGGCCCCGCTGCCGCCTGACTGCGCTTCTTTTCCCGCGTCACGCGCCGCCATGGCCCGCGCCCCGCTGCCCGACCCGATCTGGACCGACGCGGCTTCGGTATGCCTGGGCTGCGGGTACTCGCTGTCGGGGCTGGCTTGCCCGGGCCAGTGCCCCGAGTGCGGCGTGCGCTTTTCCGGCCGCCAACTGATCCTCGCCGGGATCGCGATCCGCGCCGGCGGTGCTCCCGGACGCCGGGCCGCCTGGATCGCGCTGCTGCTCGTGGGCGGGCTGTTCTCCCAGTTATGGCTCCCGCTGATGTTCTGGGCGCCCTGGCTCATCCTGGCCATCAGCGCCGCGCTGATCGGAGCGGTGATCTACATGCTCCGGACCGGTCCCCGCGATCGCCACGGCACGGAGCGGTTCGTGGTATCGCCCGGCGGCATCGCCCGCGTGGCGATGACGTTCGAGCCCGCCGCCGCGAAGCTGGACTCGGTGTTCATCCCCTGGGAGCCGGCACAGGCCTTTGAGATCACCCGTGTGAGCAGCGTCTGGCGTCGGCTGCGCGTCCGCCGCTACGAACCGGATGGGACCGCGGCCGCGGTTGCGTTCGACGCGGGGTTCCGTTGCCCGGACGCGGCGGAGGGCATGGTGCGGGCAGCGATCGCTGAGTGCTTGACGGAGCACAGGAGGGTGCCGGGACCGACCCGACCCTTGGCGGCGGACGGGGAGACGAAGGCGGCGCGTTGACCGGAATGTGCGCCGGGCGTCGGCCGCGACCGGCGAGGGGGTCTGGGGGCGAGCGGGGGCACCCGCCGGCGGTGACCGAAAGTGGTTAAACACCCTTGACATGGCGGCAAGACTGGGTATTTTCGGACGTAGACCCGTGCGGGGTGCGAGCGGCCGTTGACCAGCGGCGGGCGAGCGTCGGCGGGCGAGGAGAGGCCGTCATGAAGGTTGGGAATGCTCATCGGGGCCTGGGTGGCCGCGTCGTCGCTTTGGTTCGTCAGGCCGGGCGGGCGTGCGGATTTGGCCCGCGAGGGGGCGAGGGGGCTGGGTGTGGGCCGGGGTGGGAGGGGATGGATGCACTGGAGGGGCGGCAACTACTGGATGCGGTGGCGTGGACCGGGGGCGCGGGTGACAACCTGTGGCACTCGGCGGGGAACTGGTTTGACAGCACGACGGGGATGAACGTGGTGCCGGGGGCGGCGGATGACGTCACGATCGACGTGGCGGCGAACCCGACGATCCAGTTCACGGCGGCGACGGGGAGCCGGGGCGTTCACAGCCTGCTGACACGGGAGGCGATCACGTTCAGCGGCGGGACGCTGGCGGTGGGGACGACGGCGTCGGTGCAGTCGGCGGCGGTGGTGACGCTGAGCGGTGGGACGCTTTCGGGCGGGGCCTGGGATGTAACGTCGGGGACGCTGCAAGCGACATCCAGCGGCGGGACGCTGGCGTCGGTGGCGGTGAGCGGGGACCTGCTGCTGAACGTGACCTCGGCGCGGGTGCTGGTCTCGGGGACGACCAGCTTCACCGCCGCGCGGCTGTCGGCCAGCGCCGCGGTCCTGCAGATGGCCCCGGGCTACACCCTCAACAGCCTGGTGTCGGTGGAGGGGGCGGGGGCCGGCGCCCGGACCATCCAGATGGCGGTGGGCGGCGCCGGCACGGTGACGTTCGGGGCCTCGGCGATCGTGCGCCTCGCCGCCGGCTCGGGCGCGGACGTCAACATCAGCAACAACAGTGCGGCCACCTTGATCAACAACGGGCTGATCTCCGCGGAAGCGGCGGGGCGAGTCCTGAACATCAACAACAGCACCCTGACCAACAACGGCACCCTCCAGGTCTCCGCCGGCACCATGACGGTGAGCCCGACGAACTGGACCAACCCCGGCGTGGTCACCGCCGGGAGCGGGACCACGCTGAGCCTCGCGGGCGCCTGGAGCGACGCCGGGACGCTCGCGGTGACCGGGGCGACATTGAACCTGGACGGGACGTTCAGCACCGGGGGGATCAACTTCGCCGGCTTCACCCGCAGCGGCGGGACCGTGAACCTCACGGGCGTGCTGAACAACACGGGGGCCACGCTCACGCTGGACGCGGGCACCGGCTCCTGGAACCTCATGGGCGGCACGATCAATAACGGCGCCGTGAACCAGAGCGGCGGCTCGACGCTGGTGGCGACGAGCTCCGGCGGCACGCTGAGCTCGGTGGCGGTGAGCGGGGACCTGCTGCTGAACGTGACCTCGGCGCGGATGCTGGTCTCGGGGGCGACCAGCTTCACCGCGGCGCGGCTCTCGGCCAACGCCGCGGTCCTGCAACTGGCCCCGGGGTACACGCTCAACAGCCTGGTGTTGGTGGAAGGGGCGGCGACCGGGACGCGGACCATCCAGGTGGCGGTGGGCGGCGCCGGCACAGTGACGTTCGGGGCCTCGGCGATCGTGCGGCTGACCGCCGGCTCGGGCGGGGGCCTGAACATCAGCAACAGCAGCGCGGCCACGCTGATCAACAACGGGCTGATCTCCGCGGAGGCCGCGGGGCGGACACTGACGATCAACAACGCCGTCCTGACCAACAACGGCACGCTCCAGGTGACCGCCGGCACCTTGAACCTCCAGCCCCCCGATTGGACCAATGCCGGAACGATCAGCGCCGCCAGCGGAGCAACGCTGAGCTTCGCGGGCTCCTGGAGCGACGCGGGGACGCTCACGGTGACGGGCGCGACGCTGAACCTGGGCGGGACGTTCTCCACGGGGGGGCTGAACTTCGCGGGCTTCACCCGCAGCGCGGGCACGGTCAACCTCAGCGGCACATTGAACAACACGGCCGCGACCCTGACCCTGAACGCGGGCACCGGCTCCTGGAACCTGCTGGGCGGCACGATCAACGGCGGAACGGTCACCACCGCGGGCGGCTCGGCGCTGGTCGCCACCAGCTCCGGCGGGACGCTGGCGGACGTGACGCTGACCGGTGAACTGCTGCTGGACACGACCTCGGCGCGGGTGCTGGTCTCCGGCACCACCAGCTTCACCGCGGTGCGGCTGTCGGCCAACGCCACGGTCCTCCAGCTGGCCCCGGGCTACACCCTCAACAGCCTGGTGTCGGTGGAGGGGGCGGCGGCCGGGACGCGGACCATCCAGGTGGCGGTGGGCGGCGCCGGCACGGTGACATTCGGCCCCTCGGCGGTGGTGCGCCTGGCGGCGGGCTCGGGAGGGGATCTGAACATCAGCAACAGCAGCGCGGCCACGCTGATCAACAACGGGCTGATCTCCGCGGAGACCGCGGGGCGGACGCTGACGATCAACAACACCGCCCTGACCAACAACGGCACGCTCCAGGTCTCCGCCGGCACCATGACCGTCAACCCGACGACCGTGACCAACTACAGCGCGGGAACGAACACGCTCACGGGCGGGACGTGGACTGTGGGCGGCGGGACGCTGACGCTCACGGGCGCGACGGTCCGCACCCTGGGGCCGGGCACGAGCGTTTCCCTCACCAGCACGGCTTCGATCTTCGCGGCCATCGGCGGGCTGACGGCCAACCAGGGGACGTTCTCCCTTTCCGGCGGGCGCGGCTTCGCGGCCACCCCGACGGGTGGGACGTTCTCCAACGACGGCACGCTGTTCCTGGGCGCCGGGAGCACGCTCTCGATCAGCGGTGCGTTTGTGCAGTCTTCCGGCGGCGTGCTGGGGGCGGAGCTGGGCGGGACGGGGGCGGCCCAGTTCGGGCGTGTGACGGCGACAGGGACGGCGACGCTGGACGGCACCCTGGCGGTCACGCTGGCCAGCGGGTATGCGCCGGCGGTGGTGGACACGTTTGACGTGGTGACCGGGACGCCCCGCACGGGCACGTTTGCGACGGTGAGCTTCCCGGCGGCGGCGGCGCACCGGGCGTTCTACCTGGTGTACACCGGCACCACCGCACGGGTCGAGCACGACTTTGCCATCGGGGTGTGGACCGGGGCCGCGGACGGCACGGCCTGGGCCAACAGCGGCAACTGGGCCCGCGGGGTGCTGCCGGACGCGACGATCGACGCGTACATCAGCGTGGCCGCCAGCCCGACGGTGACGATCACGTCCGGGGCGCAGGCGGCCCGGTCCCTGGAGAGCGATGAGCTGCTGACGGTCAGCGGCGGGTCGCTGACGGTCGGGCAGGGCACGCTGTTCACGGCGACCCTGACGGTCTCCGGCGGGTCGGTGGTGTTCAACGGCTCGTACACGGGAGCGAGCCTGAGCATCGGGGTCGGGGCGGCGGCGAGCTTCGGAGCGGGCGGGTCGGTGTCGGGCACCACGAACAACGCCGGGACCTTTCAGGTGAACGCCGGGGCCCTGACCCTGAGCGGCCCGGTCGTGCAGGTCACCGGCTCGACGCTGGCCGGCGGCGCCTGGATCGTCATGGGCGGCGGCTCGCTGGACATCCCAGGGGCCGCGATCACCACCAACAACGCCACGGTCACGCTGGACGGGGCCGGGGCCGGGTTCGCGGCCCTGAACGGACTGACCGCCAACGGCGGGACGCTCGTGATCACCAACGGACGCGGATTCGCGGCCGCGGGGCTGAGCAACAGCGGCACGCTGGCCATCGGGCTGGGCAGCACGCTCATGGTGAGCGGGACGCTGGCCAACTCCGGGAGCATCACGGTGCAGGGCGGGAGCCTGAGCGCCACGGGCGGCGGGTCGCACACCGGCGGGCTGGATCTGTCCGGCGGGGCGGTGGTGGTGCTGGGCGGGACGCAGACTTTCTCCGGGAGCGCGGGCGTGACCGGCACGGGCAGCCTGAGCAACACCGGGACGCTGGTGCGCACGGCCGGCGGGAGCACGAGCCTGGCGGCGGGCATCACCTTCAGCAACAGCGGGACGGTGAGCGTGCAGGGAGGCGTGCTCACGATCGCCGGGTCGCTGGCGCAGGACGCCGGCGGGACGCTGGCGGGGGGAACCTGGGTCGTTGCGGACCCGGGCACGCTGAGCATCCCGGGGTCGGGGTTCACGGCCAACGCCGCGTCGGTGACGCTGACCGGGCCGAACTCGGTGTTCGCGGCCCTCAACGGGCTGACGAGCAACACCGGGTCGCTGACCATCAGCGGGGGTCGGCTGTTCACGCTGGCAACGCTCACCAACTCCGGAACGCTGACGGTCGGGGCCGGGAGCGTGGTGACGGTGAGCGGGGCGCTGAATAACAGCGGGACCGTGGCGCCGGCGGGCGGGACACTGGACGCCCAGGGCGGGGGCGCGAGCACCGGGCATTTTGCTCTCTCCGGGGGCGGGGTGCTGCGGCTGGCGGGCGCGCACACGCTGACGGCGGCGTCGGACGTGACCGGCGACGGGTCGCTCACGGTCGCGGGTGGGTCGGCGACGGTGTCGGGCACGGTGTCGATCTCCGGGACGCTGGGCGTGACGGCGGGCAGCGCGGTGTTCGGCGGATCGGTGGGGGCTGGGCCCGCGTCGATCGCGGCGGGGGCTTCGGCGCGGTTTGACGCCGGGGCCGCGACCGGGGCGGTGAGCAACGCCGGGTCGCTGACGCTCTCGCCGGGGAGCACGCTGTCGGTGGCCGGGGCGTACACGCAGACGGCCACCGGCACGCTGATGATCCGGGCTTCGGGGGCTGGGGCGGGCGGATTCGGGCGGATCGTGGCAACGGGCGCGGCGAACCTCGATGGATCGCTGGTGATCGCGGGCGTGTCGGGGTACGTGCCGCTGCGGGGCGACAATCTCCAGTTCATCACGGCCGGGTCGGTGAGCGGGACGTTCTCGGCAACAACGGTGCCGGGGGTGGCCGCGGGCCTGAAGGACCCGGTGCTGTACGGGCCGGGGAGCGTGCGGATGTTCGTGACGTCGCTGGCGGATGCGAACAACGACGGGCAGATCAACGTGGCGGACTATCTGGAGTACCTGAGCCAGTACGCCACGGGCGGGCTCATCGCGGACATCAACGGCGACGGGCAGGTGAACGTGGCGGACTACCTGGCATTCCTGAGCTGGTATTCGCTCGGTTAAGGTCGGAGGGTCAGAACGGCGTTCATCCCTGGGCGAGCGCCGCGGCGTTCAGATCACGGCGCCCTCCGGCCGGGATCGCCCTGGCGCGGAGATTCCGGGCACAGCGAGCACGCCGGGCGCATGGAGTCGTTCCGGGCGCCTGCGAGAGCCGGGCGCGGCCGGCGGGCCGCGAGCCCGTCACGCCCGCGCGATTTCGCGCACGCGGTCCGTCCGCTCGCGGCGCGCCAGGCCCGCGGCCACGGCCAGGCGCGCCAACTTGACGCGGTTCGTGGCGCCCAGCTTCCGCCCCAGCGCGGTCCGGTGCCATTCCACGGTCTTGACCGTGCGGTGGATCTGCCTGGCGATCTGAGCCACGGTCAGCCCGGTGGCCAACAGCTCCAGGATCTCCAGCTCGCGGTCGCTGAGGGCGGCCAGGCGGCCCCCGGCGTGCGCGGTGGCCAGCACCGGCTCGGCATGGTCGTCGGCCTGGAGCGGCGCGCGGGGGCGGAGCGCGGGGCGGCAGACGCTCAGCACGGTGGACGCCGAGAGGGGCCGGTACGTGGTGCGCGTCCAGGCTTCCTGGAGCATGCCGATCACCGCCGTCGCCGCGCCCTTGACAATGGCCCGCCGGATCACCGCCAGGCGTTCTTCCGCGACGCCGGGCGGGAGCAGGTCGCCGAGCGCTCTGCCGACGACGTCGGCGGAGCGGTCCCCGGTCATCCACCAGGCGGCGACGGCGTTGGCTTGGTGGATCAGGCCCGCGGCGTCGAGGATGCACACCCCGGCGGCCGAGTCGTTGATCAGGGCGCTCCAGCACGGCGCATCACCGAACGGCGGCGGGGGTTCACCGGCGCCCGGCACAATAGAGGATGAAAATGTCATAAAATCCCCGGCGTCCTCTACATTAACTTGCTCACGCGCATGGCTTCTTTTGTACTCGATCTAATGGCCGAGGGCAACGGGCGTGGCGGGAACTTTGTTCCCGAATTTCGCGCGGCGGTGACGGCGTGCGCAGGGTTTGCGCAGCCGATCGGAGGCCTCCGGCGGGGACAAAGGCGACCGGTGGATGTTGGGGAGAGGGCGGGCGGGCTGGGGAAAGGCCTAGGCGGGCGTGGGCGGCGCGTCCGGTCGGGCGCGCGACCAGCGCCCCGCGAGCAGCCCCAGCTCCACGAGCACCCAGCTCGCCGCGAGCGGGATCAGCCACCACGCGCGGGCGTCGAGCCGCTCCAGGCCGCGCTGCACGGCCATCTGGACATTGCCCTTCCAAAGACCCTTGACCAGCCCGACGAGCGGATGGGGACGGACCAGGGCGCGGTAGGCGCCGGTGCGGAGCCACGCGACGCCGCGCGGGCCCTTGCGGCCGGCGAGGACGACGGCCTTCTCCGCGGCGACGCCACCCTCCTTGACGAGCGTCGCCCCCTCGCGCTCGGTGACGTGCAGGGCGAAGGCGCCGGCCTTTTCGCGCTCGACAAACCGCGCGAGCTTCTCCAGCTCCTTGGGCTCCTCGGCGAAGCGCATGATGCGGATGGCGCCGGCGGGGGACGCGGCGGCGGAAAGGGCCCGGGTGTCCTTGAGCAGGGCCTTCAGCTCCTCGAGCTTCCGCGCCTTGGCCGCCTCGCGGACGAACTCGCCCATGCGGCGCGTCATGGCGCCGGTCTTGCGCGCGATCTTCAGGAGCGAGGGAACCCAGTCGATCTCCGGGGCGAGCGTGAGGGCCAGGCCCAGGCCGGAGAGCGCCAGCACGACTTCGTCGGTTTCACCGTCCACCACGTACCGCGAGCTCTGGATCAGCAGGTCCCGAACGTCGCCGACGATGAGCATGTCGGCGGCGATGGCCCCGACCAGACCCTCCAGCGAATCGCCCTGGCCCGAGACCGCCCCCAGGCCGGCGTCCTTGAGCCGGCGCAGGATGCTGGACTGCTCGGACTTTGTCTTGTCTTTCTCAATTTGGATCGCGGCCTGCTGCTCGCCGGTCGTGGCCTCCAGGCCGGCATCCGCGATGACCAGGGCCTCGCCGTACCGGCCCGCGGCCCGAAGGTGGCGGATCTCGGCGGGGTAGTCGAAGCCGGGCATGGCCGCGAGCTGGAGGCGGGCCAGACGCGCGCCGGTGTCGGCGACGAGCGTCCACAGGACGAACACGCCGATCGCCAGGCGCATCAGGCCCCACCGCGACTGGTACAGAAGCTTCAGCCGCTTCATGGACTGGGCCTATCGGCGAAGACCACGCTCACCGGTGCATCGGAGCCGGCGATCTGACGGACGAGGGTGATGAGCTGATCACGGCTGGTCTGGCGGACGAACTGGGCATCCTTGGGCGTCAGGGCGACCTTCAGCGCCTCGGCGTAGAGGGCTTTGCGGGCCAGACCGAGCTGGTATTCACCGGCCATGCTCCGGAACCGCAGCCACCCGACATGGACCTGCGACTCCTCGCTCCCCCCGAGCACCTCGGTGGCGATCCGCTGCGGTCGCGGAACGCGGACGAGATAGGAGCGCGTGACGGGGCTGAAGGTGACCGCGTCCACGGCCATATCCGAAAGATCGACGCCGTAGGAGAGCTTCACGGGGGCGGAGACGGTGGCGGCCGCGCCGCCGCGCCAACTGGAATCCTCCGTGCGGGCGGTGACCTTGGTCCGGACCTCGACGGTGACGAGCTTGCGGGCCTGGAGCGTCTGGGCGATCTCGGCCAGCGGCCGCAGGGCCCCGGAGGCGTCGAGCTGGTCATCGATCGCGGCGGAGGCGATGGCCGCCCGCTCCTGCGAACGCAGGTACGCCGCCAGCCCGGTGAAGAGGATCAGCGCCGCCGCGCCGAGCGACAGAAAGAAGACCGGGGATGGGCGGGAGGGTCCTGGCACGCCGGGTTCCATGGGGATCGGGCCGCGGAGTTTCGTAGGCGCACCGATCGCCGGGAGAGAGATCGGCTCGTCTGCGGCGCGGCCGACAGGTCCGGTTTGGGGTGGGGATGGGGGCTGGGTGGGGGGGTGGGGCGGGAAACCCGGGCCCTCAGCTCTCGGGCATCTCATAGACGACCGGGCGGGTTCGGTCGGCGGGCTCGGACCGGCCGGTGATGGCGGCCAGGATCCGGTCTACGTGCACGTGCGCGGTCTCGATGAAGAGGCGGAAGCGGTGCTGGGTGCCCGCGGCCGCGGTCCCTGCGATGTAGAGACCGGGGACGTTGGTTTCCATCGTGTGGGGGTTGTGGCGCGGCGAGCGGTTCTCGCCTTCCAGCTCGACGCCGGCCTGCTGGAAGAGCGTCGGGTCCTGTTCGTATCCGGTGAGCAGCAGCACGGCGTCGGCCTGAACCTCGCGCGCGGCGCCGCTTGCGCCGCGGAGCTGCGCGCCCGAGCCGCTGATCGAGACGGGCGAGGTTTCGGGGAAGAACTCGATGTGACCCTTACTGATGAGCCAGTTGATCTCCGGGAGCAGCCAGTACTTGATGCGGTCGGGGTCGAAGCGCCCCTGCCGGTAGCTGATCGCCACCTTGGCTCCGACCCGGTGGCAGCGGATAGCCGCTTCGACGGCGGAGTTGCGGCCGCCGACGATCAGGACGCGGCGGCGAAAATAGACGTGCGGGTCCTGGAAGTAGTGGCTGACGTGGGACAGGTCTTCGCCGGGGATGTTCAAGAGCCTCGGGCGGTGCATGTCGCCGATGGCGAGCACGACTTTGTCCGCGCGATAGGTGCAGGGGCCGGACTGGGGCGTGGTGGCCAGGACGAATCCACCGCCGGCGGCCCGCTCCAGCTTGCGGACGGGCTCGAACGTGCGGACGCGGAGATCGAACTGCTCGGCGACGGCGCGGAGGTAGTCGAGGTATTCCTCGCGGGTGGCCTTTTCCTGGCCGCGGGTGACCAGGGGGACGCCGGCGATCCAGAGCCGCTCCGGGGAGCTGAAAAAGCGGGTGCCCGGGGCCCACCAGGTGAGGGTCGAGCCGATGGGGCCGGCGTCGAAGTGGAGATAGCCGATGCCGGCGCGCTTGAGCGCCGCGGCCAGCTCCAGCCCGATCGGTCCGGCCCCGACAATCGCCACCGGCGTCCGCTCCATCTGCAACGGTATCCCGCCGCGGCCGGCGGTGAGCGCGGGCCGGGATCGGCGGTTCACCGCGGGATCACCGAGATCTTCCCGTCCGCTTCGAGCACGGCGTACTTGATCTGGTCCATCCGCTCCAGGCCCTGGTTCTGGCGCGCGGCAGCGAGCACGTCCTGCTCGTCCACGCGAGCGCGGTCCATCACGGGTCGGATCGGCCGCCCATCCTCGACGATGAGCGTCGGCACCCCGTCGAGCCAGCGCTCCAGGGTGCCCAGCCTCCGCTTGAGCAGCGAGAGCCCGATGTCCAGCAGGAGCATCGTCGTCACCACGGTCATCGAGTTGGACACCGAGTAGTTGTCGCCGGTGAGGGCCGGCTGCGTCGCCTCGCTGATGATCAGCAGGAGCACCAAGTCGAAGGCGGTCATGTCCCCCATCGTCCGCCGCCCCGAGATCCGCATCAGCACCAGGATCGTGAAATACACCGCCGCCGATCGGAGCACCGCGTCCATATCCGTCTCCATTTCCCCCCCTACCCACCCGACTCCCCCCAACCCCCGCGCCCCGCGCCCGGGGCCCGGCGTTCGTGCGGCCGTGAGTCAGGGCGTCACGAACTGCTTCATCTCCACACGTTCGCCCCCGCTGCGCAGCCACCCCCGGGTCACCCCGGGCTTCTGCGGCCGCAGTTGCACCCTGACGGTGATGGACCCACCGGGCTCCTCGCACCGGAACACGCAGCGCACGCTGTCCGGGCCGCCCTCGGTGCGCAGGGGCTCGGGCACGATGCCTTGGACCTCCATGCGATCCAGAAGCCGGCCGTCGATGACCAGCTCGGCCTCGTGATCCGCGGGCGGGGCCCGGAGGTGCACGCGCGCGGTCGTCGGCCGCAGAACCTGCCCGAGACCGTCGTATTCCACCCAGATCGCCGACCCGGGCGTCCCGGTGGTGCGATGGGAGAGCGGCCCGGGGGCGATCAGGCCCGCGACGGTGGCGGCGACCAGAATGGCCAGGACGACCCACCCCACGCGCTCCACGCGCCACATGCGCCGCTGGAAGGCCGGATCCCCCTCCATTTGCAGGCCGCCGTGTGGTGTCGCGGACACGCCGCCCCCTTCTTGTTGCCACGAGCTTTCCGGGCGTCCGCGGCATTCCGCTGGCCGCGACTCGCCGGTCGGCACTCCCATAACATTGCGCTCGCCCCCGCCACCCGGCTGTGCGAATCCCAACCGACCCGACGGAGCCCTGTGCGATGTTCACCGCCGCGACCCCCGCCTCCCCGACGATCAACGTCCGCTCTATCCTGGGCCCCGAGGCCGATTCCCTACTGAGGCACGAATCCCGGACGATCTCCAGGAGCACGCTGCACCTGCCAGGGCCGGATTTCATCGATCGGGTGTTCTCCCAGACCGACCGGCCGGTGACGGTGCTGCGGAACTTCCAGACGATCCTGAACCACGGGCGGCTGGGCGGGACGGGGTACGTCTCGATCCTGCCGGTGGATCAGGGTGTGGAGCACTCCGCGGGGGCGAGCTTCGCGCCCAACCCGGCGTACTTTGACCCCGAGAACATCGTGAAGCTCGCCCTGGAGGGCGGGTGCAACGCGGTGGCTTCGACGTTCGGCGTGCTGGGGGCGGTGGCGCGGAAGTACGCGCACAAGATCCCGTTCCTGTGCAAGATCAACCACAACGAGATCCTGAGCTACCCCAACACCTTCGACCAGACGCTGTACGGCAGCGTGCGGATGGCGTACGAGATGGGGGCGGTAGCCGTGGGCGCGACGATCTACTTCGGGAGCGAGGAGAGCCGGCGGCAGATCCAGGAGGTCAGCGCGGCGTTCGAGGAAGCGCACAGCCTGGGGCTGGTGACGGTGCTCTGGTGCTATACGCGCAACAACGCGTTCAAGGTCAAGGGGGCGGACGGCAAGAGCACCGATTACCACGCCTCCGCCGACCTGACCGGCCAGGCCGACCACCTGGGCGCAACGATCCAGGCGGACATCATCAAGCAGAAGCTGCCGACGAACAACGGCGGGTACGCGGCCCTGAACACCGGATCATCCAGCTACGGCAAGTGGGACAAGCGGGTGTACACGGACCTGGCCGGGAGCGACGAGCAGGGCCGTGGGGGCAACCCGATCGACCTGTGCCGCTACCAGCTCATCAACGGCTACATGGGCCGGGTGCCGCTGATCAACTCCGGCGGGGAGAGCAAAGGGGCGAGCGACCTGCGCGACGCGGTGGAGACGGCGGTGATCAACAAGCGCGCGGGCGGGATGGGGCTGATCTCCGGGCGCAAGGCGTTCCAGAAGCCGATGGATGAGGGCGTGAAGCTGCTCAACGCGGTGCAGGATGTGTATCTGGATAAGAGCGTGACGGTGGCGTGAGGCTTCGTCAGTCTTCAGCCCGAGGCTCACGGATATGGATCGCGGGGGCGATCGTGGTGGCCGTGTCGGCGAGCTCGGCGCTGGCCCAGGGCTCCATCTGCGCCGAAGGCGGCGGCAACCCCGGCAAGGGGGCGTGGGCCGAGGAGGTGTTCGGGTGGGTGGTGGAGCGATCCGGGCGGGGGGCGGTCGTCATCATCGGGTACAACTACCCGGAGGACAAGGACAAGCCGCTGCCCACCACGCTCACCGACCTGTTCACGAACCTGGGCGCGGCGTCGGCGCGCGAGCTAAAGCTGGATGAGGAGAATGCGGATACGCAAGAGATATACGACGCGATCGCCGGGGCGAATGCGGTGTGGATCCGCGGTGGGTCGCAGAGCCGGTACGTGGAGCAGTGGCGCGGCAAGAGAGCGGAGAAGGCGATCCGGCATGTGTTTGATTCCGGCGGCTTGGTGGGCGGGACCAGCGCGGGGTGCGCGGTGCTCGGGGAGGTGATCTACGACGCGGCGCACGGATCGCTCGCGCCGCGCGAGGCGCTGCGGGATGCGCGGCACCCGGACCTGACGCTCACGACCGGGTTCCTCTCGCTCACCCCCGGCGTGCTCTTCGACACGCACTTCTCGGAGCGCGGCCGCATCGGGCGGCTGCCGGTCATGCTGGCCCGGGCGCACGCGGACCTGGGCCTGGACGTGCTGGGGATCGGGGTCGATCCGCGCACGGCCGTCTGCATCGGACCGGACCTCAAAGCCCAGGTGCGCGGCGAGGGCTCCGTGACCATTCTCCACCGCACCCCGGCGACGCGGGAGGCGCTGGGTGGCGGCGCGCCCACCGTCACCGATCTGGCGTACACGCGGCTGGCGGCCGGCGCCCGCTACGACCTCAAGGCGCGGCGCGTGCTGGAGCCGCTGGATGCGAAGCCGGCCAAGCCCACCGCCGCGGGCGAACATCCTTCATTCGTCAGCGTGGAGCAGGCCTGGAACCCACCCGAGCGCATCAAGGACCGGATCCGCGAGTTTGACACGGCGCTCGCGGCCGCCAGCGGGTACGGCGCGGCGCTGCTGGACGGGGGCCGGCGTCAGGAAGCCGAGGGGAACGACCCACGCATGGTGAAGCAAGCCGCGCGGGACGCCCCCGAGGCCGCATCAACGGTGTTCGTGTGGACGGCTTTCCAGCACATTGGGATCCTAAGCTTAGAATTCCACGTGGACAAGTTGTCGCG